>OGOA01000014.1_pt1 | contig 172245 bp, 142 predicted proteins | sample 1573621 | NCBI WGS metagenome assembly OGOA01 (sample SAMEA2581917, study PRJEB24529) | metagenome | biome: Human gut stool | place: China | collected 2011
TTATCGCAGAGCCAAATCTGACATTTGGCTCGCGATTCCTCCGGCATTAAAAATGTCTGCGGAATGGAGATTTATATGAGAGTTGGAATGGGATATGATGTTCACAAACTTATAGAGGGACGTAAACTTATTATTGGCGGAGTGGATATACCATATGAGCTTGGACTTCTTGGACACTCAGATGCTGATGTTCTCCTTCATGCAATTATGGATGCATTGCTTGGTGCAGCAGCACTAGGTGATATAGGAAAGCATTTTCCGGATAATGATGACAGATATAAAGGTATATCAAGCCTTAAGCTGCTTGAACACGTAAGAGAACTTTTAGATACTAATAATTATATTATTGAGAATATAGATGCAACTATTATAGCACAGAAACCAAAGATGAGACCTTATATTGACGATATGAGAAAGAATATTGCTGATACTCTCAAGATTGATATCAATCAGGTTAATGTCAAGGCTACAACAGAGGAAGGTCTGGGCTTTACGGGAAGTGGAGAGGGTATATCTTCACAGGCAATATGCAGTCTTAATTCTGTTAATAATTATATATATGGTGAGTCGGATATGACAAATTGTTGTGGCGGATGTAATAATTGTTCAATAAAATAATATAAACAATTTTTCATTTGAGGAGACAACATGAGTTTTATAAAGTTTATAAAGCAGGAAATAGCTGTGATAAAGGATCGTGACCCGGCAATAAAATCTACGATGGAAGTGTTTTTATATCCGAGCTTCTGGGCTATATTGAAATATCGCAGGGCGCATAAGCTGTATTTGAAGAAGCATTTTTACAGGGCGAGAAGAATATCGCAGAAAGCCGCAAGAAAGACCGGTATAGAGATACATCCGGGAGCAACTATAGGTGAGGGATTATTCATCGACCACGGACATGGTGTTGTAATCGGAGAGACGGCGATTCTTGGCGATAATGTTACATTATATCAGGGAGTAACGCTTGGAGGAACAGGAAAGGAACAGGGGAAGAGACATCCTACAATAGGAAATAATGTCCTTATTGGAGCAGGAGCTAAGATTCTTGGTTCATTTACAATAGGAGATAATTGTAAGATAGGAGCCGGTTCCGTTGTATTAAAGGATGTTCCGTCTAATTCAACGGTAGTCGGAGTTCCGGGAAGAATAATTATAAGAAATGATATAAGAGTCAATAATGATTTAGATCAGGTACATCTTCCTGATCCGGTTATGAATGATATAGATGAATTAAAGGCAGAAAATGCAAGACTTAGGTTAAGGGTCAGCAAGCTTGAAAATGACAGATTAAAATAATATAAGCAGTACTGGGATTACGGCTTTGCTGGTATGAAAAAGTCAGCGGAGCTGACCGGCGGCTTGCAGCAGTATTTGCAGGCAAAGCATGAAAAATATAGATAATAGAGCAGTGAAGCTTTAGAAATGGAGAATGAGATGAAGATTTATAATACATTGACAAAGAAAAAAGAAGAGTTTATTCCCATAGAAGAGGGCAAGGTTAAAATGTATGTATGTGGACCTACTGTATATAATCTTATCCATATAGGCAATGCAAGACCTATGATATGCTTTGATACAGTAAGAAGATATCTTGAATATAAAGGCTACGATGTTAATTATGTGTCAAATTTTACAGATGTAGATGATAAGATTATTAAAAAAGCTATAGAAGAGGGTGTCACAGCAGAAGAGATATCACAAAGATATATAGCAGAGTGCAAAAAGGATATGGAAGGCATGAATATCAAGCCTGCAACTACACATCCGCTTGCTACACAGGAGATAGGTGGGATGATTGAGATGATTCAGACACTTATTGATAAGGGGTATGCTTATGCTGTTAATGGAACTGTATATTACAGAACAAGAAAGTTTGAGGGATATGGCAAGCTTTCTAAGAAGAATATTGATGATTTAGAGGCAGGACATAGAAGCATCAAAGTGGCAGGTGAAGATGAGAAAGAAGATCCACTTGATTTCGTACTATGGAAGCCGAAAAAGGACGGAGAGCCCTATTGGGAATCACCATGGAGTGAGGGAAGACCGGGATGGCATATCGAGTGTTCAGTTATGTCTAAGAAATACCTGGCTGATACAATAGATATCCATGCAGGTGGTGAAGATCTTATATTCCCACATCATGAAAATGAAATTGCACAGTCTGAGGCAGCTAATGGTGTACCATTTGCAAAGTACTGGATGCATAATGCATTTTTAAATATTGATAATAAGAAGATGTCTAAGTCACTTGGCAATTTCTTTACAGTCAGGGATATCAGTAAAGAATATGATCTTCAGGTACTTCGTTTCTTTATGTTATCAGCCCACTACAGGAATCCGATTAATTTCAGCCACGACCTTATGGAGTCTGCTAAGAATGGTCTTGACAGAATTATTACGGCAGTATCGAATCTTACAGAGCTTGAAAATATAGCTAAAGATGAAGAGCTTACAGCAAAAGAAAATGATGTGTTAGATGCAACTAACGAGGCGTTTGGTAAGTTTGAGACTTCAATGGAGGACGATTTTAATACAGCTGATGCAATTGCAGCGGTATTTGAGCTTGTAAAGCTTGCTAATACTAACAGCAGTACAGACAGCACAAAGACATTTATAAGCCAGATGAAGAAAAAAATCATAACACTTACAGATGTATTGGGGCTTAAGGTGGAAAAAGAAAATGAAATGCTTGATGAAGAGATTGACAGCCTTATTGCACAAAGACAGCAGGCAAGAAAGGATAGAGATTTTAAGAGAGCAGATGAGATAAGAGATATTCTTCTTGAAAAGGGCATTGTACTAGAGGATACAAGAGAAGGTGTAAGATGGAAGAGAGTGTAAATCAGGGAAATAATACCGCAGAAATTAATACTGCAGATATTGATATAGCGGATGTTGAGAATCTTACAGTACAGTTAAAAGAGGTGCTCAATCTCAAGAATACAGATCCTAAGCAGCTTTCTCCACTTGTACTTGCATATATAGGTGATAGTGTATATGACCTTGTAATAAGAACGTATCTTATAAGTCTTGGCAATATGCCTGTTAATAAGATTAACAGACATGCATGCAGACTTGTCAAGGCGCAGATGCAGTCACAGATGATTGGCATAATAGAGCCAATGTTTGAGGGTTATGAAGAGGCAGTATACAAAAGAGGCAGAAATGCCAAGTCATATACAGCGGCAAAGAATGCAACAATAACGGATTACAGGAGAGCTACGGGATTTGAAGCACTTATGGGATATCTGTATCTTTCGGGTAAATATAGCAGAATGATGGAGCTTATTAAGGCAGCACTTACAGGAATTGGCGAATTGAAGTAAAGGAAGTCTTAAAAAGGTATGAGATTAATGGAAGAAGAAAAATTGCCTGAGCAAATTTTCCTTCGCCTCTTCGCAACAAAAGCTGCTCAGAAATGGAGATTAGTATATGAGATATAAGGAATTTATTATAGATGGAAGAAATGCTGTATTAGAAGCATTTCGTTCTGGAAAGACGATTGATAAGCTGTTTGTTCTTGATGGCTGTCAGGATGGTCCGGTAAGGACAATAATAAGAGAAGCAAAAAAGACAGATACTATTATTAACTTTGTAGATAAGGAAAGACTTGACAGATTATCTGATTCAGGACATCATCAGGGAGTTGTTGCGCAGGCAGCGGCATATGAATATGCAGAGGTTGAGGATATACTTGAGAATGCAAGACAGAGAGGAGAAGATCCATTTATTTTTATTCTTGATGAGATTGAAGACCCACATAATCTTGGTGCGATTATAAGAACAGCTAATCTTGCGGGAGCACATGGTGTTATAATTCCTAAAAGACGTGCCGTAGGTCTTACGGCTACTGTGGCAAAGACATCGGCAGGAGCAATTAATTATACACCTGTTGCTAAGGTGACCAATATAGGAAGAACCATTGATGAACTTAAAAAATCCGGTATGTGGTTTGTCTGTGCCGATATGGGCGGAGATACAATGTATAATCTTAATCTTAAAGGCTCGATAGGACTTGTAATAGGTAATGAGGGTTCGGGAGTAAGCCGTCTTGTTAAGGAGAAGTGTGATTATATAGCATCTATTCCCATGAAAGGAGATATTGATTCACTTAACGCTTCTGTGGCAGCAGGTGTACTTGCCTATGAGATTGTAAGACAGCGTATGATGTAGCTGATTAGAATGGTGGTTAGTGTGAAAAATAAGCTTAATGGTTTGTTTTATCACAAGTTCATAAATGAACCGGTTGTTTGTTTCTGAGCAGAACAAATAGCCAATGATGGCGCAAGAACAATCGCCTGTGCGGATTTTTCTTCGTCTCTTCGCAACAAAAGCTGCTCAGAAATGAGGATTAATATGATATTGCAGGGGCTTAAGGATGAGGAGCTTATAAAGCTTTACAGAGATGGCAATGAGGATGCAATAGATATTATATTTGAGAGATATAAGTATCTTGTAAGAAAAAAAGCAAAGGCAATGTATATAGCCGGAGGAGATAATGATGATCTTATTCAGGAGGGCATGATAGGTCTGTATAAGGCTGTGAGAGATTATAATGAAGACAGACAGGCTTCATTTGCAACTTTTGCAGGAATGTGTATTAACAGGCATATGATGTCGGCTGTAACAGCATCAAACAGAAAGAAGAATATTCCACTTAATTCATATGTTTCATTTGATGCACCGGCTGATGGCGCTGAACAGTCAGGAACAAAGCTTGTGGAAGTTCTTAAGCCGGATAATGAGCAGAATCCTGAATACATGTTTATAGACAGGGAGCATACCCGGCTTTTAGAAGATAAAATCATAAGTGCTTTAAGTGTATATGAGAAGAAGGTACTTGATATGTATCTTGAAGGAAAGGATTATATAGAGATTGCAAAAGAACTTAATAAGCAGCCTAAGTCTGTAGACAATGCAATCCAGCGTATACGCATAAAAGTGGCACGAATTGGGAAACGTGGTGAGTTGGATTATTAATAACTTGACAAATAAATGATTATATAATATTATTGAATATGTCTGAATTAAGGCATGTGCTACTGTGGCTTAGTGGTAAAGCACTTCATTGGTAATGAAGAGATCGGGGGTCCGATTCCCCTCAGTAGCTTATATTATATGATGAACTGTCATACTAAATTAGTTTTTTATATAGAATATATGTATACATTTGCATAATATATTCTAGTATAAAACATAATTAGTATGGCAGTTTTTTTTTGATAAAGCTTGTGTGATATTATATTAAGTGTGTTAAATTTAATGATTTTTGTATTGTTTTGTATTATAATTTATAGTAACTATCAGTAAGGTACACAGATATAATTTTTTATGCTAAGAGTATCTGAAAATTGGAATCAGAGTGAATTGTGATGTTAAAATTATGATTTAAAACATATAGTAAAACTATAGCAGAGATAATATTTACCACATTATACCTGCGGGAATGGAGTATGATATGGAAGAATTATTACAGCCTACAGACCACATAAGTGGATTTGATGTAAGGCCCGGCTATTATCTTATTAATGGTGCTAATCCTGTAAGAGGCGGGGTGAATTTTACAATACATTCATTTTATGCAACATCTGTTACACTTCTTTTGTTTAAAAGACAGCAACAGGAGCCGTATGCGGCAATAAAATTTCCTGAAAGGTACAGAATAGGCAATACATATTCAATGATAGTTTTCGGCCTTGATATTACTGAGTTTGAATATGCATATTCAATAGATGGTCCTTACGATGAGAAAAAAGGAATTATATTTAATAAGGATAAATATATATTAGACCCATATGCTAAGGCTGTTACCGGTCAGAGCGTGTGGGGAGAAAAGTTAAAGGGAGAGAGCTGTTATAAGGCAAGAGTTGTTGATACATCATATGACTGGTCTACGATTAATCATCCGAGACATGCGTTTGAGGATCTGGTAATATATGAAATGCATGTCAGGGGATTTACCAGGGATGGTTCATCTGGTGTGAAATTTCCGGGAACATTTGAAGGAATAAGAGAAAAGATACCATATCTTATAGAACTTGGGATTAATGCGGTCGAACTCATGCCTGTATTTGAATTCGATGAACTTGGCGGAAGCAGGGAATATGAGGGCGAAAAGCTTCTTGATTACTGGGGATACAATACAGTCTGTTTTTTTGCTCCTAATACAAGTTATACATCAGCGCTTGAATATAACCATGAGGGAACGGAGCTTAAAAATCTTATAAAAGAGCTAAACATGCATGGAATAGAAGTTATTCTTGACGTAGTATTTAATCATACGGCAGAAGGAGATGAAAAAGGACCATTTTTCTCATTTAAGGGAATTGATAATAATATATATTATATGCTTACACCGGATGGAAGATATTATAATTTCAGTGGCTGTGGAAATGTTCTTAACTGTAATCATCCGATTGTGCAGCAATTTATATTAGACTGTTTAAGATACTGGGTAATCGAATACCGTGTTGACGGTTTCAGGTTTGATCTCGCATCAATTCTTGGAAGAAATGAAGACGGTTCACCTATGGAGAAGCCTCCGCTTCTTGAAAGCCTTGCATTTGACCCGATACTCGGCAAAGTAAAGCTTATTGCAGAAGCGTGGGATGCGGGTGGATTATATCAGGTTGGAACATTTCCGGCATGGAACAGATGGGCAGAGTGGAATGGAAAGTACAGGGATGATTTACGAAGATTTCTAAAGGGGGATGGAGGACTGGCAAAAGTGGCAGTTCAGAGGATAACAGGCTCAAGAGATATATATGACCCTCAGATAAGGGGAGATAGTGCATCTGTTAATTTCTTAACATGCCATGATGGTTTTACGCTCTATGATATTTATTCATATAATGTAAAACATAATGAGAAAAATGGCTGGAATAATACAGACGGTGCCAATGATAATAACAGTTGGAACTGTGGTATAGAAGGGGAGACGGATAATCCTGAGATTCTTAAGCTTAGAAAGAGAATGTGTAAAAATGCATTTGCAACACTTATGTGCAGTCGTGGGGCGGCACTGTTTTTGGCAGGAGATGAGTTCTGTAACACGCAGTATGGCAATAATAACGGATATTGTCAGGATAATAAGATATCATGGCTGGACTGGAACCGGCTTATACAAAACCATGATATGTTTACATTTGCCCAATATATGATTAATTTTAGAAAACATCATAAGGTAATAACTGCAGCAACTAAGCAGGCATGGTGTGGTTTTCCTGATATAAGCTTTCATTCATGTAAGTCATGGAACGGAGAATATGACTGTGATACAAGAGTTATTGGAGTTATGTATGCAGGAAGAACATTAGATGATAAGCATGAGGATATTGTATACATAGGAATTAATGCATACTGGGAAAATATACAGGTAGAGCTGCCAAGACTTCCTGACAACATGAAATGGAATCTTTGCGCTGATACATTTGCAGAAAAGTCGGAAGATATCAATACAATTATAAATGATACATGTATAACTATAGGCTCAAGAAGTGCTGTTGTTTTAGAGACTGTTACTGTCTGATAATACCAAAGAGCCGAATCTGATATCCGGCTCTTTGATTCTTTTGACGTTAGGAAATGCCTGTGGAATACAGATAGTTGATATTTACTTAATTACAAGTGCCTGATAGAAATACATTTTATAATAATATGAAAATTCCTCGATACTTCGTTCAATTACACCATATGTCGGGTCTGCAAGAGTGACAGTGGAGGTGTTAAGATTAAAGCCTGTAAGGACAGTGCAGTGTTCATTAGTAGGCCATGAGAATGTCTGACCATTGCCAACGTCAATATCTATATAAGTGACTTCGGCATCGTAATTAAAGCATGTCCATATGATAATGGGATGACCTTTTGTAAGCTCATTAAATATAGTATTTACTGAAGAATAGCTTAATGAATTGGCTCTGAGGGGTGAATTATTATCCTGTAAAAATGTATTTGCAGCAGTTATAATTGCAGGTGAAAAACAGCCACTCCCATGTTCAGACCATGGGGAACCGTAAAAGTAATTAATATAACTTCCGGGTTCAAGATAATCCTTTGTTGGCAGGTAATTGGCAGCCATATATTCCTTATCCACATCAAAGCCATAGAATTGAAGGACTTCTGTAAGTGAAGTTATTTCACAGCCGGTAGGAAGTTCAGGATACTGGCTTATATACGGAACATCAATGGAATAGGAATCTGGAAGTGTAATTTCACTATCGGTGGCAGTTGTATAATTATTATCTGCTGACATAATAAGAGATGGGTCTATAGAAGTGGTCTCTTTTGTATCCGCAACCTCAACTGTAACAGTGTCATCCGGTTTGTTATTAATCTGAAGATGACTGAATATTAATATACAGCCAACAGTTATTATAATTAATAAAAATGTTTTTTTATTAGCTGAATTCATAAATATTAAATCCCTTTAAATCATTCTGTGGTTATCTCATATTTATTTTAATTATATATGTTTTAAGGATTGATTGCAAACACTTAAGTGTGCTATTATAAATAAGTATGGTCTGGTAATGAGAAAGAATTATTATAACAGATTATATGAATACATGTTTATAGATGCTGCCTGTGGGTGGCGGAATGGAGGAAACTATGGTAAAAGCTATCGTTGGCGCTAACTGGGGTGATGAAGGTAAGGGTAAGATTACAGATATGCTTGCTGAAGAATCAGATATAATCGTAAGATTCCAGGGAGGAAGCAATGCAGGACATACTATAATTAATGATTATGGAAAGTTTGCACTTCATCTTCTGCCATCAGGCGTTTTCTACAATCATACAACAAGTGTAATTGGTAATGGTGTTGCACTTAATATTCCTTATCTTGTAGAGGAATTAAAGAGTCTTACAGATAGAAAGGTACCAATGCCTAAGATATTAGTATCTGACAGGGCACAGATACTTATGCCTTATCATGTGGATTTTGATACATATGAAGAAGCAAGACTTGCTGGTAAGTCATTTGGTTCTACTAAATCAGGTATTGCACCATTTTATTCAGATAAATATGCAAAGATTGGTTTTCAGGTATGTGAACTTTTCGGAGATGAAGATGAATTAAAGGATAAGATTAAGAATGTTGTAACATTAAAGAATGTTATGCTTGAGCATCTTTATCATCAGCCACTTCTTAAGGAAGAAGATATATTTAATACTCTTATGGAATATAAAGAGATGATTAAGCCTTATGTTACAGACACATCTAAGTTTTTACATGAGGCACTTAAAGAAGGTAAGAAGATTCTTTTAGAAGGCCAGTTAGGTTCATTAAAGGATCCTGACCATGGAATATATCCAATGGTTACATCATCTTCAACACTTGCACCTTTTGGTGCTATCGGTGCCGGTATTCCTGCAAGCTCTATACAGGAGGTTGTTACAGTTGTTAAGGCATACTCATCAGCAGTAGGAGCCGGAGCATTTGTAAGTGAGATATTCGGCGAAGAAGCTGATGAATTAAGACACCGTGGTGGTGATGGCGGTGAATTTGGTGCTACAACAGGCCGTCCAAGAAGAATGGGCTGGTTTGATGCTGTTGCTACACGTTATGGTGTAAAGATGCAGGGAACAACAGAAGTTGCACTTACTGTTATTGATGTATTAGGATATTTAGATGAGATTCCTATGTGTGTAGGTTATGAGATAGATGGAAAAGTAACTAAGGATTTCCCAACAACTCCACAGCTTGAAAAGGCTAAGCCGGTATGGAAGAAGCTTCCGGGCTGGAAGTGTGACATCAGAGGAATTACTAAGTATGAGGATCTCCCTGTTGAATGTAGGAATTATATAGAAGCAATCGAGCAGGAAATCGAAGCTCCAATTACTATGGTATCTAATGGTCCTGGTAGACATGAGATTATTCATAGAAAGAGTTCATATTCTAAATAATATATTAAAAGACACCGGAGAGTGGAGTAATACGAAAATTTATTTTCGTATTATACACTCGTCGGTGTCTTTTTGTTAAGGTATTGGCAGGCTGTAATTTATTTTTTAGAAAGCAGATGAGTCATAAGTCTTATGGCATATCCTACAACAGGCAGACATATGTCAATAACTATAAGTCCTTTAAGAAGTGTTCGCGCTGCTTCTGTATTAATAAATGCAACAATAAGAGTAGTCAGTATAAGTAATATCCACAATATGACGATGGCAAGAGCTGTAACCTTTTTAAATGTATTCATTATACAATCAATCCTCCGTAATCATACAGGTGTTTTTACCTGCAATAAATAATTCAGATATTATTATACATCGGCAATAACATGTATACAATATATATTTTATTATATACAAATGCATTTGTATAACAGATATAAGATTATATGGAATTTATCGGATGAGTAGGTTTACTTGTTCATATGGAAATATAATAAATGGTTGTATTATTGGGATTTTAAGGTTATAATAACATGATGGAAAAATTATCATTATAAAATAAATATATGACCTGTTGCACAGAAGGTAGCATCCGGTTTACATATATTATTATGAAAGGAATATATAATGTTAAAGAATGTATTGGACTATTTAGACATATCCGTAGAAAAATATCCTGATAAGACTGCTGTTGCAGATCAGAATAATTCATATACATATACAGAATTACAGGATAAAGCAAGGAGAGCCGGAGCAGGTCTTTTATCTGTGACACAGCCTCACATGGCAGTTCCGGTATATATGGATAAAAGCTGTGAAGCCCTGGCAGTATTTATGGGCGCTGTTAATGCAGGCTGTTTCTATGTAATGTTAGACCCATCACATCCGGCAGAAAGAATTAACATGATTCTTGAAACTCTCGGTGCAACATTTATGGTGGTTAATGAAAAGTCGGCTAAAAAGCAGGCTAAGCTTGGATTTAAAGGCACGGTTGTAAGTGTGGAAGAACTTTTGTCACATGAAGTTACATCTGATGAAGAAAAGAAGCTTGCTGATATCAGACAGCAGTCACTCGACATAGATCCATTGTATTCTATATTTACATCAGGCTCAACGGGCGTTCCTAAGGGAGTGATTGTAAATCATCGTTCAGTTATAGATTTTATAGACTGCTTTACATCGACATTTAATATAACAGATAAAGATATAATAGGTAATCAGGCGCCATTTGATTTTGATGTATCTGTAAAGGATATCTATTCAACATTAAGCACAGGTGCTACCATGCAGATAATACCAAAACAGATGTTTTCGTTTCCTGCCAAGCTGTTAGACTATCTTGAGGAGAGAAAGGTAACGACACTTATATGGGCAGTTTCAGCCTTATGTATAGTAACGACGCTTAATGGATTTGAATATAAGAGACCGTCCTATATTAATAAGGTTATATTCTCGGGTGAAGTTATGCCAATTAAGCATCTTAATGCATGGAGAGCTCAGTATCCGGATGCAATGTTTGTCAATGTATATGGACCGACAGAGATTACATGTAACTGCACATATTATATTATAGACAGGGATTATGAATTAGATGAGACACTTCCGATGGGTAAGGCATTTCCTAACGAAAGAGTATTCCTGCTTGATGATAATGACAAGCTGATAGATTCTTCACGAGAAGGTGTAACTGGCGAGATATGTGTATCAGGTACGGCAGTAACACTTGGATATTTTAATAACAGGGAAAAGACTAATCAGGCATTTGTACAGAATCCTCTCAATGATAATTTTAATGAGATAATATATAGAACAGGTGATTTGGGATATTATAATAAAGATGAACAGTTATGTTTTTCATCAAGAAAAGATTTCCAAATTAAACATATGGGACACAGAATTGAACTGGGTGAGATAGAGATGGCAATTAATGCGATTGATAATGTGATAAGAGCCTGTTGTATATTTGATAAAGATGCCAATAAGATATTAGGCTTCTATGAGGGAGATACAGATAAAAAGACAATTATGCATGAACTTATGCAAAAGCTCCCTAAGTTTATGATACCATCTGAATTTATACAGGTTACAATGCCTATTACTAAAAATGGTAAGATAGACAGAAAAGTACTTATGGATAATTATAATGCAGCTAAGAATTAATAAGTATTATAAATTAACAGGCTGATTGCTGCTGAAAAGACAATAGATATATTATGGCTGTCTGTGCGGCAGGTACACATGCAGTTATGCAGATATAGATGGAGAAAATGTAGTTTTTACGCAATTAAAACATATATAAATATATCTATTAAAAGTATTTATAAAAAAGCCTGCGGAATGGAGAAAAATATGCTTGAAATAGCAGATATTATAGATATTGCAGGAAAAGAGGGAACTCCTGCATATATATTTGATCTGGATGTATTAAAAGAAAGAATGGAAAAGCTTCAGAGCGTGTTAGGTGATGATGTGAATTTATGTTATGCCATGAAGGCTAATCCTTTTCTTGTACATGCCATGAAAGAACTTGCAGCAAAGTTTGAGGTGTGTTCACCTGGAGAATTTGCAATCTGTGAAAGAGAGACTGTTGATATGAATACAATAGTTCTTTCAGGAGTTAATAAGGAAAAACATGATATATGTCATGTTATGGATGATTGTGGCGGAGTAGGGATGTATACGGTAGAATCGGTAAGTCAGTTCAACCTGTTGAATGAATGTGCTACAGAACGTAAGAAATGCATTAATGTATTATTAAGACTTACAAGCGGTAATCAGTTCGGTCTTGATGAAGAAGAACTTGAAAAGCTTATTGCATCACATAAAGAATATGAATATATCAATATATGTGGCTTACAGTGTTATACAGGAACACAGAAAAAGAAAGTAAGCCAGATGGCAAAGGAATTACAGCATATGGATGAGCTGTGTGATATGTATAAGGACAAATATGGCTTTATAACAAAAGAGATAGAATATGGTCCGGGACTTCCAGTAAATTATTTTGGGGAAGATATATACAATGACAATTATGATATGCTTGAGGAATTTGCAGCAGAGCTTAATAAGATTAAGCATAAGTATGAGATAACACTTGAAATGGGAAGATATATGGCAGCCACATGTGGAATATTCGTATCAGAGGTAGCAGATGTCAAGACTAATAAGGGACAGAATTACTGCGTTATTGATGGCGGAATTAACCATATTAATTATTATGGACAGGCTATGGCAATGAAGATACCGGCATACACATTTGTGAAGGCTGATGGTACTATAGCAGCCGGCGTAGATATGGCAAAGAAGCAGGCTGTACAGACTGCTGAGAATATGGAAAAATGGACAATAGTAGGTTCATTATGCACAGTAGGAGATGTGATTGTAAAGAATATTCCTATTGGTAATCCACAGCCGAAGGATAAGATAATATTTTATAATATAGGTGCATATTCTGTGACAGAGGGAATATATCTGTTCTTAAGCAGAAGGATGCCTAAGATTATAGCATACTCAAAGAAAGAAAAGTCCGTTGTATACAGAGATTTTAAGTATTCTGATGTTATTAATTCAAGAGATTCAGTGATGTAATTATGACAGTTACAAGATGAGCTTTATCATGTACAGTAAGAAATAATGATTGTCAGAGAGGTTTAGCTGACCTGTGTGGACACAGGATAGTAATTATAAAATATTTAATAAGATTATATAATATGCTTGACGAATAACATATCATGTTGTATTTTAAATTCAAAAGCAGATAGCAGGCCTCGAGATATTCAGGCTTAATTTTCCCGGACATAAAGTGTCTTAGGGATGGGGTTAATATTAAGACCTATTTGTTCGATAATATAAGAAAGGTAAGGATTTATAAATGGAACAGTTATTAGAAATTTTAACAGAGGTTAATTCAGACGTAGACTATGAGACATGTGATACACTTATTGATGATGGTATATTAGATTCATTTGACATTGTATCAATAGTTGGCGAGTTAAATGATACATTTGATATAGAGATTACACCTGTAGATATTGTACCAGAGAATTTTAATTCAGCAGAAGCTATGTGGGATATGATACAGCGTCTTCAGGACTGATATATATGTGATGGACATAGTGTGGTCTGATTCAGATTAAGGAGGTATGTATTATGACAATGATTTCATCATATAATTCAGGTACTATTTCGGCATTATTCTCATCACTTGGCAATAAAAATAATAATTCTTCGTTTATGTCAGGCATTGATTATGCAGGCTATAATACTATAAGGAATGGTTCTTACAGTAAGCTCGTTAAAGCATATTATGCTAAAGAGAACTCAGGTACAGCAGGAACCACAACGAAGAATGATAAGACAACAGAGCAGACAGCTTCTAACCAGAAGGTGAATGCGGCAACAGTAAGAGATAGTGCATCGTCTGTTGTAAGTGATATTAAGGAGCTGGATTCAGATAATCTCTGGAAAAAGAAGACGACAACAGATAAGGATGGCAATACATCAAAGGAATATGATACGGCTGCAATATACAAGGCAGTATCAGCATTTGCAAAGGATTATAATTCACTTGTAAGTGCAGCAGCTAATTCGGGTGATACGAATGTATTAAGGACTAATTCAACAATGGTAGCATATACAAGAGCTAATAAGAATCTTTTATCAAAGGTTGGTATAAGTGTCGGTTCTGACAATAAGCTTACAGTTGATGAGGATAAGTTAAAGAATGCAGATATGACAACAGTTAAGTCCTTGTTTGAAGGAAGAGGTTCATTTGGCAGAATGACATCTGCAAGTGCAGCATCTTCATATAGTTCAGCAGTATCACAGCTTGCAAAGCTGTCATCATCTACTACATATTCCAATATGGGAAGTTATTCATATATATCAGGTTCGATATATGATGCATTTAAGTAAATATACATAATGCAAATACAATGAAAGGAAAGCGGACATTATATTAATTATATATTGTCTGGCAAAGGATAATAATGGCTTTACTTGAAACTTGGAGAAAGTTAGCATATGAAACAGAGATGAACCAGAAGCAGGCATCTGAATTCTGGGGTGGATATTTCCAGTTAGAAAAGGGTATCTATGAGAATATTCTTTCTACACCTGATACAGTAGTTAAGGGAACAGTTAAAGAACTTGCAGATAAGTTTGGCGTTGAAGTTCTTATAATGGCAGGCTTCCTTGATGGTATCAATGACAGTCTTAAGACTCCTAATCCTATTGAGACAATGGAAGAGGATACAGAAGTATCACTTGATTACGATAAGGAAAAGCTCTACTATAACATGGTAGGCTGTAAGGCTGACTGGTTATATGAGTTACCACAGTGGGATAATCTTCTTGATGAAGAGACAAGGAAGCAGCTTTATAAGAAGCAGAAGCTTTCTGGAACAGTAGTTAAGGGAAAGAAGATTGGAAGAAATGATCCATGTCCATGTGGAAGTGGTAAGAAGTATAAGCAGTGCTGTGGAAAGAATGCATAAGCATTGTAAGGATTGCAGAGCCGCTGATATGAAAAGCCAGCAGAGCTGACCGGTAGTCCGCAGCAAGATTTGTGTACGAATCTTGAATGATTTTTATATGACATTTAAAAGAGCCATATAACAGTTGATGGTATGTCAACTGTTTGTGGCTCTTTTATGATTTGTTTTTTGAAAAGAGTTTTTTCTTAATAATTAAAAATATAATGAATTCTATATCAGATATTAATACAAATAATGCATATGAAGCTGTTAGAACATAAAGAATTATATTATAGTTACATTCACTGATTATAATATTACTTGAAAACTTCTGCATACCGGTAACATTCCAGTTAAGGTCATCTGCAAGATATTTTCTTAAAGAATTAAGACTTGAACTGTTATTAACAAGAACTCCGGTAAAATATACATCATATAATGTAAGCATTGGAGATTCACCTACAGTATCTTTTGATATGAGATAAAATGTACATAAGTCATTTTCAAGGGAGTAATAATAATAACCTTTAGTGGAAGCTCCTCTTGTATAATCATAGCCGGTGTAATAAAGCGTATCTGCATGACATTTTACATAATGAGTTCCATTATTATATATATCGTCAGCAGTTAAATACGCTTCATAAGCAGAAGGGAAAAAGCATTGTGGAATATGCATATAAATACATGCGGCAATTGCTATAATTGTAAATATAACAAGGTGAATATAATGCCGCCGGTAATTTTTTATCTGGTTGATATATCGTTTTCTATAAGTTTTCATGTTAATTCCTGTTTTATTCCTGATATAAATATGATAGGAGTGTAAATTACATAATTGTATTGTTCCTATATAGGTGGACTTTGGCAATTTGTGAAATGCCGAATATATCAATGAACGGCAAAATTTATTTTTAACGCAGATATCATATTATTAATGTGTTTATAGTCAACATTAATAGTATATTGTAAAATAAAGATTATTTCAACTTGAAACATGATAATATAAATGGTACTATTGCATTTTCAGATATTTGTTGTTAAGATTTGATTATTAATGTCTTAATACTAATTGCATGATTATTGTGCAGGAACGGAGAAGGAATGAACGCATATACAGGATTTGCTTATGTCTATGATGAGTATATGGATAATATTCCATATGAAGAATGGACAGGATATCTTATAGAATTATTAAAAGAAAATGGTATAAAGGAAGGCTTGCAGATAGCAGACTTAGGCTGTGGTACAGGAACTGTTACGCAGATACTTGATAATGCAGGTTATGAATGTATAGGAATTGATAACGCATCGGATATGCTTACAATTGCATCAGAAAAGATGTATGAGAGCGGGCAGCAGATTATATACAGCCTTCAGGATATGAGGGATTTTGAATTCCCATATGAGATGGATGCGATGATAAGTATTTGTGATTCCATGAATTATATCACATGTACTGATGACTTAAAAAATGTATTTGAATGTGTTAATAATAATCTTAAAAGTGGCGGTGTCTTTATATTTGATTTAAAGACAATACATTTTTTTAGGGATATATTAGCAGATAATACATATGCAGAAAATAGGGATGAATCAGCATTCGTATGGGATAATATTTACCATGAGGATAACAGGAATAATGAATACGACCTTGCTGTATTTATACAGAATGAAGAGGGGACATTTGACAGATATGAGGAAAGCCATTTCCAGCATGGATTTACATGTGAAGAGGTAGAACAGGCAGCTTTGGCTGCAGGACTTAAGGTGAGAGCCGTATATGATGCATTTACACATAATAAACCGGATATGTATAGTGAGAGGATGTATTATATTATAGAAAAATAAGAACATAACTTATTTGATATTTGAGTATTTTTATAAAAATCAATGCCAGTATGTTTATAGATAATAATGATTTAAAAATAATAAAAAATATATAGAATTGATATAGTTGAATTATATGATTAAACAATTAGTATAACAGGAGGATTAATTTATGAGTGATTATATAGTAAGAGCAATAGCTGCCAGCGGACAGATAAGAGCCTTTGCAGCTACAACTAAGGATACAGTAGAAAAGGCAAGACAGCTTCACAATACAAGCCCTATTGCGACAGTGGCACTTGGAAGACTTCTTACAGGCGGAGTCATGATGGGTGTAACAATGAAAAATGATTCCGATATGCTTACAGTTCAGATTAAAGGTAATGGACCTATTGGAGCAATGACAGTTACAGCAGACCCAAAAGGTAATGTTAAAGGCTTTGTAGCCAATCCAGAGGTTATGCTTCCACTTAAGGATGGCAGACTTGATATTGCAGGTGCTGTAGGTATCGGTGTATTAAGTGTTATTAAGGATATCGGACTTAAAGAGCCATATGTGGGTGATACTATTCTTATAACAAGTGAGATTGCGGATGACCTGACATATTATTATGCAACAAGTGAACAGATTCCGTCTTCTGTAGGACTTGGTGTGCTTATGGATAAGGATAATACTGTAGAGCAGGCAGGAGGATTTATAATCCAGCTTATGCCGGATGCGACAGAAGAGGTAATTGATAAGCTAGAAAAGAGAATTAAAGAGATTAAGTCAGTTACACACATGCTTGAAAATGGCATGACACCTGAAAAGATATTAGAATATATTTTAGGCGGCATGGAACTTGAAATACTTGATACAATACCGACACAGTTTTATTGTAACTGTTCTAAAGAAAGAGTAAGCAAAGCGGTAATGAGTATAGGTGTTAAGGATCTTAAGGAAATGGTTGATGATAATAAGCCTATTGAAGTTAATTGTCATTTTTGTAACAGCCATTATACATTCAGTCCGCAGGAACTTGGACAGATGCTTGAGGCTGTTACAAAATAATATATTTAATCAGTTAGAATTTTACATCAGATATCAGTCATCACTTCTGATATGAAATTCATTATCGTGTTCCTGATTATATAAGAAGCGTTCATATTCTTCTTTGGATGAGAAACCATCAGGAATGGAAGTATTTTGTGGGTACATCATATTAGGTGGTATAAAGCCAAACATATCCTCGCTTATTCCGCTTCCGTTAGAATTATAATTATCCATAAGATACCTCATTTCTGCACATTATATGTGCGATATATTTAGTATTATTTTGTGCAGAGTAAGATATATAAAACATACAGATTTTACCATCGTATATAAGTGTAATATGGAATGTTGGAATGGAGAATAATATATGAAAAAGGATAATATAGTGCTTATAGGAATGCCGGGTAGTGGAAAGAGTACAATAGGTGTTGTATTGGCAAAGAAGCTTGGGTATGATTTTGTTGATTCAGATCTTGTGATTCAGGGACAATATAAAAAGACACTTGAACAGTTAATAGATGAGTATGGAGATGCAGGTTTTATCAAGCTTGAAAATGATGTTAATGAATCTCTTGATTATGATAATGCAGTAATAGCAACAGGTGGAAGTGCTGTATATGGAAGCGGTGCAATGAAACATCTTAAGGAGATAGGAACAGTGGTATATCTTAGGGTGTCTGAGATGGATCTTAATGAAAGACTTGGAAGCCTTAAGGAAAGAGGCGTTGTATCTAATGGAAAGACAACTGTAAAAGAGATATTTGAGGACAGAAAAGCATTATATGAAAAATATGCGGAGATAACAGTTGACCTTGAAGGAAAGACATTAAGAGAATCAGTTGAAGAGCTGGCTAAATGCTTGCAGCAGGATTCGCAGACGAATCTTGAATAATATTTGACTAAAAAAGTGAGTATATTGTATAATGAAATGATGATGAAACGTATAATATACGTGAAGATATATAACCTATAGATATATACAGGAGGATTTATAATGGAAAACGAAGCTGTTTCAAAGAATTTTATTGAACAGATTATAGATAAGGATATTGAGGAAGGTCATTGCAGCAGGGTTGTAACAAGATTTCCTCCGGAGCCTAACGGATATCTTCATATTGGACATGCAAAGTCAATTCTTTTAAATTATGGACTTGCAAAGGAATACAATGGTCAGTTTAATTTAAGATTTGATGATACTAATCCTACTAAAGAAAAAGAAGAATTTGTTGATTCAATTAAGGCAGATGTTGAGTGGCTTGGTGCTAAGTGGCATGGTGATGTATTATTTGCATCAGGATACTTTGATAAGATGTATGAAGCGGCTGTTAAGCTTATCAGGAAGGGTAAGGCATATGTGTGTGACCTTACAGCAGAACAGATAAGAGAGTACAGAGGAACGCTTACAGAGCCGGGTAAGGAAAGTCCATACAGAGACCGTTCTGTTGAAGAGAATCTTGAACTTTTTGAAAATATGAAAAAGGGCATGTATGCAGATGGAGAAAAGGTATTAAGAGCTAAGATTGATATGGCTTCTCCTAATATTAACATGCGTGATCCTGTTATCTACAGGGTAGCACATATATCACATCATAGAACAGGTGATAAGTGGTGTATTTATCCGATGTATGATTTTGCACATCCAATAGAAGATGCTACGGAGGGAGTGACACACTCAATCTGTACGCTTGAGTTTGAAGATCACAGACCTCTTTATGACTGGGTAGTAAGGGAAGTAGGATATGAAAATCCTCCTAAGCAGATTGAATTTGCAAAATTATATCTTAACAATGTTATTACAGGAAAAAGATATATCAAAAAACTTGTTGAAGAGGGAATTGTTGACGGATGGGATGACCCTCGTCTTGTATCAATAGCAGCATTAAGAAGAAGAGGTTTTACACCAGAATCTATAAAGAACTTTGTAGAGCTTGTAGGTGTAACAAAGAGTCAGGGTGCAGTAGAGTATCCTATGCTTGAATATTGTATAAGAGAGGATCTTAAGTTAAAGGCTAAGAGAATGATGGCTGTACTTAATCCGGTGAAGTTAGTTATAGATAACTATCCTGACAATCAGGTTGAGTATATGGAGGTTCCTAATAATCAGGAAAATCCTGAGCTTGGAATAAGAAAGGTACCATTTACTAAGGAACTTTATATTGAAAGAGAAGATTTCATGGAAGAACCACCAAAGAAGTATTTCAGATTGTTCCCTGGCAATGAGGTACGTCTTATGAATGCATATTTTGTAAAATGTGTTGATTATAAGAAAGATGAAGCTGGCAATATTACAGAGATTCATTGCACATATGACCCTGAAACAAGGGGAGGTAACTTTACAGGACGTAAGGTTAAAGGTACAATTCACTGGGTTTCTGCCACAGAAGGTGTTAAAGTAAAGGCACGCCTTTATGAGAATATTGTTGATGAAGAAAAGGGCGTTTATAATGAAGAGGATGGTTCAATTAACATTAATCCTAACTCACTTACTGTAGTTGAGAACTGTTATGTAGAACCTGAACTTGCGAAAGCAGAAGCACAGGATAAGTTCCAGTTTGTAAGAAACGGATATTTTTGTGCGGATCTTAAGGATTCAACACCGGATAATCCGGTATTCAACAGAATAGTATCACTTAAGAGTTCATTTAAACTTCCTAAATAAGCAGATAAGGAAGATAAACAGGTAAAATATGGAAGATAAATATATTAATGAAGAAGCACAGTACATTTATGACAAGAAGATAAATTGTCCGGTATGCGGTAAGGCGTTTACAACTTCACAGGTTAAGACCGGAAAAGCACGTTTTTTAGGGTCAGATGAAGATTTAAGACCATTATATTCTAAGATAGATACAATAAAGTATGATGTATGTATGTGTCCATATTGTGGTTATGCAGCAGTATTGCGTGATTATGAGAATGTATCGGATAATCAGATAAGAACTCTGAGAGCAGAGATTGGTGATAAATATAATGCAGGTATAATAGATACGGGCGTATATTCTTATGATACAGCGATAAGAAGATATAAGATGGCTCTTCTTACGGCAACAGTAAAACATGCTAAGTTAAGTGAAGCCTCATATCTGTGTCTTAAGCTGTCATGGCTTTATAAGGGGAAGATTGAGGCAATACAAAACGGTCAGGAGCCGGGAACACAGGAAAATATAGAAGTATGTAAAAAACATATAGATACTTATGTACATCAGGCATATAGCGGATTTAAAGATGCACTTGCACAGGAATTTCCTCCAATATGTGGAATGAATGATATTACACTTAATCTTCTTATGGCTACTCTTGCAAAGAAATGTGAAGAATATGATGATGCCAAAAAATTTGCTTTTATGGTTGTAAGTTCTAGAAGTGCACCACAAAAAACCAAAGATAAAGCAAGACAGATAATAGATGATATTAAAACAATTTAATAAAAAGCAGGTAGAGGTATGGAAAATATAATAATATATTGCAAAAGATTATGGAGATATAATTTTGTTCACACAATAGTATATTCGGTTTTGCTTAATATGATTATTGAATGCCTTAACAGAAGAAGTTTAATCGGATTAGTATACATATTTACTAATCCGGTTATATTTTTATATGATACATTAATTATACTTATGACAATGTCTGTCGGACTGCTGTTTAAGAGAAGGATATTTGCTTATGGACTGATAAGTTTTATATGGCTTTTGGCAGCAGTGATTAATTTTGTTGTATTGTCGCTTAGAAAGACTCCGTTTACTGCAATGGACATATATCTTATAAGTGATGCAATCAAGATTATTCCGGTATATCTTAAACGTTATCAGATGGTGCTTATAGCAATAGGACTTCTTGCAGCAGTGGCATTACTTATATGGATATTTATAAAGGCACCAAGGTATAAAGAGAAGATTAATTATATATCAGCACTTATTAGAATAGGTGTTACGGCGGGACTGCTATATTATCTTACTATTGTATTTGTTTCATCTGGAATCTTAAGTAAGAATTTTGGCAATCTTGCAAATGCTTACAAAAAATATGGCTTTGCATACTGTTTTTCGTGCAGCATAGTAGGCAGAGGAATAAGTAAAGAAGATGATTATTCTACAGAATATATGTCATCATTAAAGGAACAGCTTGATGATGGTGAGGCGGTTAATTCACAGCAAAGACCCAATATTATATTTTTACAGCTGGAGTCATTTTTTGATCCTAATCTTTTAAAGGGAATCACATTTTCAGAAAATCCGGTTCCTGTATTTGAAGAGCTTTATAATAAATACTCATCGGGATTTTTAAGTGTGCCTGTATTTGGCGCAGGAACAGCCAATACGGAATTTGAAATACAGACAGGAATGAATATGGATGATTTTGGACCTGGAGAATATCCGTATGAGACGGTATTACAGACAAGAGTATGCGAATCAACCGCATACGTGCTTAATGGGCTTGGTTATGTTTCACATGCACTTCATAATAATTATGGTACATTTTATGACAGGCATAGGATATTTTCACATCTAGGATATGATACATTTACATCCATTGAATATATGGGTGATTTAAGCTTTACGCCGACAGGCTGGGCAAGAGATAAAGTGCTTACAGCACAGATAAGTAATATATTGGAATCAACAGAAGGTTCTGATTATATATATACAATATCAGTACAGGGGCATGGAGATTATCCATCGGTAATGCCTGATAATTATGCACCGGCAATAAGTGTAGAGGGTTTCTTTGATGAGGACAATACTACAGCTTTTGAATATTATGTAAACCAGCTTAAGGAGATGGACGATTTTATTAAGGAGCTTACGGATTATCTTACGCAAAGGGATGAGGAAACAGTGCTTGTAATGTATGGCGACCATCTTCCCGGCTTTGAATTTGAAGATGATATGCTTGTTAATGAAAATATTTATCAGACACAGTATATTATCTGGAATAATTTCAATATGAATGTCAATAATAAAGATATGGAAGCGTATCAGTTATCCTCATATGTACTGGAGCAGCTTGGAATCAGTAATGGATATATCAACCGTTTTCATCAGCAGCAACAGGGCAGCGCTGATTATCTTAAGAATCTTAAAATACTGGAATATGACATATTATATGGCAATTGTGATATATATGATGGACAGATGCCATATTTGGCAACTAATCTTAAGATGGGAATACTAGACATAAAGATTAACTGTGAGTATAATTCCATGAACAATATATATATTGAAGGTGAAAATTTTAATAATTACAGTGCAATTCTTATTAATGATGTTGAATGTGAATCGGAGCTGATAAGCGGAAATCTTATAAGGGTAAAAGATAAAGAGTTAAAAAAAGGCGATGTTGTATCAGTAATCCAGCGTGGAAAAGATCTTGTTGAACTAAGCAGGGTATATATGGAGTATGAGTAAAATAATATAGTCTTTGGAATGAGCCGTTAGTGTGTTATTGCTGTTTACACGATAGCCGTAAACACTGATGAAATGTGGCAAAATATAATTCGATAATTTAATTTTATTGACAATTATAGAGGTAAATGTTAATATTAAATCGGTGTTTTTCACCGCATATTTTTTTGGAGGTACTTAAAATGAAAGGTACAGTAAAATGGTTTAACAACCAAAAGGGTTACGGATTTATTAGCGATGAAGAAGGTAATGATGTATTCGTTCATTACTCAGGTCTTAACATGGAAGGCTTCAAGTCTTTAGACGAAGGCGCTCAGGTTGAGTTCGATGTAACAGAAGGAGCTAAAGGACCACAGGCTACTAACGTAACAAAGTTATAATCCCAATGTTTTTCAGTGTGCCTTTTTAAATATACAGTTTAGTTATTAAAAAAGATATATTGTTTACAACTAAGATTATGAGGGAGCAGCTGCATTAATGTGGCTGCTTTTTGTGGCTGTTATATCTTAAGTATCCAGATGACCCTTTCCTCAATAGAGAGGAGAACAATATTGTATTCTCCTGGGGTTAATCTACGACAAAGATTACGCTGTGCAAGGATTGCAGAGCCGATGATATGATAGCTATAGAACGGTTATACTCTTTATAGTACCGGCAGAGAAACCGTAAGTGTTATCAATGGATAATAGTAGCATAAACTTAATATACATGTTAGGAGGATATATGGAAAATTTCGACATGACACAGACTCTTCCGTCAGGGCTTTCGCCTATGATTACAGCCGGGGGAATAATATTGCTTTCTGTGTTTATAGTATTTATTATCGTTGCAATTAAAAGATGGCATGGAAGATGGATGCCTGTGCTTCTTGGAGTTGTTGCATATCTGATATTTACATTTGTATTTACAAATATGTTTCTGTCAGTATTAACACTGGCACCGGGAATTGATAATGTATTTAGCAATAATCCTGTAACATATACCATTGTCTATTATATAATTGCAACAGTTGGTTTTACTATTGCAAGGCTTATAGTCGGCTACATGCTTAAGGACAGATTTGAAAGAGAAGGCGATGTATATATGGCAGGTATCGGACTTGGCGCCGGTGACAGTTTTTTATATGGTATTACAAGTATATCATATCTTACATGGTGTACAGCCATTAACTCTTCAGGAATGGAAGCAACGCTAAATGATGCCCTTAATGGAGTCTCGCAGGATGCAGTAAGCCAGACACTTGAGATGGTAAGTACATTAATAATATCACAGCCGGTATTATGGCTTCTTCTTGGAATAAGCTGTGTATTAGATGTTGTATTAGGTATAGTTCTTATGAATGCTGTATTTGGAGCAGTCAAAAATGACCTTCCTAAGTGGGTGATAGGTGTAACAATGGCAGCACATTTTATAAATGCCATATCATTCCAGTTATATGATGCTCAGTCTATGAACAGTATATTGATATGGTTTGGTATCAAATTAATTATATTTGCAGGATTAGTTTATTACATATGGAACATGTGTAAAGGAAAAATAAATTATGATGAAAGTAAATAATTTTAAGAATGATACTTACGATAAATCAGATAAAAATGTAAATATACAGCTCACAGATGAATTGATAGGCAATGGTCTGACCTCGGAGGAGGTCAGACATCTTACAGAATGTGGCATGGTAAATGAAGCGGTTAAAAACCAATCCAAGACCATAGGTCAGATTATTGCCAGTAATCTGTTTACATATTTTAATTTAATATTTGCAATATTTTCCGTATTGTTAATTCTTGTCAGGTCATATGTAAATATGACCTTTTTGCCTATAATTATATGTAATATTTTCATAGGTATAATTCAGGAAATTCGTTCCAAACAGGTGCTTGACAGGCTTACACTTATAAGTGAACCTAAGACAGAGGTTCTAAGGGATGGAAGTGTTAAGACTATTCCATCAGAAGAACTTGTTAAGTATGATATATGCTTCTTTTCGGCAGGTGGTCAGATATGCGCAGATGCAATGGTTGCTGAGGGAAGTGTAAGAGTTAATGAATCACTTATTACCGGAGAAGCGGATGAGATTGTCAAATATAAGGGGGATAAGCTGTATTCAGGGAGCTATGTTGTATCGGGAAAATGCAAGGCTGTTCTTGAAAATGTCGGACTTAATTCATATGCTGCAAAGCTGGCGCTTGAGGCAAAGACTTCAAGGAAGAGACAGCAGACAGAGATGATGAACTCGCTTAATAAGCTTGTAGAAGTAATAGGAATACTTATTATTCCTATAGGAATAATAATGTTCGTTCAGGAATATTTCTGGATGGGAGTATCTGTAAAAGATAGTGTGGTTGCCGTCATAGCTGCTCTTGTTGGAATGATACCTGAGGGTCTGTATCTTCTTGCAAGTGTGGCACTTGTAGTAAGTGTAATGCGTCTTGGTAAGAAAAATGTTCTTGTACACGAGATGGTATGTGTTGAAACATTGGCAAGAGTAAATGTATTATGTGTAGATAAGACCGGTACGATTACAGAAAATAAGATGGCAGTGCAGCAGATAGTGCCATTTGATAATTATGATAATGATAAGCCGTTACATAGCATAATAGGAGATGTTGTCAATAATTTTGATGAAGACAATGTCACAATGAAGACGTTGAAGGAATATTTTAAAAATGATGATTATGAGACAGCTAAGAGGGTGTTTCCATTTTCATCGGAGGTAAAATACAGTGCGGCTGTATTTAATGATAAGACATATGTTATTGGAGCACCTGAAAAGCTCCTGCTGGAACAGTATATGGAATATGAAGCTGATATACAGCAGTTTGCAAAGGATGGTTCAAGAGTCCTTTTATTCGGTGAATATAAAGGTGATATGCAAGGCAGACCGTTAGAAAAACCGGTTATTCCATATGCTATGATAGTGCTTGCCAATCCGATACGTCCGGAGGCAAGAGAGACTTTTGATTACTTTGAAAAACAAGGTGTTGAGATTAAAGTAATATCAGGAGATAATCCTGTTACGGTATCTAACGTTGCTAAAGAAGCAGGAATTACAAATGCAGAAAAATATATAGATGCTTCAATACTTGGTACAGATGAGAAGTTAGATAAGGCAGCTATGGAATATACAGTATTTGGAAGAGTACAGCCTGAGCAGAAAAAGAAACTTGTAGATGCATTAAAAAGACATGATAAGGTAGTTGCCATGACAGGTGACGGTGTCAATGACGTTCTTGCTTTAAAAAGTGCAGACTGCAGTATAGCTATGGCATCGGGAAGTGAGGCAGCTTCCAATGCGTCACAGATTGTACTTCTGGATTCGGATTTTTCATGTATGCCATCTGTTGTACTTGAAGGAAGAAGAGTTGTTAATAATATCCAAAGAACGGCTTCTCTTTTTCTTGTAAAGAATATATTTTCAATGCTTATGGCATTGTTTTCAATATTTACGCTTAGCAAGTATCCGCTCTATCCGACGCAGTTATCCTTATTAGGAACATTTACTATAGGAATACCGGCATTTTTCCTTGCATTACAACCCAATAAGAGTATAATAAAGGGACATTTCCTTAAAAATGTTGTAGTTAAAGCACTTCCAGCCGGACTTGCGGATTTCTTTACAGTAGCAGCTGTGGCTATAATGGGAAGTGTGGATAATATACCACATGACCAGTTATCTACAATAGCAACTCTTGTACTGATATCAGTGGGAATGGCAGCACTTATAAGAATATGCAGACCATTTGATGTATTAAGAATGTGCATATGTACAGCGATGATTATGGGAATATCAATAAGTATATCTTTCTTTAAGAAGATGTTTGCCATAGCACATCTTGATGGAGAACAGTGGCTTGTTACAGTTGGACTTATGGTCATATCAATTATTGTATTTATTATATGGTGTAAAGTAATTGGATTTTTTGAGAAAAAAGATATAAAATTAAAATTCAGAAAGAGAAAAGCAGGCTGTAATAATTAGGGGAAATGTAAAACATGTCTGCGGAATGGAGATTAATGGAAAATGAGTGAGAATATTCAGGAAAATAAGATGGGGGTTATGCCTGTACCAAAGCTTTTATTTAATATGGCAATCCCTATGGTAGTATCAATGCTTATGCAGGCATTGTATAATATTGTAGATAGTGCATTCGTTGGAATGTATAGTACACATGCATTAGAGGCAGTGTCTATTGCATTTCCTATACAGAATCTTATGATTGCATTTGCAACAGGAACCGGTGTTGGTATTAATGCATTGCTTTCCAGACACCTCGGTGAGAAAAAGTTTGAAGCGGCAGATACAACAGCTAATACAGGTCTGTTTCTTGCAATATGCAGTTATATATTATTTGCGATATTGGGACTTACGATAGTAAGACCATTCTTTTCAATGCAGTCAGATATAGCAGAAGTTGTTAATTATGGTGAGGAATATCTTACAGTGATACTTTTATGTGGTTTTGGCATTTTTGGTGAAATTACTAATGAAAGATTATTACAGGCCACAGGAAGAACCGTATATTCGATGATTACACAGGGAACAGGTGCAGTTCTTAATATAATACTTGATCCGATTATGATATTCGGTTATTGTGGAATGCCGGCACTTGGTGTAAAGGGTGCTGCGATTGCTACAGTTATAGGACAGTGTGTTGCATTTATACTTGCACTGATATTTAATATCAAGGTTAATAAAGAGGTCAATATCAGAATATCTAAGATATTTAAGCCTCAATTACAGGAAATAATAAAAATATACGAAATAGGTATTCCATCTATTATTATGACTTCAATAACTTCATTCCTTACCGTTGGAATGAATCTTATATTAAAGAAATTTTCAGAGGATGCAATTACAGTATTTGGTGTATATTTTAAGCTTAACAGTTTTGTATTTATGCCTGTATTCGGTCTTAACAATGGTATGGTTCCGATACTTTCATATAATTATGGAGCAAAAAAACATGACCGAATAATAAAGACGGTAAGACTTGGAATGAGCTGTGCCGTAATATATATGCTTGCAGGACTTGCAGTATTTGAGATTATGCCTGATAAGCTGCTTATGATATTTTCAGCCAGTGAAAATGTCATGAATATAGGTGTTACAGCACTTCGTATTATCGCTTTGAGCTTTATTTTTGCGGGGATAGGAATTGTAAGCAGTACTGTATTCCAGTCTATAGGTAATCCACTTCACAGTCTGCTTATATCTGTATTAAGACAGCTTGTAATAATACTTCCTGTTGCATATCTTTTATCACTTACAGGTTCTGTAAGCAATGTATGGTGGTCATATCCTATAGCAGAAGTTGCATCATTTATATTAAGTGTATTTTTCTTAAGAAAAACCTTTAATAAGCTTAACAGGGAAGTGCCGGGATAGTTAAAGTAACTGACAGAATTAAACTATCATATTGAGTAAAAATCCATATTTTTGTAGTCGGGATAATTTTATTTAGAAAATCAGTTGCAATCATGGCTTACCGCATTAGAAAATTATACAAAAATAGAATCATCAGTTGAATTTCTATATTTTATATAAAGTTTTCTAATGCAGCAAGCCTTTTTCGTTTATGTGGCAGGATGATTGTTAGATTATTCAGAAACTTTTATTGAAAATTCCGTATTAACAAGCTTTTCATAAGGAGTCTCACCTTCAAGTTCACCAGCATTATCAAGTATGTCCGTAAGAAGTGAGAAGCTATCCTTTTCAAATATTGTATTATTTTTCCATGTGTTTTGTGTAAGATAACGTTCAACTATTTTTTCAATGGAATTGATATCTGTTTCAGGAAATTGTGGAGCTATAACAAGTGCTGTTTCTTTTGCTGTATGTGTATTTACAAAATTAAGGCCTTTTTGTATTGCTTTTGTAAAGGCAAGTATGGTATCACCATTTTGTTCAATATAGCTTTTTTTAGCCGAGTATGCCGTATAAGGAACGAATCCACTGTCAACGCCAAGAGAGGCGGTGACATAGCCTGCATGTTCATTTTCGAGAATAGTGGCAGAGGGTTCAAATTCAACAGTATAATCACCGGTACCTGATGAAAAAGCGGCAGCAGTAGAACCAAAGTCAATATTTTGAATTACATTCACGTCTTTTGAAATGTCAATATTATTATTTTTGAGGATATATTCAAGAATCATCTGCGGCATTCCGCCAGCTCTTCCGCCTATTATAGTCTTTCCCTTTACATTATCCCATGTGAAATCTGTTTCATTATTGCGGGACACAAGAAAATTGCCGGCTCTTTGTGTAAGCTGTGCGAAGTTAATAATATAGTCATCATATCCCTGCTGATAAACGTATATAGAAGCCTCAGATCCCATAAAGCCTATATCTGCATCTCCTGATATAAGAGAGGTCATAACCTTGTCGGCACCAAAGCCTGTAACAAGCTCAAGTTCAATTCCCTCATCCTTAAAATATCCATTTTCAATTGCGACATATTGTGGAGCATAAAATATAGAATGGGCGACTTCATTTAATGTAACTTTTTTATAATTTCCTGCATTATTGTTGTCAGAGATATTACAGCTACACAAAATAAAGCAGCTGATAAGGGTAAGACAGCTTAAGATAATAACTGGAATTTTACGGTATTTTCTGAATAAGACAGCATAAGAGGTTTTTAAATACATAAAGTACACCTTTTATTTAATTTTGTATTATTTTATGAATAAAAAATTAAAAAGTGACTATAAAAATCAGCCATATAATGTTATAATAAATAGAAAGTAAATAATATGCAGATGTCGTATTATGTTATAAAAGAAGCTTGTTTTTATAGCATATTTTTAGTTTAGAAAGCTTTTGGTTTGTGAGGATTACTATGAAGATAGATATGCATTGTCATACTAAAGAAGGTTCTATAGATGCTAAGATTAATATCGAGAATTACATCAGAAAACTTATAAGTAAAGGCTGTGATGGAATGCTTGTGACTGACCATAATTCGTATGATGGTTACAGGCAGTTTAAAAAGATAGCACAGAGCATGAACCTTAAGGATACTTTTACTGTTTTAAAGGGAATAGAATATGATACCAGGGATGCCGGACATATAATTGCGATACTTCCAGAACATATTAACGAGAAGCTTTTAGAAGTCAGAGGAATGACTGTAAGACAGTTAGAAAAGCTTGTACATGGGCTGGGAGGTGTATTAGGACCTGCACATCCATATGGTACGGGATATTTTGCATTTGCCAATACAAGATTTGGTAAGAATAATATGGAATTTATTAAGAAGTTTGATTTTATAGAGACATTTAATGCATGTACAAAACCGCATGCTAATGCGGCAGCAGATAAACTGGCTGACAGATTTGGCAAGCTTAAGACGGCAGGCTCAGATGCTCATAAGGAGAATGTAGTAGGTACTGCATTTACGGAATTTTATCAGAATATAAGGAATAATAATGACCTGATAGAAGCAATAAGGTCAAGAAATGATACTATAATTCATGGAAGGGTTATAGATAAGATGTTAAAAGATGGTAATATTCTGATTGAAAAGGCGGGAATTATAGGTTACTATATTTATAACAGAGTGGGAGCTGCATTTAACAAACGCAGAATTAATAAGCTTATGAAAGAAATTCAAATAAAAAAATATCTTATAACAGAACAGCTTAAAAATAAAACATTTGCCCAAATACATGAATTTGAACATTAGTAATATGTTGGAGAATATAAGATTATTTACAATTATAGTAGAATTTATCAGATAATATGCTGATATATAAAGAGAGACTTAAGGAGGAGAATATAATGTTTGGAAAGGGAAAGAAGCAGAGAGTTAATGCGGGTGCAGATGTAGAACGCATGATAAAGGCTCTTGATAATATAATAGCAGGTGACTTTAATAAGATTGATGTATCAGAATATGAAGATACTAAGTATGGTGAAAAGGTTAATGCATTAATTGATACCTTTAAGAAAGCTAATAATAACTTTATTATGAGACTTAATGATGCTATGGAATCTATCGGTGATAATTCATATGTCAAGAAGACACAGGATCAGGTTATGTCACAGACAGAGGCATTATCCAATATGAAGAGTGCCAGCAGTAATATGGAAAGCTCAATAGGAGATATTACGTCTTCAATGGCGCAGATAAGAGATAAGACACATGAGGTTATTAATGTTGCAAAGAATAGTACGGATACATTAAATGACAGCATTAAGGTTGTTAATGAATCATCTGACAGGATTATGTATATCAATAATCAGGTTCAGGAATTTAATGTTAAGATTGATAAGATTAGTGAAATTGTAGATATTGTTAAAAAGGTAGCAAGCCAGAGTAATCTTTTAGCACTTAATGCTTCAATTGAGGCTGCAAGAGCAGGTGAAGCAGGCAAGGGCTTTGCAGTTGTTGCAGATCAGGTAAGAGAATTGTCAAGTAATACATCTGATTCAGCTGAGGATATTGTAAGATATGTTTCAGAATTAAGAGATGATATTAATGCACTTGCATCAGATATGAATAGCACTACAGAGAAGCTTTCAGAAGGTAATGATAAGGTTGAGGCATCTCTTGAAGAAATAGAAAAGATGAATTCGCAGCTTGTAGATATTGATGATAATATTGAGAATATTTTCACAGCTATTGATTTCCAGTCAGACCTTACTAAGGACTTTACAAAACAGACTGAGGCTATTTCAGAGAGTTATAAGAATCTTTCAGCCGACTGCAGTTCAATGGGTACACATGTATATAAGATAGGCAGATATATTGATACTGCAAGAAGTGATATGGTAAGAGGTTTTGCAGAGATTACAGAGCTTGACTGGTTAAGGGTATTTGAAGTCGACCATTTCATTCTTATGTGGCGTGTATACAATAATGCAGCAGATTATGAAAGACTTAAGGTTACACAGCTTAATAATCCGACAGGATGTAAGCTTGGCAAATGGATGGCAGCACAGACAGATAAGGGAATTACAGAAAGTCAGGAATTTGCAGAATTAAAGAAGGCACATGAAGATGTCCACAAGTATGCTACATTGTCATGGGAAGCAAGGGATAAGGACGATATTAAGGGTGCTTATGATTATTTTGACAAGACATATGATGCATACTTTGTATATCAGAAGGCAATCAGAAATATGGAAAAGAGAATGAGACAGTTAGGTTATACAGATAAGACAGATATTGTTGTATTTAGAAATTAATAATAACTGGTAAGTATTATACCGGGGAGGTCGTGGTTTGACAGAATATATGCGATATATTTTAAAGCCGGACTGCCCCGGTTTATTTATATAAAAATTGTGTATACAATTAATAGTATTATCCATTGTAATAAAAATAGATAACTGATATTTGTTAAAAAGTTGACAAAAGAGCGAAACGGGTATATTGTTGTAACAGGTTATATAAGGGTGTATAAAAAGTATTTCTTATAGGTATATGCCTAAGAAATTCTAAAATAGGGTTTATTATGGTTTTATAATCATGGTAATTAATTAGCAAGATAAATATTAAGTATAATTATATGAGGAAGCAGATATGTATAATGATAAAAAAACAATAATTGTAATTGGACATAAGAATCCTGATACGGATTCAATTTGTTCTGCGATATGTTATGCAGATTTAAAGAGTAAGATAACTAATGAGACATATGTTGCTAAAAGAGCAGGCCATCTTAATGAAGAGACACAGTATGTACTAAAAAAATATAACATACCAGTTCCTGAATACATAAAGGATGTAAGGCCGCAGGTAAGTGATATAGATATAAGAAGAACTGAGGGCGTATCAAAGGACATATCGGTAAAAGATGCATGGACCAAGATGAAAGAACTTAACGTTGTTACACTTCCCATAACGTACAAAAAGAGACTTATAGGACTTATAACGATAGGAGATATTGCAAAATCATATTTTGAAGTATATGACAGCACTATACTTTCGACAGCTAAGACAAGATTTCAGAATATTGTGGATACGCTTAACGGAACGGTGATAACAGGTGATATTAATGAAGTATTTACAAAAGGAAAGGTTGTTATAGCAGCTGCCAATCCTGATATGATGGAAAATTATATCGAAGAGGGAGATATAGTTATATTAGGAAACAGGTACGAAGCACAGCTTTGTGCAATAGAGATGGAAGCAAAATGCATTATTGTATGTGAGGGTGCCGGAATATCAAAGACAATAACTAAGGTTGCCAATGAAAGAGACTGTATAATTATAAGCACAAGCTATGATACATATACAGTTGCAAGACTTATTAACCAGAGTATGCCAATAGAATTTCTTATGAGAAAAAAGGAAGATGGAGTTATAAGCTTTAATACAGACGATTTTATTGAAGATATTCAGGGAATTATGGCAAAGAAAAGGCATAGGGATTTTCCTATTGAAGATAACAAAAATAACTATATAGGAATGATATCAAGACGTAATCTTTTAAGTGCCGGTAAGAAGCAGATTATACTTGTAGACCACAATGAAAGGGGACAGGCAATAAGTGGTGTAGAGACTGCACAGATATTAGAGATTATAGACCATCATAGAATAGGTTCTATAGAGACAGTTACACCTGTATTTTTCAGAAATCAGCCGCTTGGCTGTACAGCTACAATAATATGTCAGATGTATCACGAGAATAATATAGCAATACCTGAAAAAATAGCATATCTTTTATGTTCAGCAATAATATCTGATACACTTATATTTAAGTCACCTACATGTACAGAGGAAGATATAAAGGCGTGCCATGAGCTTGCAGATATAGCAGGAATTAATATTGTAGAACATGGAATGGAAATGTTTAATGCCGGAAGCAATTTATCAAGCAAGACTGCCAAAGAGATAATCATGCAGGATTATAAGAAGTTTTCGGTTAATGATGTGACTATAGGTGTTGGACAGATTAATACAATGAGTCAGACAGAAATTGATAATATAAGAGGCAAGATTGAGAACTATATTGACAGAGTTGTTAATGATGGCAATGTTAATATGGTATTCTTACTTATGACTAATATTATGACAGAATCATCAGAGGTGGTATTTGCAGGAAAGAGTGCTGGAAGCGTGATTGCCAATGCATTTAATGTTACTGTTAATGGCAAAACAGCAATTCTTGAGAAAATTGTATCAAGAAAGAAACAGTTTTTTCCGGCAATTATGGAAACATTACAGCAGTAAATGTGATATAATGTGTACGCCTGTATAGGAGTGGAAGATGATGATGTGAACAATGTATTGACAGGGTGGTTTTGTAGAAACATGAACATCTCATTAAAATAAAAATTGTGTAAAGCTTTAGTAAAAGTTTTTAACAGGAATGGAGTATATTTTGAAGAAGTTAAGAAAAGATGAGCCATGCTGGTGTAATAGTGGAAAGCCATATGGCGAGTGTCATGCAGCATTTGATAAAAAAATAGAGATATTTAAAAAGAAATTTCATAAAGTGCCTCCAAGAAATATAATCAAGAATGAAGAACAGCTGCAGGGAATGAGAGAGAGTAGCAAGATTAATGTTGCAGTGCTTGATTATGTGGCAGAACACATTCATGCCGGAATATCAACAGAAGAGATAGACAGAATGGTATATGAAAAGACTACGGCAATGGGAGGAATACCGGCACCGCTTAATTATGAAGGCTTTCCTAAGAGTGTATGTACATCAATTAATAATGAAGTGTGCCATGGAATACCATCAGATAATATAATTCTTGCGGATGGAGATATTATTAATGTAGACTGTTCTACAATACTTAATGGATATTATTCGGATTCTTCAAGAATGTTCTGTATAGGAAATGTATCAGAAAAGAATAAAAAATTAGTTGATGTAGCTAAAGAATGTGTTGAGCTGGGACTTGCACAGGTTAAACCATGGGGACATTTAGGTGATGTAGCACAGGCAATTAATGACCATGCCATGGCAAATGGATATGCAGTGGTAAGAGAAGTTGGCGGACATGGTATTGGTCTTGAATTTCACGAGACGCCATTTGTAAGCTATGTAATTAAGAAAGGAACAGGAATGGTAATGGCACCGGGAATGGTATTTACCATAGAGCCTATGATTAATATGGGAACAGCCGAGGTATATGTGGATGACGATAACGGCTGGACTATATATACAGATGATGATGAGCCATCAGCACAGTGGGAGATAATGGTTCATGTAACGGAAGATGGTTATGAAGTTATGTCATGGTAATTGCCATGGGATTTGTATAAACATAGCTGTTATTGAATATCTTAACAAACAGCTTTTTATGACGCTGTGGAATTATCTGTGTGGTTTTTATTAGATATTTTGCAGTAAATCTGTCTGGAGATGAGAATTAATATGAGAGGAGAGGTGATAATTCCTATCCTCTCATTTTTATATAGAATTTTTGAATAGTTAAAGTTTTAACAGCTTATTTACAGGCTTTAATATCAAATGCAGGATTAAGTGCATAGAAATTCTTTGAGTTGAGATTATCCTGAATAATTGAAAGTCCTTCGCCGAAACGCTGGAAATGTACTATTTCTCTTGAACGAAGAAATTTTAAAGGCTCGAGTACATCAGGGTCATCAGTAAGTCTTATAAGATTATCATATGTTGAGCGAGCCTTTTGTTCTGCTGCCATATCCTCAAATATATCTGTTATAGGATCGCCTTTTGACTGAAATTCACAGGCATTGAAAGGAATACCGCCAGCCGCCTGTGGCCATACGCCAGCCGTGTGGTCAACGTAATAAGCTTCAAAAGGAGTCCCTTTAATCTGTTCCATTGTAAGATTTCTTGTAAGCTGGTGAACCATAACGCTGACCATTTCAAGATGGTTAAGTTCTTCTGTTGCTATGTCAGTAAGCAGGGAAGATACCTGCCGGTAGGGCATTGAATACCGTTGTGAAAGATAACGCATAGATGCACTACTCTCACCATCTGGACCACCGTACTGGCTTATAATCATCGCTGCCAGTGCTGGGTTGGGATTTTTAATATTTATTGGATATTCAAGCCGTTTTTCATAGTTCCACATATAATATCCTCCATAATACATAGTGTCAATATTAAATTAATTTTTATTGAAGTTCCCAAGGCATAGGTGTTGATACCCATGTCCAGTAGTTTTGACTCTCAATGTTAAAATAGTTAAGAGGTCCAAAGTTCTTTGCATAATAATCCATATGCTTTAGTAATTCATCACGCATCTGTGAATAGTATTCTATTGCTTCGGTGTCATCGGGATGTGTATCAAGATAAAGGATGCTTTCAGTCAATACAAACCCAAGTTCATATATGTTCTGCATACATCTGCGTTTATCCATTGAGATTTCATTGCAGTTATTATTATTGTTGTTATTGTTTGTACTCCGGTTTGAGGCATATAAATTATTAACATCACTGTTCATGCCATACATACGCTGACAGTTCATATTTCTCATGCCTGGTCTTCCCATATTTTTGTTTATAAGTTTTGAATCGTTCATCTTTTTTGTCCCCCTTTAAATGGTTTATTTAATTCTTCAAATAATGTCCCATTCTTAAGAGCTGCCTGACGATTATAAAGATTCTGCCATTTCTGCCATGGAACATAGGCCATGGTAAGAGCCTGACCGGAACAATTAGATTTATTATTCATTTTTATAATAACCTTTATAACATAATCATTAATATTATATGTATTGCAAAATAAATGTGTGATAGATAAGCTGATATCATTAAGAATGTATATAAATTTAAAATAGCTGCCGGAATCATACATATAAAATAACATGTTAAATATAAGGCAGATAATTGTATCTTATATAAAAATAAATTAATAGATAAAATCAGTTAAATATGATAATCTTGTAATATAACATGTAAATATTAACATACAGAAATTTTATCAAAGACAGATATTATTCAAGATAGCTGTCATCGCATAACCGGATTTTATGTGGGTGTTTGTGCAGCAGGTGTCACAAATAGCTCTTATCGCATAGCTAGACCTGACATTTGGTCTGCGATTTCTCCGGCACTGAAAATACCTGCGGAATGGAGATTAGTGTGAATATGAAAGAAAAAATATATACAATACCTGTTAATGATGCATTTGATATGGACTGCGAATGTCCGATTTGTTCAATGAGAGAGAAGCTTGAGATGGAAGCTGTGGATTATACTATGGGCCCAAGCTATATGGAAGATGATATAAGAGCCAAGACGGACGAGATGGGATTTTGTGAAAAGCATATGCAGCAGGTCTATAACAAGGAGAACAGGCTGGGATTTGCATTAGTTATGAAGACACACATGGATAAGGTTATATCAGATATAGAGAATATGACAAAGGAGCCTGTTAAATCAAAGGGATTATTTAAAAAGGCAGAAAAGCCACAGGTATGTGATTATATAAAGAAGCTGGATTCAAAGTGTTTTGTTTGTGAAAAGATAGATAATACATTCAGCAGATACATAGATACAGTTATATATCTGTTTAAAAATGATCAATCCTTCAGGACAAAATATAAAGAAAGCAAAGGCTTTTGTACGACACATTACGGAACTTTGATTGAAGCGGCGGCAAGGGAATTATCGGGAAATGCTTTAGATGAATTTGTAAAGACGACTAATGAACTTTATATAGATAATATGAAGAGAGTAAGAGATGATGTTGCATGGTTTATTAATAAATTTGACCATAAGTATGCTAATGAACCTTGGAAAAATTCTAAGGATTCATTAACAAGAGCTATGGTCAAGGATAATAAACATTAGTATGAAAATATTATTGAATACAGTGTATAACCGTTTCGTACTGTATTTTTATAATAATATGTAAGATTAGTATTGATATTGGTAAATGCATCTGTTACATCAAGTGGTATTGAAGAAGTAAATTCAACAAATGGTTCACGTCTGTTTACTGCAGATGTTACAATGCTGTTAAGGGTAGAAATGTCTGCTATATTTGCAAGACCAGCGATGCTTTTGTATGAATATATATCTGCACTGGCAGCAGGTGTTGAAGAATATTCCCAGCTATGGTCAAGGCTCATATCATTGTCAGTAATATTAAAGTATGCATGCTCAATATAATCTTCGCGGCCATTTACAGGGTCATCCCATGTTACATCGGTATGATACCACTCACCATCAAGGCATACCATATTCCATATGTGTTTTTCACCTCTTGCAGTTCCTGATACTGTAATATTTTCGATACCAAGAAAGTCCATAAATGTCTTGAAGCTTTCGGCATATCCGCTGCATACAGCAGTACCATCAATCATGGCATTGTATGCATAGCTGTTACCGGGAATACCATCTGTATATGTTATATGGGAAACAAGATAATCATGTATTGCAAGCTCATTCTGCCATTGTGTATTATCAGGTGAGGTAATCTGTGCAAGGGTATTTATATAGCTGTCATATAATGTAAGTTGACGTTCATTAAGCAGAGAGGTATCATTATTTTTAAAAGCATAGCTTACCGGATAGTTATCCCAGAAAGATAATGTAATATTAAGTTCGGTAATAATACCAGAGCTTTTTTGTACACATTCAATCTGTGTCAGACCGGGAAGTGAATTAATCAGTTCTTCTGCATTAAAAAGATTTGAAACTGGTGTATATAATGTACAGGTTGTATTATTATGCTGCATCGTATATACAAGTTTTTCAATTAAGTCCTCTTGGGTTGTGATTAAATCAATATTATTATCATCCTCTTTATTGTTTGTATTACCAGAGATAAATGATAACTTTTCAGATGACAGGTAAGAGCAGGCTGTCAGTGAAAAACATGATAATGATATGGCAAGCATGCATATATATGAATATAAATTATGTGATTTTTTCAAATTATTCCTCATTTCCTGTTAATTATAAATTATATTATTTTTATATCATAATATGGTATTCAGGTCAAAATATATTTTTGCCCTGATACAGGATTAATACGGGTATTTCAATTGTGACAGATTGTGAAATGGTGATAAATGAAAAAATAAAGTACCATATAAGGAAAGGAAAATATGATTATGAATTCTTTTAATATAGCTGAAGAAATTATAGAATACAATAATGATATAATTTTAAAAAATGTAAAAGATTTTGATATAGAGCAGACACTTGAATGTGGACAGTGCTTTCATTTTATAAGAATTGATAAAGAAAGCAAAGATTATGTGCTGTCAGCATATGGAAGACTCCTGCATATATCACAGTCGGGTGATACGGTGACATTTCATAACACGTCAATAAAGGATTATAAGGAGGTGTGGGAAGATTATTTTGATTTAAAGACAGATTATTCCAGGATAAAGAATTATCTTTTAAAACATGACAGCACATTAAAAGAAGCAATAGATACAATGAGTGGTGTAAGGATACTTAACCAGGAATTTTTTGAGACACTTATATCATTTATTATTTCACAGAATAAACAGATTCCTCATATTAAAAAGATTGTATCAGATATTTCGGCTAAATATGGTACATATCTTGGTGAGCAGTCCCATGTAAAGGTATATGCATTTCCGGGAGCCGATACTCTTGTCAATGTAAGTGTTGATGAACTTAAGGAATTAAAAACAGGATTTCGTGCGCCATATATAGCCGATGCGGTAGCAAAGGTATACGATGGAAGTATAGATGAGAAGAAGTTAAGAGAGGCTTCACTTGATGAATGTGAAGCAATGCTTACTGATATAAAGGGTGTTGGAACAAAGGTCGCTAATTGTACTATGCTTTTCGGACTTGGCAAAAGAGAGGCATTTCCTGTAGATGTATGGATAAAAAGAATTATGGAGTATCTGTATTTTAATGGTGAGGACACTAAGAAGGAAAAAATTGCAGAATTTGCAAAAGAAAGATTCGGTGAATATGGTGGCTATGCACAGCAATATTTATTCTATTATGGAAAAACAATCCGTATGGGTGTGAAAAAATCTAAATAAATTATAATTATTTTATTAAATGCGTAATATATTTAAAATAGTTGTTGACAAATAAAACAGCTAGTGATATTTTTATTGTATTGAGATTAGCACTCAAAAGAAAAGAGTGCTAATAAAAGAGAAGATGATGGCTGCCAGATACAGGACAATGAATTGTGACAGCAGAATGGAGGATTAATATGAAGTTAGTACCATTAGGAGACAGAGTCGTAATTAAGGCATTAGTTGCAGAAGAAACAACAAAGTCAGGAATTGTTTTACCGGGTCAGGCAAAGGAAAAGCCACAGCAGGCAGAAGTAGTTGCAGTAGGACCAGGAGGCATGGTTGACGGCAAGGAAGTTAAGATGCAGGTTAAGGAAGGCGACAAGATTATATATTCTAAGTATTCTGGTACAGAAGTTAAGCTTGATGATGAAGATTTAATAATCGTAAAGCAGTCTGATATCTTAGCTGTTATTGAATAATCACAGATTAACAGTTTTAAGATATATTAATTGGCATATTTTGAATCTAAGATATATTAATCAGTGTATTTAAAATTTGAGATATATTAATTAGCATATTTTGAATTTGAGATATATTAATTAGCATATTTTGAATTTGAGATGTATTAATTAACATTTTGATAAAAGATATTTATAAAAGACATTTATGATATGATACATAATCTGTGGCAGATACAGTTTTATGTGTGGATGGATATATAAGTATAATAAAGAATAGATAGTGAAATATTGAATGGAGGAATATAAAATGGCAAAGGAAATTAAATATGGCATTGAAGCAAGAAAAGCTCTTGAAGAAGGCGTTAATAAATTAGCAAATACAGTAAGAGTTACAATCGGACCTAAGGGACGTAATGTAGTTCTTGATAAATCATATGGTGCACCACTGATTACTAACGATGGTGTTACAATTGCAAAGGATATTGAACTTGAAGATGCATTCGAAAACATGGGCGCACAGCTTGTAAAGGAAGTTGCTACTAAGACTAATGATGTAGCAGGTGATGGTACAACAACAGCTACTGTTCTTGCACAGGCTATGGTTAATGCAGGTATGAAGAACTTAGCAGCAGGAGCTAACCCAATTATCTTAAGAAAGGGCATGAAGAAAGCTACAGATTGTGCTGTTGAAGCTATCGCACATATGAGTGAGAAGGTTACAGGCAAGGATCAGATAGCTAAGGTTGCTTCAATATCAGCAGGTGATGAAGAAGTCGGACAGATGGTAGCAGATGCTATGGAAAAGGTGTCTAACGATGGTGTAATCACAATTGAAGAGTCTAAGACAATGAAGACAGAACTTGACCTTGTTGAAGGTATGCAGTTCGACAGAGGATATATTTCAGCATATATGGCAACAGATATGGATAAGATGGAAGCTAATCTTGATAATCCATATATTCTTATTACAGATAAGAAGATTTCTAATATTCAGGAAATTTTACCAATTCTTGAACAGATTGTACAGAGTGGTTCTAAGCTTCTTATTATTGCAGAAGATGTTGAAGGTGAAGCGCTTACAACACTTATTGTTAATAAGTTAAGAGGTACATTCAATGTAGTAGCTGTTAAGGCTCCTGGATATGGTGACAGACGTAAGGAAATGCTTAAGGATATTGCTATTCTTACAGGTGGTCAGGTTATTTCAGAAGAACTTGGTCTTGAACTTAAGGATACAACAATGGATATGTTAGGACGTGCTAAGTCAGTTAAGGTTCAGAAGGAAAATACTGTAATCGTTGACGGCGAAGGCGAAAAGTCTGAGATAGAAGCAAGAGTTGCACAGATTAAGGCACAGCTTGAAGAGACAACATCTGATTTTGACAGAGAAAAGTTACAGGAAAGACTTGCTAAGTTAGCAGGTGGTGTAGCTGTTATCAGAGTTGGTGCTGCTACAGAGACAGAGATGAAGGAAGCTAAGCTTCGTATGGAAGATGCTCTTAATGCTACAAGAGCAGCAGTAGAAGAAGGCGTTATCTCAGGTGGTGGTTCAGCATATATCCATGCTTCTAAGGAAGTTGCAAAGCTTGCAGCTACACTTAGCGGTGATGAAAAGACAGGTGCTGAGATTATTCTTAAGGCACTTGAAGCACCATTATTCCACATCGCTAACAATGCAGGTCTTGAAGGTGCAGTTATTATCAATAAGGTAAGAGAATCAGAGGTTGGTACAGGTTATGATGCACTTAACGATAAGTATGTTAATATGATTGATGCAGGTATCTTAGACCCTGCAAAGGTTACAAGAAGTGCATTACAGAATGCTACAAGTGTTGCATCTACACTTCTTACAACAGAATCAGTTGTAGCTACAATTAAAGAAGATGTTCCAGCTATGCCGGCAGGTGGTGCAGGCGGAATGGGTATGATGTAATAATACAGATAATACCAGAATCCATTAACAATTATTAAAGTATAAGAACAGATTATATGAGTGAAAGCTTTATATAATCTGTTCTTTTTTTATTAATACAAGCCTGAATTATATGGTGTGGCGATTCATAAGATAAATTATATTCGGATATTCCTGTTTCATTCATGTGTCAAAATCAGTTTAAAGCCTATGAGCGTAAGGATATACAATGTATTATAAATGTGTTATGCTATCAAAGTCATTACATGACTTACACAGGAGTGAAGCAGAACAAATACGTCGGGAGAAGGTTATTTATGTTTTTTAATGACAGAATAAGGATTTATCAGAAAAATTGGTAAAACTTGTTGTACCAATTGCCATACAGCAGTTTATGTTAGCACTTGTCAGTGCTACGGATGCAATGATGCTTGGTTTTGTAGATCAGGCATCATTGTCTGCGGTTTCTCTGGCCGGACAGATATAGTTTATTCTTAATTTATTCATAGCAGGTATAGTAAAGAGCATGGTACAATGTGTTATCAGAGGCGTGAGTGCCGGTGGTGATGCTAAATTTGATATGAAGGGCAATATTGGTGCTATGTGGTGTTTGGCGGTTCCGATAGGCTTTATAGCTGCATTCGTATTCAATGCTTTGGTATGGTTGGTATATATCATAATAAGTCTTGACGAACTGGTTAAACTTCCTGCCGTCTATATACATTACAAAAATATGTATGGGTAAGAAATATCACGAGATAGGAGAAATTTATTAATAATACGAGGAGAAAAAAGTGTGAAAAATAATGCTTATGCAATTATTTTCCAAAGTTCATAAATGAACTGGCTATTTGTGCTGCAGGCGTCACAAAGCAGCCCTTATCGCAGAGTTAAATCTGACATTTGGCTCGCGATTCCTCCGGAATTAAAAATGCCTGCGGAATGGAGATTTATATGAATATTAAGAAAATAATTAAGCATATATGTAAAAAAACTATACTTGTAATCTGCTCTATAATGCTTATTATGATTATAGGCAGTGGTTTTAAAACGGTAAAAGTTATTGCAGATGATAAAATGATGACAATTAATATAGCAGATAAGAATGGCATCTGTCAGGCAGAGGATGGAACGTGGAATTATTACAGAAATGGTAAAATAGATAGTGATTATACAGGACTGGCTGAAAATGAAGCCGGCTGGTGGAAGATAACAAATGGAGCGGTAGATTTTACATATAATGGACTGGCAGAAAATATGTATGGCTGGTGGAAGATAACCAACGGAGCAGTAGATTTTGATTATACAGGCAATGTAAGCGATGAAACGGGAATATGGAAGGTTGTAAATGGACATGTGGAATCAGAGGTAGAGCAAAGCTTCGCTGCAAAGCTTCCGGCAGCGGAGGAATATTCACAGCTTGTGGTAGTTGAGTCAGAAGGAGTACATGCTGCTGTTACAATGCATGAAGAACAGGATGGTGTATGGACAGAGATATTAAGAACTGATGGTTTTGTAGGTTCTATGGGTGTGGGACAGGCAAGTGCATATACATCTGTAACTCCACAGGGAACATTTCCTTTATATTTTGCATTTGGGATTAATCCTGATCAGGGCACTATAATTCCATATCTGCAGGTAGATGAATATGATTACTGGGTAGGAGATTCATGGTCAGATGTGTATAATCAGTATGTAAGAACAGATTCACCGTATACAGAATGGGACGATGCAGAACATATAATTGATTATCCGGATGCTTATGGTTACTGTCTGTTTATAGGCTATAACATGGAGGGTACACCGGAGGCAGGAAGCTGTTATTTTTTACATTGCTCTAATGGAAGGCCTACAGCTGGCTGTGTATCTGTATCAGAGGAGGATATGGCATTTATATTGACACATATAGGTGATAGCTGCGGAATTGTTATAGAGTAGACTTTTTATAAATTGTTATAGAATAGATTTTTATAAATGTTGTAAACAAATATTTATAATAGTATAATATAATCATATTTAATATGCGTAGATATATATGCACATAAAATATTACAAATAATAAATCAAAGTGAGGAAAAGGATGAATAATTTACCAACAGAGCAGATTATTAAGACAAAGGCTCCAGGGTTATCGATAGTATTCAAGGCAGTTATGATTATAGCCTGTATACTTGCTGTAACGACGATACCACAGACATATGCACTTGGAGTGATACTTCTTGCAATTCTTGTGATTGCAACTGTCATTGTATTTAAGTATTATAATGCAGAATATGAATATTCACTTGTTGATAATGACATGACAGTTGATAAGATAATGTCAAGATCCATGAGAAAAAGATGTGGTGTATATAATATTGCCAGGGCAGAGCTTATTGCACCTGCCGGTTCACAGGATGCATTAAGAATGGAACATCGCAAATTAAGAACGGCAGATTATACATCTAATCAGGAGTCGGATAATATTGTAGTGGTATATACAATGGACAACAGTAATGAGATGGTAAGAATATTTATAGAGCCTGATGACAGAATGAAAGCTGCACTTAAGGCAGCAGCGCCAAGAAATGCATACAAATGTGGAGAATAAATATCAGTCATTATAATGTAAGGTTACAATATAATGTAAAGTGATATAAGCATAAAATATTCAAGAATTCTGAATATTTAAAAGTTCTTTTATAAATGATAATAAAATGTCAAAGTTTTACATTAATTTATGTTTGACATTTTAAAATTATTCTGATATATTATGAAACAATATATAATAGGGCTGGCACAATGTCAGCCTGAATTTTCCTTGATGAGGAACAATATACACTATACTATTTATTTAAAGAAAGAGAGGATACAGTACAATGGGTGAGATTATTGGTGAAGGAATTACATTTGATGATGTGCTTTTAGTTCCACAATATTCAGAAGTAACACCAAATATGATTGATTTATCTACACAGCTTACTAAGAAGATTAAGCTTAACATTCCACTTATGAGTGCAGGAATGGATACTGTTACAGAGCATAGAATGGCAATCGCTATGGCAAGACAGGGTGGTATCGGAATTATTCATAAGAATATGTCTATTGAAGAACAGGCAGAAGAAGTTGACAAGGTTAAACGTTCAGAAAACGGAGTTATAACAGATCCGTTTTATCTTCACCCAGAAAATACACTTGAAGATGCTAACAATCTTATGGGAAAGTTCAGGATTTCAGGTGTTCCGATAACTGATAACGATGGAAAATTAGTTGGTATTATTACTAACAGAGATTTAAAGTTTGAAGAAGATTATAAAAGACCAATCAGTGAGTGCATGACAAGTGAGAATCTTATTACAGCACCTGTGGGAATAACACTTGATGAAGCCAAAAAGATTCTTGGCAAGGCAAGAAAAGAAAAGCTTCCTATAGTAGATGATGATTTTAAACTCAGAGGTCTTATTACAATCAAGGATATCGAGAAGCAGATTAAGTATCCTTTATCAGCACATGATTCACAGGGAAGACTTCTTTGTGGAGCAGCAGTAGGTATTACAGCTAATGTTATGGAAAGAGTTGATGCTCTTGTCAAAGCTAAGGTTGACTGTATTGTAATTGATTCAGCACATGGTCATTCTAAGAATATAATTACAACATTAAAGCAGATTAAGGCAGCTTATCCTGACCTTCAGGTTATTGCGGGTAATATTGCAACAGGTGCAGCAGCTAAGGCACTTTGTGAAGCCGGTGTAGATGCTGTAAAGGTAGGTATCGGACCTGGTTCTATCTGTACAACAAGAGTAGTTGCAGGTATTGGTGTACCTCAGGTAACAGCAGTAATGGATGCCTATGCAGAAGCTAAGAAGTATGGTATTCCTGTTATTGCTGATGGTGGTATCAAGTACTCAGGTGATATAGTTAAGGCTATAGCAGCAGGTGGTAATGTATGTATGCTCGGAAGTCTTTTGGCAGGCTGTGACGAGGCACCTGGTACATTTGAATTATTCCAGGGAAGAAAGTATAAGGTATATAGAGGAATGGGTTCTATAGCAGCTATGGAAAATGGCAGCAAGGACAGATATTTCCAGACAGGTGCTAAGAAGCTTGTTCCGGAAGGTGTTGAAGGACGAGTTGCATATAAGGGACTTGTAGAAGATACCATATTCCAGCTTATGGGTGGTTTAAGATCAGGTATGGGTTACTGTGGAGCACCTGACGTAACAACACTTCAGGAGACTGCTAAGTTTATTAAGATGTCTTCAGCAGCATTAAGAGAGAGTCATCCACATGATATCCATATCACTAAAGAAGCTCCTAATTATAGTGTAGAAGATAAGTAATTATATTTATATACAGTTAGATATGCTGTAATAATATAATCAGTGGATAATACAGTGTGTAGATAGTACTACAGCTGCATCTGATGGTGTATTTATCAGGTAATTGTAAGAAATAAGTTGATTTATATTGAAGCTGTGCATTAATTATTGTTATAATAAATAATAGAGGTTCCTGCTTGGGAACATATCTTTTATAGTATAACATATTTAATGCACGGCTTTTTATGTGGACAGCATTAGTATAATATGCCTGTAAATGTGAAAAATTTGTCAGATAATGTACAAACAATTCGATTTTGTCTTGATAAATAGACAGAAAGTGTAGTATAATCGAACCATAGAAATGTATAAATAATCATATTATCAATGTTTCTGTCGCATAATATATAGACAGTTCATTATAGAGATGGAAAGTTTAGTGATGAATTTATATTTTCAGAGGATTGACTTACATATGGGGGATTGTAAGAAGTACTTATTGTTTAATTCATTCAAGGAGAGAGAATATGAAAGATATGTTATTCAGTAGGTACATTGCAAAGAATTACATGGGTAACAGCCTGTCAGACAGAGAATTGCGTGTACTTAAAACCGGAGATGTAGATGCACTTGTTGCTACATTTGTCAAGATGAGAAATGAACGTTATGTTCAACAACTTCAATGTATATTAAAGAATTTTAAGATGTATCTTAAGGATTCAGTAATTCTTAACCGGATAACTGTAAGTGAAGAGTATGAAGGCAAGTTTTTAGGATGTCAGATAATGGATGGTGATATGGATATATTATTTGGCATTGAAGGGGATGAGGATGTACTCTTAAAGCTTGCTTCACAATTTGCCGGTGAAGATTTTGATACATTTAATGAAGATGTATATGATGCAGTGTGCGAGATGATTAACTGTATTAATGGTTCGTTTGCCACAAGATTAAGCAGAGAAGATGTTGAAGTGATACTTCATCCTCCGGTATTTTATGACGATATAAGAATTAACAGTGATAAAGGATTCTATGTGGTTAATATGGATATGGATGGAATATCCTTTGATTTTATTATGGCAATAGATGAATGTATAGAGATTGCAAGCAGTGAGGATATAATCTGACAGGGCAGTTGACCTTGATTTAATAATTCTGGGGATTATTTACAGGAATATATGCAGAATCTGACAGATAAAGATGAAAGGTAAGGTTTCAATATGGAAAAGATATTAATAGTTGACGACTCAAAGACATCAAGAAAATTTCTAAAAAATATGCTTACAGGAGCAGGTTATGAGGTGGTTGCCGAGGCTGTTGATGGGATAGATGGTGTTGAAAAATATAAAGAATACAAGCCTGATGTTGTCACAATGGATATTACTATGCCTAATCTTGATGGCATAGATGCGGTAACACAGATAATGAGAATAGACCCGGATGCCAAGATAATAATGGTTACGGCGGCAGGTCAGAAGAATAATGTGGTTGAGGCAATTAAGAGAGGTGCCGTTGATTTTGTGCAGAAGCCTTTTGAGGCAGAGACAATAGTAGATGTTATAAAGAAAGCAATGGAAGAGTAGCATATGTATAATTATAAGATAGTATTACAGTATGATGGTGGAAGATATGATGGATGGCAGCGTCTTGGCAGGGACGGTTCTTCTAATACAATAGAGGCTAAGATTAAGGATATAATTAGCAGGATGACAGGTGAAGAGATTGACATATATTGTGGAAGCAGAACAGAAAAAGGAGTTCATGCTTTTGAACAGACGGCTAATTTTAAGCTTAATACAAGACAGAAAGATTATGAGCTGAGAAATTATCTTAACAGATACCTGCCAAGAGATATAGCAGTTCTTAGCGTTGAAGCTGCAGATGAAAGATTTCACAGCCAGCTGAATGCAAGGGCAAGAGTGTATGAGTACAGACTTGATACGGCGGATATAGCAGATGTATTTAATAGAAGATATTGTTATCATACATTTGAAAAACCTGATTTTAATGCTATGCGTAAGGCAGCAGAATATTTTGTGGGAGAACATGATTTTAAAGCATTTACAACTGCAAGAAAGAGTAAGTCTACTGTAAAGAGAATTGATAATATTGATATACTGTATAATGAGAAGAATCAGAAAGCAGCAATAAGAATAACTGCTAATGATTTTCTTCATAATATGGCAAGGCTTATGACTGGTATGCTTATTGATGTTGGGAATGGAATTAAGAAACCAGAGGATGTTAAAAAAGCCCTTGATGGTGAGGATATACAGATGTCACTTCCGGCAGAGCCACATGCATTATTTTTAAAAAAGGTTATATATTAGATATAATATAAAATATTATAATTGTATAATTAATTAGTATGATTATCAAAGTATCATTTCAGGTGTAATGGTGCTTTGATTTTTTTGTATATAATATACGGTGTATAATATGCGGTCATTTTTTGCTTTATTTTATATGGCGGATGTGTTAATATGTAATTATTGTTCACTTATTTACAATGTATGTATTAAACATACTTTAATTTGAAGAGTTCATACATGGAGGAAAGTCATGAAGACAATGATAGAACTTATTACAGATAAGATAAAAGAAGCATTTATCCAGTGTGGGTATGATGAGAAATATGCAAGGGTAACAATTTCTAACAGACCGGATTTATGCGAGTTCCAGTGTAATGGAGCAATGGCAGCGGCTAAGGAATATCATAAGGCACCATTTATGATTGCTGATGATGTTGTTGCTAAGTTAAAGGATGATACTGCATTTAAAAGTATCGAAAGTGTAAAACCTGGATTTATCAATATAATTATAGCAGAGAAATTTCTTGCTGATTATGTAGGAAAAATGGCGGAAAATGATAGATTTGGATTTGAGACAGGTGATAAACCTAAGAATGTTATTGTTGATTATGGCGGAGCTAATGCAGCCAAACCATTACATGTAGGGCATCTTCGTTCGGCAGTTATCGGTGAAAGTGTTAAGAGAATACAGAAATTTGCTGGTAATAATGTTACAGGTGATGTACATCTTGGGGACTGGGGACTTCAGATGGGACTTATCATAGAAGAATTAAGAGACAGAAAACCGGAACTTCCATATTTTGATGAGAACTTTGAGGGAGAATATCCTACAGAGCCGCCTTTTACTATATCAGAGCTTGAGCAGATATATCCTGCGGCAAGTGCAAAGTCTAAGGAGGATGAGGCCTTTAAAGAAAGAGCCCATCAGTCAACACTTAAGCTTCAGAGCGGAGATAAGGCATGTACAGCTATATGGAAGCATATAATGAATGTTTCAAAGGCTGATTTAAAGAAGAATTATGACAATCTTAATGTGCATTTTGACCTCTGGAAAGGCGAAAGTGATGCACAGCCTTATATACCTGATATGGTTCAGGACATGATAGATAAGGGGATTGCCTATGAAAGTCAGGGAGCTATGGTCGTTGATATACAGGAGGATACAGATACTAAGGAGCTGCCTCCATGTATTGTAAGAAAGTCTGACGGTGCTGCACTTTATGCTACATCAGACCTTGCTACAATGGTAGAAAGAGAAAAGTTATTTAATCCTGATGAGTATATTTATCTGGCTGATAAAAGGCAGGAGCTTCATTTTACACAGGTATTCCGTGTTGCAAAGAAAGCTGGTATTGTAAAGCCTGATACTAAGCTGGTATTCTTAGGCTTTGGTACAATGAATGGAAAGGATGGCAAGCCGTTTAAGACACGTTCAGGTGGTGTAATGCGTCTTGAACATCTGATTGCAGATATTGACGAAGCTGTATATAAAAAGATTACTGAAAACAGGACTATGGAAGAAGAAGAAGCCAAAAATACTGCTAAGACAGTAGGGCTTGCAGCTTTAAAATATGGAGATTTATCTAATCAGGCATCTAAAGATTATGTTTTCGATGTGGAGAGATTCGCTTCATTTGAAGGAAATACAGGTCCATATATTCTGTATACAATCGTAAGGATTAAGTCAATTCTTGCTAAATATGTTGAGAATGGTGGAAGCCTTGAGAAACTTAAGTTTAATCCGGCAACCGGAGAGAGTGAAAAGAATCTTGAACTTGCACTTATTAAGTTTTCAGATGTAATTAAGTCAGCATATATGGATAATGCACCACATAAGATATGCCAGTTTATATATGAGATATCTAATGCATTTAATGGATTTTATCATGATACTAAGATTCTTGCGGAAGAAGATGCTGATAAACAGAAGGGATATATTGCATTAATAAGTGTTACTAAGGCAGTACTTGAACAGTGTATAGATTTATTAGCAATTGAGTGTCCTGACAGAATGTAAAATGTATGAAAATTTAGAAAGGAAAAGCTATTTATTGCAAAAGTTTATTAAATAGCAGAGGAGAAATCCTTATATTGGTTATGAAAATATTATCATTTGCCATACCATGCTATAATTCGGCAGAGTATATGGAAAAGTGCATAAAATCAGTTCTTACAGGTGGAGAAGATGTTGAGATTATAATCGTAGATGATGGCTCGTCTAAAGATGACACGGCAAAGATTGCTGATAAATATGCTGAGAAGTTTCCAACGATTGTAAAGGCGGTACATCAGGAAAATGGTGGACATGGTCAGGCAGTTAATACAGGACTTCTCAATGCTACAGGAAAGTATTTTAAGGTGGTTGACAGTGATGACTGGGTAGACCAGAAGAGTTATAAGAAAATTCTTGCAACATTAAAGTCATTTGAAAAAGACGATGAGCCGGATATGGTGATTGCCAACTATGTATATGAAAAGGTTGGTGCTAAGAGAAAGAAAGTTATACAGTATGATAATGTTTTTCCACAAGAGCAGATGTTTGGCTGGGATGACATTGGCAAGTTTAAGATAGACCAGTATATTCTTATGCACAGCGTTATATACAGGACACAGCTTCTTAAGGACTGCGGCTTAGAGCTTCCTAAGCATACATTTTATGTGGATAATATATTTGTATTTGAACCATTACCTATGGTTAAGAAGATGTATTATGTAAATACTAACTTTTACAGATACTTTATAGGAAGGGATGACCAGTCTGTTAATGAGACGGTTATGATATCAAGAATTGACCAGCAGATAAGAGTTACAAAGAGAATGATAGATTTCTTTTTGCAAAGTGATATTGATAATAAGAAATGTAAGATGTATATGCGTAATTATTTAAGAATTATGATGGAGGTATCATCAATATTTCTTATATTGTCGGGAACAGAAGAAAATCTTGCAAAGAAAAAGGAACTTTGGGATTATACTAAGAAGGATAAGAAACTTCATAGCATGTTGAGGTATTCAATTCTTGGTTATTCTGTCAATCTTCCGGGAAAAACAGGAAGATTTATTTCAAGAGCCGGTTACAGATTCATGAATAAGTGGATTGGCTTTAATTAAATTTAGGATTGAGGTTATCATGGATTATATAAAATACGAGACTACTTTAAAGGCAAGTGGTAAAGAGTACGAAAAGATTGTATTCTGGAACCGTTTTATAAGGAATCCTGTTGAACTTATACTTACGTGGCTTCCTGCGGTTATTTCAATAGTGCTTATATGCATGGGCTATCTTTCAACATATATTGCCGTAATATATGCTGCATGCTGGTGCTATCCGTTATATATATTCTTTTTTCAGTTTAAAAACAGTGTATCATACCACCTTAAGAACAGAGATCCATCAGAGGCGGCACCATGTACAATTACTCTTATGGAGAATGGCATTCTTGCGGAGATAACTGAATTTAATATAATTACTAATTATGACTGGAATGAATTTACTACTATTTATAATAAGTTTGGCTATTATATGATGTTTAATAAAGGTAAAATGGTAGTTATGTTAAGACAGGCTGACATGTCAGAAGAACAAAGAGAGGCAGCCGGTGATTATATTAAGAAAAATGTAGATATGAATAAGTGCAAAGTGCTTTTTTAAATCATATTTTATATGTCAGATGCTGGAAGTGTGATTGACATTTCTTGATATAAAGGGTTATGAATATATTATATGGCGTTTATTCAGGCGGGATTGCTGCATTAAAAAAGTTATATGGAATATAGATGTTTAAATAATAAACAATTCTATATTATATATGAATTTTTATAATGTGGCTGTTCCGCTTTTTTGCGCTTTTTACCTTGAAAAATATCAAGATAGTATTTTCAAAAGGGTCAAAATAGGGTATAATAATAAAAAATGTATTTATATATGCATGTGTATAATATGAATGTGTGAATTATTATAAATTAAATATAATCATGAACCGGGGGATTATTTTGAAGGAAAACAGATTAAGAGAAAGCGTGCTTACGGATATTGTACAGCTTCTGGGGGATAAGGGATTATTTACAGAGGTTGCACGTGCTATTATTGAGAGGGCACAGGAATATCTTGACGTGACTAATTTATGTGTGATTCAGATAAGTGAGGAACATAAGAGCCTTATAAAGATTGCTGAATGTAGAAGAGAAGAGGCAGATGATGTGCTTATAGATGGAATGGCATATGATAAGTTTCTTCTGATAGCAGATGATATGAGAATATGTATCCATACAGATGATACACTGGATGATAAGATAAGGCAGCAGATGAAGGAATTTGGAATAAAGACAAGTGTTACGATTCCAATATATATCAACGAAGGAATTGAGATGTATTTTGCTATGTTTGATACGCAGAATGAGATTAATCCTGAGGATATGGATATTAATTTTATCAATTTGGTGGCTAAGGTCATACAGAGTATTGCACAAAAGAAAGTAACAAGAAATTCACTTATTGCTTCATATGAAGTGCTTAGGGACATATTAAGTAATATTGGTTCGGGAATAATCGTGTGCAGTGCACAGGATGGTTCCATTTTCTTTGAAAATGATATTGCCAATACGTCACAGGAAGTAAGAAGAACCATAAAGGAATGTATTGAAAAGTATTTTGGTACACTACATTCAGACAGAGAGAAATGTGCAAGCATGGAGCATTTCGATGCTCTGTCAGGTTTATGGTTTGAAGTCAGGTTTTCTGACCTTAAATGGATTGATGGAAGCAAGGCACTCGTATGTACAACAGTTGATATTACACAGAAAAAGAAGAATCAGCAAAGAATTGAATATCAGGCGCATAATGATTTTCTTACAGGTCTGTATAACAGAATGAAGTGTGAGCTGGACCTGCCTAAAGAGATTGAAAAGTCTGTAAGGAGTAATAAGAAGGGCGCCGTATTATTTATAGATCTTGATGATTTTAAACATATTAATGACGGTCTTGGACATCAATATGGAGATATGCTATTACAACAGATAGCAGCAGGTCTTCAGGCAATGGTTAATCTTAAGGATCACTGTTACAGAATGGGTGGAGATGAGTTTGTTATTATTATAACAAAAGAATGTTATTCTGATATTGATAATATTGTAAAGAATATTATTGATATGTTTAACAAGCCATGGTATCTTTCAGAAACAGAATATTATTGTACAATGAGTATGGGGATTGCTATATTTCCAGATGATAGTACAGATTGTAATGAGATTATCCGTCTTGCAGATATTGCTATGTATGATTCTAAAAAGTCAGGTAAAAACAGATATTGTTATTATGACGGTAAAGGCCGGCATAATACAGAGAAAAGGCTTGACATAGAAAACAGCATGCGTCAGGCAATTGCATCGCAGATTGATGAATTTGTGGTATTTTATCAGCCGGTTATGGATGTACAGACTAATAAGTTCGTGTCCTGCGAGGCACTGGTAAGGTGGAATAGTGCGGCACTTGGATTTTTAGGGCCGGGAGATTTTATTCCGTTGGCTGAATATCTTGGACTTATTACTTCAATAGGTGAATATGTGCTTGAAGAGGCATGTAAGCAGTGCAGATACTGGAATGAACATGGATATCCAGAGTTCAGGATTAACGTCAATCTGTCAGTTGTACAGCTGTTACAGAAAGATGTAGTAGGCAATATTGCTTCGATTATGAAAAAGACCGGGGTAAATCCTGAAAATATCGTACTTGAGATAACAGAATCTTTTGCAATCAATGATATGGAGCGTGTGCTTAAGATTGTAGAAGGAATTAAAAAGCTCGGTCCTATGATAGCACTTGATGATTTTGGAACTGGATATTCTTCCCTTAACTATATTAAGCAGCTTCCATTTGATATTATAAAGGTGGACAAGACATTTATTGATGATATAGTAGAAGATGAATATGCACAGGCATTTATCAGGCTGATAGTAGGACTTTCCAAGACACTTGGTACAAAGATTGTGGTAGAAGGTGTTGAAAATGAACAACAGTACAGGCTGTTAAAGAAACTTGGTGTTAATTATATTCAGGGCTATCTGTTTGGAAAGCCGTTGCCAAGTGATGAATTTGAAGAGGTTAATCTTAAAAATATCATATAGATGCAGGAATGGAGATTATTATGAAGACACTTATTAAGAATGGCCGTGTAATTGACCCGGCAAGCAGTACTGATGAAGTTAAAGATATTTTATTAGAAGATGGAATTATTCTTAAAGTGGATAAGGATATCAAGGAAGAAGCAGACAATATAATAGATGCGGCTGGATGTTTTGTAATGCCGGGACTTATAGATCTGCATGTACATTTCAGGGAACCCGGATATGAATATAAAGAGACAATAAGAACAGGAGCCAGAGCTGCTGCAAGAGGTGGATTTACAACTGTGTGCGTCATGCCTGATACTAAGCCTGTAATTGATAGTGTCGATATGGTTAATTTTATTAATGAGAAGGCAAAGGATGTTACAGACATTAATATACTTCCTGTTGCGGCTGTGACTGCAGCCCAGGATGGAGAATACATAACAGATTTTGAAAAGCTTGCAGATAATGGTGCGGTAGCGGTAAGTGAAGATGGAACTTCTGTAATGAATGCAAGAATTGCAAGACAGGCAATGAGACTGGCAGCAGATGTTGATATTCCGGTATTTGCTTATTGTGAAGACAAGAATCTTGCAGCAAGAGGCGTTATGAATGCCGGCAATAAGGCAAAAGAGCTGGGACTTTTTGGAATTATGAATGTGGTTGAGGACATTATGGTAGCAAGGGATATTCTTCTTGCTAAGAATACAGGCGCTAAACTTCATGTATGCCGCTGTTCAACAAAAGATAGTGTCAGGATGGTCGAGATGGCTAAGCAAGAAGGGCTTAACATAACAGCAGAGGTAACACCTCATAATCTTATACTTACAGAGGATGATCTTACAGACGATAATGCTAATTATAAGGTAAAGCCGCCTCTTAGAACAAAAGAAGATGTAGAGGCTTTAAGGGATGGTCTTAAGAGAGGCGTGATTGATGTTATTTCATCAGACCATGCGCCACATAATAAGACTGAGAAGGAACGTTCATTTGTAGAGGCACCATTTGGAATGACAGGACTTGAGACATCTGTAAGTCTTATAATGACAGAATTTGTACATACAGGAATACTGACACCTATGCAGATGGCAGAGAGAATGAGTTATACACCGGCTAAGGTTATTAATATTGATAAAGGAACTCTCCTTGAGGGAAAGGCTGCCGATATAACTATAATTGATCCAGAGGATGAATATGTAATTGACAGTGAAAGGTTTGCCTCAATGGGTAAGAATACTCCATTTGATGGTAAGAAGGTCAAAGGAAGAGTTACATATACAATAGCAGGAGGAAAGGTTGTATATTCTTATAAGCCAGGTTTTGAATGTATTGTAGATAAAGATGTAGCAAGATATGATATATAATTACGGGTGAATAGTGTGAAAAATAAGCTTGATAGCTTGTTTTATCACAAGTTCAGAAATGAGAATTATAATGAAAGGAATATAAATAAATGATTAACAAGTTAGTATCAAAGATTAAGAAACAGAATGCACCAATAGTAGTAGGTCTTGACCCTATGATGAAGTTTGTACCTAAGCATCTTCAGGATGCGGCATTTGAGCAGTATGGAGAGACACTTGAGGGAGCAGCTGAGGCTATATGGCAGTTTAACAAGGCTATAATAGATAATATATATGATATTGTTCCTGCTGTTAAGCCACAGATTGCCATGTATGAGCAGTTTGGTATTGAAGGTCTTAAGGCGTATAAAAAGACCGTGGATTACTGCCATGAGAAGGATATGGTGGTTATTGGTGATGTTAAGCGTGGAGATATAGGCTCAACATCAGAAGCATATGCTGTTGCTCATTTAGGAAAGGTTACAGTTGGCTCTAAGAAGATTGCAGCTTTTGACGAGGATTTTGCAACAGTCAATCCTTATCTTGGTTCAGATGGAATTAATCCATTTACTAAGGTATGTAAAGAAGAAAAAAAAGGTATCTTTATCCTTGTTAAGACATCTAATCCATCGAGTGGAGAATTTCAGGATAAGCTTATTGATGGCAGACCACTCTATGAGCATGTAGGAGCTAAGGTAGATGAATGGGGAAGAGAATGTATGGGTGATGATTACAGCTATGTTGGTGCTGTGGTAGGTGCTACATATCCTGAGATGGGAGCAGCATTAAGAAAGATTATGCCTAAGGCATATATTCTTGTACCTGGTTATGGCGCTCAGGGTGGAAAAGGCTCTGATCTTGTTAATTTCTTTAACAAAGACGGACTTGGAGCAATTGTCAACAGTTCAAGAGGAATTATTGCTGCCTATACTAAGGATGAATATGCTAAGTTTGGAGAGAAGAACTTCGCAGAAGCTTCAAGACAGGCAGCACTTGATATGATTAAAGATATTAATGGTGCATTAGGAAAGTAATATATGCAGAATGGAGAGAATATGTCATTTAGAGAACATGCTTTAATTACTAAGACAGCCTGTCTTGCAACAGGTGTATATGAGATGTGGTTTAAGACGGCTGATATTGCGAAGGAAGCAAGACCGGGACAGTTTATTTCAGTATATTCTAACGATGGTTCAAGACTTCTTCCAAGGCCTATCAGTATATGTTGTATTATGGATGATGAAATAAGGATTGTATACAGGGTTGCAGGAAAGGGAACGGACGAGTTTTCTAAGATGCAGGCTGGTGAATATCTTAATATTCAGGGACCTTTAGGAAATGGATATGATATAGCAGAAGTTAATGAAAGAAAAGTAACAGCAGATGGGAAAAAGATTAATAAAGCTATTATATTTGGTGGTGGTATAGGTGTACCTCCTATGCTTGAGCTTTCAAGGCAGCTTAATTGTGAAAAAGAAATTGTATTAGGCTACAAAGATGAATTATTCTTAAATAAAGAGTTTGAACAATTCGGACATGTTACTATAGCTACAGAAGATGGAAGTACGGGAACTAAGGGAAATGTGCTTGATGCAGTCAGGGAACATTTGATAACAGGAGATGTAATCTATGCATGTGGACCTATGCCTATGCTTCGTGCAATTAAGGCATTTGCCAATGAGAATAATATAGAGGCTTATATTTCACTTGAAGAAAAGATGGCTTGTGGTATAGGTGCATGTCTTGCCTGTGTATGTAAAACAAAAGAAAAGGATGAACATTCACAGGTTAATAATACAAGAATATGCAAAGAAGGACCTGTATTTAATGCGAAGGAGGTAGAAATCTGATGACAGAAAAGGATATTAATCTTTCAGTTAATGTGGCAGGAGTTCAGTTAAAAAATCCTGTAATGACAGCTTCCGGAACATTCGGTTCAGGTATGGAATATTGTGAATATGTTGACCTTAACAGATTAGGTGCAGTTGTAACTAAGGGTGTTGCAAATGTACCGTGGCCGGGTAATCCTACACCTAGAATAGCCGAGACTTATGGTGGGATGATTAATGCTGTTGGTTTACAAAATCCTGGTCTTGATACATTCATAAAGAGGGATATTCCATTTCTTAAGAAGTATGACACTAAGATAATTGTTAATGTATGTGGAAAAAGCAAAGAGGATTATGTAGATGCTGTGGAAAAGTTAGCAGACCAGCCGGTAGATATGTTAGAGATTAATATATCGTGTCCTAATGTTAAGGAGGGTGGAATTGCTTTCGGACAAAATCCTGATTCGGCTATGGAGATAACACAGGCTGTTAAAAAGGTAGCTGCACAGCCGGTAATTATGAAGCTAAGCCCAAATGTAACAGATATAACAGAGATGGCAAAGGCTGTTGAGGCAGGCGGAGCGGATGCTGTATCGCTTATTAATACCATTACAGGAATGAAGATTGATATAAACAGACGTACATTTGCAGTTGCCAATAAGACGGGTGGTCTTTCAGGACCAGCGATTAAGCCGGTTGCAGTAAGAATGGTATATCAGGTTGCCAATGCCATTAAGCTTCCTATAATTGGTATGGGCGGCATTACCAATGCAGATGATGCACTTGAATTTATAATGGCAGGTGCTACAGCAGTGTCAGTAGGAACGGCTAATTTTAATGATCCATGCACTACTATTAAGGTCATTGATGGAATAAAGGAATATATGTTAAAGTATGGCGTAAAAGACATAGCTGAGCTTAGGGGCTGTGTAAAATAACAAGCAGCATGTTTACTACATTATAATCATTAAGAACCATGTATTTGTAAATATTTCAGATACATGGTGTTTTTAGATTAATGCCTGCGGAATGGAGGAGCGTATGAATAATATTAAGGTGAGAACAAAGCTTATAATTGTTATGGTTGTTTCAATATTGGCATTGACAGCCTGCGTAACATTTTCAAATAATTGTATGGAAAAGATGAAGAAGAATGTTGCAACAGAGCTGGATACAGATAAAAGAGCATCTTATGATGAGCAGATAAAGACACAGGTTGAGAATGTAATATCATTATGCCAGTATATTTATAAAGAATATGAGGCTGGTAAGTATACGCTGGATGAATCAAAAAAACTTGCAGCAGACCAGATAAGACAGCTTAGATATGGCGATAATGGATATTTCTGGGTAGACCAGTATGATGGAACTAATGTTGTACTTCTTGGTAATAAGACAGAGGGAACTAACCGACTTGAAACTACTGATGGTAACGGATACAAGATGGTTAAAGAGATAATAAGAGTAGGGCAGCAGAAAGATGGCGGTTATACAGATTATGTATTTCCTAAAGAGGGAGAAACACAGAATTCTCCAAAGCGTTCATATAGCAAGTCATTTGAACCATTTAACTGGGTTATAGGAACAGGTAATTATACTGATTATATAGATGATCAGGTAGCACAGACAGAATCACAGCTTAACAGCTTTATTGGTAAGATACAAAAGATATTTATGTCAGTAGCAATGGTTATAGATGTTATATTAATTGTAATACTTATACTTATATCAATAAACATTACAAGACCTATGAAGAAGCTGGGTGAGTATATAGTTGTGATGGGAAAGGGGGATTTTTCAAATAATATTGAAGCCTCTCTTTTAAAGAGAAAAGATGATTTTGGAGTGTTGTCAAAACATCTGGAAAATATGCGTTCAGAGGTTGCAACACTTATTAATAACGTCAAAGATGAATCCTCTAAGATAAATAATATGGTTGAAGATATTGATGATAGTATACAGTCACTTGATAGTGAGATCGACCATGTGACAGGAACAACGCAGGAGCTTGCGGCAGGTATGGAAGAAACAGCAGCCTCAGCACAGCAGATTAATGCAATGTCTCAGGAAATAGAAAATGCGGCAAAGAGTATTGCTACACGCTCACAGGATGGAGCGCTGGAAGTCGATGAGATTAGAAACAGAGCTGTTGGATTGAGAAACAGCACAGAAACTAATGGTAAGCATACGACACAGATTCACAAACAGATTAATGAACACCTTACTAAGGCATTAGAGGATATTAAGGTTGTAGATAAGATTGGAGTTCTTACAGAATCAATTATGGAGATTACAGAACAGACTAATCTTCTTGCATTAAATGCTTCAATAGAGGCAGCAAGAGCAGGTGATGCAGGAAAGGGATTTGCAGTAGTTGCAGAACAGATAAGAGTGCTTGCAGAGCAGTCTAAGGAGGCTGTAGTTAATATCCAGAATGTTACCGGAAATGTTGTTGATTCTGTTGATAATCTTGCCGATGATTCTAAGAAGCTTCTGGAATTTGTCGGTACTGATGTAATGGATAATCTTAAAGAATTTTCACAGACAGCGGATAATTATACAAAGGATGCAGGAAATGTTGATGAACTTGTGGCTGACTTTTCAGCAGCAGCAGAAGAGCTGTTGGCTTCAATAAATGGTGTTATTAGTGCAATTAATGATGTAAGTACAGCGACAACCGAGGGAGCATCTGGAACTACAGAGATAGCGCAAAAAGTTTCACTGGTAAGCAAGAAGTCGGTTGAGATAGCACAAAAAGCGGCTGATGCACATGAATCTGCTAACCAGCTTAAAGAACAGGTCGGTAAATTTATAGTATAATCCTTTAATGATTATATTGTACAGCTAGGTTATGCGCCAACAGATACGGCACCTGTAGACACACCTGTTAATATGTCTGACAGCACATCTGCTGAAGAACCTGCCGACAACACACCAGCACCAGCTGAGCCTGCAGTTCACGAACATAATTGGGTGCCAACATACTTGCTATATCGAGTGGATTGCAAATCAGACAATGAGCGAAGACCAGTATTTACCTGGCGGTACAGTAACAGTGACACGCTTTGAACAGGCTGGATGCTTAACTGACCATTACGAGTGTTCGTGTGGTGCAACAAAAGACGGCAAAAATAAAAATGACATACCTAAAATCTTAAGTGAAAAGAATGTACCTGAAGGTGGTATATTATATTACACAAGTCCACAGGAGTATGAGAAATCTCTTTGCAAAACATTACCGAACTATTCAGGTTACGGTCAGTGGCACCCACAAGCAGGACAGTGGTAATATCAATCTATTAATTCATAACAACACAAATACCCCCCCATACTGCTGCGGCAGTATAGGGGGGGATTTTTTTTACAAACTTCGTATTCTGCCTTTTATGCCATTTTTAGCAAAAACCTTACAATTATTGCTAACGCATTTCTGACGCAGATTTGGATATGATAACGCACTAATCGAGCCGTCTGAAACATATCTGACATAATACGCAAACAGCAGCATAATAAGACAGGTCAAGTGCAGTATTACCGTTTAAAAACCGCACGGAATCTGATAGAATATCGCTACGGTCAAGAAGTTATATAAGCTGTGCATTAAATACACACATCCATATATTACCTGTTTCCTCAAAAATAAAACAGAACATGATACCTGCAAAAAAACAATAAAACACTGAGTGAGAGTACCATGCAAAACACCAAATACAAAACTTGTGGCAAGACTTGCAGCGAAAACACCTGTGAAAGACTGATAAAGAGTCATTCTCTGATAACATTGATAAAAACGATAAGAAAGACGATTAATTTTTCAGACCGGGAGGGTTCTTCAACCAACGTATAAGAGATTAAAAATCAGGGAAATGAGTTTTATAATATACACGAAAGATAATGTATACTATTTAAATGGAGAATGTTAATGATAAATTATAATAAATTGATGAAAAGTTGGATGATAAAGGTATAACAACTTATGTTATAAGGCAGAAAATATTGATGTTATACAGATTTGTCGGTTGAAAAAGCAACAAGAGGATGATATACTTAAAAAGTATATCTATGCTTGAATTTTTGATTTGCTGACAGGACAGAAAAATTGTGTGAAGCGATAGCTGCTGATGATAAAGCAATGAATATTGCCGGTAACAATATGACACTTGATGAAGGGGTTGAAAGCTGCAATATGGCTTGAGACAGATGTGCCAATAAAGACAGCAGCACAAAAATAAATCAAATAAATACCTAGAAATGGCTTAAAATAAGGAGGAAATGACAAGATGGAAGCATATAAATCAGAATTTATAGAATTTATGGTAGAAAGTGATGTATTAAAGTTTGGTGACTTTACATTAAAGAGTGGCAGAAAGTCTCCATTTTTTATGAATGCAGGTGCTTATGTAACAGGAACACAGCTTATGAGACTTGGCGAATACTATGCTAAGGCGATACATGAGACATATGGCGATGATTTCGATGTGCTTTTCGGACCTGCTTATAAGGGCATTCCAATAAGTGTTGTAACAGCAGTTGCATATGCTAAGCTCTATGGCAAGGAAGTGCGTTACTGTTCAGACCGTAAGGAAGAAAAAGACCACGGTGCCGATAAGGGAAGCTTTCTTGGAAGCAAGTTAAAGGATGGCGACAGAGTTATTATGATAGAAGATGTTACAACATCAGGTAAATCCATGGAAGAGACAGTACCTAAGGTAAGAGGGGCAGCAGATGTTACTATAGTTGGCCTTATGGTATCACTTAACCGTATGGAAGTAGGCCTTGGCGGCAAGGTAAGCGCCCTTGATGAGATTAAGGAAAGATATGGTTTTCCTACAAGTGCAATCGTATCAATGGAAGATGTTGTTGAACATCTCTATAACAGAAAGTGTCAGGGTAAGATTGTTATTAATGATGAATTAAAGACAGCAATAGACCAATATTATGATGAATATGGTGTAAAATAATTATTTGTTAAAAATGTAAAATAATCGACTAAAAATATTTGATAAGAAATACTTGATAAGAAATATTTGATAGAAAATTAAGAAATATAGAAAGAGGATTGTTATGGACGAGAAATTATATAAAAGAGTTAAGTCAGCAGGTGCATCTAATATTGTTTTTGGAATTATTTCGCTTGTTACAGGAATAACTACAGGTGTAATGCTTATAATAAGTGGTGCTAAGCTTCTTGCACATAAATCAGAGACTTTGTTTTGATTTTGGAGAAGTTGATGAATAATAGAAAAGTTCGCAAAGCTATCAAGTGGGCATTGTTTATTATATACATAGCGGTACTTATTTATATCATGTTCTTTGCAGAGGAGTTGGGAAGAACTGAGAGCTCGGGAACTTATAGATATAACCTTGTTTTATTTAAGGAAATTAAAAGATTTCTTAATAATTCACAGCATGTCGGAAGAATGGCAGTATTTCTTAATGTTGCAGGTAATGTTATAGCATTTATGCCATTTGGTTTTTGTATTCCGCTGCTGACACACAATAGAAGAAAGTTTTTTTCAATATTTCTTGGATCGTTTGCATTAAGTTTAACAATTGAGACAATCCAGCTTGTATGTAAGATTGGATGCTTTGATGTTGATGATCTTCTCCTTAATACGATAGGTGGAATCTTAGGCTATGTTGTATTTCTGGCATATGATAAATATTTTGGAAAATACAGGATGTATAGACGTAATAAAAAAAGGAATAATCAATAATGAAGTTATTTAATAAATATAAGTTTTCTGATAAAAGTCAGACTCTTGGTGGTATTATATCGTTGCTGATGGGACTGTCTTCTGCCGGTATATTTATATACGGTATATATATTTCGTTTAAAGCACATGGCAATGCAGGTCTTGAGGTAGGAAGCATCGGTCTGTTAAGTCTTATGTTTGCCATTATGGGAACATTTATAGGACTTATCAGCTTTAAGGAAAGAGATAAATTTTATACATTATCAAAAGTAGGCTCGCTATTATGTGGAATACTTGCTGTATTTTTGATATCAATATGTTTTTTGGGATTTTAAAAGTTCATGGCAGGTTTGTTTTTGATACCATCAGGTATAAATGCAGCCTGCTATTTTTATAATATGGAAGAATGGAGAATTAAATTATGTTTGAAGATAATTTGGATGAAAGATATGGACTTGCTTTTGAAAGGATTAAGCAGATTAATAGTGATTGTGATATATTACAGGATGGTTTTTGTGAGTATTTTAAAAGGGTGTCCGGTTTTATAATTGAGATGGATAAGTTAAAGCATAATATAGATACTAAATGTTATGAAAATGCTGCATTAGAAGAATTACAAAGGGTTAATACAGATTTATACAAGGATGTGCTTGACAGTACAGATGCTTACGATAAGAGCTTTGCCAATCCATCATATGCATGTGAAAGACTAGGTCTTGATTATGGCAGGTTATTATCATTTCTTTATATAGAGATAAGAGGAATGATTGTATATGCATACGAAAAAAGGACAGCACAGATGACTGCTGTGGCAGAGCTTTTTGTTGAGATATACTGTATGTTTGAACAGGCTGACAGTCTGCCGGAATATCAGAGTGTGCTTGACTGTGTGTACTGGTATGTGAGTGATTATAGTGATGATATGATTGAATACAGGATAAGTGAAATGTTAAATCCTGATTATTCATTTGCAACAGATATTATAATGAACAGTGATCTTAATGATTTAAGATATCTTTACCGATTTGGTGAATATATAACAGATAATGAGATTAAAACGGCACGGTATCTTAATTCGCTTTCACAGTCAGAGATTGAGAGCATGGCAGCTACATTTACAGAGGGCTATAGAATAGGCTTTGAGCTTGGCAATAAAGACATATCTAAGAAGAAGACAGTGAATATAAGATATTGTATAGGCTTTGAAAGACTTGTAAGGGAAGAGATTAAACAATTTGAAAAAATCGGACTTAAATCTACAATATACAGAGCAGCAGCTGACAGTATTAATAAGAAAATGCATATTAAGATTGGCTATGTTTCAACAAGTCCTAATAAGCAGATGGATTATGACCATAGATTTGACAATGCACTTTATCTTGATTCACAGTTTGTTGAAAGAAAACTTGGCGCTTTAAAGCTTGCATATGAAAAGAATAAGACATATGCGGCAGAATTTGGCGGACCTGCCGTTATGGAAATATTCGGTGAAGTGCCGTTTGAACCGGTCGATAAGCCGGAAAGTCTGCGCCTTGATGAGAAGCAGCAGAAACTTTCTGTTAAGTATAACAATGAGGCATCTGCGATTGTGAATACCTATATAAAGGGCGAGGAGAGAAGCTTTACAATAATTGCATATCCAATTCCTGAGATTGGTGATAATTATGAGCAGATATTTAATGAAACAGTTAAGATTAATACACTTGATTATGACAAATATAAGGTGATACAGCAGAATATAATAGATGCACTTGATGGAGCAGACTATGTAAGCGTCAAGGGCTGTAATGGCAATACAACAGACATGAGGGTAAGCATTATGCCGATAGCTGATATGACTTCACAGACGGTATTTGAAAATTGTCTTGCAGATGTCAATATTCCGCTTGGAGAAGTATTTACATCACCGGTATTAAAAAATACAACAGGTCGGCTTAATGTAAGCCAGGTATATCTTAATGATTTGAAATTTAAAAATCTCACGGTTGAATTTAGGGACGGTTTTGTAACTGGTTACAATTGTGATAATTTTGCCGATGAAGATAAGAATAAAGCATTTTTTAAGGAAAATGTATTATATAATCATGATACTCTTCCAATTGGTGAATTTGCAATAGGAACTAATACTACAGCTTATGTTATGGCTAATAAATATGATATTGTATACAAGCTTCCAATTCTTATTGTGGAAAAGATGGGACCTCATTTTGCTATAGGTGACACATGTTATTCAAGGTCAGAGGACATAGTGGTCTTTAATCCAAATGGAAAAGAAATAATCTCAAGAGATAATGAAGTATCGCTTCTTAGAAAGACACAGCCGGAGAAGGCATATTTTAACTGCCATACAGATATAACAATTCCATATGACGAGATAGGCTCAATCAGTGCCATACATTCTGATGGGAAAGAGATTAAGATAATAGAAAATGGAAGATTCGTGCTTGAGGGCTGCGAAGAACTTAATAAACCATTTAACTGTTAAATTATAGGAATTCAAGTGCGCTAACTGCTTGACTACAAACAAAAAACCAAGTACAATTAAAATGTAATGTCATTTCCTGTATAATGAATGATATATATGTTAAAATTGTGTCAAACAATTGCAAATTGCACAATTTTACCATTGAATATTATGAATAGTGAGAATATTGTTCATATTAATTCAGAAGGATTTAATAATATATCATCTTAGTATTTGGAAAGACATATATAATTATGGGCGTGTATATTATATAAACAGCATAAGGCTCATAATCAAATAAATTATATTAACTTTTTTGCAGGAATTGCCTGCAGGATGGAGGAAGAAAGATGTCTAAAGTAGGAATTGTAATGGGTAGTGATTCAGATATGCCTGTTATGTCTAAGGCTGCTGATATTCTTGACAAGTTAGGAATATCTTATGAGATGACAATTATTTCAGCACACAGGGAACCGGATGTATTTTTTGAATATGCTAAGACAGCAGAAGAAAAAGGATTCAAAGTTATAATTGCCGGAGCAGGTATGGCAGCACATTTACCAGGTATGTGTGCAGCAATATTTCCAATGCCTGTAATTGGAATCCCAATGCATACAACTTCGCTTGGTGGAAGAGATTCACTCTATTCAATCGTACAGATGCCATCAGGAATTCCAGTTGCTACTGTTGCAATTAATGGTGGAGCTAATGCTGGACTTCTGGCAGCAAAGATTCTTGCAACATCAGATGCAGAGCTTCTTAACAGATTAAAAGCATATACAAAAGAGCTTAAGGAAAGTGTACAGGCTAAGGATGCACATCTTAAGGAAGTTGGATATAAGAAGTATATGGAAGAGAAGAATAAGTAATAATTACAGATTAATTATTAATTTATATAGATTATACATAAAGGAAGGAGAGGCTACATAAGGCAGTATAACAGCCATTATACGCATGTAGCAATTAGAAAAATGGATTACAAAAAAGCAGGCGTTGATATCGAAGCAGGATATAAGTCAGTAGAATTAATGAAAGAACATGTTGCTAAGACAATGAGAGAAGAGGTACTTACTAATCTTGGTGGTTTTTCAGGCGCATTTTCAATGGAGAAGTTCAAGGACATGGAAAAGCCGACACTTGTATCAGGTACTGATGGTGTAGGAACTAAGTTAAAGATTGCATTTACAATGGATAAACATGATACAGTAGGTATTGATTGTGTGGCTATGTGTGTCAATGATATAGCATGTGCAGGTGGTGAACCACTTTTCTTCCTTGATTATATTGCATGTGGCAAGAATGAACCTGAAAAAATTGCCAATATCGTTAAGGGTGTTGCAGATGGATGTATCCAGTCAGATTGTGCATTAATCGGTGGTGAGACAGCAGAGATGCCAGGCTTTTATCCTGTAGACGAATACGACCTTGCCGGTTTTGCAGTAGGTGTTGTAGATGAGAAGGATTTAATAACAGGTAAGGATATCAAAGCTGGTGATACACTTATAGGTATTGCTTCAAGCGGTGTTCACAGCAATGGTTTTTCACTTGTAAGAAGTGTATTTACAATTACAGAAGAAGCACTTAATACATATTATGAATCACTTGGAAAGACTCTTGGAGAAGCATTACTTGCTCCAACTAAGATATATGTTAAGACTCTTAAGGAAATTAAGAATGCCGGCGTTAAGATTAAGGGCTGCAGTCATATAACAGGCGGTGGTTTCTATGAAAATGTCCCAAGAATGTTACATGACGGCGTAAGAGCTGTAATTAAGAAGGACAGCTATGAAGTTCCTGCAATATTTAAGATGCTGCAGGAAGATGGACAGATTGAAGAACATATGATGTATAATACATTTAATATGGGTATCGGTATGGTGCTTGCAGTAGATCCTGCTGATACAGATAAAGTATTAGAGGCTGTTAAAGCTGCCGGTGAGACAGGTTATGTAATCGGTACAGTTGAAGAGGGTGAGAAGGGAGTAACAGTATGCTAAGAGTTGCTGTTATGGTATCGGGTGGCGGTACCAACCTTCAGGCAATAATAGATGCCATTAATAATAAGACGATAACTAATGCTATGATTGTAGGTGTCATAAGTAATAATGCCAATGCATATGCACTCACAAGAGCTAAAGATAATGGCATAGAGGCCGTATGTGTTTCGCCTAAGGATTATGAAGACAGAGATGAGTTTAATGATGCTCTTCTGGCTAAGGTTAATGAGTTTAAACCTGATTTAATAGTTCTTGCAGGATTTCTTGTTAAGATTCCTGAGAAAATGGTACATGAATACAGCCATAGAATTATTAATATCCATCCATCTCTTATTCCATCTTTTTGTGGTGTTGGTTATTATGGACTTCATGTACATGAGGAAGCACTTAAAAAGGGTGTCAAGGTTACAGGAGCAACTGTGCATTATGTAGATGAGGGAATGGATACCGGTGAGATTATATTCCAAAAAGCAGTTGATGTACTTGATACTGATACACCGCAGACTTTGCAAAGAAGAGTTATGGAGCAGGCAGAATGGAAGCTTTTGCCGGCTGCAATTAATATGATAGCTAATAAAGATACTGATAAACAGACTGATTAAGATTATTGTTCTTATGTACTCATGTTTTGTGGGTATGTAAGAACATACTTTATATATGAGCAGGAATTATTTGTTATATATGTGGCTGATGGTATCAGATACGATTATATTATTAAAAAGGAGATTTACATATGAAAGTACTTGTTATAGGAAGTGGCGGACGTGAACATGTTATATGCTGGAAGATAGCACAGAGCAAAAAGGTTGACAAGATATATTGTGCACCGGGCAATGCAGGAATATCTGAGGTGGCTGAATGTGTTGATATTAAGGCCATGGAATTTGATAAGCTTGTGGCATTTGCTAAGGAAAATGATATAGATTTAACAGTTGTAGGTATGGATGATCCACTTGTTGGTGGAATTGTAGATGCATTTGAAGCAGAAGGCTTAAGAGTATTCGGACCTAGAAAGAATGCGGCAATATTAGAAGGCTCTAAGGCATTTTCAAAGGACCTTATGAAAAAATATAATATTCCAACAGCAGCCTATGAGACATTTACATCGCCAGAGAAAGCTAAAGAATATCTTGAGACTTCTAAGTATCCGATTGTGCTTAAAGCAGACGGTCTTGCGTTAGGTAAGGGTGTTCTTATATGCGAGACTAAGGAAGAGGCTATGGCTGGTGTTCAGGAGCTTATGATGGATAAGAAGTTCGGTTCAGCAGGTAATACTATTGTCGTCGAAGAATTTATGACCGGCAGGGAGATATCTGTACTTTCATTTGTAGATGGCAATACGATTAAGATTATGTCATCAGCGCAGGATCATAAGAGAGCATTAGACGGTGATAAAGGTCTTAATACAGGAGGTATGGGTAACTTTTCACCAAGTCCGTTCTATACTGAGGAAGTTGATGATTTCTGTAAGAAATATATCTATCAGGCAACTGTCGATGCAATGAAAGCAGAGGGCAGGGAATTTAAAGGTGTTATATTCTTTGGACTTATGCTTACAAATGACGGTCCTAAGGTGCTTGAATATAATGCAAGATTTGGGGATCCGGAAGCACAGGTTGTTCTCCCAAGAATGAAGAATGATATTATTGATGTATTTGAAGCATGTATTGATGGAACACTTGATAAGATTGACCTTCAGTTTGAAGATAATGCATGTGTATGTGTAATTCTTGCATCAGACGGATATCCTCTTGCATATGAGAAAGGTTTTGAGATAACAGGTCTTGATAACTTTAAGAACAAAGACGGATATTATCTTTTCCATGCCGGAACTAAGTTTAATGAGGAAGGTAAGGCCGTTACTAACGGAGGAAGAGTTCTAGGTGTTACAGCACTCGGTAAGACATTAAAAGAAGCAAGAGCTAATGCATATGAGGCAACAGAGTGGGTTGGATTTAAGAACAAGTATATGAGACATGATATAGGTAAGGCTATTGATGAGGTATAATTATATTTAAAATAGTATAAAATTATATTAATAATTGCAGAGCTGTTATTTAATATTGAAGATTAAAAGATAAGTTTAAGGAATTGTACAAGACATTTAACTTAATATCTTTGAATTAAATAACAGCTTTTACAAGATTGTTATAATTATTAATAATATAATTACAATGCGAATAATATATAAAATACGGCAGGTATAAAGTACCATATACAGGTGTTGGTGAAAATGAATATGGTTTATGGTATTACAGAAAGGGCATTATAAGATACGATTATAATGGAACTGCTGTATATAATGATAAAGAATATACATTCACAAATGGACATGCAGATTTTTAATATTCTAGATATGTAAGTGTTAATAGGGCTGTTACATTAAGAAAAGTAATACATAATATGGATATAAGTACGATAATTTACCATATCTTGTATTGTTTTTATTAATGTAATGGCTTTTTATATATGTTTCGTCAACTGATTTAAAAAATAAGATTAGACAGTTTTCAATAAATTGCATATTTTGTAATATTGTGGTTATAATATTAGACAGAAATATTTTAGGATATAGGTAACAGAGGGATATATGGCTAAGAATGTTAAAACTGTTAATAAAAATGCCAGATATGGCAATATGAAAAATTCTAAAAAAAGAAAACACAAAAAAAGAAGGCATATATTATTATTAACATCAATTCTTATGCTTATACTCACTGTATGCTGGTATATTGTAGATGCAAGCTATAAAGAAGATAAGAGCAAAGGATATACCAAAACAAAAGATGGTCAGTTGGCACAGGATGTTATACAGTTAAAAAGAGCAGAAAATGTAAACCGTGATAATTCTGCATACAGCACTGGAAATTATGCTAATGTATATAACTATATTGATACGGTCAAGCCTGTAATTAACAATGACTTCGATATGACTATGGGAAATGATGGTTATTACAGGATGGCAGGTCAGAATAAATATAGCATTTTACAGCTTACAGATATTCATATTACAGGAACGGAAAATGTGTATGATAAGGATTTAAAGGCGGTTCAAACAGTATATTCCATGATACAAAGAGCAGCACCTGATTTTATAATTTTTACAGGAGATGTGATATTTGGAACAGACGATTATGATGCAAATGATGGGATAAGGGCTCTTAATGTTATAAGTACACTGATGGATAAGATTGGAATACCTTGGACATGGTGTTTTGGTAATCATGACCACAGCTTTTTTGACCGGTATACATCTGATATAATAGCTTCGATGGTATCACAGAGTAATACTTTAAGAATGTATAAAAACAATCCTGCTGTTAATGGTTATACAAATGGAACGTTCAAGCTGTATAATAAAAATGGAGCATTGATAATGGGACTTATTCTTATGGATTCAGGTAATATCATACAGAATACAGACGGTTCGTATGGATATGATTATATAAGGGATGACCAGACTGCATGGTATGAGCAGGAAGTTGCAGGACTTAAAGAAGATAATCCGTCGGTTTCATCATTGTTATTTTTTCATATTCCGCTTCAGGAGTATATAAATGCGTGGGATAGTGGAATTATTGTATTCGGAACAAAAAGGGAGGATGTATATTGTTCATCGTATCATAGCAGCCTTTTTGACAAGGTAGTGCAGTTAGGCAGCACTAAAGCTATGTTTGTTGGACATGACCATCTTAATGATTATGGCGCATATTATAATGGTATAGAACTTGTATATGGTAAATCAATAGACTATACGGCATATCCCGGTATAGAAAACAGTACAGAACAAAGAGGTGCTACGCTTATAAATATTACTTCAGATGGTAATTATTCAATAGTGCAGATGCAGTATGAATAAGGTATATGAATTGATTGCAGAAAAAATAATGTTTTAATAAAAAATGTTTTAATAAAAAAATAATGTTTTAATAAAAAGTTGTTGACAAAATATATAATATCGTGTAGAATATCTTTTGTGTTGAGCGGTTGCTTCGATACATGAATAACTTATATATTTTGTAAATGCGCGAGTGGCTCAGTTGGTAGAGCTCCTCCTTGCCAAGGAGGAAGTCGCGGGTTCGAGTCCCGTCTCGCGCTCTAAGAAAGCAAAAAAGAGGTATCCGTATGGATACCTCTTTTTCGCTTTACGAGCCCCGCCGGGGCTCGAAGTTCGAGGTCTACGCTGCCGCTGCGGTCGGCGCAGAGCAGACATCCCCTGGATGTCATGCGCCGTCTCGCGCTCTAAGAAAGCAGAAAAGAGAAGTCCGTAAGGATACCTCTTTTTCGCTTTACGAGCCCCGCCGGGGCTTAAAGTACGAGGTCTACGCTGCCGCTGCGGTCGGCGCAGAGCAGACATCCCCGAAAAGCTGGTATTATAGGAAAATGATAAGAGGTATATGTATGGAGATAAGAAGAGCTGTAAGTTCAGATATTGATAGAATTATGGATATTTATGGATATGCAAGGAAATATATGGCTGAGCATGGGAATCCAACGCAGTGGCCTGCTAATTATCCTGATGAGGAAATTATAAGGGCGGATATTGAAAAACAGCAGTTATATGTATGTATGGAAAATGATACAGTTGAGGGTGTATTTGTATTTTTTATAGGTGATGAGCCTAATTATAAAGTTATTAAGGATGGTAAATGGAGAAGTGATACTGTTTACGGTGTGATACACAGGGTGGCAGCAAGCGGAAGAGTGCATGGTATAACAAAAGCCTGCTTTGAGTATGCTAAGGATAGGGCAGGATATTTAAGAATTGATACACATAGAGATAATAAAACAATGCAGTCAGCTATACAGAAGAATGGCTTTAAGAGATGTGGAATTATTAATGTTGCTAATGGAAGTGAGAGAATAGCATTTGATTATATATCAGAAGATATAACTACGGAAGAATTAAAAAAGTGGGATACGGATTCATATATTGCACTTGATATTAGAGATAGTTCATCATTTGGTTATGGGCATCTTCCTAATGCAGTCAATATTCCTGCCGATGAACTTACAGACAGGCTTGACGAGCTTGATAAGAATAAAAAAATAGTAGTATACTGTATGAAAGGTGAAATAAGCATAGATGCACGAGCATATCTTTCAGAAAATGGTTTTTTTGCATATAACCTTGAGGGTGGTTATGGTAAATGGCTCATACAGACTATGGAAGAAGATGATGACAAGCCGGATTGTGCGGCAATTGAGCTTAGTATAAGGAAAAAATTCCATAAGCAGATATTTAGTAAGTTTACAAAGGCTATTAATGAATATCAGCTTTTAAAAGAGGGGGACAAGGTAGCTGTATGTATATCTGGCGGTAAGGATTCAATGCTTATGGCGAAGCTTTTTCAGGAATTACAAAGACATCGTAAATTTAACTTTGAACTTGTATTTCTGGTTATGGATCCGGGATATAATAAGACCAACCGTAAAGTAATAGAAAATAATGCAAAACATATGAACATTCCAATCACAGTATTTGAGACTAATATATTTGAAGCGGTATATGAGATTGAAAAGTCACCATGTTATCTGTGTGCAAGAATGAGAAGAGGTTATCTTTATAGTAAGGCTAAAGAGTTAGGCTGTAATAAGATAGCTTTAGGACATCATTATGATGATGTTATAGAAACAATATTTATGGGAATGATGTATGGTTCACAGATACAGACCATGATGCCTAAGCTTCACAGTACTAACTTTGAGGGAATGGAGCTTATCCGCCCGTTATATCTTATAAGAGAAGATGATATAAAGCATTGGAGAGATTACAACAAATTACATTTTATACAGTGTGCATGTAGATTTACAGATACATGTACTACCTGTAACAAGGATGGAAGCAGTCAGTCTAAGAGAATGGAGACTAAAAAGATAATTGCAGAGTTAAAAAAGATTAATCCATTTATTGAAAGTAATATTTTTAAAAGTGTAGAAAATGTAAATTTGAGTACGATAATAGCATACAAGCAGAATGGTGTTAAGCATCATTTCTTAGATGATTACGATTCATAATTTATTATTGACAGGCTGATGTGTGCATAAAGATAACACACAGGTAATGATTGCACCAGATATAAATATATGCACTGACTGTCAGTATGGCGACGTTTGCAGTAATGATTGATTGTAGCAGGTATATAAATATATCAGAATGGAGGATTATTTAATATGGCAGGCAGTAGAAAAATGAGAATTAAACCAGTTCCTGTAATTATTCTTGGTGTAGTGACAGTTGCAATAATTGCAGGAATTGGAATATTTGCAATTGGAAATACGTCAGATAAACAGCAGAACAGTTCAGCAACAGTAAGTGTAAGTAAAAAGAATCTAAAAGACAGTAATTCGACATCAACAGAGCCTGTTAAGGCGGCAACAACTGTTGAGATACAGTGGGAGGACAGTGCAGTTCCTGTTGGAACATCATTTAAGGTTACTGCCATAGTAACTCCACAGGATACAGAGCATGCTCTTGTATGGTCTTCAGGTAATCAGGATGTATGTACAATAGACAGTGAAGGAGTAGTGACAGTAAGGTCGGCTGGGAATGCAGCTATTACAGCGACTGTAGGAACTGTATCGGATTCTGTTATTATACAGGGAATAGATAGTGTTTCGGCAGGTTCTGACAGAGGTCTTCCGGTATATACGGGAGATTCATATGTATCGGCCGGACAAAGCAATGGCGGTTCAAATGATAATTCAAATGGAAATACATCAACAGGTGATTCACAGTCAGGTGTATCGTCAGGAGGCAGCCAGCAGGGACAACGTTCAAACGGAAGCATAGGTGTATCATCAGGAATAAACTCATCTTCCAATATATCAGATGATAATTCAGACATATCAGATGATAATAATGGTGGTTCATCTGATAATGGTTCAGATAATGGTTATAATTATAATACGGATAATGGCAGTTATGACAATAATAACGGTGGTTATGATAATAATTCAGGCAGCCATGATGGGGTTTCAAGCTCTGATATTGCAGGATATCTTCCACAGATAGGATATACACAGAGAATGTCTAATGTATATGTATGTGAAGATGGCAATACATATTATGGAGAAATAATAATACAGCCAAATGTCACTATAATATATATAAAGCAAAGAAGTGGTACATTTGATTCTATGATACAGAGTACTTTATCAGCACTGCTTCCATCAGAAGCAGGACAGGTGTGGAACAATTATCTTTCTTCATCATCAGACAAAACATTTACAGTAGATGGCAGAAGGGTAAGAATAGTTACGGCACTTAATGGTGGACATTCACAGATAGTTGTGTATAACTAAGCTTATAAAAGTTTATGGTATTTATGCTTTTCTTATTTAATATATTTGAAAATTTATGTCAGATTATATGGTATTACTTGGATTTTATGTCAATTATTTTTAGTGAGATATTATATTTGTAATATACATTTTTGTTAAAGTATGGTAAAATGAATTGATACATGTGTTTATACTAGATATTTTCAAGAATGAGGTGAAGCATATTGTTAAATGAAAACAAAGTAAAGATGATGACCAAGATGGCGATATATGAGAAAAATGAAGGCCGCAGGATGTTAAAGACGGCAAGGTATTTTAAGAGTGATTATATTGCGTTTGGCATATTAAAGACTCTGATAACAACGTCGATAGCATATATAATAATGCTTATTATGTATGTGTTATATAACATGGAGAGTATTATAAAGGATATTAACAAGATTGATTATACAGAAGTTGGAACTAATCTTATAATCGGTTATGTTGCTATGATAGCTGTATTTTCTGCTATAGCATTTGTGGTATATGGAAAGCAGTATGATAATTCAAGAAATGGTCTTAAAAGGTATTTTTCAAGACTAAATAAGCTTGAAAGATTTTATAATGGTCATAAAAGAAAGAATAATAAGTAGAATAACAGATAGTATTATTGTTGAGACCGGTGTTTATATCAGCACATGGTGTAATACTATCAAAGTTCATAAATGAAGATTGACATGGAGGATTTGGATGATTTTTTTGCTGGAGTTAAAGGAGAATATTAAAAGATTTTTTAACAAATATGATATATATATTATACCAACAGCTAAGTTTATTCTTGCTTTTATATCATTTATGATTCTTAATGCAAGTATTGGATATATGACTAAGCTTAGTAATCCTGTGATTGCGCTTCTTTTGTCATTGGCATGTGCGTTTGTTCCAAGTGGATTTACAGTATTTATTCTGTCAGTATATATGCTTATACACCTATATGCGATATCGGCAGAATTTTCGCTGATAGTATTAGGAGTTGTATTGCTTATGTACCTGTTATATTTCAGGTTCACACCTAAGCAGGGATATCTGCTTCTTATCACTTCGATTATGTGCTGGATTGGTATACCTTATGTAATACCTGTAGCAGTAGGCTTATGTGCAGGAGCTGCATCAGTTATACCTGTGGGATTCGGAGTAATAATATACTATATTGTACAGACGGCAAGTGCATATGAGACGGCAATTACCAAGCAGTCGGTATCAGACAGTGTCCAGAAGATTTCATATATAGTAGAGAGTCTTATTAATAATAAGTCAATGATATTATTGATTATTGCATTTGCACTGACTATTGCAATTGTATATTTTATAAGAAGAATGAGAATTGATAATGCATGGACATATGCAATTGTGGCAGGAACAGCAGTGGAGTTTCTTGTACTTATAGGCGGTCAGATTGTTTTTGGTGCCAAGTTTAATATGATATTTATGATAATTGGTGTTATATTAGGAGCAGTAGTAGGATATCTGTGTCAGATTCTGTTTTTCAGTGTGGATTATAAAAGGACAGAATTTGTACAATATGAAGATGATGAGTATTATTATTATGTAAAGGCTGTACCTAAGATTAACATTGTGAATGAAGATGTAAAAGTCAAGCAGATTAATGCAAGAAAGACAAGAAAGACAACAGATATTAATGATGTTGCCAAGTCATCATCAGACAGAAGCATTAATGATGACGATTATGATATTAAGATATATGATAAATAAAAATATATTTTGAAGGGAAGTGAAGACCTGTGACGGCAATTAATAATTTTATACAAAATTACCTCAACAAATTTTACGTTCCAAGAATAGAATGGACGGATATTATTGAGATATTATTTATTGCGTTTGTATTGTACAGTATTCTCGTCTGGATAAAGGATACGAAGGCGTGGTCTTTGCTTAAAGGAATAATTGTAGTTGGTGTATTTACAATTATTGCATATATTCTTAATCTTAGAACAATATTATGGATAGCAAGTAAGACTATAAGTGTAGGTATTATTGCACTCGTAATTATATTCCAGCCGGAGTTAAGAAGAGCACTTGAACAGCTCGGAAGGAAGCGTATTGTATCAGGACTTTTTAATTTTGGTGAAGGAAAGGATAAAGGAGAGCTGTTTAGTGCAAAGACAGCAGAAGAGATTGTAAAGGCAGTCTATGATATGGCAGCAGTAAGGACTGGAGCACTTATTGTTATTGAGCATGATATGATGCTCGAGGAATATATAAGAACCGGAATTGAAGTTGATGGTATTGTTACAAGTCAGCTTCTTATTAACATATTTGAACATAATACTCCATTGCATGATGGAGCTGTGGTAGTAAGGGAAAACAGAGTCGTTGCAGCAACCTGTTATCTGCCGTTATCAGATAATGTTAATCTTAGCAAAGAACTTGGAACAAGACACAGGGCAGGTGTTGGAATAAGTGAGGTTACAGACAGCTTTACGATAATAGTATCAGAAGAGACAGGAGCTGTATCAGTTGCAACCGGAGGAGAAATTCTTCGTAATATAGATAAAGAATCTTTGCGTAACAAGCTTGAGTTTTTAAGAAAGAAGTCGGTTGAAGTTAAGTCATTCAGGTTATGGAGAGGAAGGTTGAAAAATGAAAGAAAAGATATTTAAGAATTTCAGCCTTAAGATATTGTCGATTATTTGTGCCATACTGTTATGGGGAATAATAGTAAATATATACGACCCTAACACAGGTGTTACAATAAGTAATGTATCTGTCCAGCTTATTAATACTGACAGCCTTACAGATAAGGGCTATACGTATGAGGTAGTTGATGGAAGCAAGATATCTGTATATGTAAGCGGACCTAAGAGTATTATTGCGGATATTAAGGCAAGTGATATTATAGCAACAGCAGATCTTAGTAAGATATCTGTATTTGCAGATTATGTTGATATAGATGTTAAGATTGAAAAGGATGGCAAGCTTTTACAGAATGTGGAGGTTACGCCTAAGACTACAGCAGTTAAGTTAAATATTGAAAATCGTGTTACACAGTCCTTTGATGTAAAGGTTGAGATGACGGGATCAGGCTCGGCAGGATATGTTGTATTTAATGATACAATATCTCCGACTACCATAAAAGTTACAGGTCCTTCGTCAGCAGTCCAGAAGATAGCACAGGTAAAAGCCGTATATGATATAAGTGATGCAACATCTGACATATCTGATACGGCTACTGTTGTATTATATGACAGTGACGGTAATATAATTAATAACCGGCAGCTTGAACTATCAAGAACAGAAGTCAGGTTTTCAGCAAGCATAGGTCATTCAAAGACAGTTGATATTATATATAAGACGTCAGGAACACCTGCAGCCGGTTATGTTATCAAGACAATTGAACCGGATGAGAATACAGCTTCAATATATGGCAACTCGAGTGATATTGACTCAATATCACAGATAGTAATACCGGGTTCGGTATTGAATGTAGACGGGCTTAAAGACAGTAAAGAATTTAAAATATGGCTGTCGGATTATCTGCCATCGGGTATAACAGTGGCATCGGCTAACTATATCAATGTTAAAGTTATTATAGAAAAGCAGAATGACGGCAGTGAAAACAGCATTTCAAAACAGCTTACAATATCAGCTGCTGATATAAAGATAAATAATATTCCGGATGGAAAGAATGTTTATATTGAGATGAACACACCATTAAGTGTCAATGTTGTGGGAAAATCCAATGTTGTTAATTCGCTTTCGGCTGTAGGACTTGGAGCAAATGTAAGTCTTTCAGGATTACAGAGCGGAACATTTCAGGTTGATGTGATGTTTAATAATTCATCAGAATATACGGTTACAGGAAGTTATAAAGCAACAGTTGTTATAACAGATAAAGAGACAGCATCGCAGACTGTTCCTGAACAGACAACACAGTCTGATAGGACGGATGCAACGCAGACATCTAAAGATACTAATGATAATACATCGGAAGTTAATAATTAAGAGAGGTAAATAGCCATGGTTAGTGAAAAGATTATAGTAAGCAGTGCATTAGGAATACATCTTCGTCCGGCAGGAGCTATGTGTGACAGGGCTGTTAAGTATGAATCTAAGATAATGTTTAAGTATGCAGATGGAAAGGAAGCTAATGCCAAAAGTGTAATTTCTATACTTGCATCAGGTGTAAAATGTGGTCAGGAAATAGAAATATATGCAGATGGAGAAGATGAAGAGAAGGCTTTGGCAGATGTAGTGGCGGCACTTACAGAAGCATTAAAAGATTGATTTAATTGTCAGAATGTATTATAATTATTTTGTTATAATCAGTCTATATTATAATTAATATTGAAGAAAAGAGGTACTTACAAATGGGATATATGGATACATATAAACAGTGGTGTGATAATGAATATTTTGATGAGTCTACACGAGCTGAATTGAAGTCTATTGCCGGTAATGAAGCAGAAATTGAAGACAGATTCTATAAGGATCTTGAGTTTGGTACAGGCGGTTTAAGAGGGGTTATCGGAAATGGTACTAACAGAATGAATATCTATACAGTAAGAAAGGCTACACAGGGACTTGCTAACTTCATTATTAAAGAGAAGGCAGCAGACAGAGGTGTTGCAATTGCATATGATTCAAGAAGAATGTCACCTGAATTTGCCAATGAGGCTGCACTTTGTCTTAATGCCAATGGAATAAAGGCATATATATTCCCTACATTAAGACCAACACCTGAATTATCATTTGCATTAAGAGAACTTAAGTGTATAGCAGGTATAGTTGTTACAGCAAGCCATAACCCGCCTGAATATAATGGATATAAGGTATATTGGGAGGATGGTGCACAGATTACAGCACCTAAGGATACACAGATTATTAATGAAGTTAAGGCAGTAACAGATTATAATACAGTTAAGACCATGGATATTGATGAAGCAAGAGCATGTGGTCTGTATAATGTAATTGGTTATGATATGGATGATAAGTATATTGCAGCTCTTAAGAAGATGAGTCTTAATGGTGATATTATTAAGCAGGTAGCTGATGATATTAAGATTGTATATACACCATTCCACGGTACAGGTAATGTTCCTGTAAGAAGAATATTAAAGGAGCTTGGATTTAAACATGTATATGTTGTTCCTGAACAGGAAAAGCCGGATCCTGACTTTACAACGCTTGAATATCCTAACCCTGAAGATCCTAAGGCATTTACACTTGCACTTAAGCTTGCTAAGGAAAAGGATGCTGATATTATCTTAGCTACTGACCCGGATGCAGACAGACTTGGTGTATATTCTAAGGATTCTAAGACAGGTGAATATATGTCATTTACAGGTAATATGTCGGGCATGCTTATTGCAGAATATATCCTTTCACAGAGAAAGGAAAAAGGTTTATTACATGATAATGGTGCATTTGTTAAGACAATTGTTTCTACTAATATGGCAGATGCAATTGCTAAGGAATATAATGTTAAGCTTATAGAAGTTCTTACAGGCTTTAAGTTTATCGGTGAGCAGATTAAGTTATTTGAACAGCAGCATACATATGAATATGAATTCGGATTTGAAGAAAGTTATGGCTGTCTTGTTGGTACACATGCAAGAGATAAGGATGCTATTGTTGCAGTTATGGCACTTTGTGAAGCAGCAGCTTTCTACAAATCTAAAGGTTTAACACTCTGGGATCAGATGATTAACATATTTGATAAGTATGGTTATTATAAGGAAGGTCAGAAGGCTATAACAATGAAAGGCGCAGAAGGTGCGGCACAGATTGCACAGATGATGGATGATCTTCGTAAGAATCCGCCTAAGAAGTTCGGTGACTGGGACGTAGTAGAATTCAGGGATTATAAGACTAAGGAATGTACAGATATTAAGACAGGTACAAAGTCTGATACAGGACTTCCTGTATCTAATGTTCTTTACTTTGATCTTACAGATAATGCATGGTGCTGTGCAAGACCATCAGGAACAGAGCCTAAGATTAAGTTCTATATGGGAGTTAAGGGAACAGGTCTTGACGATGCTTATGATAAGCTTAATAAGCTTACTGATGCAGTTATGGAAGTAATCGGACAGTAAATATAATAGTTGTTTCAAATTTAATTAACAATATAAACACAATATGAACACATTTCGTCGGTATACTACTAACCATAGATGAGATGTGTTCATTTTATTTATATTTCATAATAGTATTTAATAATAATAATTATATTTACAAGGAGGAAGAAAGCATATGTATAATGATGATAATAATCTGAATGACAATGAATATAATTCAGGTAATAATATGTCGCAGGATAATTTCCAGGATAGTAATAATTCACAGGGAGGATATACAGAACAGGATAATAGCACACAGTACAGATATTCAGGAAGCAATATTCCTTATAATAACGGTACAGAGACTGATAATAATTATAATTCAGACAATAATAGTGCGTCGCAGAACGGATATTCTTCATTCACAGGATATTATAATAATGGTTATCAGTCGCAAGATAATAATGGATATAATACACAACAGGGTAATGCTTATTATTATAATACGCAGAATAATAATGCCCAGGGTAATAACACACCACATAAGAAAAAAGGCAATGCAGGTAATGCATTTAAAAAGTTTTTTAAGAGTAAGGGTGTTAAAAGAGCCGGAGCAGCAATTGTATGTGGCGTTGTAGCCGGCGTTGCAATGCTTGGTACATTTTATGCAGGAGTTAAGTTGTTTCCGGGAATTACCAATGGCAGTAATAACTATGAAATAGCAACCGTATCAACGGCTATTCCATCTTCATCAGTGGTATCTGATGGTTCGGTTGATGTTGCCGGAGTAAGCATGGATGTGTCATCTGTGGCAGAAGCTGCATTGCCGGCTATGGTAGCTCTTAAGGGAACGACAACCGTATCGACTAATTCATACTATGGGCTGTTTGGTGGAACACAGGCAAGAGAAGCTTCTACAAGCGGAACAGGTATCATAGTAGGTAAGAATGATACAGAACTTCTTATACTTACTAATAATCATGTTATTGAGGATGTCAATGATCTTCAGTGTGTATTCGTTGATGATTCATCAGTAAGTGCAACAGTAAAGGGTTCTAAGTCAGATAAGGATATTGCGGTTGTAGCAGTTAATATTTCAGATATCAGCTCAGATACTTTAAGTAAGATTGCCATAGCAGAGCTTGGTGATTCTGATGATGTGACCGTAGGACAGCAGGTCGTAGCAATCGGTAATGCTCTTGGTGAAGGACAGTCAGTAACAACAGGTATAATCAGTGCATTAAACAGATCAATAACTGTTAATAATATAACATTCTCAGGATTGTTTATGACAGATGCAGCAATTAATTCAGGTAACAGTGGTGGTGCGCTTCTTAATGCATCAGGTAAGGTTATAGGTATTAACTTTGCTAAGACATCAGAGAATGGGGTTGAGGGTATGGCTTATTCAATTCCGGTATCTAATGTAAGAGAACTTATTGATACACTTATGAACAGACAGACAAGAACTAAGGTAAGTACATCAGATGCTTCATATCTTGGAATATCAGCAATGGATATAACAAGTTCAATGGCATCACAGTATGGATATCCACAGGGGATACTTATCCGTCAGGTTGCATCAGGTTCAGCAGCAGAGAAGGCAGGACTTGGAGCATATGATATAATTGTAAGCTTTGATGACCAGTCAATAACTTCATTTGCAGGCTTACAGTCAACTATGCAGTATTATAAAGCAGGTGAGACTGTAAAGATTGAATATTATCATCTTGAGGGAAGTCAGTATGTATTAAAGTCAACTGATGTGACACTTGATAAGAAGAATTAATAATATTTATACAATATTTTAAATTTGCTTATTTATGGTTAAAATATAGAGCGTTAAAGATATAAATAATAAAAAGATAAACAATAAAGATATAAATAATACAAAGATAAATAGAAAATATGGATAATAAAAATGTGTGCTGTGTTTGGAATTTATAGATAATTTTTATCATAGGTTTTAAAACCGGCACACATTTTATGTTACCAGTATATAAAAGATATAAAAAATATAAAAGATATAATATAAGCTGGATACTGATAAATGGGATGTGCATGAATATTTTTGACCGTAAGTAAACATGGAAAATATAAAGAACATAGGCTTAAGCTACATTTTATAATGATTTAATTGTAAATATGGTAATTAAATTGTATACTTTATATACATTATGGCAATAAGATGTGGAAATGGAGAGAACAAATGAGTGATAATATAAATAATACAGACAATAGTGATAATGAATATGAAAAGATATGTTATATATGTAGAAGACCGGAAAGTAAAGCCGGTAAGATGATTAGTATGCCTAATAATATTTATATATGTGCAGATTGTATGCAGAGAACATTTGATTCTATTAATAATAGTGGAATTAACTATGATGATATGATGAAGATGTATAATATGCCGGGATTTGGCAATATGAACTTCAATGATGTTAATATGGATATTCCCAATAAGCAGAAGATTAAAAAGAAGAAAAAAGAAGAAAAGAAAGTGCAGGATAAGATTGATTTGAGAAATATTCCTGCACCTCACGAGATTAAGCATATGCTGGATGAATATGTGGTAGGTCAGGATTATGCAAAGAAGGTAATGTCAGTTGCTGTATATAATCATTATAAGAGAGTTGCCACTAATACCATGGATGAGATAGAGATTGAAAAGTCTAACATGCTAATGATAGGACCTACAGGAAGTGGCAAGACTTATCTTGTAAAGACGCTTGCCAGATTATTACAGGTGCCTCTTGCAATAGCTGATGCTACATCACTTACAGAGGCAGGTTATATTGGTGATGATATTGAAAGTGTTGTATCTAAGCTTCTTGCAGCAGCAGATAATGATGTTGAGAGAGCAGAGCATGGAATAATATTTATTGATGAGATAGATAAGATTGCAAAGAAGAAAGAAACTCGAAGCAGGGATGTAAGTGGTGAATCCGTACAGCAGGGAATGTTAAAGTTACTAGAAGGCAGTGATATTGAAGTTCCTGTAGGTGCAACAAGCAAAAATGCCATGGTTCCACAGGTGACTGTTAATACACGTAATATATTATTTATATGTGGCGGTGCATTTCCAGATCTTTCAGATATTATTAAGGAGAGACTTAATAAGCAGTCGTCAATAGGTTTTACAGCAGATCTTAAGGATAAATATGACAATGACCCTGATATATTAAAGAAGGTTACACTTGAAGACCTTAGAAATTATGGAATGATACCGGAATTTTTAGGAAGACTTCCTATAGTATTTTCACTTGATGCACTTTCAAAGGACATGCTTGTACAGATAATGAAAGAACCGAAGAATGCTATATTAAAGCAATATCAGAAGCTTCTTGAGCTGGATGAGGTTAAGCTGGAATTTGATGACTCTGCACTTGATGCCATTGCAGATAAGGCACTTGAGAAGAAGACAGGAGCAAGGGCATTACGTTCAATTATCGAAGATTATATGCTTGATATTATGTATGAGATTCCTAAGGATAATAATATAGGAATGGTTACTATTACAGGTGATTATATTAATAAAAAAGGAGCGCCACTTATACAGATGAGGGGTATGGAAACACCACTCCTTAATTAAAAATATATAAAAGCGGATAAAAGGACAGGCTGTCTGTATTGTTATTTTACCGGCAATATGCCAAAAATGATAATAAATATTTATAAAATAATAAGTATTTACATATCAGAAAAATAATAGTACAGGATATAGCCTGTCTTTTATATTTTTGGCATTATAAGGGAATAAAAAAAGACATAAATAAAAAGACATAAATAAAAAGACATAAATAAAAAAAAGACATAAATATAAAAAAATTAAATATAATAATCTTGCAATTAGTATTATTGGAGTTATTAATTGAATGAATGTCAGAGCCTGATTTTATCAGAGGATGCTAAAGATTATATAATACGGTATAATTCAGATGCGTACAGACAGCTGGCAGGAGTAAAAGAAGCATGTGTGCAGTGCATTGATGAAACATGGTGTATTGCCCATACATCGGGGAATACGGATATTGACAGACTGATATCAGACAGCGGATATTATTCAATTCCAAAGTTATATGGACTTATGCAGTCAGATTCATCTAATTATGATGAGTCAGGCATAACTTCCACACTTAACCAGTCCAATCTTAATGTAAGGGGGCAGGGAGTGATAATAGGTTTTATAGATACGGGAATTGATTATACATTAGATATATTTATGTATGCAAGAAACAGGTCTAAAATATTGGCAATATGGGATCAGACTATTCAGGAAGAGCAGGCTGGGAATGAAACAATATCCGGAGAAAATACAGGCCAGGTTGATTCAGATTATTCATATCTTACATCAATGGGAATATTTAATTATGGAAAGGTATATGAAACTGATGTTATCAATAATGCACTTGAGAAAATGTCAGCCGGGGAATCGCCGTATAAATATGTGCCATCAGTTGATGATAATGGACATGGAACATTTATGGCAGGTATTGCAGCCGGTTCACAGACAAAAGCTTTTATGGGGGCAGCGCCTGATGCACAGCTTGTCGTTGTGAAATTAAAACAGGCGAAGCAATATCTAAGAGATTATTATCTTATAAGAAATGATATTGATGCATATGAAGAATCAGATATTATGGCAGGAATAAGATTTCTTAGATATATTGCATTAAAGGAAAATAAACCGCTGGTTATATGTCTGGGGGTTGGAACAGCGTCAGGTTCAAGAATGGGGCTTACACCACTTGCAAGTATGCTTAATTCTATGGCATTAAGAAATAATGTTGTGGTGGTTACACCAGTTGGTAACGAGGGCAATGCAAGAACCCATATAAGTGGGAGAGCTGCAGATGAGGATAATTCATGGATGGATATAAGCGTTGGCGATAATGTGGAGGGTTTTTCTTTGGAAATCTGGGCGGATACTTTTGATATATTGTCGGTATCATTTGTATCACCGTCGGGTCAGGTAATACCAAGAATACTGGTACGAGTCGGGCAGAGCAGTGAGTTTAGGTTCTTACTGGAAAATACAACCGTAAGTATAGACTATAGGATTGCAGAGACTGTATCAGGATATGAGGTTATATTTATAAGATTTTTAACACCGTCAGAAGGAGTGTGGCAAATAAGAGCATATAGTATAGCCGGAATTTCAGGAGCATTTAATGCATGGCTGCAGTTAAAGGAATTTATTAAAGGAGAAGTATTTTTTTTAAGGTCAGAGCCGGATACAACACTTACGGAGCCATCGGCCGCATTTTCACCAATAAGTGTTGGAGCGTATAATCATATTACAGGTGGTATAGCAGTTGATTCAGGAAGAGGATATACATCGGATAACAGAGTTAAGCCGGATATTGTTGCACCGGGAGTTAATGTATATGGACCGGCAGTAGGAGGAGGCTTCATATTAAAGAGTGGAACAAGTATATCTGCTGCGCATACGGCAGGGGCAGCAGCACTATTTCTTACATGGGGCGTGTATTATGGAAATGATATATTAATGACTAACAGTAAGATTAAGACGATACTTATACGTGGAGCCACTAGGGATACAGACAGACAATATCCTGATAATGTATGGGGATATGGTAAACTCAATGTTATCGAGTCATTTTTGCAGCTACGGCTTGTGTAGGTTTATATAATAGAGAATATCATTAAAAATTATCAAATTGAAAAACAAAACTGAATTTTAAGTTATAATTAATTTTAGAATTTAACTGGTTTTAAAAATGGAAAAACTAAATGGAAAAACTCAATATAAAAACTTATTGAAAGGATATATTATTTGGGGTAATATTAAAAATATATAAATATATATAGAGAAAAGGATAGAAAGATATGAAATACAAAGCAATAGCACTTGACCTTGATGGAACTCTTACTAACAGCCATAAAAAAGTGTCAGAAAAGAACAAAGAAGTTATTTCTAAGGCAATAGAAGAAGGTATTAAGGTAATACTTGCATCAGGGAGACCACTTTTTGGAATAACCCCCGTAGCTGATATACTTGAACTGGAGAAGAAAGGAGGTTATATTCTTGCATATAATGGTGGTAATATAGTTGATTGTATGACAGGAGAACTTATATACAGCCGTTTTATACCACAGGAGTGTGTACATGATATATGTAGTGAATCAGAGAATAATGATGTGTATGCGATAACTTATTATAAAGATAAGGTGCTTTCACAAAGTGATGAAGATGAATATGTAAAGAAAGAAGCGTTCTGTAATGGTGCAGATATTAAGAAAGTAGACAGTCTTGAAGAGTTTGTGGATTATCCTGTTGCAAAATATATAATAGTAGGAGAACACAATAAGCTGCTTCCGGTAGAAAAAGTGTTGAAGGAAAAGCATGGCAATCTTCTTGATATATTTTTCTCAGAGGACTATTTCCTTGAGGTTGTACCAAAAGGTGTAGCAAAGGATAAATCACTAGAAGCACTCCTTGATAAAATTGGAATAAAAAGAGAAGAGCTTATAGCTTGTGGTGACGGAATGAATGACCTTCCGATGATAGAATATGCCGGTCTTGGTGTTGCAATGGAAAATGCTTATCCTAAAGTAAAGGAAAGTGCAGATGTTATAGCCCCGTCTAATGATGATGATGGAGTTGCATATATAATGGAAAAGTATATGGATATTTATTAATGAAGTATATATAAATGCCGATATAATAAATGAAACAAAAGTACTGAGGTTTTATTATTCAAGGAGGAGATTAAAGCTGAAACAGTATTATTTATCCAAAGGACACAACCTGTAGACAGAGTTAAAAATGTTGAAAAAATAAGTACGATAAGAAAGCACAATGGTTCTGATATTAAAAAAGATAATTCATTTGAGGCAGTACTGGCTGCTGAAAGGAAACGTATTAATGCTAATACAGCTAAAGACAACAAGGCACACGGAAGTGCAGAAAGCCTTTATGCTAATGGCATGAATTATTATAATAATCAGGCTAAGGCTGCTTACTTTTACATGCTGCCTTCAACGACTGATTTTAAGGGATGAGTCGGATTGGAACAGGAAAGGATAAGGGACTGTATAATAAGAATTATGCTTATTATACAGCCCCTTGTTTTGATATATTTGTTATTATAATTATACAGAAAATTTATTCTGTATAATCTGAGACGTTAAATTCTTCACCGTTTACAATCTTATTCATAAGCTCTTTAGCTGTATTAATAGAATTATCATCAGGTATTACAACGGACATTCCTGATAAGCCGTAAACCTGACCGGTCTTTGTTCCTGTAGTTCCGCTTACTGTGTATGATTGTACATTCCATGCCTTAGGATTAGATAACTGACCTCGTATAAGTGAGGTTATTGTTCCGGTTGACATATTAGTAAGTACCATATTTGATATGGCATCAAGAACGGCAGAATAATTAGTTAATATTGCAGGAGAGGTTGCTTTTGAAATAATGCCTTTAATTGCAGCTTCCTGATTACGACCACGCTGGAAATCCCCATCATTAAATGCTTTTCTTTCTCGTACAAACGCAAGAGTCTGTTCGCCGTTACATTCATTTTGACCGATATTAAAATGATAGCTTTCAGGTGCGGCTTCATAGCCATTAGTAAAATCAACGCTTGAATTAATGGTAATACCTCCGAGTGCATTGACAATTTCGACACAGCCTGTAAAGTTAAGCTTAATATAGTAATCAATAGATATAGAATATAATTTTTCAAGAGCAAGCTCGGAATATTCTATACCGGCATTACCCGCATGAGTAAGTTTATCAAGACCTGACTTGCCATCGGCATTACTGATGCTGATATAAGAATCTCTAGGTGTAGATAGAAGAAGCACCTGCCTTGTCTTAGGATTTACAACAGCAAGGATATTAACATCACTTCGACCTATAGAAGATATTTGTCCTTCACCATCATTACCTGATATATATACGATAAATGGTTCCTGATTAACCTTCTTATCATTAGCACTTAGTTTGACTTCAGTTGTAATCTTAATGGTATCAATAATTCTTGTTTTATCTTCAAAATCACTGTATTGTTCTGCAAGTGTTGAACGCACAGAATCATGTACAACAAATGCCTGTATATCTTTGCCCTCATACAGGTTATTTAAAAGGTCTTCCCATTTTGTATAAGTCTTGGTATTAAGAGAAGTATTCTTATCGGCCTCAATATCACTGATAGCCTTTGTAGTGACAGCACTGTTTACAGTTGAATTATAACCAAATGTATAAGAAAGTGCATCATCTAATGAAGCTGCCGGGTCATTTTTTAATACCATGACATCGACAATATCGGTTTTGGTCATTTTTCCGGTAATAACTCCGAGTGTACTGCTTAACTTTGCGGCATATAAAAAACCGGTTAGAAGTACAGCAGACATAAGTATTGATATAATTTTTCCCAATACATGAGCCTTAGTAAACTGGCTGGTGAATGTATACAGTGTAATGAGTATTAATACTACATTGAGCATTACAAGATATTTAACAGGAAGCATTTCAAGGCTGAATATCTTAAGTAAAAATAATACGAGCAGCACTATCTGTATAAATACAAGAATAAGACCGCTAAATGTGCGGACAGCTCTTTTTTTTCTTCTTCGTCCCTTGGGTGAAAGTTCAGAAGAAGATTTAAAAAGATAATGCATATCTCCTTTAGTTCTTTTAAAAACGTTAGACATATAAAACTCCATTTCCAGGCGCAATATTAAAATCAGCGGTAAAAATAAACGGAATAATCGTGTTGTAAGATGCTGCAGAGTAGTATCGTTTATAATGCTGTAATTAATGATTGAATCCGCCTTAAGACAATCATTTGTCGTATCTTAATATTATATTATTTTAAAAAGTCATAATTGGATTTTTGAATTTTACAATTAGTAAAAAGTAGTAATCTTATATCAAAAATAATAATTAAAAATACGCATACATTCTATTATACATAAATTAAAAAAAATGACAATTAAATACTTGTATGAATGTGATATTTTTAAATACTTGTACGAATGGTATATTTTATAAAGTTATCTATAAATGTTTATATATGAACATTTATATTTTCTGCCTGATAAATAAAAACTTTAATGGTGAAAAGAAAAACGTCTGCGAAAAAAATTACACATCTTCACAACGGGGTATCAGGAAATCGGGATTAGTATATGTAAAATGTTAATTATTTAGAAGATACATATATTAAATGTTAATAAAAAATACTTTAAAGAAGTACAGTTGAAACCTATATAAAATTTTTAATACAAATACATATGTCCGCCTGGCACATACAACTATATATTATTAATTAAAATAGTGGCTCAATTGCGGGTGAAAATATTGTTTACTTTAAATTATTCAGAAAAATGTGAAAAAAATAACATATTGCACAAAAAACTTGCAAATGGCAGTCATGTTTTATATAATATTGCTTGGGTAAAATAACGCTGGAACGTATTAACGTGCAGGCGTAGAAGAAAAGGAGTTATATAGGTTATGGGATATGTTGATGAAGTCTTAGACTTAGTATCTAAGAAAAATGCAGATCAGCCTGAATTTTTACAGGCAGTAACAGAGGTACTTAATACATTAAGACCAGTTGTAGAAGCTAATGAAGAACTTTACAGAAGCAATGCGATTTTAGAGAGAATTACAGAGCCTGACAGAGTACTTATGTTCCGTGTACCATGGGTAGATGATAAGGGACAGGTACAGGTAAACAGAGGATTCAGAGTACAGTTCAATAATGCAATTGGACCATACAAGGGTGGTCTTCGTTTACATCCATCAGTTAATTTAGGAATTATCAAGTTCTTAGGTTTTGAGCAGATTTTCAAAAATTCACTTACAAGCCTTCCAATCGGTGGTGGTAAGGGTGGTTCTGACTTTGATCCTAAGGGTAAGTCAGACAGAGAAATCATGGCATTCTGCCAGAGCTTTATGACAGAACTTTACAAATATATCGGAGCAGATGTTGATGTTCCAGCCGGTGATATCGGAACAGGTGCAAGAGAAATCGGTTATATGTTTGGACAGTATAAGAGAATCAGAGGAACATACGAAGGCGTTCTTACAGGTAAGGGACTGTCATATGGTGGTTCTTTAGCAAGAACAGAAGCTACAGGTTATGGTCTTCTTTATATTACAGAAGAACTTATGAAGTGTCATGGTGATTCACTTGAAGGTAAGACAATAGCTGTTTCAGGTGCAGGTAATGTTGCTATCTATGCTATCCAGAAGGCTCATCAGCTTGGAGCTAAGGTCGTTACATGCTCAGATTCAACAGGTTGGATTTATGATCCAGAAGGAATTGATGTAGATCTCCTTAAGGAAGTTAAGGAAGTTAAGAGAGCAAGACTTACAGCTTATGCTGAGGCAAGAAAGTCTGCACAGTACCATGAGAAGAAGAATGGTGAGCATGGTGTATGGTCAGTTAAGTGTGATATCGCTCTTCCATGCGCTACACAGAACGAACTTGACGTTGAAGATGCAAAGCAGTTAGTTGCTAACGGTGTTAAAGCTGTTTGTGAAGGTGCTAACATGCCTACAACTCTTGAAGCTACAGAATACTTCCAGAATAATGGTGTAATGTTCATCTGTGGTAAGGCTGCCAATGCCGGTGGTGTTGCTACATCAGCTCTTGAAATGAGCCAGAATAGTGAAAGACTTAGCTGGACATTTGATGAAGTAGATGCTAAGTTACAGCAGATTATGGTTAATATCTATCATAACATTGATGATGCTGCAAAGCAGTATGGTATGGAAGGTAACTATGTTGCCGGAGCTAACATCGCTGGTTTCCAGAAGGTTGTTGATGCTATGCTTGCTCAGGGCGTATGCTAATTAGTAATTCTATATTAGAAATATTAATGTATTAGTTATACAGACGAATTATAATACATAGTAAATATCTGTCAGATTATTCTGACATGAATTACCAGCCGTTAAAAGCTTTATAGCTTTTTTGCGGCTGGTTTTTGTATATTTAGCGCTAAATATTATTTAGAAGTAAATGTTATAAAAGAACGTATTTGTATTTTGATAAATCAAAAGTATACAATTAGTGGTCAGCTGTGTTATTATAAAAAATAAGTAATTAAAGAAATGGAGATAGTGTGAAAAATAATGCTGATGCGATTATTTTTCACACGGCTCTTTGTATTGCAGGCGGCACAAAGAAGCCATTATCGCAGCAGCAAATCTGACATTTGCTGCGCGGTTCCTCCGGCATATAAAATGCCTGCGGAATGGAGATTAATATGGCAGCATTATTTGACGGTGTAAAAAGAATGACTGATGATGAATTAAGAATGCAGATAGCTTTCTTAAGAAATATTACATTTGCTAATGTTGCGAAAGAGACCGGAAACAGGGTTATCGGAGGAATTGCAGGTTTTGCTAATTCGATAACAGAGGCGTTTTCAGGTAAAAAACCATTTTCATACCAGATAAAGAACGTATCAGGAATTATAAGAGATGATTATGATAAAATGTCAGCCAATGACAGAATACAGCTTGAATATAATTTAAAGACGCTTATGCTTGAAAAGTGCAGGGAACTTAATGACGATATTAAAGATGAAGAAGTCAGTGATGAGAGATTGTCATTTTTAATAGTTAATGAAGCTGCAAAGATATATCCATCCATTGAAAAATATGCGGCAAGTGCTAATAAAATAGAAAAAATTCACATAGAATATAAAAGGGCATTTATAAATAGTCTGCATGCATATCTTCAGAAGCAGGAGGCTGCGGATGTTAAAAGGGTTGATAATCAGATACAGTTACGTCTTAATGAGGTATCCATGGAAATTAAAAGAGAGCTTCAGAAGGCGCTGCTTCCAAAGGAATTTAGCGGAAGAGGAATTGGAAAGATATTAAGGCTTGAGAGGGGAACTAAGTATCTTGAAAGAACTGTTGATATCATTGGTGCGGATTGTTTTGACATGACAGATGTCAATATAGAGACAGCATTTGCAGCAGTAAGAGGGTTAAAGAGGATATCCAGACTTCTTTTTGCTGAGTTTATATGGAGAGTATATGATATAAGCGGTATAAGATTTGCTGTTGATAAGACAATACTCCCATCATATATACAGCCGGATAAGCAGCAGGAGCATTATGAAGAGGAGAAAAAACTAAGAGTACTTTTAACAGACAGGGCTGAGGCTGAAAACAAGCTTAAGAAAGCTGATGAAGAGATATTTAAGATAGAACATAAGATAGAGGACAATTCGGACAGATTAGAGCTTGAACAGCGTGATTATGAGGAAGCACAGCTTGAATTTATGAGTCTGGAAAGTAAAAAGGATGAGTATATATCGGGAAAACATTCTGATTCAGAGACTAAGAGCTATTATAATCAGGTTAATGAAAAGAAGCGTAAGTTAGATAATGCTAAAGAAGATTGGGCAAAAAGACAGAAGAAGTTAAATGAGCTTATGGGATTAAAGGAAAAACTTGAATCAGAAAGAAACAGTGCAAGAATTAATTATGAGGTTGTAAAAAGCAAATCTGAGAAGCAGGTAAATGAAAAGTCAATGGCGCTTAGAATTAAATGGGAAGCTTTTTATTTCAGGTTTAAGATAGAGGAAAGAATATTTGAAAGGCTTGTTATAGATTTTACGGATGCAGACATATTACACATTGAGGATTATTTAAAAGAGCTGCATGACAGCAGAGATATGAGTTCGTATGCATATGAAAATATATCTGACGATATGACAGTTAAACAAAGTGATGTAAATGATAATGTTGATGCAGCGGCTGATAATATACAAGAGACATATCTTGTTACATATTGTAATATTTCCTCTGGAAAAAATGTTAAAATTACTTATAAAGATAATGAAATAATCAATATTGAGAGAGTATAGTGTGAAAAATAAGTTTGATACAGTTGAAAAAGTTGAAAAATTTCTTAATACAATTCCACAATTTGTAGAAAAAACGGGAGTTGAGAGGTGCAGACTGCTTTTAAAAGAGCTTGGCAGTCCACAGGATAAGCTTAAGGTCATACATGTTGCGGGGACTAATGGTAAGGGTTCGGTATGTTCGTATATTAATGAGATACTGATACATAACGGATATAAGACAGGTTTTTTTACTTCTCCCCATCTTGTAGATATAAGGGAGCGGATAAGATTATGTAATGATATGGTATCTAAGGATACTTTTATCAGATATTTTAACAGAATATATGAAGCAGCATTAAGACTTAAAAAGGATAATACAGATATTGCATATTTTGATTATTTTCTTGCAATTGCAATGTGCATATATTCAGATGAAAATGTGGATTATGTAGTAATGGAAACAGGACTTGGTGGAAAACTTGATGCTACTAATGCAATAGCTCATCCTGTTTTATCAGTTATTACTACAATCAGTCTTGAACATACAGCAATTCTTGGTGATACATTAGAAAAGATTGCCACTGAAAAGGCTGGAATCATTAAAAAAGGTGTACCTGTCGTTTTTTTAGCAAAAAAAGACGAAACAACGGCTGTGTTTATAAACAAAGCAAAAGAAGCAGGAACTGTTTATACTGCTGTAATGCCAAAAGACTATAAAATTAGGGAAAACAAGGCAAATTATATTGATTTTTTGGTTAATAATGAGTATTATAAGAATGATTGCTTTGTAATAGACAGTAAGGCAATATATCAGGTAGAAAACTGCACGCTTGCACTTACGGCGGCAGCAGTGATGCAAAGATATAATATTGCACATATTGATATTCAATGCAGCAGAAAAGCTGTAAGAGAAGCACATTGGGAGGGACGTATGGAAGAAGTTCTTCCTGATGTATATGTTGACGGGGCACATAATCCGGAAGGAATTGATGCATTTATAAGTTCAGTTAAGGGGATGTGTCAGGGGAAGTCATGCATGTTATTATTTTCTGTAGTAAGGGATAAGAACTTTGAACAGATGATAAGTAAGTTATGTGCCTGTGGATTATTTGACGAATATGTAATTACACAGGTAGGTGGAGCAAGGCAGCTTGATGATAAGAGCATGAAAGATGTATTTATGAAATATACCGGTAAGAAGATAACGGAACATGTATCGGTAAGAGATGCCTTTGATTATGCACTAAAGAATAAGAAACATCTGCTTGTATGTGCAGGTTCTTTATATCTTACAGGTGAGATTAAGTCAATTATAAGCAGTTATACTGCGGAATAGAGGTATTTTTATGATAGATTTTGATGAAGAGATTAAGAAGTTTAAACCAAGTCTTGAAGTAGAAGATGCGGAGGAAGCCATTTATAATAACGATGTTCCTGATATTGCAGAACTTATTAATAAGATTGTAGCTGACAAGAATAAAAGATAATTTTTTGTAAGACGGAATGGAGATAATATAGATTATGAGATGTTATAAATGTGGCTGTGTATTATCAGCAGGTGATAAATGTCCACAGTGTGGAATAGATGTTTCTGTATTTAAAAAGACTGCAAAGGTATCTAATTCATACTATAATCTCGGACTGGCAAAGGCTCGCGTAAGAGATTTGTCAGGAGCTGCAGAGAGCTTAAGGACAAGTATTGCAATTAATAAATATAATATAGATGCACGTAATCTTTTAGGACTGGTATATTGCGAGATGGGAGATGTTGTAGAAGCATTAAGCGAATGGGTGCTTAGTAAGAATATTAAGCCGGAGGATAATCCGGCAAGTTCTTATATAACACAGATACAGTCTAATCAGAGTAAGTTTGAGACGGTAACTAATGCTATTAAGAAGTATAACCAGTCATTAAAATATGCCAAAGAAGGTAATATAGATATGGCTGTTATACAGCTGAAAAAGGTTGTTACGCAGTATCCGAAGCATATTAAGTCAATGCTCTTACTTTCTCTTTTATATATTAAGAATAAAGAATATAACAGAGCAAAGAAGCTTCTTAACAATACATTAAAGATAGACAGAAATAATACATTAGCAAAATTATATCTTCAGGAAATTGAGGAAGATATGCAGGCTAAGAAGAAAGAATCACAAAGTACATCATTTCTTCCTAAGAAAAGAGAGAAGATTGAAGAGAGAAAACCTCTTAGCGGGGATGATGTTATTATGCCAAGGTCATCTTATAAAGAACCAAGTAATGGTGCAATTACAATAGTTAATATACTTATTGGTGTAGCCATTGGTGCAGCTCTTATATGGTTCCTTATAATTCCATCTAAGTATAAGGGCATTACAGCAGATTATAATAAGAGTATTCAGGATTACAGTGAACAGTTATCATCAGGTAATGTTGAACTTAATTCCCTTGAATCACAGCTTAATCAGGTAAAGAGAGAGAAAGAAAGCCTTGAGGAGAAGTTGTCACAGTTAAGTGGTGACAGTGGAAGTAATAAGCTGTTAACTGCTGTTATATCAGCAGCTAATGAATATATAGCAAAGGATTATACAAAGGCGGCAGAAGAGCTTTTAGATGTAGAAGTAAGCTCACTGCCAACAAGTGAAGCAAAGTCTTTGTACAATACGATAGCAGAGGAAACAATGAAGTCTGCATCAACAGAATTATATGATAAGGCGAAGTCGGCGTATGATAAGTTGGATTATACAGAAGCAGCAGATTATTATGTCAAGGCTTATAAGTGTGATACAACTATGGCAGAAGCAGCATATTATGCAGCAAAGTGCTATGTGTCACTGGGACAGACAGAAAATGCTGTTAAATACTATCAGTATATTGTGGACGATTTCCCATCAAGCTCTTATTATAAAGAGGCAAGTGCATATGTTAGTTCACACTAATCCTCATTTCTGGGCAGCTTTTGCTGAAAAGAGGCGAAGAAAAATTCAAACAGGTGATTTTTCTTCTGCCATCAAGGGCTATTTGTTCTGGCTGCTAAGAAACGTTTTAGCTGCCAAAGGAAAACGTACCAGATGTCAGATATGGCTTTGCGGTAATTTTAATAACAAAAGAATATTATATGATGTCACATAAGCTGTCATCATATTGCAGAATACTTATGAAAGCTCTGAAGGATTATGATTATTATCCTTTGGGGCTTTTATTTTATTTTTTATTTATAAGAAAGCAGATAGAATTATTATCAGAATGGAGGGGCTATGGATAGCAATATTTTAAAAGGACATTCAAATGATAAATTAAATGGCGGCTTAAGTGATGAAAGTAATAATATACAGAATGATGGGATAAGACACACAGATTACATATATATGATAAATGGTAATACAATGATTATCAGCATGAATTCGGAATTAGATCATCATCTTGCTGATGAGATGCGCATGATAATAGATGAAGTTATAGATAACAGGGGTGTATGTGATATTATATTTGATTTTTGTAAGATTAATTTTATGGACAGCTCAGGTATAGGACTTATTATGGGAAGATATAAAAAAATCAGGGACAAAGGAAAGATATATATTGTAGGTGCTAACCAGAGTGTGCAAAGAATACTTCTTATTTCAGGTCTGCATAAGATAGTTGGTATTTTAAAGGATGTAAATAGTGCTATTCGTGATATCAGGAGAGGAGATGGGATAAATGAATAAAAAAAGTGGAAGCATGGTGGAAATGGATAACATACAGACAGTATATGAGAATGAAATGGAGATTATATTTGATGCAAAGTCAGAAAATGAAAAATTTGCAAGAGTTGTTGCAGCAGCATTCTGTACAAGACTTGATCCGACGATAGAACAGATAACAGATGTAAAGACCGCGGTGTCAGAGGCTGTAACTAACTGTATAGTACATGGCTATGATAATTGTAAGACATATGATAAAAAAATATACATGAAATGTATATTAAGGGATAGTGAGCTTACAGTGGTAATAAAGGATAATGGTGTGGGAATTGATAATATAGAAAAAGCGATGGAGCCTATGTATACATCTAAGCCGGAACAGGAGCGTTCCGGAATGGGATTTTCATTTATGGAGGCTTTTATGGATGAACTTGAGGTAGTATCAGAGAGAAATAAAGGAACTACAGTTGTTATGAAAAAGCGTTTTGTGGACTAAAAAGTATTTGTTATATCAATTGAAATAGCGTAAAAAATAATGCTGATTCGATTACTATGGCATTAAAAATGCCTGTGGAGTATGGATTAGTATAAATCGTAGAATAAGAGCTGTGTAGAAAATTAATAAGATAGGGTGTGATTATTATGGATCATACGAAAGAGCTTATTGAAAATGCACACAAAGGAGATAAGAAAGCAAGAGAGCAGCTGGTGCTTGAGAATATGGGACTGATAGGAAGTATTGTTAAAAGATTTGCAGGCAGGGGCTGTGAACAGGAGGATTTATTCCAGATAGGAAGCATAGGACTTATTAAGGCAGTTGATAAATTTGATACATCATATGATGTGAGATTTTCAACGTATGCAGTGCCTATGATTACAGGAGAGATTAAAAGATTTTTAAGAGATGACGGAATGATTAAAGTGAGCCGTTCACTTAAAGAAAATGCAATAAAGACAGCAAGGGCAGTAGACGAGTATAGGAAGGAACATCTAAAAGAGCCTACGGTTGAGATAGTATCCCGGATGACAGGAATTGCTGTTGAAGAGATAGTTATGTCATTCGAAGCCTCTGCGGATATAGAATCCATTTATAAGACAATTTACCAGGGGGATGGAAGTGAGGTACAGTTAATTGACCGCCTGCCTGAAAATAAAAATGTACATGATGAAGTGGTTAATACAATGGTAATACATGAACTTATAGACGGGTTGTCAGAAAATGAAAAAAAGATTATAAAGATGCGTTATTTTGAAGAGCGTACACAGACAGATATAGCTGTAGAGCTTGGAATATCACAGGTTCAGGTATCAAGACTTGAAAAAAGAATACTGGCTGCCATGCGGGAAAAGATAAGCTGAGATTGAGGTGTTTTTATTTTGATATTATTTACAGAAGATATAATTGTATAAATATGATAAATATGTAAATACTTGTATATAGAGCATAAAAGCATATGACGGCAGTGATTTTAAGCTGTATCGGCTGACAGTATCATTGTACATGCTAATAATATGATAATAAATGAGGAAGTTATGAGTGAGAATGTAAAGCTGTATATACAGATAGAGAAAAATAATCAGGTCAGCAAAAGAGATATCCACATAAGTGATATAGCTGATATATTCTGTAATGATAAAAATATTCAGGCAAGGGTTAATTCAATAAAGCTTATTAAGCTTCCTGATGTGAAAAAAAAAAGAATCAGTCTTAGCATTATAGATGTAATTAAGGCAATTAACCGGATATATCCAGATGTTGAAGTGGACAATATCGGAGAGAGCAGCTTTATTATAGACTATATCAGGGAAGAAAAGAAAAATATGTGCATTACATGGCTTATGATTGCATTTACCACAGTGTTTATATTTGTGGGCAGTGCATATGCGATAATGGCATATAATAATGATGTAAGTACCAATGAGATATTTGAAAAGATATATAATATGTTTGATACACCACAGCTTATGGATTACAAACTGATGGAAATAATGTATGCAATAGGTCTGGCACTTGGAATTATAATATTCTATAACCATTTTGGTGGAAAGAGACTTTCAAGCGATCCTACACCGCTTGAAGTTCAGATGGATAAATATAATACAGAGATAAGTGATGCGATAATTAACGGCAGAGCGGCACAGGATAATGGAAAAAAGTCTCAAAAATAAAATATCTGTAAATTCATATTTAATAAATATGCCAAAGAAAGGGAATGTATCGTGTGGCTGTTATATATAAAAATTATAATGGAAATATTTATAGGTATTGCAGCAGGCTGCATTACTGCATCAGGATTATTCGCAGTAATTAACAGTATTCAGATTGTTAACAGGATAGCTGATGTAACGAATACTGTAAATTGTATACTGTATTATGAAGATGTTATAATTTCCGGTGCTATAGCCGGAAATCTTTTATGGATACTTGATATTCATATACCATTGGGAATTACAGGTGTAATTATATACGGATTTTTTTCGGGAATGTATATTGGATTGTTTCTTGTAAGTCTTGCTGAAATGGTTAATTCACTTCCTGTGTTTTTACGCAGGATAAGGATTGCAAAGGGACTGGGTATAATCGTGCTTGCAATTGGAATGGGTAAGGCGGCCGGACAGCTTATATATTATTTTTTGTTATATTAAGACACAATGTAAAATTGTATAAAGAAAATATCAATTACATTCAATATATTATTTTTTGTTATAAAATGCGTTTTTGTAATATAAATTGTTATAAAAAATATTAGTAAGAAATATTGTAGCTTGTTAATATTTTAAGATAAATATGGATTAATAACGGAGGTATATAATTGATAAGTGAAAAATATAATGAATACGTTAAAGAAGTTTCACCAAAACCTGATTATGCAGGGAACTGTGTCAGGGCATTTATAACGGGTGGTGCAATATGTACGGTTGGGCAGATTATAATGGAGATTTTAAAAAAATATGGTATAGGCAAAGATGAAGCAGGACTTTGGACAACCATAATACTTGTACTGATAAGTGTGGTCCTTACAGGTCTTAATATATATCCACAGATAACAGCTTTTGGTGGTGCAGGAAGTCTTGTGCCTATTACAGGTTTTGCAAACAGTGTTGCCGCACCTGCTATAGAATACAAAAAAGAAGGTCAGGTATTTGGAATTGGCTGTAAAATATTTACCATATCAGGACCGGTTATTTTATATGGCATATTCAGTTCATGGGTACTGGGTCTGATATATTGGATTATTATATGCCTTAGAAATGTGGGCTGATAAAAATAAATCTGAATATTTTTATAAGGCTGTTTGTGCAGCAGGTATCACATAGCAGCCATTATTTATGAACCGGGACAGATATTCATGTTGTGTTTTGTTCTGATTATGTTTATTTGGTTTGTATTTATCCGGAATTGCATTTTAAGCATTGGAAATATTTGTTAATGAATGCCTGCAGAATGGGGATTGATGTGATAATTGGAAAACAGAGTGTTTTATTTGATACACCGGTTTATGTTGAGCAATATGCCAGTGTTGTGGGGAAAAAAGAAGGAGAAGGACCGCTTGCTGACTTTTTTGATGAAATAATAGAAGATGCCATGCTTGGAATGAATACATGGGAAGAGGCGGAAGGAAGATTACAGGCAAGGGCTGTAAGCCGTTTGTTAGAAAAATCACAAATATCAAAGGATGATATACGATATATGTTTGCAGGTGATTTGCTAGGACAGCTTATTGCAACTTCATTTGGCCTTGAAAAATTTAATATACCTGTATTTGGACTATTTGGAGCCTGTTCTACAATGAGTGAGGCAATATCACTTGGAGCTATGGCAGTAAGTGGAGGTTTTGCACAAAATGTTATTGCATTGGCATCAAGTCATTTTGCAAGTGCAGAAAAGCAGTTCAGGTATCCACTTGAGTACGGCAGTCAGAGACCTCTTACGTCGACATGGACTGTTACCGGCTGCGGAGCATTAATTCTTACATCGCAGATAACCGGGGTGAAAGTAAAAGGGATTACTAACGGAAAAATCATTGATTACGGAGTAAAAGATTCAATGAATATGGGAGCATGTATGGCTCCGGCAGCGGCAGATCTTATATTGGCTAATTTTAAGGATTTCAAAGTTGATGAGAAATATTATGACCTTATTATAACAGGAGATTTAGGTATGGTAGGAAAGGGGATTATTATAGATATTCTAAAAGAAAAAGGATATGATATTTCGTCAAGATATACCGACTGTGGTGTAGAGATATTTGATTCGCAAAGACAGAACACAAAGGCAGGAGGAAGTGGATGCGGCTGTTCTGCTGTTACATTGTGCTCATATATTCTTGATAATATGAAAGCCGGTAAATGGAAAAGAGTATTATTTGTGCCGACTGGAGCATTATTGTCAACAGTAAGCTTTAATGAGGGAAAGAGCGTGCCGGGAATAGCACATGGAGTTATATTTGAGGTTGTTTAGAAACGTGATTATTATATTTAGCTTAAGGCGTTAAATATAATGTAATAAATGTGTTGGAGATAAAGCGGAACAATCTTACTATATTTAATTTAAAGCGCTGATAATATAAATTTGGAATGGGGTGTGACAGATGATATTTATTAAAGCATTTATAACCGGTGGAATTATATGCGTGCTTACTCAGATACTTATGGATAATACAAAACTTATGCCTGGAAGAATAATGGTTATTCTGGTGTGCCTTGGAGCATTGCTTGGTGCAGTTGGAGTATATGAACCGTTTCTTGATTTTGCAGGAGCAGGTGCTTCTGTTCCGCTGCTTGGCTTTGGAAATGTATTATGGAAGGGAATAAAAGAAGCAGTTATAGAAGATGGATTTCTTGGACTGTTTAAGGGCGGTTTTAAAGCGTGTGCCGTAGGAGTGTCAGCAGCACTTGTATTTAGTTATATAGCTTCATGGATATTTGAACCTAAAATGAAGAAAAAATAATAAACATAAAAAGACAAAAGATAATAAAAAGAGATATTGAAATAAAATCTTAAAAAGAATAATAAAAAAGAAGCTGTGGCATTATGACAATTATACAATATAGATATTAAAAAAATTAATCTATAAACGGTATAAAGTCTGATGCCACAGCTTGTTTTATGGTGTTGTTATATTGTTATTAGCATTGTTATTATTACTATTATTATTATTATTACCGGTGTTGTTATTGTTACCGGCGTTGTTAATATTGTTATTAGAATTATTATTGTGGTTATTACCATTACCGACATTATTACCGGAATTGTTACCATTATTATTACCGTTATTATTATGAACGGCAGCTGTTGTGGTCTGGTTATTATTGTTATTCTGTGCAGGGACCTGTGTGGTCTGCTCTGTATTACCGGCAGTAGTTGAGTCATCAGGTGAAACTGTAGGTGTTATACTGCTATGCGAGTGATGTGAGCCGTCACATACATCTGTAATTGTATCGTCTGATATTGCATAGGCACCATCAGCAGCTTCCATACCGGAGGCAGATTTTTTAATAAATACTCTTGTAGATGTATTAGTACATCCAACAGATGCTATCTTTCCAGAATCATTACATATAGTAAGTTTTACATGAGTATCACATGTATCAGCAGGAATATTATCCGCTGCAAAATATTCTGTAACAAGCTGGCTTCCGCGAGGGTCACTGTCACATAAGCCGTCTGCTGCGAGTTTGCCTGACTGTGAACATACAGTCTGCTCTACAATTCCATCAGGCATAGGGAATGAACCTGTAGGCTGGTTGGCACTTATCTGTTTCATTATATCATGCCATATGGTTCTGTGGTCAATTGATGACGGAAGTACTTTAGAATTATCATCATAACCGATCCATATAGATGATGTATAGTATGGTGTAAATGCACAGAACCACTTATCTGTTTCATTCTGTGTTGTACCTGTCTTACCGGCTACAGGCTGGTTGTCTAATCTGGCAGCTGATGCTGTACCTTCGTTTACAACTGACTGTAATGCACTTGTAAGAAGCCATGCGGTTGTAGGCTTTAAGACTTCTCTTGTCTCGGCAGTAGAATTGTCAATAAGCAGATTACCATTATTATCATAAACCTTAGTATAGTATATAGGTCTGATATATGTTCCTTTGTTGGCAATTGCTGCATAAGCGGCTGTCATATCAATATTTTTTACACCATATGTCATACCGCCAAGGGCAAGAGACTGTACTACATCATGGCTTCCGTTGACAGCATTCTTAGCTGAAACAAGTGTTGATAAGCCGAATTTCTCAAGGTAATTAAAGCCTGCCTGTGGTGTGATCTGTGTAAGGACTTTAACGGCCGGTACATTCTGTGATAACATAAGAGCTTCACGAACGCTCATAAGACCACGATATTCTCCTTTGGTAAAGTTAGTTACAAGCTGTGAAGACGATGAGTAATAGTAAGGTGCATCGTCTATAGCTGTAGCCAGTGTTATAGCTCCCATATCAAGAGCTGGTCCATAAGCTGCCAGAGGCTTGATTGCCGAACCGGGCTGTCTTGTAGTACCTGTTGCACGGTTAAGTGTTCTGTTGCCTGTCTTGTCTCCTCGTCCGCCTACAAGAACTTTGACATATCCTGTATGCTGGTCCATAAGTGAGAAAGATATCTGTGGCTGTATTGTGAATGTAAGTGATTCTGATAATACTATATCATCTTCACCAACGATATGGTCTTTATATCGTTCAACATATGCTTTTGCAGTATCTTCATTAGTCTGTGTAAGGCTGAAATCAGGATCACCATATTCATTCTTATACCAGTTAAGCATGCCGTAATGTGTATAGTAAGAAACTTTTCCCGAAGAATCCTTAACACTTAATGCATAAGAAATTGAAAATTCGGTTGAACTTGGATAATAAGAAGGATTATTTACAACTGAATCTGCAATAGACTGCATATTACTATCCTGGGTTGAATATATCTGTAATCCTCCCTTATATATAAGGTTAGTTGCCTGACTTTCGGTATAACCTTTCTGAGTCTTTAAATCTTCAATAAGTTCGTCGATAAGTGTATCTACATAATATGAATAAGTTGATGTTGATGATGTTGCGATGTCAAGACTTTCAACACGTGCATATACATCATCGGCAAGAGCTTCTTCATATTCATCTTCATCAATGTAGCCTTGTGAAAGCATATTTCTTAAGACCTTCTGCTGACGCTCCTGATTGTAATCGGGATTCTTAACAGGGTTAAGCTTTGTCGGGTTCTGCGTTATAGATGCAATAACAGCACACTCACTAAGTGTAAGCTCTGAAACATCTTTTCCAAAGTAGCCATTAGAGGCAGCCTGGATACCATAGTAACCATTCCCGAGATTAATAGTATTAAGATAATCTTCAAGAATCTCCTGTTTGTTCATATAGGTCTCAAGTTTGACTGCAAGATACTGTTCCTGGACCTTACGCTTAATCTTTTCTATAGTTGTCTCATTATATGCATTAAATACATTATTCTTAAGTAACTGCTGTGTAAGAGTACTTGCACCCTGCGACAAATCGCCATTACTTAAGGTTATATAAGCAGCACGGGCGATACCTTTGATATCAATACCATTATGCTCATAAAAACGTTCATCTTCAATTGCAACAAATGCATGCTGGAGCTGAAGAGGAACATCCTCAATATCTACAGATATACGGTTAGAACCGGATGTAGATAACATCTGAATCTCTTCTCCGTCGCTGTTATATATCTTAGAAGCGTAACCTGTAGGTGATACATCTATTGTAGATACATCCGGAGCATCAGCGATTATACCCTGAATTGCACCAAGTATGAGGCATGAGCCTGATACAAGTATTGCTATAGTTATTATCAGCAGGAACTTAACAGAAGTAATTCCTACTTTGGTTCCTAGTTTCTTGGTGGCGGAATTAAGTAGCTTTTTCTGGTGTGTAATGCTTTTTCTGCCATAATCCATATATTAATCCTCCTTTTTAGTAAAAAAATTATATCATAAATAAATAATTTTGACAAATGAATAAGGTATAATGTAAGCTTATTGATATATTGTTATAGGATTGTGCTGTGCCAGAGCCTGATTGTGATAAGAGACGGCAGACAGCAGTGATAATCTGTTTAATAAATATTGAAATTAAAAAATTATTAAGGGAGCTTAATATTTATGAAAATTGTATATAAGAATGGAACGGATGAAATTGTAGAGAAAAAATCAAGATTTATTGCCCATGTATATAACGTCGACAGTGAGGAAAAGGCGGCGGATATAATTAACGGCATTAAGAAAAAATATTGGGATGCCAGACATAATTGTTATGCATATATTATAGGAGATAATAATGAAATACAAAAATTCAGTGACGACGGGGAACCTCAGGGAACGGCAGGAAAGCCTATAATGGATATAATAGCTGCATCGCAGGTGCATAACTGCCTGATAGTAGTTACAAGATATTTTGGCGGAACACTGCTTGGTACAGGAGGTCTTATAAGAGCATATCAGGAGGCTTCTAAAAAGGGACTTGATAAAAGTGAAATTATAGATGCAATAGAGGGCGTGAGTGCATATATTGATACAGACTATAATAACATGGGTAAAATCAGGTACATCTGTGAAGAGGAGAGAGTGACTATTGAAGATATACAATATACAGAAAAAGTGCATATGAAGCTGCTTATACCAAAGTATGACTATGTGCACTTTGTACATATAATAACTGACCGTTTTTCAGGAAATCTTGAAGTTATAAAAGAAGGAGAACAAAAATACAGTAAAATACCATCAGGAGAGATAATATTGTTGTAAAATTATGAATAAAAAATTAACAATGGTAATAAAGCACAAAAGAATTACAAAAAATGTGAAATGTAAACAATGTATTGTAAATGTGATGTAAAAAATCAGGGTATTTTTGCAATGGATAGTGCATATTTTACATAAATACATATATTCAAATAGTAATATATTGATTTGTATAATATAAAATTTAAGAAAAATGAATAAATTGTTAAAAAAAAATTAATGCGAAAAGCCGCATAAATACTGGACTTTCACAGGAAAATCAAAAAAAGTACAAGATTTGTTAAAATTCCTCTTGTTAAAATAGTACAAAAATGCTATTATACTAATGTCAAATAAATGACCGGTGGGGGTGGTTCCCCATTAAGACCAAAAAGGAGGGTTTATAGGTTTATGAAGAAAACAGTTAAAAAGCTTACTGCTGTAGGTTTAACACTTACTTCAGTAATGGGACTTGTTGCTTGTGGTGGTAACTCAGGCAGCAGCACAAGCAGTTCATCAAGCAAAGAGGTTACAAAACCTGACAAATTCACAGTAATGGCAGATAGCACAATCGTTACAGAAACTAATGGTGCTGAAGCGTTCTATGCATATCTCAAGGATTTAACAGGACTTGATATTGAATGGAAGCGTCCAGACCACTCTGGTTACTACGATGCAGTAGCTAACGCATTCAACTCAGATGACACAATGCCAGATGTAGTATTACTTTCATCAGATTATTATGCATTATATGCATCTAACGGATTCCTTTGGAACATGACAGATGCATGGGCTAATTCTGAAACAAAGAAATCAGGCAGACTTATTGATACAGCTGATAATGTTCTTTCAGCACTTATGGTTAATGGTGAAGATGGAACACAGGCTATGTACGGCTTCTCTCCATATCGTGGTAACGGATGTTGTACATATATCAAGAAGGCTTGGTTAGACAAGGCTGGTATTGATTCTTCTAAGCTTGCAGATGAGCAGATGAATTTCGAGACATACTATGGTATCTTAAAGAAGTTAGCTGCATCAGCTGGTCACTATGTAATTTCTTCACCAGGATTTGTAAGTAACGAAGCTCCATATACTAACTACTTACCAGAATTCTTCCAGAAGGCTAGTTACACATTCTACAAGGATTCATCAGGAAAGTATGTTGATGGTTTCTCTGAAAAGGCTATGGAAGAAGCTTTACAGAGAATTCAGACAGCTGTTAATGATGGTGTAATTGATAAGGAATCAGTTAATAACTCAACAGCTAATGCACGTGATAAGTTCTACTCAACAGATGCATCTGCTGAATCAGGTGTATTCACATACTGGGCTGGTACATGGGCTTATACACTTAAGACAAACCTTAAGAATAAGGGACTTGATGATGAACTTATTGCTATTAAGCCAATCAGTGAATTGGGTTCATATGTAGAAAGAATTGCACCATGCTGGTGTATTACAACAGCTGCTAAGAATCCTGAAGGAATCTTTAAGTACTTCATCGACACAATGCTTGATGGTGGCGACATCCAGACAGCTTGGGAATATGGTGCTAAGGGTACTCACTGGGATACTAAGGCTGAGACTGTAACATTACAGGGTAAGGAAGATCAGGGTAAGGAATATACAGAAGGAACATTCCATATGTTACCATCACCTGAAAAGCCAAACTCATTAATGCAGAAGAACCACATCGATCCAATTCTTGCTCTTGCTAAGTATAAGAATGGAACAGATCCAGGAAGCGCAACAATGTCAGATGTAGCTATCTCTAATGGTGAATTCTTCGCTAAGAATTCTAAGGTTGCTACTCCACTTCCAATGACTACAGATTTATCAGAGAATATCACAGATATCAACCAGGCTAGAAACTACGTTGTAGCTCAGGTTGCTCTTGGTAACATGACAGTATCTGAAGGTATGAACTACTATAAGACAACAGTTGGTTCATTAAGTGAGACAGTAGTTAAGTCTTTAAACAAGTAATTTAACACAAGCCGGATATTTAATATGTATAATATTTAATATCTGCAACATTTTCAAGAATCCACTCGCGGGTGGGAGACTACCCGGTGTGGATTCTGATTTTTAGCTTATTTTTAATTATAAAATAAGTATTAATTTTACAAAATATATTAGGAAAGAGGGTATGAAGAGATGCAATGTAAGTCTTGTAACACAGAATTACCTAAACATGCAAAAGTTTGCCCAAAGTGTGGTGCTAAGGTTGGTAACAGAAAGTCAGACAACATCATGGTAGTAGCCATCATTGGCTTAGTTATTGCATTCGTAGGTGGTATGTTGCCATTCGTTCAGAATACTGATCCTGATCAGATTTCTGATGCATACAGCTTTATGAATATTGACATTTCTGCAATGTGGTATTTATACATGCTGGCTATAATAGTTGCTATAGTATTAGTTGCTATTAAAAAAGAAATTCTTTCAATTATACCTACTTGTGTAGCAGGTGTAATCTTTATTGTTTCATTTGTAGCTATTAATTTCAGAGGATATACAGGAAGAAAGAGCTACTCAGTTGTTTCATTAACAAATTTATTATCACAGGGTGACTATGCAGTCGGATGTGGTTTATTTGTTGTAATTATTGGTCTTATAATTGGTGTTGCAGGTTGTTTCTTTGATATAATGAAGTATTTCAAAAAAGAAAACAACGTTGATGCAAAGTATTTGACAAATTCTATTAATAAGAATATTTGGGCTAAGATTTACTATTACAGATGGTTCTACTTAATGTTCTTACCAGTATTCATAATGGTACTTCTTTTTAACTACTGGCCAATGCTTGGTTGTAGATACGCCTTTACTAAATACATAATCAGAGACCCATATTATGTAGGTCTTAAGCATTTTGCCCAGATGTTTACGAATGATACGTTCTTCTGGCAGGCATTTAGAAACACACTTGTACTTTCAATTGTTAAGTTAATTTTAAATACAGGTGCCGCAGTTATTATTTCACTTCTTCTTAACGAGCTTACTAACATGGCTTTCAAGAAGACAGTACAGACAATTGTTTACTTACCACATTTCATGTCATGGGTTGTTGTTGCTTCTATCTTCAGATTAATCCTTTCAGTAAATGGTTCAGGTATGGTAAACCAGTTCCTTGTTAATATAGGAGTATTAAAAGAGCCTATCTTCTTCTTAGGCGATGTTAGATATTGGACAGGTACATTCTTCTTCATCAATGTATGGAAGGATACAGGTTGGTCAACAATCCTCTTCCTTGCTACATTATCAGGAATCAGCCCTGACCTTTACGAAGCAGCTCAGATTGATGGTGCTAACAGATGGAAGAGACTTATCTATATCACACTTCCAGCATTAGCTAATACAATTATCACTGTATTCATTCTTAACCTTGCTAAGGTTATGAACCTTTTCGAATCAGTATTCGTTACAATGAATGATGCCGTACTTAACGTTTCTAACGTTCTTCAGACATACGTATACCGTAAGACATTCGGTAGTGGTAACTCAGATTATGGTTATACAACAGCCGTAGGTTTATTTAAGTCATTTGTAGGTATGATTCTTGTATTAGGATGTAACTATGCAAGTAAGAAAGTCCGCGGACGCGGTATCGTATAGGAGGAGGGATAGATAATGAGTAAAGAACAAGTTGTAGTTACAAATAAAAAGAAGAAAAAAATCAAAATCTTCCCTATTGTTAATGCAATTATATTTATTTTAATCGCACTTATAATCATGGTTCCTATCTGGAAAGTTATTGTCGATTCATTTGATAAGACAGCCGGATATGGTATGAACTTCTGGCCACAGCAGTTCACATTTGGTGGTTATGGTGAAGTTATATCTAAGTCAGCTTTATACAGACCATTCTTAATTTCATGTATAGTAACAGTTGCTGGTACATTCTTAGGCTTATTATTAGCTACATTAGGTGCTTATGTACTTATTCAGTGGGAAATGCCAGGCAGAAATCTTTTTGCTTACATGCTTCTGTTCACAATGATTTTCGATGGTGGTATGATTCCTAAGTACCTCGTTATGAAGGAATTACACTTACTGGATACACTGTTTGCAGTAATTCTTCCACTTGCGATTAACGTATATAATCTGGTACTTATGAGAAACTTCTTTGAAGGTATACCAGAAGCGTTATTTGAAGCAGCAGAGATTGATGGATGTTCTCCAATGGGTACATTCTTCAAGATCGTTCTTCCACTTTCAAAGGCAGCTTTAGCATCTATCGGTCTTATGTTTGCCGTACAGTTCTGGAACGATTATACTAACTTCAAGATTTATGTAACAAATAATAACCTTTTCAACTTCCAGATTAAGTTGCGTAACATGGTTATGGATAATGATATTCCTAATAATGGTGATGGTATTGATCCGAATACTATTGCGAATGCAGCCGTTATCGTTGCTATTTTACCATTCGCTATTATTTACCCATTCTGTCAGAATTACTTTGTACAGGGTGTTAATATCGGTGCCGTTAAGGAATAATAATAAAACACGTAATATCTTACCCGGAGTCTTATGGCTCCGGGTTTTTGTGGTTAAAGATATATTGGGAGATGACATTTTTTTCTGTAATATTTAGTGATACTTACGGTTATTATGTAGAATTAATTGGAACATTCCGTTATAATAGGAGAGTAATTATATCATTATGGCTGATATACAGTTTATCGGGTTTAAGTATATTCTTTTATTCAGGCAAAATAATCATGTTATTGTGGGATTAATAAAGTTTTTGCAGGTTTTAAAAGAATTATATGTTTATTAATATTAGGAATAATAATGACAAAAACCGGTTATTGAGAGGAGTGGAATCTAAGGTGACAATAAGAGAGGCTATATATTTTGAGAATATTCCTGAGGTTAAGAGAATATTGGAGGATAAGCCTGAACTTATAGATGAGAAAGATGAAAAAGGCGTGCTTATGGCATTGCTTGCGGCTAAGACAGGTAATCTTAAGCTTGTCAGGTATATTGTTGAATATTCAAGAGCAAGCATGAATATTACTGATGATAATCATAAGAATATGCTTCATTATGCGGCAATGTCGGGAAATGTTGATACATGCAGGTATCTTGTGGAAAAAGTCGGAATTTCTCCGTTAAGTGGGGATATTTATCTTCTTACACCATATGAGATTGCAAGACAGAATAAGTTCTTTGAGCTTGAGGATTATTTTAAAGAGGTAACAGGAGCTTCACTTGAGAATATGTATCATAATCCTATAAGAACGGGAATGTATCCGGACCCATCAATTGTAAGGGTTGATGATACATATTATATGGTTAATTCAACATTTATATACTTTCCATGTATTCCTGTTTCAATGTCTAAGGATCTTATACACTGGAAGATTATCGGATATGCAATAACTAATCCTGAATGGGCTGGCATAGATAATCTTGAGGGTGGCAGAGGGTATTGGGCACCTGATATTTCATATTATAAGGAGAAGTTTTACATTACTGCTACATATAGAATGAATGATGATGGTAATGTGTACAGAAAACAGATAGTTGTAAGCTCAGACAGACCAGAAGGACCTTATAGCAGACCTGCGATTATTGATGAAGATGGAATTGACCCATCTATATTTAATGATGATGATGGAAGAAGATATATGCTTCTTAACAGAGGAGCAAGGATATTTGAGTTAAATGAAGATGCTACAAAGCAGATATCAGAAGCAGTGTTATTATATTATGGTGATAATAAGAGAGCATCAGAGGGACCACATTTATTAAAAAAAGATGGTTATTATTATCTGTTTCAGGCGGAAGGTGGTACAGGTCCGGGACACAGGATTACTGTATCAAGAAGTAAGACGCTTATGGGAAATTATGAGCCATGTCCATATAATCCTATAATGCGGCAGAATGATGAATCAGCAATTATACAGCGTTGTGGACATGGTAAGCCGGTACAGACACAGAATGGTGACTGGTATATGGTATATCTGTGTGGACGTAAGATTGGCGATGGTTACAGCATGTTAGGCAGGGAGACGGCACTTGATCCGGTAAGCTGGACAGCAGATGGATGGCCGGTAGTTAATAATCTGGATGGGCCGAGTGTGCTGCAGATCAAGCCGGCTCTTCCTGAGACAATATGGGAATCACATATGGATGATGATTTTGAAGAAGATTATTTAAGTACTGACTGGATGTTTCCAAGGACACCTGAGGCTGATGGAGTATTTCTTAAGGACTCGAGAGTATATATTAAGGGAAGCACATATAATCTTAATTCCATGCATGCTAAGAATATTCTCTTGAGGAGACAGCAGGATTTTAAGTTTACCGTTGAAGCAAAGATGGACATGCCACAGTTATATCCGGGACAGGATGCTGGACTGACATGTTACTATGATGAGAATACATTTTTGAAATTTGGCATATATGCGACTCTTACTAATCCTGTAAGACTTGTGGCAAAGCTGGAAGAGTACATTGGCGATGATATCATAACGAGTGATGAATTTGAGATTGATTATAATCAGAAGAATATTTATTTTAAGATAGAGACTGATTATCTTAAAAGGAAATTCTATATAAGTTATGATAATAAGACTTTTTATAAGATAGCAGCAAGGGATAATGTATATTATCTGTGTGACGAGGGTCTTAAAAAGGGTAAGAGATTTACAGGTGCCATGATTGGTATGTATGCATATGCAGGTGACTGGGCAGAGAAATATACAGATGAATATGGTAATCATGGAACTGATATATTATATGCTGCATTTGATTATTTCAGATATAAGCCGTCATAAATAACAATAATTTTTTAGGATAGTGTGAAAAATAATGCTGATGCGGCTATTTTTTCAGATATGAAGTTATAAAGATAAAGAAAGGAAAAAAGAAGAATGACAAAGAGAAATATTATTCTTGAAGGCAGAATTAAAAGCTGGCTTGATACTGTAACAGATACAGAATTTTTAAAGCTGGATAATGAAAAGAAGGCATTGCTTTTACAGGCAGTTGAAGTGCTTTACAGAGGAACAAAGGATGAGGATTATCTTGCATTTGTTATGCATAAGGCAGATATATTAACTGATGATAATGGGAAGGTTAATTGTAAGAATGGACAGGATATGGCTAATTATGCATTAGGTAATGCATTGGTATTTGTAAAGAATATGGTTGATGCCGATATCAGTAATAAGGCAGCTAAGGCATGTGGTGCTGATTCTAAGGACATAGCTGATACTTATAATAAATATACAGATTCGTTAAAGGATGTGTCAGAGCAGCTGGATGTACAGAAGAAGAATGAGCTTGGAATATTTGCTGGCAATGATAATGCGGTACAGATTTTATCAGATACATATAAGAGCCAGGTATTCTATATGAATTATGAGACAATTCTTGGCGGTAAGGAAAGATATAATGATATAATTGCACAGTTTAATAATCTGCAGGCAGATACATATAAGAAGGTATCTGATAAGCTTACGGGAAGTCTTAATGAAGCCGGATTATATAATACACAGGAATATGCGGCAATTGTAAATTATATATGTGCGCTTATTGATACAATGGAGGTTATGGCACAGCCTCTCTATGAGATATATGATGCCCTTAAGAGATATTTTAAGGTGGGGGTTAAGGATATACTTGCATTACAAAAGACAAGAGTTCAGGAAAAGCATATTTGTTCAGAGGGAACATGTACATTGACAAAGGAAGCTGTAAGTGCAGCAGAATTATATGAAGTATATGCCATATTAAAGGGCTGCCGTATGAAGGCACTCCATACAGAAAAGTATGAAAATGCACAGCTTGAAACTCTTAATGCAACAATATCTAAGGCTTGTAACAGCTTTGATTCACTTGATAATGATTATATTACAGCACTTGTAATGGCATATGGTGAAAGCTTAAGAAACAGAGAATATCAGGACTATGGCAGAGATAACGGAGGCGTGTTATGGAATTAAAATTAGTTACAAATACAAGTAGAAATGCAGTAGTTGAGCTTACTGATTCAGGCAGATATTATACAGAAAAAAGTTATGAGATATATGTAAACGGACAGAAGTTCATGGATAGTGATAAGGTTATAACATCACTTTATGGACTTATACCTGATACGGAATATGAAGTAAGTGCAGTATATGATGGCAATAATATTGCACCTGTTACGTTTAAGACGGATTATGAATTTGTAACATTAAATGTAAAAGAATTCGGTGCATTTGGTGATGGTGTGCATGATGATACCAATGCTATCCAGTGTGCTATTATGGCATGCCCTAAGGATTCTAGAGTATTAGTTCCTGAGGGTGTATATAAGATATCAAGTATATTCCTAAAGAGTGACTTAACATTAGAGCTTGCAAAGGGAGCTGTTCTTTCAGCATTTACAGAAAGAGAGAAGTTCCCTGTTCTTCCCGGCATTATAGAATCTTATGATGAAGAAAAGGAATATAATCTCGGTTCATGGGAGGGCAACCCGATAGATATTTTTTCAGCAATCGTATGCGGTATCAATGTTAAAAATGTAACAATCACAGGAGAAGGAATTGTCGATGGTAATACATCATTTGATAACTGGTGGAAGAATTGTAAAGAAAGAGTTATTGCATGGCGTCCACGACTTTTCTTTATCAATCACTGTGAAAATGTTACAATGCATGGAATAACAGTACAAAATTCTCCATCATGGACATTACACCCATATTTTAGTAACCATCTTAAGTTCATTGATGTTAAGATTAAAAATCCTGCCAATTCACATAATACGGATGGTCTTGACCCTGAAAGCTGTCAGGATGTATTAGTACTTGGTACATATATTTCTGTAGGTGATGACTGTATAGCAATTAAGTCAGGCAAGATATACATGGCAGGAAAATATCAGATTCCAACATCAGATATGACTGTAAGACAGTGCTGTATGAGAGACGGACATGGTGCTGTAACAGTCGGAAGTGAGATTGCAGCAGGCGTTAAGAATGTACATATCACAGACTGTCTGTTTATGAATACAGACAGAGGTTTACGTGTTAAGACAAGACGAGGCAGAGGTAAGTTATCAGTGCTTGATGATATTTCCTTTGAAAATATTGATATGGATAATGTAATGACACCATTTGTTGTAAATAGCTTCTATTTCTGTGATCCTGACGGTAAGACAGAATATGTAGGAACTAAAAAGGCACTTCCTGTAGATGACAGGACACCATCTATTGACAGACTGACATTTAGGAACATCAATGCGACTAATTGTCATGTTGCAGGTGCTTATATATGTGGTCTTCCGGAGAAAAAGATAGAAAGACTTACATTTGAAAATATCAATTTTGAATATGCAAAGGATGCAAAATCAGGTGTAGCAGCAATGATGCTTGGCTGTGATGAAGCTTCAAGACAGGGACTTATTGTAAGCAATGTTAAGGAACTTATCCTTAAGAATGTCAATGTGAACGGATGTGAAGGAGAAGCGGTTGTAGCTGATAATGTTGATAATATCGTAAGAGAGTAAAGCATGTATATGTTAATAAAATGGTAAGGTTTTAATAGCATATGTATTGTATAAATGTTTATTAAATTTACGATAGTATTATAAAATAGAAATAGCGGGGGAGTTCATAATCTGATACCCCGCTATTTTTACATAATTAGTATAAGGAGGTGTTAATATATATGATGAATTTACATGCACCAAAGGGAATAGATGTAGAGAGCTGGTTTATAGAATGTTATAAAAAATACAAGGGACATCCGTTAAGAATACTGGTAGGCCTGTATAAAGGAAATTATAATAAATTCTTTCTTGCGATAATATTTTTCTTTATAAAACACAGTCCTGTGTGGGTATTACCTATTATTACAGCTAATATCATTAATAATATAACATCGGGAGCGTCGGAAACATATTCTAATATACTTATTGAATCGTTAATAATGGTAATACTTATAGGAATAAATATACCTACCAACTATATGTATACAAGGTATAAATCACTTGCTACAAGATATGCAGAAACAGGACTTAGAAAGGCGCTTGTAAGAAAACTCCAGCAGTTATCTATTTCATATCATAAAGAGACACAGTCGGGCAGGCTTCAATCTAAGATTATGAGAGATGTAGAGGCAGTGGAAACACTTTCAACACAGATGTTTCTTAGTATATTAAATATTGTATTGAACATAGGAATTGCACTTGCAGTAACGATATCTAAGAGTATTATGGTATTTATATTTTTCCTTCTGACAACACCTATTGCGGCACTTACGATGGTATTTTTCAGAAATGTAATGCGTAAGCGTAATAATGAATTCAGACGTGAGATGGAGGAGACATCGGCGAAAGTAATGGAGATGGTCGAACTTATTCCTGTAACAAGGGCACATGCACTTGAAGAAGAAGAAGTCCATAAGATGAGCGGACAGCTCTTTGCAGTTGCAGAAAAAGGATACAAGCTTGATGTAATACAGTCATTATTTGGTTCAGTAGGCTGGGCAATATTTCAGGTATTTCAGGTTGTCTGTCTGGCATTTACCGGTGTATTGGCATTAAAATCAGTAATACAGCCTGGTGATATAACACTTTATCAGAGCTATTTTGCTACAATAGTTGCACAGGTATCTTCACTTATGTCACTTATACCGACAATAGCTAAAGGTGTTGAATCAGTTAATTCAATAGGTGAGGTACTTCTTGAAGAGGATATTGAAAAGAACGAGGGAAAAGAAGTATTAGATGACGTTAAAGGTGAGTTTGAATTTAATGATGTATATCTTAAATATAGTGAAGATGGAAGAAATGTATTAAATGGTCTTAATCTTAAGGTTAAACAGGGTGAGACAATAGCACTTGTAGGTGAATCAGGTGCCGGTAAATCTACTATTCTTAATCTTGTAATAGGCTTTAATTTTGCCAATTCAGGTCAGGTTCTGCTTGATGGCAAAGACTTAAGTAAGATTGATTTAAGGTCATATAGAAAGCATCTTGCAGTAGTTCCACAGACATCAATATTATTTTCAGGTACAATAAGAGATAATATAACTTATGGAATAGATAATGTAGATGATAAGATGCTTGATGAGGTTGTAAGGGCTGCCAACCTTACAGACTTAATAGATTCACTTCCTGAAGGACTGGATACTATGGTAGGTGAACATGGTGGTAAGTTATCAGGTGGACAAAGGCAGAGAATATCCATAGCCAGAGCACTTATAAGAAATCCTGAGGTAATAGTGCTTGATGAGGCTACCTCAGCGCTTGACAGCATATCAGAAAAGCTAATACAGGATTCACTTAATAATCTTACCGCAGGAAGAACGACATTCATAGTGGCACACAGATTATCTACAATTAAGGATGCGGATAAGATAGCTGTTATAGCAGATGGAAAATGTGTTGAATATGGTACATTTGATGAGCTTATGGCATTAAAAGGAGAATTTTACCAGATGAAGGTTATACAGTCATAATATGTTGAAATGTGGTGTGAAGCTGTATGAAGCATAGGCATTACTTTAAGTCAGCGAATTTTAAATAAAAAATGTGGCTGTCACATTAATAAATTTTATGCAGAATATAGATAAATTCATAGCAGTTAATCTATATTACATACAAACGTTTATCAATGCGGCAGCCACGTTTTTTATTTTTTATAAAAAATCATGTAAAAGACTGGTAACTTAAAATAATTATTCAGCATCTTCCTGTGCAGAAGAATTATTAGAACCAAACCATAATCTTAATGTTGCGATAACCTTTTCCTTTTCAGCAGATGTTAATCTGTTAAGGATAGAATAAATCTCATTATCAAGTGCTTGATTCTGATAATCTTTATCAATGCTTCCTGCAAGGTAGTCAAGAGAAACTCCCGTAAGTTCAGCATAATATGATAACATTCTAAGAGTCATAAGGTTACGGCCATTTTCAACATTACTGATATATCCAGGTGTAACATCGAGAGCTTTAGCAACATCTTCCTGTGTAAGTCCGTGTGAAATTCTTAACTTTTTAACTTTTGCGCCTAAATCGCTGTCCATCATAAATATTACCTCCATTAATGCGCAGTTTTTGCGCTATTTTTATTTATTATTTTTTGTTAGCTCTGTATCTTGCTGTTGAATCAAGAATCTTCTTACGGATTCTTAAATGCTCAGGTGTAACTTCAAGAAGTTCATCTGTATCAATATAATCAAGAGCCTGTTCAAGACTAAGAATCTTAGGTGGAACAAGTCTTAATGCTTCATCGGCACCAGAAGAACGTGTATTAGTAAGATGTTTACCCTTACATACATTAACTTCAATATCCTCTGTACGAGGGTTTTCACCGATAATCATACCGGCGTATACTTCTTCACCAGGACCTACAAAAAGAGTACCACGATCCTGTGCATTGAAAAGACCATATGTTAAAGTTGTACCACTTTCGTAGGCAATAAGTGAACCTGTCTTTCTGTAAGAAATATCACCCTTGTATTCTTCATAGCCTTCAAATGAAGTATTGATAATACCATTACCCTTAGTATCTGTCATAAATTCGCCTCTGTAGCCGATAAGTCCACGTGATGGAATAGAGAACTGTAATCTTGTATATCCGCCATTAATAGGAGTCATACCAAGGAGTTCGCCCTTTCTCTGGCTTAACTTCTGGATAACTGCACCTGTGCAGTCATCAGGAACATCAATATAAGCAAGTTCGATTGGTTCAAGCTTCTTACCACGTTCATCTGTGTGGAATAAAACTTCTGCCTTACTTACAGCAAATTCATAGCCTTCACGTCTCATGTTTTCAATAAGAACTGAAAGGTGAAGTTCACCACGTCCTGATACCTTGAAAGAATTTTCTGAACCTGGATTTTCTTCAACTCTTAAGCTGACATCAGTATTAAGTTCCTTGAAAAGTCTGTCACGGATATGTCTTGAAGTAACAAACTTACCTTCCTTACCAGCGAGAGGACTGTCATTAACCATAAAATCCATAGAAAGAGTAGGCTCAGAAATCTTCTGGAATGGTATTGCAACAGGGTTTTCTACTGAACAGAGAGTATCACCGATATGGATATCAGCAATACCTGAAACAGCGACGATTTCACCAACGGATGCTTCGCTGGTCTCAATCTTTTTAAGACCGTCAAATGTATAAAGCTTAGTAACTCTTACCCTCTTTTTAACACTTGGGTCGTGGTGGTTGACAATCATAACTTCCTGATTAACTTTAATCTTACCATTATCAATTTTACCAACACCGATTCTACCTACAAATTCGTTATAATCAATAGTAGAAATAAGCATCTGTGTATCAGCATCAGGATCTCCTTCTGGTGCAGGTATATTATTAACGATACATTCAAATAAAGGCTGCATATCCTTAGGTTCATCATTTAAGTCTGCCATGGCATATCCTGATTTAGCGGATGCAAATATAAATGGACAGTCAAGCTGTTCTTCACTGGCATCAAGGTCAATAAATAATTCTAATATTTCATCAATAACTTCATCAGGTCTTGCCTCAGGTCTGTCAATCTTATTAATACATACGATTACAGAAAGGTCAAGGTCAAGAGCCTTCTGAAGAACGAATTTTGTCTGAGGCATAACACCCTCAAAAGCGTCTACAACAAGTACAACACCATTTACCATCTTAAGAACTCGTTCAACCTCACCACCAAAGTCAGCATGACCAGGAGTGTCAATGATATTAATCTTAGTATTCTTATATGTGATAGCTGTATTTTTAGAAAGAATTGTAATACCTCTTTCTCTTTCAATGTCATTAGAGTCCATTACTCTTTCAGCAACTTCCTGATTCTCACGAAAAGTACCACTCTGTTTAAGAAGCTCATCGACCAATGTTGTCTTACCGTGGTCAACGTGAGCAATAATAGCGATATTTCTTATATCTTCGCGTTTGATTTTCATAAAAATTATCCTTTCAATATGTTAAGTAAATATTATTGATATGATTAGCAACTTTTATATTCTATCACAATATTTTTAAAATACAATAGTAAACATATAAAAAATATTGTATTTCAATGAAAACAATTATATTTTGTAAAAAAATATGGTGTATTTTATTTTTCACACTACTTTGCATTGTATTTCTATAAATTTAATAAGAATGTATAAAGTATAAAATAAAAAATTAATATTTTGAACATAAAAAAAACAAATTTTTTTTGTAATATATTTGCAAAATGGTACATATACATATTAAGAACACAAAATAAAGCACATCGTCGCAGAGGCGGCAAAGAAGGGAGAAATACAAAGATGCTTGATAAGGTAATTGAAAACAACAGAGTTAGTATTATTGGGGAGGTAGTATCTGACTTTAAGTTTAGTCATGAGGTATTTGGTGAGGGGTTTTATCTCGTGAGTGTATCGGTCAACAGATTAAGCGATATGGTTGATATTATTCCACTTATGATTTCAGAAAGACTCATTGATGTTACAAAGGATTATAAGGGAATGAAATTAGAGGTTTCCGGTCAGTTCAGATCATATAACCGTCATGAAGGAGTAAAGAATAAGTTAATTCTTTCAATATTTGTAAGAGAATTACAATTTATTGACGATGATGATATGCCGGAGGAACAGGCAAAATCTAATCAGATTTTCTTAGATGGTTATGTATGTAAGCCGCCTATATATAGAAAGACTCCTTTAGGTCGGGAGATAGCAGATGTTCTTATTGCTGTCAACCGTCCTTATGGAAAGTCGGATTACATACCATGTATTGCATGGGGCAGAAATGCAAGATATGCCGCATCAATAGAGGTAGGTGGACATCTTCAGATATGGGGAAGAGTGCAAAGCAGGGAATATACAAAGAAGTTAAGTGATGAGGAAGTCGAAAAGAGAGTTGCTTATGAAGTATCGGTAAGCAAGATAGATGTTGTCGATGATGAAGAATAAGATCTGGTTAAAATTTTGCGTAAATAAAAATTACAATATAAAATTTAAGAGGCATTAAGTTATCTGATCAGAAGAGAGTCTTAAGTCCGGTGTCATACAATTAAGTTGATATTGGACTTAAGGCTCTTTTATTTAATGGCAGATATATATTAAGCAATATGAAATTAATAGTGATAGAACAGTATCCGGTAAGGTAGAGCATAGATTTGACGGAAATATATAAACGAAAGTTGACACATAATTATGTAAGTGCTATAGTCATATATGAAGTTCATTTAATTTAAAATATTTAATATACATTGTGTAACTGTGTATAAGAATTTCATAGAATAAAAGTAGAGGTTGCATTGTTAAATAGTAATATACAGGATGTGCCGGGACACATAAGAATGTATAAGAAAGGTAATGATGCCGAAGCAGTATATATCCGGACATATACTGCTGGGCGTAAGTTCAACAGGCTTACGACTGTCATCACACGATGGAGGGCTACTTAAAGAAATCACAGACTTCTTTATGCTGGCTCATAGGCCAGCATTTTTTACGCGAACAATGAAGCCATGCAGCCATAGACAACTATGACTACATGTGCTTGTACAAATGTAGTCATATGTGTCTGGCTGTATTAATAGAAATGGAGGATTATTATGTCAGTATTTACCGGTGCAGGTGTAGCGATTATTACACCAATGAAAGAGAATGGAGATGTTAATTATGATAAATTAGGAGAGATACTTGATTATCAGATTAATAATTCAACAGATGCCATAATTATATGTGGTACAACAGGAGAGGCATCAACGCTTACTCATGAGGAGCATATTGAAACAATAAGATTTACAGCAGATTATGTTAAAAAGAGAGTTCCTGTTATAGCAGGAACAGGTTCTAATTGTACAGAAACAGCTAAATATCTTTCAAAGGAAGCACAGAAGGCAGGAGTAGATGCATGTCTTGTTGTTACTCCATATTATAATAAGACAACACAGAAAGGACTTATTAAACATTATACAGAGGTTGCAGCTTCTGTAGACCTTCCAATTATTATGTATAATGTACCGGGAAGAACAGGATGTAATATTTTGCCACAGACAGCAGCAACACTTGCAAAGGACGTTGAGAATATCGTAGCAATCAAGGCAGCTACAGGTAATATGGCACAGGAGACACAGACAATGGCGTTAGCAGAAGGAAGACTTGACATGTATTCAGGTGAAGATGGGCTTATAGTTCCGCTTATGTCAATAGGAGCTAAAGGGGTAATCTCAGTTTTATCAAATGTAGCACCTAAGCAGACACATGATATCTGTGCTAAGTTTATGGAAGGTAAGATTGAAGAGGCAAGACAGCTGCAGTTTGATGCATTAGAGCTTGTAAATGCACTTTTCTGCGAAGTTAATCCTATTCCTGTAAAACATGCATTAAATCTTATGGGAATGGAAGTCGGACCACTTAGAATGCCATTATGTGAAATGGAAGAAGCTAATCTTGAAAGACTTAAGAATGCAATGATTAATTACGGAATTTTAAAGTAATTATTCTGTCACCACAGGATATTTGTTAGGAATAAATATTGGCTTACTTATAAGCCTGCAGACAAGTAATATACCAAATAATTTAGAAAGGAAGATTTTTACAGATGAAGTATATTTCATCTGATAAGGTCGAATGATAAAATGACAAGAGTGATAATGCATGGCTGTAATGGTCATATGGGTCAGGTAATTACTAACCTTTTAAAGAAAGATACACAGGCACAGATAGTTGCAGGAATAGATCCGTTTGATGAGGGTAAAAATGATTATCCGGTATTTCCTTCAATAGATAAATGCGATGTAGATGGAGATGTTATTATTGATTTTGCATCAGCAAAGGCAATAGATGGTCTGGTAGATTATTGTGTGGCAAAAAATATTCCGGCTGTAATATGCACAACCGGACTTAGTGAGGAACAGATTGAAAAGATTAACAAGGCGTCTGATAAGACAGCATTTTTAAGATCTGCCAATATGTCACTAGGAATTAATACATTATTTAAGTTATTACAGGATGCGGCAAAGGTATTTGCACCGGCAGGTTTTGATATTGAACTGGTTGAAAAGCATCATAACCAGAAGCTTGATGCACCGAGTGGAACGGCACTTGCACTTGCAGATTCAATCAAGGAAGTTGTAGGAGAGGATTATTACTACAAATATGACAGAACTAAGGAACGTGCTAAAAGAGATGCCAGAGAGATTGGTATAAGTGCGGTAAGAGGCGGAACAATAGTCGGTGAGCATGAAGTAATATTTGCAGGAGAAGATGAAGTTATAGAATTTAAGCATACTGCTTATTCTAAAGCTGTATTTGCAAAGGGTGCAATAGAAGCTTCTAAGTTTCTTGCTGATAAAAGGACAGGAATGTATGATATGACAGATGTAATTGCTGCAAAATAGTCATATATCGTATTATTATAATGGGTTGTCGTACTGATGAAAAATACAAAATACAGAATCATATGTTAATTAATGGCTGTATTTGTATATAATTTCTTAGTGCGGCAATCCATTTTTTATATATAGTAAGTTGTTATATGATTTATTAATAAGGCTTCATTGACTATATCACAGCTAAAGGCTTCGTTATATTAAATAATAATTTACAGAGTCTTCTATCTTAAAGCCGCATTTTCTGTAAAGGTGTATAGCGGGTGCATTGGTGCTTCTTACATTTAAGATAAGAGATTTTGTGTGTTTATCAGACAGTTCATCATCCGAAAAATATTCATATATAAGATTTTCTAACATTTTATATGCTATTTTTTGATTTCTATAGCCGGGTTCTGTAAATACTCCATAAATATTAGTAAAAGACGGTTCATAGTCTAAGCTGCATACACATACAGGTTCATCACTGTCTTTTATATATGCAAAATAATTATTACAGTCATCGGAAAAATAGAATTCCAAAGGCAGAGATGTATTATCATTTTTATTACGTGAGTTATTACAGTCAGTAATATTATCAGTGTTTCTAATATTATTAAAACTTCCGGTGTTGTCAAAGCCGGCATTAGTAATGCATTTGGTATTATTAGTATCACTATGAACAATATAAGAATCATAAGTCATACTCATAAGATATTCTGAAAAATATATATCTGATTGTTCAGACATAAAATCCGGAAGCTGACCATAAAATGCATAATAAGGAAAGACTGTTTTGGCATAGGCTATAAGTTTTTTTAATATACCTTTACATCTGTATTGTGGATGTACAAGTGCAGTAATTTCACAAAATAATGTTTTTGCGGATAAAGTATTATTGGGTGTACCGCTGGTAGAAATATCAGCAGTACTGGTTGTATCGTCAGGAATATAAGATAAAAGGCCTGCAAGTGTACCTTTAGTATAATATAAAAAATGCTTATAGCCGCAATTATAATAGGGTTCATAACCATTACAGTCATTAATAAGCTGCGCTAATTGTTTAAGTTGTACAGTCGATAATTCGTCTGTTATAAGTATTTCAGATTCCATATAATTCTCCATTCTACAGACCTTAATAAGCATTTACAATATTTTGCAAATAACTTTAATGATTTTGAAAATGCTTTTAAAGCTGCTTTTAAAATAAGAAATTTTTATAAAATGATTGTAACAAAACAAAAGATAAGGTACAATGATAATAATGCTTTTTATGACTGAATATATTATTAGTATAATATATGAAAAAATAATAATATTTCAGCAAATGAGAAAGGTGTGGGATAAAGATTTATGAGTAAAATAGCAATATTAACAGATAGTAATAGTGGAATAACACAAGATGAAGCAAAAAAAAATGGCGTTTATGTTTTGCCGATGCCTTTTTTTATTGATGGTGAACAGTATTTTGAGGATATCAGCTTATCGCAGGAAGAATTTTATAAGAAGCTTAAAGATGATGCTGATATATCAACATCACAGCCGTCTGTAGGCGAGATGCAGGAAAAATGGGATGAGCTTTTAAAGGAATATGATGAGATTGTATTTATTCCAATGTCAAGCGGACTTAGTGGAACATGTCAGACTGCTATGATGCTTGCAGATGATTATGATGGAAAGGTTCAGGTTGTGGATAACCAGAGAATCTCTGTTACAATGAAGCAGTCAGTATTTGATGCATATAAGCTTGCCGGTAAGGGATACACAGCAACAGAGATTAAGAAGATACTCGAAAGAGATAAGATGGAATCAAGTATATATATAACACTTGAAACGCTCAAGTATCTAAGAAAGGGTGGAAGAATCACTGCAGCGGCAGCAGCAATCGGTACAGTTCTTAATATTAAGCCTGTTTTACAGATACAAGGTGAAAAGCTTGATGCATTTGCTAAGTCAAGAGGTAAGTCATCAGCTAAAAAGATTATGATTAAGGCAATGAAGTCGGATATGGAAACAAGATTTAAGGAAGCCTTTGAACAGGGAAAGATTCATATGGAAGCTGCATATACAGGTAATCCAGAAGAGGCGGAAGAGTGGGCAGAAGTAATTAAATCAGAATTTCCACAGCTTGATTTTAATATGGATCCGCTTTCATTAAGTGTGGCATGTCATATAGGATATGGTTCACTTGCCATTGCATGTTCAAAGTATATTCCTGAATGTGAAGATTAAAGGCCGTATAAAAAAGTGGGAAGTTCCTCATATGGGAATAATCCCACTTTTTCTAGTCTGTATGCATTATAATAGTGTGAAAAAATAAAATATGGGAAATGGAGACCGGTTATGAAAAAAACACCTCTAAGAAGTGAGATTGCAAATGAAGATAAATGGAAGATAGAAGATTTGTACAGAACGGATGAAAGCTGGGAGTCAGATTATAATAAGTGTCTTGAAATTGCGGAAACGGATTGTGAATATAAAGGAAGATTAAGCGAATCCGCGGATAATTTTTATAATGCACTTAAGGAATCGGATGATGTGGATTATCTCATTGAGAGAGTGTATGTATATGCATTTATGAAATACTATGAAGATACGGCCAATCCGAAATATCAGGAGCTGTCAGGAAAGGCGCAGATGGCAGCAGTAAAGCTGTCAGAGAAGTATTCGTTTATGATGCCTGAAATTCTTTCCATGGACGAAAAGGTTATTGAAGATTTCCTTAAAGATGAAAGAATAGCAATGTATAGAAATGCAATTTCTGATATCCTTGTAAAAAAGGAACATTCTTTGTCAGAAAAAGAGGAAAGACTTCTTGCTATGGCAGGTCAGATGTCTTCATCACCTAATGAGATATTTTCAAAGTTTAATAATGCCGATGCCCGGTTTGGTTTTATTAAGGATGAAGATGGTAATATGGTCGAGCTTACTAATGGAAAATACAGTGTATTTATGGAAAGCAATGACAGACGTGTAAGAATGGATGCATTTAAAGCATTGTATAAAGAGTATGGTGATTATATTAATACGCTTTCAGCTGTATATTATGCGAATGTAAGGCAGGCTGTATTTTTTGCACAGGCAAGGAAGTATTCATCAACGCTTGAAATGTATCTTAGTGGTTCATTTATTCCTGTATCAGTATATAAGAATCTTATAGCCACAGTTAATAAGAATCTTGATAAAATGCACAGATATGTGAGCTTAAGAAAGAGAGAGCTTGGGGTTGACGAACTTCATTTTTATGATATATATGCACCTATGGTTAGTGATTACAAACTTAAGGTTACATATGATGAGGCTAAAAAAATAGCAATAAAAGCGCTTGCACCACTTGGTAAGGAATATACGGATAAATTGCAGGAGGGCTTTGATACCGGCTGGGTAGATGTAAGAGAAAATGCAGGCAAAAGAAATGGAGCATTTTCATGGGGAGCATACGGAACACATCCATATGTATTTTTAAATTATTCTGATACATTAAATGATGTATTTACGCTTGTGCATGAGATGGGACATGCAATGCATACATTTTATTCTAATTCAAACCAGCCATATGTTTATGCCGGATATAAGATATTTGTGGCAGAAGTTGCATCGACATGTAATGAGGCAATCCTTATAAGATATCTTTTAGATAATTGCAAGGATAAGCAGGAGAAAAAATATCTTATTAATCACTATCTTGAACAGTTTAAGGGTACTTTATTCAGACAGACTATGTTTGCTGAATTTGAAATGATTACACATGATATGGCAGAAAAGGGAGAAGTTCTTAGTGCTGAGAATATGTGTAATATATATAAAGAACTCAATAAGAAATATTTTGGTGAAGATATGTTTATAGATGATGAGATATCAATTGAATGGGCAAGGATACCACATTTTTATACACCATTTTATGTATATCAGTATGCAACTGGTTTTTCGGCAGCAGTTGCTATAGCTTCGGGAATTATTGCCGGTGATAAAAATGTACTTGATGGTTATAAAAAGTTCTTATCAGGCGGATGTAAGCTTCATCCTATTGAATTACTTAAGTTATGTGGAATAGACATGTCAAAGCCGGAGGTTATACAGGAAACTCTTGATGTATTTGGAGAATTGATTGATGAATATGAAAGATAAATATACTATTAGAATAGCAACACCTGATGATGCAAGACATTTACTTAACATATACGAATATTATGTTAAAAATACATCAATTTCGTTTGAATATGAAGTACCGACACTTGAAGAGTTCAGAAGCAGAATAGTTAATACACTTAAAAAATATCCATATATTGTAGCTGATTGTGATGGAGCTATTGAGGGATATGCATATGCCGGGGCATTTAAAGGAAGAAAGGCGTATGACTGGGCAGTTGAGACATCAATATATGTAAGACATGGATTTACAAAGTCGGGAATAGGAAAGCTGTTATATGAAGAGCTGGAAAAGGCATTATCATATCAGAATATTACCAATCTCAATGCCTGTATTGCTGTACCGCATGATAGGGATGATGAGAAGTACTGTACTAACAACAGCATGGATTTTCATGAGCATATGGGGTACAGGTTTGTGGGAAGATTTACACAGTGTGGGTATAAGTTTGGCAGATGGTTCGATATGGTATGGATGGAAAAGCTTATTGGTGAGCATGTAAGTGGACAGCCGCAAGTGAAGACATTTGACGAGATAAAAGATTTGCTGAAATGATTGTAGAAGAATTTCATGTATGTCTGTTTACAATATAAATTCGATTCTGATATGGTGACTGTCCGGATGTGTAACTGTTTACATGATACCGTCCGGACAGTCCTGTTTATACACGAGGGCAGATAAAAATATATGCAGATAGATAAAAAGTGTAAAATAAGAAAATGTGAAATAAAAACAAAAAAGTTGTTGACAAAACTACTTATGTCGTGTATAGTATCTATTGTGTTCGGCACTGAACGAACAACAAACAATTAAATATGCGCGAGTGGCTCAGTTGGTAGAGCTCCTCCTTGCCAAGGAGGAAGTCGCGGGTTCGAGTCCCGTCTCGCGCTCTAAAAAAGAGGTATCTATCGGATACCTCTTTTTTTATTGTAAACTTACCGGGAATCGAATGTTTAAGGCCCATGCTGCCGCTGAGACCGGAGCAAAGCTGACATCCACCGGATGTCTTGATTGTGTGTATATTGGCTTTATGATATAATATTTAAAATGATTGATTTTCTTAGTTATGGAGGAGGATTTATTTATGGAATATGTTATAGAGAACGATAATCTTATAGTTGTGATTAATTCAAAGGGCTGTGAGATTACTGATATAACCAATAAAAAGAATAATAAGAAATGCCTTTGGAATGGTAATCCTAATGCATGGAAACGTCATTCTCCGGTTTTATTTCCATTGATTGGAAAGTATAAGGATAACTATAGTATTTATGAGGGTAAAGAATACCATATGGGACAGCATGGTTTTGCAAGGGATATGGAATTTGAGCCGGTAAGACAGACTCAGGATGAGATGGTTATGCGTCTTGTACAAAATGAAGATACATTGGAAAAGTATCCTTTTAAATTTGAACTGGAATGTGGATATAAGCTTTCAGATAATTCAATTGTAGTATCGTGGAAGGTTACTAATACCAATGATAAGACTATGTATTTTAGTATTGGTGGACATCCTGCGTTTATTGTTCCACAAAGTGAACTTAATATGGAGCTTAATAATACAAAAAATGCTACCGGCTGTAAGTTACTGTTTAAAAAGAATGGACATACAGTTGATAATATAAGTTATTTTCTTCTTGATACAAATGGACTTGTTATGCCTGAAAAATACAGCTTTAAATTGGACGGCGGACAGGTAAAGATAACAGAGAATTTCTTTGAAAAGGATGCGTATATAATTGAAGATTCTCAGGCAGATGAAGTTTCACTTATTGATGATGCGGATAATATATTTGTAACAGTGCAATTTACGGCACCTGTATTCGGAGTATGGTCGGCAGCAGGAAAGAAAGTGCCGTTTGTATGTATAGAACCCTGGTATGGAAGAGCTGATGGCATAGAAAGTGATAACAGATTAGAGAATCGTAAGTGGAATAATATATTAGAAGCAGGACAGGTATTTGAAAAAAGTTATAGTATAACGTTCTAGTACAGCGTTTGAAAATTAACCGGTTCAATAATGCCGAATGAATTGCCATTTTTCAAAGAAGAAAAAACAGGCATGGCAGGCTGTGGCAGTTTTTTTGATGCCGCAGATGAAAAATAATGAAAGCGGTTAGTCTTGTTATTGCCAGAACGATGTACCGTTATAAATGCAGAAACTCAAGAACAATTTTAATTGATATTTATGCATAAATATGGTATGTTTAAAAGAGTGTGTATGAATATTCATAATCTTCTGTTATAAAGATACTACCCTATACAGAGTAGTATATGGAAGAGCAGTGAAGTATATACGCACTCTTTTGTGATATAAAATTATCACAGGGAAATGGATATATTTATGATGATAATAAAAATGATAAATTAAGAAATGAGGATTAATTATGAAAGTAACATCAGTTAAGGGAACTAATGATTATCTTCCTAACGAGGTAGAGATAAGAGATTATCTTCAGAATAAAATATTAAGCGTATATACAGAAAATGGATTTGAACATATCGTAACTCCTATACTTGAAGATATTGAAAATCTTGATAAGAGTGATGGCGGAGAAAACCTAAATCTTATATTCAAGATTATGAAAAGAGGAGATAAGCTTGATAAGGCGCTTGCAAAGGGCGTTACTTCTGAAAATGAAAATGAACTTGCAGACATGGGCTTAAGATATGACCTTACACTTCCGCTTAGCAGATATTTTGCAAATAACAAGGATAAGCTTACACTTCCTATGAAATGTATCCAGATGGACAGAGTATACAGGGCAGAAAGACCGCAGAAGGGAAGATTAAGAGAATTTATCCAGTGTGATATAGATATAATCGGTTCTGAATCAGCAGATTCTGAGGTTGAACTTATTCTTACAACAACTAAGGCTTTAAAGGCAATAGGACTTAAGAATTTTAAGGTTAAGTTAAATGACAGAAGGCTTTTAAGAGCAGTGCTTATGCAGATGGGATTTGCAGAGGATGAACTTGACAGTGTATGCATAACATTTGACAAGATGGATAAGATTGGAATGGATGGTGTTAAGGCAGAACTTACAGAAAAAGAATTTGATAGTGCTGCCATTGAAAAGTTTGTAGAATTTTTATCAAAAAATGATTTTTCACTTGAATCATTAAAGAATATGCTTGAGGATAAGACACCGGTAGAGAGTCTTGAATATATTATGAACTCAGTCAGGGAGCTTTCAGATAATTCATTTGACGTGGTATTTGACCTTTCGCTTGTAAGAGGACAGGGATATTATACAGGTACAGTATTTGAAGTTGAAAGTATTGACTTTAAGGGGGCTGTTGCCGGAGGCGGACGTTATGATAACCTTATTGGCAAGTTCTTAAACCAGTCAATTCCGGCAGTTGGTTTTTCAATAGGTTTTGAAAGAATATTCTCAATTCTTATGGAAAATGGTGTTGATATACAACATAGGACTAAAAAGATTGCTGTTATGTATGATGAAGGAAGTCTTGTAGAGGCTGTTAAGACTGCTGACAAATTAAGAAGTGAAGGTAATATTGCATCTATATATGTCAGACCTAAGAAGATGGGCAAGTTCTTAAATAAGCTTGAAGAGAGAAATTATGACGGCTTTATTGTAGCAGGACAGGGTGATGAAGTAAGTTTATTTGAAAAATAAATCAGATTATTTGTAATTTATTATTATGATACCAGGGTTAAAAGGCCTAAAACCACATGAGCATGCTCATGGGTGAGGGGATAACCTTTTGTCCACAACATCTTATATATAAAAGTATCTGACAATTATATATTAAGCTATAAATGAGTAAATTTGAAATATTGCACAAATTTGTCCGTATCACAAAGACATTTATAATATTAAATACGGATAACAGAAAGGGATAGTCATGGAATACTGGGATATTTATGATGCTGATAAAAATGTGACAGGTCGTACCATGAAACGTAACGACTGGATATTAAAGGATGGAGAGTACCATCTTACAGTTCTTGGTGTAATAAGAAGAACGGATGGAAGATTCCTTATTACAAAGCGTGTAATGACAAAGGCATGGGCTCCCGGATGGTGGGAAGTATCAGGCGGTGCTGCGCAGGCAGGTGAATCATCAAAGGAAGCTGTAATAAGGGAAGTAAAAGAAGAAACAGGTCTTGATGTATCTTGTGCAGGCGGTGGATATATATTTACATACAAAAGAGAAAATCCCGGAGAGGGAGATAACTACTTTGTAGATGTATACAGATTTGACATGGATTTTGAGGAAGCAGATCTTAAGCTTCAGACAGAAGAGACAGATGGCTACAGACTTGCAACTAAGGAAGAGATAGAAAAGATTGCTGCTGATGGAATATTTTTACATTATGACAGCATAAAAAGGGTTTTTGAATAAATTTATTGACACCCAGTCATAATCAATATATTTTTGAAATCACATTCAAAATATATTGATTATGGCTGGGGTTATTTAATATATTGCATGGCTGCATGAAAAGACAGATTTTATCGTACAGTACATTTATCAAGAGCTTCACCAATTGCCTTAAGAATCATGGTGGAGGTATATTTGTTATCTGCTTTATATGAAATATTCTGAGTTGTACCATTTTTTATAACTTCATTCGCAATATCATTAAATACATTTTCAATCAAAGGATACATTGTAGTAACTGAATCTGACAGATTGACCATCTCAATGCTGTTAATGTTATTTTTATCAACTGTAACCTGCACATCTACAGCATTACCATTAAGAGATAAAGATGAGGTATAGACACCGGGGTTATATGTAATTACATCATTTGCAGCCTGTATTTTATCATTGGAAGAAATGTTGTCAGAAGAGTTGTTTGTAATACTATTATTTTTGGCTGTATCTGATGTGTTACTGCCATTTATATTATCTGAACTGGTTTTGACATTAGAATTATATATATTTCCTGAGGCTGTGCCGGTGCTGTTATTGATATTAAGCAGAAGAACAATAATAAGAATAATAACAGCAAGTGCAGCAATGCCGCAGATTATCAGGCGTTTCATTGGAATTACGACAATCTTAGTAGAAGAATTCATGTGCACACTTCCTTATATTAAAATATTTATATCTGAGCTGTTATAATTTTATGATGAAATTTTCATATATATGATATAAAAATGCCAGCATAGCTGATAAGCGGCTTTTAAATTTTAAAGTTTAGACCTAAGTATAGCTTTAACCGGATAATATATTATAAAAAGACCGGAAAAAGTCAATATATACAATATAAAGAAAAGTTGCCGGATAATATACATGAATGGTAAAATGATAAAAATTGCATAAATATAATATAGCGGAATGGAGATTAGTGTGAAAAATAAGCTTGATAGCTTATTTTATCACACGGCTGCTTTGTGCTGCAGGCGTTACAAAGCAGTCATTATCGCAGAGCCAAATCTGACATTTGGCCCGCGATTCCTCCGGCATTAGAAAATGCCTGCGGAATGGAGATTAGTATGTCACTTCAATTGGTTATTGGTAGTTCGGGGTATGGAAAGTCAACGTATATATATGATGATGTAATTAAAAAGTCAATAAAATATCCTGACCGTAATTATATTGTTGTTGTACCTGAACAATATACGATGGAGACACAGAAAAAATTAGTTATGTCACATCCTGATAAAGGAATATTAAATATTGATGTTGTCAGTTTTGAAAGACTTGCCTATAAGGTATTTGAGGAAGTTGGAGAAGAAAACGGTGCAGTTATAGATGATACAGGCAAGAATCTTATAATACGACATGTACTTGAAGAATGTAAGGGCAGCTTATCATTTTTTGGAAACAGCATTAATAAGATGGGATTTGTATCAGAGCTTAAGTCAGTTGTATCAGAGCTTTTACAGTATGATATCAAACCGGACGGACTTAAACTTATAAGAGAGTCTGAAAGTATCAGGGGAAACAGGCAGCTCTATGCAAAGTTACAGGATATAAGCCTTGTATATGACAGATTTAAAGAATATTTAAGTAATAATTATATTACATCAGAAGAGATACTTGACGTATTGTGTACAGTTATAGATAAATCACAGCTGATAAAAGACAGCGAGATAATATTTGACGGTTTTACAGGTTTTACACCTATACAGTATAAGCTTATGAGACTGTTCCTTATTAAGTGCAGCCGTGTATGTGTATCTGTCACTGCCGATACAAGAGAAAATATCAATGTTTATGACGGTATGCAGAATCTGTTTTTTATGAGTAAGGATATGGTTTTACGGCTTCACAGGATATGTGATGAAGAGCATATAGAAGTGGAGAGGGATATTATTCTTGATAATGTGTCTGTTTCAAGATTTTCACAGTCACAGGAATTAGGTTTTCTTGAAAAGAATCTGTTTCGTTATAATTATAAAAGATATGAAGATGATGTGAAAAATATTAAGCTATTTGCGGCTTCTACACCAAAAGAAGAACTTCAATATGCGATATCACAGATAATTGTGCTTACCAGAAAGCAGGGGTACAGATATAAGGATATTGCAATTGTAAGTGGAGATATGGCTGCATTTGGAACGATGGCTGGAAATATGCTTGCACAAAATGATATACCATTTTTCGTAGACCAGAAAAAGTCTGTTACAGATAATCCATTTGTCGAGCTGATACGAAGTGCTATTGAGATAGTTGAAAAGGGATTTTCGTATGACAGTATAATAAGATATCTGCGGACAGGAATGACAGATATTGACAGGAATGGTATTGACATGCTTGATAATTACTGTCTTGCAATGGGAATAAGAGGCAGAAAGGCATGGTTTAATGAATGGAAGAAAAAGAGCAGAAGAAAGAATGATATATATAATTATGAACAGCTTGAAAATTACAGAATTATAATTACAGAGCCGCTTATTAAGCTTGATATTGCATTAAGGGAAAAGACTGCAACAGTTAAAGATTATGTAAGGGCGTTATATGAATTTATAGTTGAACTTGACTGTCAGGAAAAAATATATAATTTATCAAAGGAACCTGATGCAGGAAATGAATATGGCCAGCTATACAAAAAGGTAATGATATTATTTGATAAAATGGTTGGGCTTTTAGGGGATGAACATGTATCAGTCAAAGAATTTGCAGATATAATAGATGCGGGGTTTGATGAAATTAAAGTGGGACTTATTCCGCCAAGTGCTGATTGTATAGTCGTCGGTGATATTGAAAGAACAAGACTTGATAATATAAAGGTATTATTCTTTGTGGGAATGAATGATGGAATTGTACCTAAAAGAAATGATAATAAAGGGATTTTATCAGAGACAGACAGGGATATTCTGGAAAATAATAATGTTACATTGTCACCATCCGCAAGAGAAAAGGCATTTGTACAGAAGTTCTATCTGTATCTTATTATGACAAAGGCAAATGAACGGCTTATTATAACATTTGCCAAAAAGGATAATCAGGGTAAATCGCTGCTTCCGTCATATATATTAAGAAATCTGAAATTAATGTATCCGAAGCTTAAAACAGACGAATGGGATGAAGATACTGAGGAGAAAAAATATATCAGGATACCAAAGGCTCAGATAGAATGGTCAGAAGAAAATTATATAAAGGCGTTGGGTGAAAATATTGTAAATGAGATGTATGGTGATAATATTTCAGGAAGTGTATCAGCATTTGAACGTTTTGCAGCATGTCAGTTTGCATATTACCTGCAATATGGCTTAAGACTGGAGGAGAGAGAAGAATACAGCTTTAAGGTAAGTGATTTTGGAACGGTGCTTCATGCTGTGATAGAAGATGTATCAAAGGAGCTTAAAAAGAATAAGAAGTCATTTTCACTTATAAGTGATGATGAGAGATATCATATGGTGGAGGAGAGCATGGGGCGTATTACGCAGGAATATGGTAATACGATATTAAAAGATTCCAGCAGAAATGAATATCTTATAGACAGGATGACAAAGCTTGCTGACAGGACTATATGGGCAATTGGAAAACAGCTTGAATGTGGCATTTTTAAGCCAGATGCATATGAGATGAAGTTTTTGCTTGATGGGGAAGTTGTGGAAAGCAAAAAAACGCTGTCAATGAAAGGAAAGATAGACAGAATTGATATATGTGAGGACGATAATAATATATATGTAAGAATAGTAGATTACAAATCCGGTAAATCAGATTTTGACCTTTTAAGAACGTATTACGGATTAAAATTACAGCTTATTATGTATATGAAAGCAGCTAAACATATAGAGCAGTTAAGAAACAATGGCAAAAATATTATTCCTGCCGGAGTGTTATATTTTAATATGGATAATCCTATTATAGATATGACGGCAGATGGTGGTGATTTTTCTGCACTTGATGAAGATGAACAAAAAGAACAGATTGATATAAAGGTACAGGAAGCACTAAGAATGAAAGGCATAGTTAATGATAATGTCGATATTATTAGAAAAATGGACGACACAACCGGCAAATCCCTTAATATTCCTATAGCTTTTAAGAAAGATGGACAGACACTTGATTTATCCAAAAGCAGTATTATGAATACAACACAATTTGATATGCTTGAAAGTTTTGTATCTGAAAAAACAATAGATATGACAAGACAGATATTTGATGGACAGATTAATATTAATCCATATAAACAGGGAACGAAGAATGCATGTGAATATTGTGAATTTAGTGCGGTATGCGGCTTTAGTACAGACCTTGATAACAGTTCTTATAATTTCCTTAGAAAATTCAAGGATGAAGAATTATGGAATAAGATAAAAGCGGAGGTGGAAAAAGATGGCAGACAACTGGACATCAGAACAGAAGAGAGCGATTGAACGTGATGGAACGAATATTCTGGTAGCAGCTGCCGCAGGTTCAGGAAAGACAGCAGTTTTGGTACAAAGAATCATAAGGAAGATTACAGATAAGGATAATCCGATAGACGTTGACAGAATGGTTGTTGTTACATTTACAAAGGCGGCAGCAGCCGAGATGAAACAGAGAATAAGACAGGCACTGGAGGATTGTCTTGAAAGTGAACCTGATAATACAGATATACAAAGGCAGCTTACACTTATAAATAATGCACAGATTACAACAATTGACAGCTTCTGTCTTAATATAATCAGAAATTATTTTACAGACATTGACCTGGATCCGGGATTTAGAACGGCAGATGATGGTGAGATTGACCTTTTATGCCACGATGTCATGGAAGAGCTGTTAGAGGATTATTATTCTGAAGCGGATGAGAATTTTCTTGACTTTGTTGAGGGATATGGAACCGGACGTGATGATGGGAAAATAGAGGATATAATTCTTAAATTGTATAAGTTTTCAAGAAGTTATCCATGGCAGGATGAGTGGTTTGATTCAGTTCTTGATATATACAATATCAATTCAGATAAAGATTTTGAGGATAATACGGTAATACAGTATCTTAAGGAATATGTTTTAAAAAGATTATCTGATTATGATAAAAAATATACCATTTATGAAAATATATGCAGTGGACCTCGTGGACCTATGGCTTATGCGCCTGCTATAATTTCAGACCACAGTGCGATAAGGATGATGTTAAAGGCCGATACATTTTCAGAGTTATCAAGGCTTGTACGTTTGTCATCATTTGACACTCTTGGAAGAAAAAAAGATGCGGATGTATCAGAAGAGCTTAAGGCATTTGTTAAGGCGGGACGTGATGAATATAAGAAATTCATTAATGATACATTAAAAAAGAAGATATTTGTAAAAGATACAGAAAACCTTATAAGTGATATAGAGGATAATTATGAGGCTGTATCAGTAATGGTGAAGCTTGCAAAAGATTTTTCTGAAAGAATAAGCGCCGAGAAGAAAAAAAGAAATATTATTGATTTTAATGATATGGAGCATATGGCTCTTGACGTTTTGGTTAAGAGAGAAAATGGAGTCAGTGTATATACAGAAGCATCAGATATTTTAAGTGAGTACTATTCTGAGATATTAATTGATGAGTATCAGGATAGTAATATGCTTCAGGAAGCAATACTTACGGCAGTATCAAGAGGAAAATATGATGCAGTACATAATAATATGTATATGGTTGGAGATGTAAAGCAGAGTATATATAGATTCAGAATGGCAAGACCGCAGCTTTTTATGGGGAAGTATAATTCTTATACTGATTTTAAAGAAATAATAAATGGTGTAGCTGATACAAAAAGTATAGAAAATGATATTAAAGATACTAAAGCGGAATATTGCGAGAGAATAGAATTACAGGCTAATTTCAGAAGCCGTAAAAATGTTCTGGACTGCACCAATGATGTATTCAAACGTGTAATGAATAAGGATTATACAGGTGTAAGCTATGATGATAATTCCATGCTTAACGCAGGTCTTGATTATTCAGAAAATGATAAGAATATTAATAAGGACAGCTTTATAACTTTTGGTGAAGATAATTATACAGAGATAATCATAGCAGGAACTGATAATGAAAAGGAACAGGCTTTAGAAAATGGAAAATCTGCATCCGAATATGATAATGAATATAGTGATATAAAAGGACAGGAGCTTACAGCAAGAGAGCTTGAAGCACAGGCAGTGGCTGAGCGTATCAACGAGCTTATGGCAGGTAAGGATAACAGGTCTTATATGGTATATGATAAAAGAGTCAGTGGCGGATACAGGAAAATCAGATACAGTGATATAGTAATTCTGTTAAGGACTGTTACAGGCTGGGCAGATACGTTTGTAAATGAATTGATGAATAATGGGATACCGGCATATTCAGATGCCTCCTCCGGATATTTTAATGTAAGGGAAATTAAGCTGTTAATTAATTTTATGGCTGTAATAGATAATCCTTTGCAGGACATACCTATGGCAGCGGTTATGCTTTCTTATTTTGGAAGATTTGATACACAGGAGCTGTCTGCTGTCAGAATGACAGATAATAAGAGATGTATCTATACTGTTATGTATGATATATATGAATATATCATGGGACAGGATAAAAAAGATAATGATATGAAGGATAATGCAGCCTGTATAAGTTATGGTAAATCAGATGAATCTGAATTGAACAAATCGGACATGAATGACAGGCTTAAAGATTTACCTGTTGAAAAGATATGCAGCTTTGTTGAAAAGGTTGAGATGTATAGGAAGAAGTCTGAACTTATGTCAATCTACAGTCTTTTATGGGAAATAATGTATAATACCGGATACTATGATTATGTAGGTACAATGCCGGCCGGTAAGGCAAGGCAGGCTAATCTTGATTTACTGCTTTCTAAGGCAGCTGCATTTGAAAGTACAAGCTATAACGGGCTGTTTAACTTTTTAAGATATATTGAGCGTATGAAAAAGTTCAATATAGATATGGGTGAGGCATCCATACTTGGTGAGAACGAAGACTTAGTAAGGATTATGAGTATCCATAAGAGTAAAGGATTGGAATTTCCGGTAGTATTTGTGGCAGGAATGAACAAGAAGATTAATATGACAGATATATCAGATGAGGTTATAGTTGATCAGGACTTTGGAATAGGAACTAATGTTGTTAATCTTAATAAAAGAATAAAGAATCCTACATGTATCAAAGCCGCTGTAAGTCTTAAGCTTATGCAGGAGAGTATAAGCGAGGAATTAAGAGTATTATATGTTGCCATGACAAGAGCAAGGGAAAAGCTTATAATGACAGGATATATTCCAGATACATCGAAGAAAAGAATGGTGGCAAAATGGAAAGAAAAAGCTGTTGAGCTTAGAAAGTCAGGACAGTATTCATATTCAGATGTATCAGGAATAACCAATTATTATGACTGTGTAATGCCGGTTGCATATATGGATTATATGGAAAATCAGGAAGATAACAGTAACGTCTTTAATGCAGGAGCCTTTGAAATATATGAAAAAGATGTATTGAATAAACTGGACATGGATGTTGATATGGATAAAGAGCAGGGGAAAATAAATACTGCTTCTAAAAAAATATCTGATGATATATCAATTGAGGAATTACCACCATATCCATACAGTGGAGAAACCTCCGATAAGGTTAAGGTTACTGTATCGGAATTAAAGCAGATGCATATGGATGCAGATTATGATAGTGAAAGCATGATAGCAGATGGATTAAAGGAAGTGCTGGCAGGAGAATTATCAGATGAGGAGCGCAAAGATATAATTCCTGAATTTATATCAGGCGAAAAGACAGTTCTTACAGGAAATGAAAGGGGTACGGCATACCATAAAGTAATGGCATGTCTTAATTATGATAAAACACAGACAGCAGAGTCAATAAGTAATGATATTAAGGATATGCTGGCGTGTGGAAAGCTTACAAAGGCACAGTATGATACGATAAATGTAAATGATATATACGCATTTACAGAATCAGAACTCGGTACGATAGCAAAGGAGGCATATGGTACAGGAAGATTAAAACGTGAACAGCCATTTGTATTCATAGATAAGGAAAGCGCAGATAATCTTCTTATTCAGGGCGTAATTGATATGTATATAAAGGAAGCTGATGGAATAACAATAGTAGATTACAAGACTGACAGGGTAAGGAAAAACAAAGCAGGCGAAGAAGAACTTAAAAAAAGATATGGCATCCAGCTTGATTACTATGCAAAAGCGGTAAGCCAGATAACAGGTATAAATGTAAAGCGTAAGGTCATATACTCATTTACACTTAAAAAGATTATTGATGTTACTGTTTAGTGTAAATTATGATTTTGCAATACGGACATATTTGTGCAATATTTTAAATTTGCCCATTTTTAGCTGTCATAAATATTTTAAATTTACTTATTTTTAGTTTGAAATATATATTAATATAGGTTATAATAAACGATATATGATTAGAAATAAGTAAGTCTGATGGAGGAATAATAATGACAAGAACATATAGTGTTAAGTTTAAGAATAAGTCTAAGTTATTAAAGAGTGAAGAGGCAATTGAGGATGTTAAGAATACAATACTTAAGGATACAATTGCAAAGTCAGTAGATATAACAGATGATGGACAGATTATAACAGTTGAAGTTGACAATGAACAGGATTTTCAGTCTGTTATGAATATTGTAGTTAATGTATTCAGAAAGATTGATGATAAGTCAGAAGTATCATATAAGTTTGCACTTAATATGAATTAGTAATTGATTATAAATAACTATACCGGATAAATGCCATTTATGGCACTGCATCATGCGAAAGCTGCGACGCAGCCAGCTACGCCTGCGTTTTTGATGATGTAATTATCTTATGATATTTCCGGATAGTAATAATATGCAGGCGGCAGGCAGTAGTGTAATTCACAACGGCCTGTCGCCTGTTAATCTGTAAAATGCAAAATAATTTAAGCAGGAGGATAAAATATTGGCTGATATAAAAAAAGAGATAGAAAAGAGAAGGACATTTGCAATTATATCGCATCCTGATGCAGGTAAGACAACGCTTACTGAAAAGTTCCTTCTTTATGGTGGAGCTATTAATCTTGCAGGTTCAGTAAAGGGTAAAAAGACAGCAAAACATGCGGTATCTGACTGGATGGAGATTGAAAAGGAGAGAGGTATCTCTGTAACTTCATCAGTACTTCAGTTTAATTATGGCGGATATTGTATTAATATCCTTGATACACCGGGACATCAGGATTTCTCAGAGGATACTTACAGAACATTGATGGCAGCTGATTCAGCAGTCATGGTAATTGATGCTTCAAAGGGTGTTGAAAAACAGACAATTAAGCTTTTTAAGGTATGTGTAATGAGACATATTCCTATATTTACATTTATTAATAAGATGGATAGAGAAGCCAATGATCCATTTGAATTATTAGATGAGATTGAAAATGTATTAGGAATAAGTACATGCCCTGTCAACTGGCCGATAGGTTCAGGTAAGGAATTTAAGGGTGTATATGATAGAAATGAAAAAGAAGTGTCATTATTTAAGGCTGCAATGAATGGGCAGAAGGAAGTTGACACAAAAAATATCGCTGTTAATGATACAGCTCTTGCAGATGAGATTGGACAGGATTTCTTTGAAAAATTAAATGAAGATATTGAATTGTTAGATGGAGCGAGTGCGGAGTTTGACCTTGAAAAGGTTCAGGCTGGCGACCTTACACCTGTCTTTTTCGGTTCAGCTCTTACTAATTTTGGTGTTGAAACATTTCTTAAACATTTCCTTAAGATGACAACATCACCACTTCCGCGTAATTCGTCAGTTGGAATGATAGATCCGTTTAAGGAAGATTTTTCAGCATTTGTATTTAAGATCCAGGCTAACATGAATAAGGCTCACAGAGACAGAATTGCATTTATGAGAATATGTTCAGGAAAGTTTGAGGCAGGAATGGAAGCCTATCATGTGCAGGGGGGTAAAAAGATTAAGCTTTCACAGCCACAGCAGATGATGGCACAGGAAAGACATATTGTTGATGAGGCTTATGCAGGAGATATTATCGGTGTATTTGATCCGGGTATATTCTCAATTGGTGATACAATATGTAAGTCACAACAGAAGTTCCAGTTTGAGGGAATACCTACATTTGCACCGGAACATTTTGCAAGGGTACGTCAGATGGATACCATGAAGCGTAAGCAGTTTATCAAGGGTATCAGCCAGATAGCACAGGAGGGTGCTATACAGATATTCCAGGAATTTAATACAGGAATGGAAGAGATAATTGTAGGTGTTGTTGGTGTACTTCAGTTTGAAGTATTACAATACAGATTACAGAATGAATATAATGTAGAGATAAAGTTAGAACCGCTTCCATATGAGCATATAAGATGGATTGAGAATCCTGAGGAAGTTGATGTTAATAGAATTGTAGGAACATCTGATATGAAAAAGATTACTGACCTTAAAGGCAATCCTCTGCTCATATTTGCTAACAGCTGGAGTGTTAATATGGTTCTTGAAAGAAATGAAGGACTTAAGCTTTCAGAATTTGGAAAGAATAATTAATACAATGATTATATATTGATAACTTATTAACAATAATATGTTGAATAGTGAGGAATAGAGTGAATAGTAATATAAATAATACAAAGCCATCTATAGCAGGTCTGCTTCCAATTGGCATATTTCTTTTAATATATCTGGGTACAGGGATTGTATTTAATGACTTTTACAGTATGCCGGCAATAGTGGCATTTCTTATTGCACTTGCCGTTGCATTTGTACAGAACCGTAAGGTTACCTTTAATGAGAAAATGTCTGAGATAGCCAGGGGACTTGCCGATGAGAATATTATTACCATGTGTCTTGTATTTCTGGCAGCAGGTGCATTTTCGGGAACTATAAGTGCGGCAGGCGGTGTTGAAAGTACGGTTAATCTTGGACTTTCATTTATGCCGGGTAATATTGCCATTGTCGGAATGTTTATTATTGGCTGTTTTATATCAATATCTATGGGAACAAGTGTTGGAACTATATCAGCACTTGCTCCTATTGCTATAGGATTAAGCGAAAAGACAGGATTGAGTATGGGCTTATGTCTTGGTGCAGTTGTAAGCGGTGCTATGTTTGGAGATAATCTTTCAATGATATCAGATACGACAATTGCCGCTACAAGAACACAGGGCTGTGAGCTTAAGGACAAGTTTAAGACTAATTTTTTTGTGGTACTTCCGGCTGCTGTTGTTACAATAATAATATTCTTCTTTGCCGCTTCAGGTATAACGGGTGTTAAAGATACCAATCTTGATTATAATGTATGGCAGGTGCTTCCATATATTGTTGTCTTAATCGGGGCACTTATGGGATTAAATGTATTTATTGTGCTTATATCCGGAACTGTGTTAGCTGTTATTATGGGAATTTTTACGGGAACACTTTCAGGTATACAGATATTTACAGCCATGGGAAATGGTATCAATAACATGTATGATATTACTGTAATATCCATTATTGTAAGCTGTATTGGAACGCTTGTGAAGAATAACGGCGGGATTGAATGGCTGCTTAATTTTATTAAGGCAGGAGTTCATGGAAAACGTGGTGCAAAGCTTGGAATTGCTGTGCTTGTAGCAGGTGTAGATGCTGCAACAGCCAATAATACGATAGCTATTATTATGTCAGCGCCGCTTGCTAAGGAGATTAGTAATGAATATGATATAAGTCCCAAAGAGACAGCTTCCATTCTTGATATAGCAGCATCTGTTGTGCAGGGAATGTTACCGTATGGAGCACAGCTTTTATATGCATCGGCAGCTACGGCAACATGCGCAGCTCCATTATCAGGATTTGCCATTGTACCATATGTATATTATCCGATGTTGATGGCGATATGTGCATTTGTGTGGATACTGCTGCCCAGTGGAAAACATGTCAGGAATAAAATATAAATAATAATTGCAGTGTATTTTAAAATATATGATAAGAATGTAAGAATATTTAAAGAGGTGGGTTAATTAAATCCAAAGGATATTGATTAATATTTGTCTTTGAAAGTTTCTTAGTGATTGTCAATATTAAAAGTACACTGTATTTTTATATATTAAAAGTACATTGGTTAAATATAATTCACATATCAGAAAAATATGTAAATTTCAAAAAAACATAAGCATTTATAATGACTATGTGATATAGTAATCTGTATATAATAAATTGCCTGAAAATGAGGATGAATGTGAATAATAAGATGATATGCTGATTATTCACAGGTTCATAAGTGAACCGGCTGCTTTGTGCCGCAGGCGTCACAAAACAGCTGTTATCGCAGAACCAAATTGGACATTGGACTGCGATTCCTTTGGCATTAAAAATGCCTGCGGAATGGAGAGTAATATGAATATAATTATCGGTGCATTGATACTGGTGGTTGTAATAGCAATATATGTGACAGTATCATATTTTTATGGGAAAGACAAAGGCGGCAATTCAGGTTGTAATGGTAATTGTGCAGGCTGTAGTGTATCATGCAGTAAGCCGGCTAAGAAAGATGATAATAAATAATTGCTGTCAGATGCAGAAGAAAAATCTCCATTGCGAAATTTTCTTCGTCTTTTCGCAGCAAAAAACTGCTCAGAAATGAGGATTAAAATGACAAAATCATATAAGGAAAAGGTAATACAGCTTGGAAAATACATGAATGGTAATTCCAAATTCAGCATACCGCTTGTAAAGTGTATACAGGAATGTTTTGAAATTGCAGCATCAGAGGATATAGTTGATAAGCTTCTTATGGTACAGAATAATTCATATTCAAAGGAAGAATTACAAAGACTCTGGAAGCTGGATGATAAGGAATTTAATAAGGTTTTCAATGAAATAATGGATAAGAGCTTTATGTGGCAGAGAAAAGAACCGGGAAAGTATGAGCTCACACCTATATTTCCAGGCTGGATAGAGATGTATTGTTCAGGTCCTGAAAGTGAAACAAGAAAGAAGCTTCTTAAAAAATTCGGTGAATTTGAAGATTTGCTTAAGTTTCTTAATATTCCTCCTGTAAGAGCATATATGAATAATGTCAATACAAAATATATGCAGAATGAGTCAGGAAGAATGTCAACAGCAGTTGCAAGAGGCAGTAAAAAAGTTGAGATTAATAAGAAACTGACAGCAGAACAGACGGTATATATAGCAGGTGAGATATATCAGATGCTTGAAAAACACAAGGGACATATTGCTGTTATGAACTGTTTCTGCCGTATGAAAAAAGAGATGGAAGGTCATACATGTGATTACCATATGCCAATAGAAGGATGTATGGCAGTGGGAAGAATGGCTGACCAGTTAGTTGAAGCTAATATTGCAAGGATGCTGGATTTTGAAGAAGCAGTTAATCTGATTAAGGAATTTGAGGACAAAGGAAGCATACATACCATATATCATTACGGTATAAGCTCGGATGAAGAAGAGGTTATAATATGTAACTGCTGCGTAGACTGCTGCTTTTTATATAACAGTTATAATGAGGGTGCATTATCACAGCTTCTTATGAAAGCGTATTTCAAACCTGAGATTACAGATGAGTCTAAGTGTGTAGGATGTAATCTGTGTAACAGATATTGTCCTACGGATGCTACATGGTATGATAAGGATAATAAAAAGCTTATGTTTGATATTAATAAATGCATAGGCTGTGGACAGTGTGTTACACAGTGCCATTTTGAAGTAAGACATATGGTGCGTGATGAACGTAATGTATTTGTTAAGACCAAAAGGAAAAAGGATATTGTAAAAAGCACCAGATAACTTAGAAATGGGGATTAGTATGCATGAGGGAACTGTCTGCCGTGAGATACTTGATATAGCAATAGAAGCGGCACATAATAATGATATTTCAAAAATTACTGCCATAACTATGGTAAAAGGCATTAATTCATGTATACATGACGATGAATTACAATTTTACTTCGATGTGGCAAGGAAAGGTACAATTGCACAGGAAGCTATACTGATAATACAGACAGATGAGAGTCTTACTGAATATCATTCAGAATATGTTAAAAATATAGAAGGCGATTAGCATTATGCGGTCAAAGAATGGAGATTAGCTATGATAGAAATATTCAGAACGGATCATTGCCAGTTAAACAGACTTGAAGAATATACAGACGGAATATGGATTAACATAGTTAATCCTACAAGCCGTGAATTAAATAAGATTGCGGAAAAGTATGATATTGAGATTGATGACCTTGCATCATCACTGGATGAGGAAGAAAGCTCGCGTATTACACTTGAGGATGGATATACACTCCTTTTAGTTGATATACCTACACCTGAGGTAAGACATGAAAAGAAGATGTATACGACAATTCCACTGGGTATTGTAATCAAACAGGAAACGATAATAACAATATGCAGGGAAGATACGCCGGTAATTAATTATTTTATCAATAATAAGGTAAGAGAATTCAGTACTAAGAAAAAGATGCGTTTCATATATCAGATATTATTCCGTTCAGCATATCTTTACCAGTTATACCTTAGAGGAATTGATAAAAAGAGAGTTGAGATTGAAGAACGGGTTGATGGTGATACGCAGAATATTGACCTTATTGAATTACATGAACTTGAATCAACGCTTGTTTACTTTGCAACATCTCTTCGTTCCAACAGTGTTGTTATTGAAAGATTAAGACGATATAAGAGATTAGAGCAGTATCCTGAAGATATGGAGCTGCTTGAGGATGTAATAGTAGAATATCAGCAGGCTATCGAGATGACAACCATTTACAGGGATATAATAGATGGTACGAGAGAACTTTTATCATCAATTATTGATAACAGGCTTAATAATGTAATGAAGTATCTTACATCAATAACAATTGTAATGGCAATTCCTACAATTATATCGGGAATATATGGAATGAATGTCGATGAGAAGTGGATGCCATTTGCAAATACACCATTTGGCTTTGGTGTTATATGTCTCATAATTGTTATCATATGTATAATAACTCTGTGGATTTTAAGAAAGAAGAAAATGCTATAGAGAAAAATATGTTATTAATAAGTTGATTATAGGAAATGTCTGTTTATAAAAGAAAAATTATTACAGATATTTATAAAATGATTAAAGATATATAAAACAGATATTTGATTTTTAGCAAAAAATAATGTATGATGGCAGAAGAAAAATTGCCTGCGCAATGGAGATTAATATGAAATATACGAATATAATATTTGATCTTGATGGAACGCTTCTTAATACACTGGAAGATTTAACAGATGGAGTTAATCATGTTATTAAGATGTATGGCTATGAGCCTTACAGCCAGCCGGATATCAAGTCCTTTGTTGGAAACGGAATAATGAAGCTTATGGAAAGGGCTGTTCCCGGTGGAAAAGATAATGACAAATTTGATGAGATGTATAATGAGTTCAAAGCTTATTATACAAAGCATTGTATAATAAAGACAAGACCATATGATGGAATTATTAAGCTGCTTGAATCACTGGATAGAGCAGGTTATGGACTTGCAATAGTATCTAATAAGAATGATGCAGCGGTTAAAGAATTAGCAAAACATTTCTTTGGAGATTATATTAATACGGCAATAGGCCAGAGCGAGATAACGAGAAAGAAACCGGCACCGGATACGGTATACGAGGCTATGAAAGCACTTCCTAAAGGAGAGGCACTTTATGTCGGTGATTCGGAAGTGGATAAGATGACTGCTGATAATGCAGGAACAGATTGTGTGCTTGTAAGCTGGGGCTTCCGTGATAAAAATATGCTTGAAGGACTGTCAGCAGATGCTGTAATAGATAGTCCTATGCAGCTTATGGAATTTTTAGGAGAATTATGAAAAAGTTAAAAAAAGAGATATGGTTTACCCATGCAAGAAAGATAGCAATTGGTTTTTTTATTATAATAATTGCAGGAACATTTCTTCTGACATTGCCAATATCAGGAAGAAGTGGTGAATGGACTAATCCTGTGGATGCATTATTTACGGCAACGAGTGCAACATGTGTTACAGGACTTGCCGTATTTGATACATATCAGTACTGGAGTGTTTTTGGACAAATTGTAATAATTACACTTATACAGATAGGCGGACTGGGATTTATTACCTTTGGTGTGGGATTTTCAATATTTTTCAAGCAAAGAATTGGTCTTGCAAGGAGAAATCTTATACAGGAGAGTGTAAGTGCGCTTAAACTTGCAGGCGTTGTAAAACTTGTAAGAAAGATAATAATAGGTACTGCTATATTTGAAGGAATTGGAGCTGTAGTATTAGCGATAAGATTTATACCAAAGATGGGATTTGCCGTTGGAATATATAATGCTGTATTTCATTCAATATCAGCCTTTTGTAATGCGGGTTTTGACCTGATGGGCAGGTATGAAGAGTATTCATCACTTACAGCATACAGTGGGGATATTGTGGTTAATATAACAATAATGCTGCTTATTATCATAGGTGGTCTTGGATTTATCGTCTGGGATGATATATGGCATAACAGATTGAAGTTTAGAAAATACAGTCTTCATTCCAAGATTGTAATTATTTCAACAACAGTGCTTGTATTTGGAGGTGCCATTTTATTTGGAATATTTGAACATAATAATACGATGGCTGGCATGAACCCTGTAGAAACTGTACTTGCATCATTATTTGCTTCCGTTACAACGAGAACGGCGGGATTTAATACAATAGATTTAGGTGCGATGACACAAAGTTCCAAGCTGCTGACAGATGTACTTATGTTTATAGGTGGAAGTCCCGGCTCGACAGCAGGTGGTATTAAGACGACATCAATTGTTGTTATGATATGTTATATAGGAGCTAATCTTAATGGGATACAGGGTGTTAATATCCTGGGAAGAAGAATAAGCGAGGAAGATGTCAAGAAAGCCAGTGTTGTAATGGGAATTAATATGGGAATAGCTGTTGCAGCTTTAATTGCGATAACTGCTGTGCAGCCATTTAATATGGATGACCTTTTACTGGAGGTATTCTCAGCAATAGGAACTGTCGGACTTTCAACAGGCTTAACGAGGCAGCTGACAACATTTTCAAAATTTGTTATAATATTTCTTATGTACTGTGGAAGGATAGGAAGTACGACATTTGCAACGTCATTTATCGGTAATAAAAGACGGGCACCGGTACAGTATCCGGTTGAACATATCAATGTTGGATAGTATAAATAATTAACATGGCTGATAAGAAATATAGATAATATAAATATGAATAATTGATACGAAAGGTGGACATAGATGAAATCAATTTTAGTAATTGGAATGGGAAAATTCGGACATCATCTGGTCAACAGGCTTATAGCTCTTGACAATGAAGTTATGATAATAGACAAGGATGAGGAACAGATAAGGGATATGTTTTCTCTTGTAACAAGTGCAAGGGTAGGTGACTGTACTAATTCTGATGTACTGGAAAGCCTTGGACTTGGGAATTTTGATCATGTGATTGTATGTATAGGTGAGAATTTCCAGAACAGTCTTGAGATTACAAGCCTTGTAAAAGAGCTTGGTGCGAAGTATGTAATAAGTGTTGCAAGCCGTGATATACAGGCTAAGTTCTTATTAAAAAACGGAGCTGATGAAGTTGTATATCCTGAAAGGGATATAGCGAGCAATCTTGCCAATAAGTGCAGTACAAGCCATGTGTTTGATTATATCCAGCTTACAGATGAATATTCTATATACGAGACACCTATACTTCCTGAGTGGATAGGAAAGTCAATAAGGGATGTTAATGTACGTGCAGAATATGATGTCAATATTATTGGTATCGTATCAGGAGAAGAAACTATAATAATGCCTTCTGCTGACTATACTTTCAACGAACAGGATCATATAAAAGTTATAAGTGAAAAAAATAATATAAATAAGCTGCTTAAGAATATTAAATAATCTGTAATTTAAAAATATTAACAGTAAAAACCTGATATTAATATATTATGTCATATCTGGTATATAATTTATAAATAATAATATCTGATATTATTATTTATAAATGGCATACCCGGTAATAAGAATATACTAATATCAGGTTTTAATTAATTATTGATATTATTAGTGTTATTAATATTATTAATATTATTAATGGCTGCATTGGTATTGTTATTATATATTCTGTATGGCAGTGAAGCTTAATTTACACTTACGATAATTGGATTTATTAGTATTGGTTGTGATTTAATGATATACCTTCTGCCAACGTGAGACCAGTTCTTTTGCTTCCGGTTCAGATGATACCTTTGTAATAATCATATCATCAAGATATACCTCATAAACAGGATATTTTTTCTTGCTGTTGCCATGATATACTTCAACCTTGTCATATTTAACTCTTTCCATTATGTAATGACTCCTTATAAAATTAGTAAGAAATTATAACTGTTTCCCCTGACGAGATGTAATTATAGCATGAAAATATATGAAATAAAATATCAATAATGCAATTAGTACTAAAGTGTTATGGTACATAATATACAATATGTTAAAATTTTAATGATAAAATTATAAAAAAACTTGTTTAATATGTCGTATTAAAGTATAATTATGAGTATATTTTTGTGCATAATTAAAAAGTAAGAAATGGTTATGAATGGGGGCTTTTTGTATGGCGGATAATATAGCGTATGATAAGGAAAGCTTGAAGCTGGAGGAGTATATTTTACAAAATAAGCTCAATAAAAGAATTGCGGCTGTTGATAAAGAATATTTAGCATTTGTTACCAACAGGGCATTTAGTGATTATTTTGAATATATACGTTTTATAAAGATAACAGACTATGTATATAGTGATGAATTAGATGAATTAAAGCAATTCTGTAATTCTTTTAAAGGAGATCCGATAAGTAAAATATTCAGATTCCGTTTTAAAGATGGAACATACAGATTTAATCTGCTAAAGATATATAGTGATGCTGCATCAACTGACAATTATAAGAATATTGAGAATGGAGAGTACTGGTTTAATATTGAGCTTATAGATGTTGAAGCATTAGAGGAGAGTAATAAGCTTCTTAAGGCAGACGCAGCTAATCTTAGAACTGTATTTGCAATTAATGAAGAGTATACATTTGCATATGATAAGAATACTAATATATTCTGCATGTACAGATATGAGACACTGCAAAAGGTTACAGTCTATAATATGGATATAGATGAGTGGAGGCAGTATATCATTGACAATAAGATGGTAACAGATGATGACATTATAATATTTAATGAGTTAATTAATGATATTAAGAGCTATAAAGCAGAGTTTTCAGTAACTGTTAATTCCAATATAAGAACTAAGAATGAGATATATGAAAAGTTAAGATTTGAAGGAAGACAGGTAAGCAATGATAATAAACATATAATTGTAGGAAGAATGTTAGCTGAGGACAGTACGCAAAAGATAAGCACAGAGCTTATTGAAGAGCTTCATTGTGATTCACTTACAGGTGTATATAACAAGAAAACAATTACTGAGTATGCCAAGAACCTCGTAAAGGAAGAAAAAAAGAACAGGGTTACAATTGTGATTCTTGATATAGACCATTTTAAAGAAGTCAATGATACATTTGGACATCTTTTTGGAGATAAGATACTTAACAGGGTTGGTAACAGATTAAGAAGCCTTATAGGTGATGATGGTGTTGTAGGACGTATTGGCGGAGATGAGTTTATGATAGTCTTTAATGGGATTAATGATGATACGATATTACGTGGACGCCTGCGCTCAATAAGGACACAGATTAAGTGGGAATTTGCAAATGATTTTGAAAAGACACATATAACTACATCAATTGGTGCATCTATATATCCTAATAATGGAACAGATTATGAGGATTTGTTTAAAAAGGCTGATTATTGTTTATATCTGGCTAAGGAGAAGGGCAGAGACAGATATGTATTTTTCAGGGATGAACTTCACAGAGAATCATATGAAGAGTCGCTTTGTAAGAATATATCAAATAAGCAGACAGGTGGACGTCAGATTAAAGAGATTGAATTTATGGCGGAGGTAATGCAGAAGATGTGCAGTTCGCCAAGAGAGGCTGTAGCAGAATGTTTTAAGCATATGCATGATACATATAAACTTGACAGTATCAATATCTTTGGCGGCAAAGACTTAAAAAAAGTGTATACATATGGAAAAATACTTGAAAATTCTAACGATGCGATGTATGCTAAAAGTCCTGAGTTTAAAAAGATACTTAAGGGGCAGAAGTATATTCAGATAGGTTTTGTGGCAACTTATTATAATTCAGCACCGGAATTTTGCAGGATAATGAGGAGCAGAGGTGTATTTTCAACATTACAATGCATTATTGGTACTGTTGATGATATCAAAGCTGTAATTACTTTTGATAAACTGGGGGAATCGTCACAGTGGGCAGAATATGAGATTAACTGTTCTGTGATTTTTGCTTCATTTATTGAGATGTGTCTAAAGATGAGAGGTAATGAAACTATAGAGATATCTGATTTTGATAATATCTGAGTATTGTTTACTGTTTTGTATACAGTTATTAATATTAATATATTTTTATTTGGGAAAGTAATGGCTCTTTATTTAAGACCATTACTTTCTCGTTGTGTATAAGGCAGAATTAATTGTAAAATGTCTTTTCTATACGACGTATAGATTAATATTACTGTAATAAAAAAGTCTTTTACAGGGCAGAACAGAAAGCTACAGAGGTATTTCATGTAAAGATAATAATACTATTTTATAACTATATGTAGTGTATCAGTATTGACTTAAAATACTATATGTTGTACAATCTATCTTGTTTATAAAAAGTTTACGAAATTTAAGGTGTGTATTAGGAGATGTTTTAATGAAGATAATTAAAAGAAGCGGGTCAGAAGTTACCTTTGATATAGCAAAGATTATGGCAGCGGTTGCTAAAGCCAATAAAGAGGTTGTTCATAATGAAAGATTGTCAGAAGAACAGATTTCAAAGATATCTAAGAATGTTGAAGATATATGTCAGGAAATGAACAGATCACTTAGCGTTGAAGAGATACAGGATCTTGTAGAAAATCAGATTATGAATATGAGAGCATTTTCTGTTGCAAGAAAGTATATTACATATAGGTATAAAAGGGCACTTGTCCGTAAGTCTAATTCTACAGACGAACAGATTTTAAGTCTTTTAGAGTGTAATAATGAAGAGGTAAAACAGGAAAATTCCAACAAGAATCCTACAGTCAACAGTGTACAAAGAGATTATATGGCAGGTGAGGTAAGTAAGGATATTACAAGAAGATTTCTTCTGCCACAGGATATAGTTGATGCACATGAACAGGGACTTATACATTTCCATGATGCAGACTATTTTGCACAGCATATGCATAACTGCTGTCTTGTTAATCTTGAGGATATGTTACAGAATGGTACGGTAATAAGTGAGACCATGCTTGAAAAGCCACACAGTTTCTCTACAGCATGTAATATTGCAACACAGGCGATTGCACAGATAGCGAGTTCACAGTATGGCGGACAGAGTATATCACTTGCACATCTGGCTCCATTTGTACAGATAAGCAGGGAGAAGTTTACAAGAAAAGTAAGAGAAGAGTTTGATAAGACAGGTATAGAATATACTGAGGAAAAGGTAAAGGAAGTTGCCGAATTAAGGGTACGTGAAGAGATTAAAAATGGTGTGCAGATGATACAGTATCAGGTAATTACTCTTATGACTACTAATGGACAGGCTCCTTTTGTCACTGTATTTATGTATCTTGACGAGGTTCCTGAAGGCCAGACAAGAGATGACCTTGCACTTGTTACCGAGGAAGTATTACGTCAGAGAATACAGGGCGTTAAGAATGAAAAGGGTGTATGGATAACACCGGCATTTCCTAAGCTTATATATGTACTTGAGGAAGATAATATTACAGAGGGTTCTAAGTACTGGCATCTTACTAAGCTTGCAGCAGAATGTACGGCTAAGAGAATGGTTCCTGATTATATATCAGAAAAGATTATGAAGAAGTTAAAGGATGGCAATTGTTATCCTTGTATGGGATGTCGTTCTTTCCTTACGGTATATAAGGATGAGAATGATAAACCTAAGTTTTATGGCAGATTTAATCAGGGTGTTGTTACAGTTAATCTTGTGGATGCAGCATGTTCATCAGGCAAGGATATGGATAAGTTCTGGAAGATATTAGAAGACAGACTTGAGTTATGTAAGAGAGCACTTATGTGCAGACATTACAGGCTCAAGGGAACTCCATCAGATGTTGCACCTATTCTCTGGCAGAATGGAGCGCTTGCAAGACTTAAGAAGGGTGAGACAATTGATAAGCTGTTATATGGAGGATATTCTACTATTTCACTTGGTTATGCAGGACTTTGTGAATGTACAAGATATATGACAGGAGTATCACATACAGATTCTAAAGGAACAGAATTTGCGCTTAAGGTTATGCATTATCTTAATGATATGTGTAAGAAATGGGCAGAAGAAACTAATATAGATTTCAGTCTTTACGGAACACCGCTTGAATCAACAACATATAAGTTCGCTAAGTGCTTACAGAAAAGATTTGGTAAGATACCGGGAGTCACAGATAAGAATTATATTACTAACAGTTATCATGTTAATGTCACAGAAAAGATTAGTGCATTTGATAAGCTTAAGTTTGAATCACAGTTTCAGGAGCTTTCTCCTGGTGGTGCGATAAGCTATGTTGAAGTACCGGATATGATTAATAATATTCCTGCTGTATTATCTGTAATGCAGTATATCTATGAAAATATCATGTATGCAGAGCTTAATACTAAGAGTGATTACTGTCAGGAATGTGGATATACAGGGCAGATTCAGATAATTACTGATGATGATGGCAAGCTTATATGGGAATGTCCTAATTGTGGCAACAGGAATCAGGATAAGATGAATGTTGCAAGAAGAACCTGTGGATATATAGGAACACAGTTCTGGAATCAGGGAAGAACACAGGAGATTAAGGACAGAGTACTTCATTTATCTAATGGAACTTTAGGAGAATAAGGTTATAAGATTTTCAGAAATAAAATGACAGCTTAGCTATGCGGTTATTTGGAAATGAGGAGCAATGCATATAGGAGAGATTATAACGGCTGACAGTGCCAATGGAGAAGGAATACGTGTAAGTATCTTCGTATCCGGCTGTACTAATCACTGTAAGGGCTGTTTCCAGCCTCAGACGTGGGATTATAATTATGGTTATCTTTATGATGATGAGATGGAAGAGAATATCATAAAAGAATTATCTAAAAGCTACTATGATGGAATTACCATTCTTGGAGGAGAACCGTTTGAATTAAGCAATCAGGAGGGTCTTATACCACTTATAAGACGTATAAAATCCGAGCTTCTAGGTAAGACTATATGGATGTTTACAGGCTTTACATATGATAAAGATCTGATTCCCGGTGGAAAAAGATATTGTGAAGTGACAGATGAGATTCTTGATAATATTGATATTCTCGTTGATGGAAAGTTTGATGAACAGTTAAAGGATATGATGCTTAATTTCAGAGGCTCTTCTAATCAGAGAATAATTGATATGAAAAGGACAAGAAAAGAAGGGAAAATAATCCTTTCGCCGCTTAATAATTGATGCTTTTGAAAAATAAAGAATGGGCGATTGCGCGGGACGCACAATCGCCCATGAAATCATGCCGGCTCATCCAAGAGCATCTAAGAACTCACCATATGTTTCAAAATTCACAATACAAGCAATCCTCAACTACCTTCTACACACCATTTTCAACAAAGCACAATTTATGAGCGGCAGATATCCAGAACTTTTTTAAATTCCAGTTTCCCACCGAATAAATCAAGTGCACTTCCTATGGTAACGTCTATTTTATTATGTCCCAGTTCTTTAAGGAGTGTAAGGTCTTCATAGCTTCCGACACCTCCGGCGTAAGTTACAGGTATTGTATTGTATTCATCGAGAATACGCACAAGCCCTGATTCTATGCCATGAGCCTGTCCTTCAACGTCAACGGCATGTATAAGATACTCATCACAGTAAGAGGAGAGCTCTTTCATAAGCTTACCTGTTATTTTAACATTAGTGAATTTCTGCCATCTGTCTGTGACAATATAGTAGTCACCATCTTTTTTACGGCAGCTTAGATCTAAAACAAGATGTTCTTTTCCTGTTTCCTTTTTTATTCTTTCAAGATTATCAAATAATATTTCTCCGTTTTTAAATACATATGAGGTTACTATTACATGTGAAGCTCCGGCTTTCAGAAATTCACATGCATTTTCATTATTAATGCCACCGCCAATCATAAGCCCGTTATTGTAAGCTGCAAGAGCTTTCTTAGCCTGTAATACATCATCTTCATAATACCGCGAATCTTTAGGATTAAGAAGAATTATATGTCCGCCTTTAAGTCCTGCATTTTTATAAAGTGTGGCATAGTAGCCGCCATCTTTATCTGATACAAAATTTTCTTTGGCATAATCCCCCATATCAATAAGGCTTCCGCCTACAATCTGTTTAACCTGTCCATTGTGTATATCAATACATGGTCTGAAATTCATACTAATCTCCAATCATTATTAGTTTTTATTCAGTATATCACTTGAAATATTAATTTGTAAATTAATTTATATTGTCATTAAATCTATAACATATGCTGTTTTAGCAGCTACATTAAAGGATTTGACAGAGTACGGAATAATAGACAGAAAATAAAATGGTACAATGTCAGGAATGTTATTATCATAGATAATGTATTGTTAGTTTTAAATTAAAAATTATCGAATATATTGACAAATATATATTATTATTGTAACATAACAGTGTTATTTAACATAACGATGTTATGTAAACTAAACAGGTGGGAGTATATAATTGCATTGAAGAAGCAAAATAATAGTGGGACAAGAAAACATCTGTTAGAATGTGCCAAGGCTGAATTTATGGAAAAGGGATTTACAAAGGTATCACTTAGAAGCATATGTACAAAGGCGGGAGTTACGACAGGAGCATTGTATTTTTTCTTTAAGGATAAGGATGAATTGTTCTGTGAGGTTGTGGCAGACTTTGTAAACAGGCTCAATACAATTATAAAAGAGCATTATATCCTTGAGACCAGTGAGGCTGACAATGGCTTTAAGCCGGGACATGACAGTAATATTGATTATGAATGTACGGTGCAGCTTGTACATGAGCTGTACAGATACAGGGACGAAGTACTTTTAGTGCTTACTAAGGCGCAGGGCTCAACGATGGAATACTGGACTGATGGGCTTGTCAACAGGATGGATGAACACAATCTTTATATTTGTGAAGCTATGTGTAAGGCTAATAATATTCCCATGGTTGATAAAAAGATTATTCATTGGATGTCACATTCGCAGATTGATATGTTTATATTTATGGTTACACATATTGATAATGAAGAGGAAGCACTTTCGTTTGCAGCAAAAGGTGTGAACTATCTTGTTGCAGGCTGGTACGGAATTATGAAATGATTAAAAAGGTCTTTCGTAATAGGAGCGGAAGACCTAAAAAAACAGCTGTGGGTTAGCTATAACTAATAAAAGTATGTTTTACATTACAAAAGTATGCGCAATGAAACTGCAATGCGTATGTAAAAAGGTATTGAAAGTTTTTAAGATAATTCTGTTGCGCCGGATAAAAATTAAATAAAAAATTAAAATAAAAATGGAGGATAAAATATGTCAGAAGAAGAGAAGAAATTTCTTGAAATTGTCAATCTTAAGAAGAGTTATGGAAGCGGTGAGATGCGTCAGGAGGTACTGTGTGGAATGAATTTTTCCGTTGCCAAAGGAGAATTCTGTGTTTTACTTGGACCGTCAGGCTCCGGTAAATCTACACTTCTTAATATTATAGGTGGAATTGATAGTGCAGATTCAGGCTATATAAGTATTAATGGTGATAAGCTTGAGGACATGAATGAAAAGAAACTCACACGTTACAGAAGAAAGCATCTTGGATATGTATTTCAGATGTATAATCTTATTGCTAACTTAAATGTAAAGGAAAATATTGAAGTCGGAGCATATCTTTCTGATAATGCACTGGATATAGATGAACTTTTGCACACACTGGGGCTGTATGAGCATAGGTATAAGCTTCCTAACCAGCTTTCAGGAGGTCAGCAGCAGCGTGTATCAATAGGACGTGCAATTGTTAAAAATCCAGATATACTTCTATGTGATGAACCAACAGGAGCTCTTGATTATAAGACATCTAAGGAAATTCTTAAGCTCATAGAAGACGTAAATAGAAAATACGGTAATACAGTAATTATGGTTACGCACAATGAAGCTATAAGAAATATGGCTGACCATATTATAAAGCTGCGCGATGGAGAGATTCGTACTAATGAGATTAATGCTAATAAGGTTTCCGCAGTAGATTTAGAATGGTAAGGGAGTGCAGTTATATGAAGAAGATAAAGAATCCCCTGATAAAAAGGATACCTAAAGAGCTTGCAGGCGACTGGAAGAAATATATGGTTGTATTTTTATTTCTTATGCTTACAATAGGTTTTGTATCAGGTATGTATGTGGCAAATGAAAGTATGCTTACATCGGCAGATGAAAGTATAACAGAATATAAACAGGAGGATGGACATTTTGAATTAAATAAAAGAGCTGATGATAAGCTTATAGAAGCGATACAGGATAATTCAGATGCTGTTTCTGTTACATTATATGAGAATTTCTATAGGAATGAAGATGAGGACTATAATAATGATGGCAGTGCAGACGGTACAATACGTGTATATACTAAGACAGAGGATATTAATCTTGCAAGTCTTTGCGATGGAGAATATCCTAAGAATAAGAATGAGATTGCAATTGACAGGATGCATGCTGATAATGTTGGTATAAAAATAGGAGATACTATTAAAGTAGGAAATGAAAGCTATAAAGTAGCAGGTCTTATTGCATATGTCAATTATTCAACACTCCATGAAAAGACGACAGATTTGATGTTTGATGCACTTCAGTTTGATGTTGCCATGGTTACACAGGATGGATTTGAACGTTTAAGCCAGAGCATACATTATACATATGCATGGAAATATGATAATGAACCGGCTGATGATATAAAGCAGAAGGAGCTGTCTGATGAATTTCTTGAAGCACTTGGAAAGAATGCAGCTCTTTCAGGCAATTCTATTGAGGATTATACACCTAAGTATGCTAATCCTGCGATTAATTTTGCAAAGGATGATATCGGCTCTGATAAAGCCATGGGCGGCGTTCTTTTAGATATTTTAATTGTAATAATTTCATTTATATTTGCAATTACAATAAGTAATACAATTGCAAGTGAAGCATCAGCTATAGGAACGCTGCGGGCATCAGGTTATACAAAGGGAGAGCTTGTAAGGCATTATATATCAATGCCCATATTAGTAACATTATTAGCAGCAATAGTTGGTAATATATTGGGATATACTGTTTTTAAAAATGTAGTTGTTTCAATGTATTATAACAGCTACAGTCTTCCTGCATATCATACAATATGGAATATGGATGCATTTATAAAGACGACAATTATTCCGGTTATCATTATGTTTATAGTCAATCTTTATGTCATAATCCGTATGTTACAGCATACGCCATTGCAGTTTTTACGTCACGATCTGAAAAAAAAGAAACGTAAAAGGGCAGTACGTCTGCCAAAATGGAGTTTTATGAGCCGTTTCAGACTCAGGATAATGTTACAGAATAAAGCGAATTATCTTATGTTATTTATCGGAATATTCTTTATTATGGTTATGCTTGCGATGGCAGTAGGTATGCCGGATACTCTTGATTATTATAAGAAAAATACCGGGAGCATGATGTTTGCCAATTATCAATATATTCTTAAATCATATGTTGATGATAATGGAAATGTTGTGACAACTGATAATAAGGATGCAGAAAAGTTTGACATGACATCTCTTGTAAGAAAGAGTGATAAGATTGATGAGGAGGTATCTGTATATGGAATAGAAGACGGCAGCAGATATGTTAAGATTAATGACTTAGCTTCGTCAGAGAAGAATGACGTGTATATTTCAGAATCATATGCAGATAAGTATAATGTAAAAACCGGTGATATTATAACACTTAATGCAAAATATGAGAATAAAACATATGAGTTTAAGGTTAAGGGTACATATGATAAATCACAGAGTATTTCAGTATTTATGCCGATTGACAGCTTTGCAGACATATTTGGATTAAAGAATGAACAGTTTAGCGGTTTTCTTACAGATACTAAAATAGATGATATACCTGAACGTAATATTGCAACGACAGTTACAATACGTGATATTACAAAAATGGCGGATCAGCTTGACCATTCAATGGGGTCTTATATGGAATATTTTCAGGTGTTATGTATACTGTTATCTGCAGTGCTTATATATCTTCTGACTAAGCTTATAATAGAAAAAAATGAGACAGCTATATCAATGGTAAAGATATTAGGTTATGATAATAATGAGATTGCAGGACTGTATCTTATATCAACTTCAATAATTGTTGTGATATCAGATATTTTAAGTGTTATATTAGGTTCTGCTGTTATGAGTTATGTATGGAGGGTAATGTTACAGACATACAGTGGATGGTTCGCATTTAAAGTTACACCGGCAGGTTATGTGAAAATGTTTTTATTTGTATTAATTGGTTATCTTATAGTTACAATATTTGATTTTAAGAGAATTAAAAATGTTCCGATGGAGCAGGCACTTAAAAATATTGAATAAATTATGTGATTATCATAATAAGAAAATCTTATAAATTATCTTTTTTACTTGATTTTTTATTGTTGATAAATGATAATATATATCTGTAAATATACATAAGGATATATGGAGGATATATGAAGAAAATCGAACTTTCAAAAGAGGCATATAAGTTCGACGGTAAGCTTTCTTTAAAGCAGGCTATACCGCTTGGACTTCAGCATGTAATGGCAATGTTTGTCGGCAATCTTACACCGTTGCTTATAATTACCGGAGCATGCGGCATTGGTGCCGGAAGTGAATATGAAGCAGTTCAGATATCACTTCTCCAGAATGCAATGATTATTGCAGGTATTGTTACTTTAATTCAGCTGTTTGCTATCGGACCTGTTGGTGGCAAGGTTCCTATTATAATGGGAACAAGCTCAGGATTTATCGGTGTATTTGGAAGCGTTGCCAAAGTTATGGGTGGCGGAATAATAGGATATGGAGCTTTAATGGGAGCGTCCATTATAGGCGGTCTGTTTGAGACGGTGCTGGGGGCATTTTTAAAGCCATTGAGAAAATTCTTTCCAGCCGTTGTTACAGGAACAGTAGTATTATCAATAGGACTTTCACTTATATCAGTAGGTATAAGTTCATTTGGCGGTGGCAGCAGTGCTAAGGATTTCGGTTCATTGGAAAATCTGTTTCTGGCATTTTTAGTTCTTGTTGTAATATTATTTTTTAAGCATTGGACAAATGGTTATTTAAGTTCATCATCAATACTTATTGGTATTATTGTTGGTTATATTGCAGCATTTATAATGGGACTTGTACTTCCACATACTGCTGTTACGGCAGATGGTGTTGAATATACAAAGTCATGGGTATTAAACTGGAATAAGGTCGCATCGGCTGCATGGTTTGATATTCCTGAATTTCTTCCTATAAAGCCGGTATTTGATATGCGGGCCATTGCCCCGGTGCTTGTTATGTTTATTGTAACAGCGGTGGAGACAGTTGGTGATATATCCGGCGTTATAGAAGGCGGAATGGACAGGGAAGCTACAGCGAAGGAGTTGTCAGGTGGTGTAATGTGTGATGGTATCGGTTCGTCACTTGCAGCCTTATTTGGTGTATTACCTAATACTTCTTTCAGTCAGAACGTAGGACTTGTGGCAATGACAAAGGTTGTAAACAGGATAGCTTTAGCAGCCGGTGCAGTATTTCTTATACTGTGTGGACTTTTTCCAAAGCTTGGAGCCATTATCTCAATTATGCCACAGTCAGTTCTTGGCGGAGCAGCCGTTATGATGTTTTCATCTATTATTGTAAGTGGTATCCAGCTTATAACAAGAGAAGCTTTAACTCCTAGAAATCTTACAATAGTATCGGTTGCACTTGGAGTAGGTTATGGAATAGGTGCTAATTCAGCAATTCTTGCACATACACCTGAATTTGTAAGTCTTATATTTGGTGGTTCAGGTATTGTTCCGGCTGCATTGATGGCTATAATACTGAATATAATTCTACCTAAAGATAAAGCGTAATTTAATAAGGTGTGACTTGTTTAAATTTTACTAAATCTTCTTTAGTATCAATATCATACATTTCAATTTCATTCCGGGCAGGAACAAGTATAACCTGTCCGGAATTTTTTTTGATAATATAACCGCCGCCTTTTTTTTCGGGAAGCCGCATTAATTCATCAAAATAAATTGAAGGAAATATAACTGGAGAACCACCTGTATTGTTATATGATAATCTGCATATTTTATCTTTATAATATGAAAATGCAAGGCACATAAGCTGCATGCTCATTGGAGAAATAAGAGGCTGGTCGGAAGGAAGAAATATTATTCCTGATGGCAGACGTGTATTTATTTTATCATTGACATATAGCTTTTTTATATTTTCTACTCCAATTCTTATTGAATCATTGCGGTCGGGCATATCATGTAATATGCATGGCACTGATAAAGTTTTGCACAAAGCGGCAATTTGTTTGTGGACAGTTACAACAATGCGTTTACAAAATGGTGCATAACTGCTGATGTTAATGGCATTTTCAATCAAAGTAATATTATTTTTAAAAGGCATTGTTTCAAGAAGTTTATTAGAACCAAATCTTTTAGATGTACCGGAAGCCATGATAATACAAGCGATATCTGCCATGAAATCATCAATATCAATTAATAAAATATCTTTACGCTGTGTTATTTTATCAAGAAAATCAGTATGCTGTTTTCTTACGGCTGCAACTACCCTTGATTTGTCTAAAAGCATAAATACCGCTTTTTGAAAATCTTTACAGCTTGTTTCAAGATAACCAAGCTCATCCATAAAAAATATGCCATCATGGATGTTTTTTTCTAAAAATGCATGAATAGCCGGAATTGCCACTTGAAAGAAGCCGTCGTATACGGGTAACATTTTATTGGTATTGGTATTGGTATTGGTATTGGTATTGGTATTGGTATTGGTATTACTGCTGACATTTTTATGACCGATGACAGCAGGAGTGTTATTATTTATTAAATCGGAATACATAATGACATTACTATCCACCTTACGACTTGTTAAATGTGCTTTAAAAGTGTTAATAAGTCCGTTATTTTCTGATATTTTGTTAATAAGTGTGGTCTTACCGCTTCCAAAAGAGCCTGTAATAATAAGATGTTTTTTACCTGATAATTTATAAAATTCCAATAATGCATCAGCATTGATATAAGATGTCATACTAGTCTCCATTTCTGAATAACTTTTGTTGCGAAGAGGCGAAGAAAAATTGGCACAGGCAATTTTTCTTCTGCCATCAAAGGCTATTTGTTTCTGAATTTGTGAAAAATTAACGCATCATTATACAAAGATGTTCTTTATTATCATTATCAGTACACCGGCTGATAAATATATCGTCAAATATAATTGACATTTTTGAATTGATTTCTTCAAGTGTGGATGTGGCAGGTCTTATTTCACCGGCAAGATGACCATTTTTCATAAGTATAATCCTGTCACAGAAATTGAGTGCAAGAGCCGGGTCGTGTATACAGATAAGTGCGGCCGTTTCACTGTTAATTAAAGCTTTAATCTTTTTCATAAGCCTGTATTTGTTAGAAAAATCAAGAGAACTGTCGGGTTCATCAAGAAGCATAACAGGAGCATTTTCAATAAGAGTACGTGCAAGTATGCAAAGCTGCTTCTGTCCCTCACTAAGACTTAGAAAATTGCGTTCATGAATATCTGTAAGACCGACAGCTTCAAGAGCATTGATAACTTCATTTTTCATTTTACCGGTATATGAGTTAAGAAAATTAATTTTTGAATTATATCCCATAAGACAGACATCCATAACAGACATATCCATATTAATTCCTATACGTTGAGGAATATAGCTTATAAATGACGCCCGTTTTTTAACAGACATATTTTTTAATGGGATAAATCCTGTGTCATGGAATTGATGGCTGTTTAATATTTCACATGTTCCGGTATATGGGATAAGCTGCATAACAGCCTTAATAAGTGTGGATTTACCACAGCCGTTATTTCCGATTAGCGCTGTAAGCTCGCCTGAATTAATTGACAGGTCAAGATTATTGATAACGTGATTATCTCCATATGATACTGACATGTCAGATATGTGTAAGATGCACTTTGAATTCATATTTTTATCCTTAAATTAATTGTTATATTTATTAATACGTTTTATTTTAAGACATTTTTAATGTAGATAAAACGCAGGTCAGATTATAAGTTATTATTTGGTTATATGGTAATGATTATTCTGTGATAGCCATGTTTTATGTTGTCATTAGTTAAATGCTTGTATTTTGTTAATATAACAGCAAAATTATATGCTTATAATATCATAATATGGTTACATGGTCAAAATACCTGCGGGATGGGGAGTGGCGTGAAAAAATGCTACTGCGATTATTGTTCATGTATTTATACATAATATTGAAAAAAATAAATAAAAAGAATATAATCAAAATATAAAAAAATAGTTAAAGAGGTGTTGGTATTGAATAATCTGATTGAGTTTTTGAAGCAGGAAGGTGTTTCTGCACAGCTTGTAGAAGAAGTCCGGCATTATTCAGAAGAACATACTGTAGATGAAGCATTAAAAAAACGTATTCCTGTACCACATTTTCATTATTATGGCAATAAGGTATGGGAAGAGGCTCTTGCAGTGCTTCTGTGTGGCAGAAATCTTTTGCTGGCAGGAGAGAAGGCAACGGGAAAAAATGTGCTTGCACAGAATCTTGCAGCAGTTTTTGAACGTCCGGCATGGGATATTTCCTTCCATGTTAATATGGATGCGGCTGCGCTGATAGGTTCTGATACATTTCACGATGGCAGGGTTACATTCAGACCCGGACCGGTGTATTGCTGTGCACAAAGTGGCGGCTTTGGGATTCTCGATGAAATCAATATGGCAAGGAATGAAGCACTTGCAGTCTTACATTCTGTACTTGATTTCAGACGTGTAATTGATGTTCCAGGATATGACAGGATAGAGGTTGCAGATGATACACGTTTTATTGCTACGATGAATTATAATTATGCAGGTACAAGGGAATTAAATGAGGCACTTGCCTCAAGATTTGTAGTTATACAGATGCCGCCACTGGCAAAGGAAGATCTTGAGAGACTGTTAAAGGATCAGTTCCCTTCACTGGTTACTAAGTATAACAAACAGTTTGCACTTTTATTTAACGAACTTCAGAAAAAATGTGAAAATGGTGAACTTACAGAGAAAGCTTTGGATCTGCGTGGATTAATTGATGCTGTAAGTCTTATAAAAAAGGGTATTCCAATCAGGGATGCATTGGATCTTGGAATTACCAATAAGATATTTGACAGCTATGAAAAAGAGCTTATACGTGATGTCATAGCTTCAAGGTTTCCCTTAAAGCTGCATAATACGGAGGTGTTTGAATAATGCGTACCATTTCTTATACTGCTAAGGAAAGACGGGCTGCTAATCAGGTATGGAATGCGGCGGAACGCTATAATTTTGATCCATTGTTTCTGGCTGTTGAAACAGGGGATTTAGATTCAGATTTATATATGAATCTTATAATTGGACTGGCATATAAGTATTATGGTGAAAAGGCAATCAGCACTTTATTTGGTTATTGGAACGGAGATATCAGTCAGGCTATGCTGGATGATCTGACATGGCTTTATCTGGAACATGTACTGTATACAGAGGAAGCATTAAAACGTCCGTCTATGACTGATTTACGGGTTTATTATGGAAAGGCTTTTTTTGCAGGTGAATATAAGCTGTCGAGGCAGGAGTGGATGAGTAAAAACCGGCTTGTATATAATATGCAGTCAGCCAGATGGAGCAGTGTGTCAGGGAAAAAGAAGGTTCTGCTGACACCAAATGAACAAAAGCTGTATGCAGAACTGACACCACAGATAATGCCTGAAACAGACCGGTTGATAGATGCTGTGCTGGCAATTTATCGCAAATTTAATCTTTTTGATGGCGTAAAACATGAAAAAAAAGCGTTGCGACTGCATTTTACAGGGGCATTTGCCCGGATAATGACAAGAATAATGCCTGTCAGCTCTGTAAGAAATAATCATGTAATGGTTATGCGTTCTTCTGAGGCGGACAATATGACTGGTGAAGCAGCTTACAGTAAAAAGAAAGATAATATAACATATAAGAAAGAAAATAATGACTGCTCTTATATTGAGAATTGTTTTGGAAGATCTGTTATATCAGAGCAGACTCTTATTAAAATAGAAAAAGAACTGTGTACAGGCAGTCATACAGGATGCCATTTATGGTTTACAGATGGAAAATATATAACAAAGAAAAATATACCGAAGGAATTTCTTCATTTAAGAGAACAGTCACAGCTGCAGGTTGAAAGAAATCATTCATATTATAATAAAAATGTACGGCTTTATGATAGTCTTATTGCACATATAGTCGAACAAATCCGTAATAGCGAATATATAAGTCAGAAGACAGATGTAATATCAGGTCAGAGAGGAAGGCTTGATACAACCAAAGTATGGCGTGCAGAATATATAGAAGATAACAGGATTTTTCACACATATGAAGATGATAATCAACCGTCCTTTACAGTGGATCTGCTTCTTGATGCATCTGCTTCAAGGCTTCAGTATCAGGAAATGCTTGCTGCGCAGGGAGTAATTATTTCCAAAAGCCTCGTGAAATGTAATATACCGGTCAGGGTAACAAGATTTTGCAGTGTTAGAGGATATACAGTTTTTCATATATTGAAGTCTTTTAGGGATAAGAAGTGCGACAATATTTTCAATTATTATGCCGCCGGTTGGAATCGTGATGGTCTTGCTTTTCGGGGAATTGGTAAAATCCTTGATATGAACCCGGGGGTGGCTGACAGGCATCTTGTGATTATTTTAACTGATGCTGCGCCTAATGACAGCCAGCGTATTCTGCCATCACAGGACAGCCCGTTTGGACATGATTATAGCGACGATATTTCTGTTAATGATGCAGCCGAAGAGGTACGTGCACTGCGTGCTAAAGGAATACATGTATCAGCCGTTTTTATGGGAAATGATGCGGCGGCCAATAGCGCAGAAAAGATTTATGGAAAAGAATTTACAAGAATACGTCGTATTGATGAGCTGGCAAAGGCGGCAGGAAGACTTATACAAAAAGAGATTCAGTCGTTGACAAGATAATTGCAAATGTGTATGTGATTAGGAATGGAGATAATAGGGTGTTGGTATTTTATATTTTTAATATAATTGTGAAAAATGTATATATACATAAAATGACAACTAATATAAAATAAAAAAACAAAAGAAATGGAGAATGTAATGTACTGTAAAAATTGCGGAATGAAACTGGAGAATGGGGCTAAGTTCTGCGGCGGATGTGGAATGCCAGTCGATAATGAGATTTTTGAACAGAAGCAATCGGAAGAAAATGGTAGTTTAGAAAGAAACAACGCTTTAGGAAAAGATGAAAATTCAGAAAAAAACAACAATTTAAAAGAAAATAATAATTCAGTAAATAATAAAAAATCAGGAAAGAAACTGATGATAACAGGTATATCTGCGGCGGTGGTGGCAATAGCTGCCATAGCGGCAGCAATTATATTTATTCCACATAAAAAGGATAATATAGATAATAGTGGCAATTTAAGTAATGGCAGTAAGACTAATGAAGCAGCACAGGATAATAAATATACATCAGATACAGATAAAGTTTCTGACAATAATAGTAAAGACAACAAGGATAATAAGGCAGTTAATGTTCCTGATGTATCTGGGGATACTTACGATAAGGCAGCAATAGAGGCATATCAGCAGGAGGTTAAGTCAGGCAAATGCGCACTTTTCTATATTAATGGCTGCGATGTTCCTCTCTGTGCATATAAGAGTGAGGATGATAAAAAAGAGATTCTTCTGGCGTATAATAAAAAGAAGTCCGATGTTGAAGTATACGATATGGGGGATGATACGAAGCTATATTACGATAGTGATACAGTAGTAATTCAGTATACCAAGGTAAAAGATAACAAAACACGCTATATAAATGATATGTACAGTAATACTAAAATGCTGGGAAGTCAGGATACCGTTCTGGGTTCAGAAGGCTGGGAAGTCATGAAAATAATAGCAGAGGATGGCAGTGTTACATATTCATCAGGTCAGGATTTTACAGATGAAAAATGGTACAATGAACATATGAAAAAAATGGAGGGGCTTAATACAGTAAAATATCAGTATTCTTCAATATCAGATGCATATGCGGCAATAGATAAAAAGGAGATGTATATAAGAAAAGCACTGGCAGCATATACTGAAAAAGCAGGAAATAATAAATGCACACTTATTTATCCATATGATAATGCACCGGCACCGGTCTGTATCTTTGAAAATAAGAGCAGGGAACAACAGGTTATGGCATTTATAGATGGCAAGGTTGTTGATATTATTGCAGCTTCAAGAGATGGAAGAGCTGATTATAACCGTAATACCCACGTTATCAGAATGGATTCAGCATATGGCAATTCAGAAAGTAATTCACAGTATGCACAATATTATAAAATATCGGATACAGGCGTTGAATCCTATCCATTAACAATGGTATATAATAAGTATAAAAAAGATGAAAATGGTAAACTGGTTGAATGTGATTATCAGTATGGCATAGAAGATAATATGAATTATACAAAGGATGAATTTAATAAGTATATTTCACAGTATGGAAAGACAGAGGATTTTGCGAAAATATACTGCGGTTATAATAGCATATATAGTGCGTATAATGATCTTAAGGCAGGAAAAGATACACAGTTATCATGGAAAGAATCGTATAATACATCAATGGGACATGGAAGTGCAAAATGTATTTCTACAGTATTAAAGGATGTTAATAATGATGGAATACCGGAAGTATTCTGTGAATGGAATGAAGGTGCTGTGACATATACAATGGATTATATAGATAAATCCGGTAATGATAAGCAGTTGTTTTATATGACTCATTTATCTATTGCTACCGCTGATGGTTATATAAAAACAAGCGGTGGATATGTTGGAGGGGTATATTTTGATACAGTGCGTAAGTATAACCAGTCCACAGGAGAATATGATACGGTATTTGATGCCAAAATAATAGAGAATTATGGGGGAAATACTACCACAACTGAATATAAGGTTAATGGTAATACCTGCAGTGAAGCAGAGTATAATCTTGCTTTAAATAACTTTGTTTCCGGTATTCCATTTGAAAATATTGACTTTGATAAAATGGGCAAAAAACAGGAGCCGGCAGCAGCAATAAGAGATTATAAATAATAGATTAGCAAATCGACGGGAAATTAATGAATATATAATATTGAGTTTATCTGATATTTCTGATAAACTCACATTGGAATTAAAATATAAGTAAAGGAAAAAGAAAAAATGAAAATTACAAAACGTTTAACAGCTATGCTTCTTGCATGTATGATGATTATGTTTACAGTTGCATGTGGAAGTACAAACAGTCAGCAGACAGACAAATCTACAAAAGAAATTGTAACAACACCATTTGATGTAATGTCAGATAATGCACAGGAGAGTGTTAATTATCCTTTAACAGTTACAGACCAGACAGGACGAAGTGTAACAATTGAAAAGGCACCTGAAAAAATAGCTTCTTCATATTATATTTCAACAAGTCTTCTTATAGGACTTGGACTTAAGGATAAGCTTGTTGGTATAGAAGCTAAGGCAAATACAAGACAGATATATAAGCTTGCAGCACCACAGGCAGTTTCACTTCCTAATATGGGTACAGCTAAGGAATTTAATATAGAAGCCTGTGTTGCAGCACAGCCTGATGTTGTTATAATTCCTGCAAAGTTAAAGAATGTTATTCCATCTCTTGAAGAGCTTGGTATTACTGTAATAGCGGTTAATCCTGAAAGCCAGCAGCTTTTAGAGGAGTGCGTAAACCTGCTTGGACAGGTATGTAATATTGCCGGAAGAGCTAAGACGATGAATAATTCTATTGAAGCCTTTATAAGTGATACAAAGGATAAGATAGCAGGAGAAAATACACCATCAGTATATATGGCAGGTAACAGTTCATTATTAATGACAGCAGGAAAAGACATGTATCAGAATACTTTAATTAATAATGCTGGTGGAAAAAATGTTGCAGCAGATATTACTGATTCATACTGGTCAGAAGTATCATATGAACAGATACTTGCATGGAATCCTGAATATATTATAATTGCCGCAGATGCAGCATATTCAGAGGGGGATGTATATAATGATGCTAATCTTGCAGACTGTCAGGCAGTTAAGAATAAGCATGTATACAAGCTTCCTAATGATATTGAAGCATGGGATTCACCTGTTCCTGCAAGTTTTCTTGGAAGTGTATTTATAGCTTCGAAGCTTCACTCTGATAAGGTAACAGATGATTATTATAAATTATGTGTAACAGAATTTTATAAGAACTTCTATGGATTTACACCTGATATACAATAATTGTGATTTGTTGACGATTTGTTGAAATGGGGGTGTAGTGGGGAAGTGGCGGATTG
>OGOA01000015.1_pt1 | contig 165624 bp, 152 predicted proteins | sample 1573621 | NCBI WGS metagenome assembly OGOA01 (sample SAMEA2581917, study PRJEB24529) | metagenome | biome: Human gut stool | place: China | collected 2011
CTTCACTAACCATGACAAAATCATGATTAAGAAGTCACTTAGAGCATATATCACCTGCGGCAAGTTTATACTTCTTATACTGTCTTACCGCAAAATGGTTTGGGTTCTTCTGCTCCAGCTCCTCAAACAGCAGGTCAATCGCATTTTTGAAATTTTCATCATCTTCCCTTGCTTCACTGGCATCCACCAGATCAATCAGCATGGAAAAATTCTGTTCTTCCTTCGGTGCTTCGTACCAGATATATGCGATCAGTGCCGTGTAATAGAGCTTTTCAGCTTTTACCCAGAAATCCTCAGAGGCTTGCTGTCCTTCCCCTTTGGTATTTACAATGATTGTGTTTACGAGTTTCAGAATGTCCTTTTCGCTCCGGATGTAAGCGAAAGGGTTGTAATGCATTGATTTTGCAAAGTTAATGGTATTAAGCACCTTAATCCGGTAATCATTCTTAGACAGCATCCTGCCGCATTCGACCAGCACAGTGCCTTTCGGATCAGTGACCACATAGGAACTGTGCATCTGCATAAGGTTCGGCTTCACAAAAAAGCGTGTCTTACCGGAACCGGAACCACCGATCACAAGAATGTTTTTATTCCTTGCATACTTCGGCTGCTTTGGTCTGCCGGACATCATAAGACGCTCCGTTGCCGTTAAAAGCACGTTGTTTTCAAATACCGGATCGACATAAGGCTCTATGTCTTTGGCAGTTCCCCACCTTGCCGAACCATATTCTACTCCCTGCCGGAATTTCTTTGCATTTTTCGCTTTATAATATACTACCATACGAAATCCTATCCCGCATCCCACGCCAACCAGTAAATCCCCCGGCATAAAACTAGGAAACGGGTTTACAAACGCACCTCCCATCCCATTGATCGTGTCCAACACCTTCTGTAATGTGTTATCTCCTGCCTGCTGTCCATACAGCCATGAAACCTTATTCAGAACATACCCGAAGATCACATAGGGAGCGCATTTCAGGGCAATTTGCTTTTTATTTACCCCATTTGCTTTTTCTTTGAGAGTTTTTGGAATCGACCGCAAATCCTTTACAATTCCGTCAATGACCTTGCTTATAAGCTCTGTCCTCTGTCCTTATTTTTCTCTCTGCTGCGCTCCTTGTTCTTATTCTGTGCAATGATCTTCTGAAGTCCTTTCAATTTCTGCCGTAACGACGGACGCTGTTGCTTTTTCTCATTAACTTTTACAAATTCCTTGAACGCCTGTGCAATCACATCGGCATCCTTACCCTTAAAAAATACAAGGTATTTTGGCGGCTCCGTGGTCTTATCCCGCTTCACAGCGAAATCTACATTGTACTTTCTCGCCACACGCTCAAAAGCCTTAATGTTATCATCCGTGACCTCTATGGACTTCGCACCCGCTCCCTGACCGACCAGCTTTTTTACCGGTATTTTCCCGTGGGAAGGCTCTTTATGCTTCTGATGCTCCAGATACATCTTCATCGCCTTCTGGAGAACACTTGCGGTCAGTTTAGATGTCTTGATTGCAAGGGCAATCGTTTTTTGTGTTGTTTCCTCCTGCACAGTGTACCTCCTTCCTGATCTGTCCCTCTCCTGTCAGGGTGGAACCAACAGCCTGTGGAGCTGTATTTTCATTCCCATATCTACAATTCCTCTCCTTTCTCATGTTCCCTGTCCCACCAGTTCAGTTCTTCCTCATAAAAATCATCCAAAGCAGACCTGAGTTCTTCCTCCTGCTTTTTTGCCTTTATGACATCCCTCACTGCCTTTACGACAACTGCCCCCACTGCAACCGCAATCAATAACTTCTTTCCATTTTTTCCACTCATTTTTTCTTCCTTTCCACTTCTGGACGTTGTGACCAGAAGTTGTTGCAATAAAAAAAGGCAGCTACAAAATCTTTCGATCTCATATCTGCCTTAACGCTGTTATTTTGCTTTCCAATTAAATTTTTTCTTTCCTTAGTGAGCCTCCATGAGCGCACGATAAAAACAATATTTCATCTCCATATGCGCTTATGTATTAGTATCGTTTGTTATGAATTCATAATAATATCATATCATTACTAATACTATATCTTTTTAAGTGAATATAAATACAATTCAAAACCAAATATCAAATAGACTCTTTGTAAATTACATCTTGTATAATCTTAAAATATAGTACTCAAGATGTTAAATTTATCTCTATATTGTCTAACACACCAAAACAATAAAATCTAATGTTCTACAATAAATATTAGACGAATTAAACTATAACATAAATAACTAGGAGTTAAAAATAATGTCTTTAATATCTTGATAAACAGATTGAATATCTGACATACCATTTACCACATACCAATCTCCTTCATCTACTATTATACTTTTATACTCATTTTCAACATTTTTTAATAATTTGAAGTCTCTTTCAAATACATCAGGATTTCTTGAACGTGAAATACTTTCTTCTGCTGAAATAGAAATAAAAATTTTTTTGTCCGGTTTGGGCATCTGATTCTCTAATATTTCAAGTAATCTTTTATCTATTCCTCGAGAGATGCCATAAGCAATTGCTGTATAAGTATACCGAGTCGTAATAACAAGATTATTCTGCGAAATATCTCTTAAATATTCTGCCTTACTGAGACGTTCACTGGAAAATAGTAATTGCATAGATATAGGAGAAAGATCGTTTTCAAATAATTTTTTCTTTATAAACATGCCAAAATCCGTTTTATAGTCTGGAAAATCAATTTTTATGATGTCAGTATAATTCTCACAAAGCATATGAGCCAAAGTATTCTTTCCACAATTATCTAGTCCTTCTAAAATAACTATCAAGATTAACCCCCGCTTTCTCCAATTGTTTTACAAATGCTGCAACATCACCCGCTTCATTAGGATTAAGCAAAGTAATGTCAATATTATACATATTATTTTCATTAGACGCATAATACATTTCAAATCTATTGTTCAGTTCGCAAATAAAATCTCTATCATTTTTTTCCAAATTTCTACTTCTTTGTTGAACTCTCCTTAAGTTTTCTGGTAATGAACATCGAATATATATACAGGTACACTTTACAAATTGTACTATTTGTTGAAATAACTCTTCGCATTGATCATATTCCTTTTTTGACAAAATTCTATGATCATACATATATTTAGTAAAAATATAATGATGTGAAAAAATAGAACTGTCTATAAAAGCTCCTCCCATACTTACAGCTAAATTATACAACTTAAGCCACGATGCATAAAACCCAATTTGAGTATGAAATGCAAATTTTCCTGTCTCCCAATAATCATGCAAGTATATTACATCAGATAAATCTTCAAAAACTGTATTATATCCCAGTAAAGACATTTGCCTCATCCATGAACTTTTACCGCACCCAATATTTCCATGAAATATACATGGATTTGATTTCATCATGTCATACCATACCCCCTTCAATTAATTTCTTTGCTTTTTCAAGCGTATGTGCAATCTGCTGTCCCGCCTCTTTATTATACCGAATAGAAGACGGATGATAAGTACAGAGTAATTTATACGTTTCATAATCAAAAATATCTTCGCAAATACTTGCCAATGTCAACTGTTTATTTTTAAGCATTAATTTAGCAGCTGGCAAACCAAGAGTAATAATAATTTTCGGTTGAATAACCTCTATCTGTTGTGTAAGATAGTCTTGGCATGCAGAAATAACTGCTTGGTTTGGGGTAGCATTATGTGGCATCCTACATTTAATTATATTGGTTAAAAACATTTTATCTCTTTGAAGCCCCGCTTCCTCTAAATATTTATCTAAAATTTTGCCTCCTCTTCCAACAAAAGGTCTACCCGTTTTATCATTCTCTTCTCCCGGTCCTTCTCCAATAATCATTATTTCTGCGTCAGCAGCACCTTCACCAGGAACTGCTTTATTCCTGTGTTGAGCCAATTCACATTTATCACAGGCACAAATCAATTTTTCAATACAATTTAATTTTTCTTGTTGTAATGTAACCAAATTTCTTTACTCCTTTTCGGTACGAATTTGTATTAATTTCTTTATAAGAGTTTCCGTGGATGTAAATACTCCAAGTGATAATTTTAATCCACCTGCTATAAACTGATCAATATACATGGCTTGATTATCTACACCACTTTTGCTGGAATCTGGTAATGTATTCAAACGGATGTCAGTTGCCAAACCTATACACCCATAATATTTTTCAGGGTCTACATTTCGTGATAAACAATCCATATATCCCGCTTCCCACATAGTCCCACAATCTAAAGATACTTGACAAAGAAATACATTACATTTACAAAGTTCTTTGACATCAGAGGTATATATTTTTTCTGATGTAATGTCATTACGAGATTTATCATTAATTTCCTTATTATCGTTTGGACAATACACTTCAAATCCTTGCTTTAAAAGGATTTGAGAAAGATATCGATTATAATTTATTTCTGCTTCATTAAACATGGCTCCACCAATATATACTCTCATTCACACCCCTCCAACTTATTATAAAACTCTATATATAATATAGCAAATTTACAAGCAGAAAACAATAACACGATGTATGAATTTTCTTATAATAAATAACTTTCCTACCGCTCTTAATCTAAATCACTAAATCTCTGCTATTTCTGCCAAATATGCTTTCCGGTCTGTAAGTGCTCTTTTCTCCTATTCGAACAGACACTGAAATATCTCACTATATCCCATTCCCTCCATGGGTGTATCCTTTGCCAGTAAAAATAACTTTGTATCAAACCACTCCTGCCACAAATTTTCAAACATACTTCGACTATCTGTGAAGGTAATTACATCCTCAAACCCCTGTGGTGGTCTATAATACTGCAATTTGACAAACCCATATCTCCCGACATCCAACACCAGTATATTTTCAATTTCATACAGTTCGGTAAATGCATTAGCAACTTTCTGACATTTTAGCTGCTCATCCTCTGTAATATATGTTTCTTTCATACATCGATATCCTCTCAGTTTTTTACATTATATCTCTGAGATCACACTTTTGGATATCGTGACCAGAAGTGCCTGCGATTATCTCCACAAATACTGCAATCATCCTTGCAATTACAATGATACCACCTATCAGACCACCAATGACGCCATTGAATGCCAACACCCCAATGCTTCCGGCAATTCCAAAATTTTTAGGGATGAAGAACATACACATTTTCCGAATTCCATAGGGAAAACCTACCATAATCCAGAAAAGGAAGTAATCAAATTCGTTTTCCTGTTGGCATACCGGATAACACATCAGTATCCATAAAACAAGTATCAGTACCGGAACGATAATCTTAAACAATACCCTTTTCATGCCAGCCTCCCCCATACATATCATGCTGCACTTCCTGCTGATAATAATGATTTATTGTTGATGGCGCATTATACAGTGCCGTAACCATGTATGCCTTAATGTTTGAAATTTTTGTTGTCGTGTCTTTCATACACCCCATCACATACTCCAGATGACTGCTCCTCAGCTTTAAGAATTTTGACTTAACAAGCTCATAGGGATACTCCTCCCCCGCAATCCGTATCATAGTCCGCTTTACACATACAACCTCACAGATCAATTCAAATAATTCATCATACAGTTCCCTGTCATTTATTTCATCATATTTCATGTGATGATCGTACTCAATATTTTCTTTGATAATCTCTATGTATGCATCTGCTCCATCCATCCTATCATCAGTCTGATTTCCTTCACCGGATGGATAGATTGGATTGGTATAACTCATATCAGTATAATTTATATCAGTCTTATTATAGTTAGTATAAATAGGGCTAAGTCCTGAACCTCTGCAAGTTCAGTTTCTGAACCTCTTGAAGTCTGCTTTTTATACTTCTGGTGGTTCAGATTCTGTACCTCCTGAAGTTCAATTTCTGAACTTCTTGAAGTATCAATATTAGACTTCTTGAAGTTCAATTTTTGAACTTCTGTGGATTTTCCAGTATTCTCAGGCTCTTTTACCTCCTGTTCCGCTGACATTGTGGCAAAATTTTTCACATAGATAATATCCGGTTTGCCAAGACCTCTGCGCTTTTTTTCAATCAACCCAATCCCTTTTTCGGAATCCAGCTCTTTCATAATTTTGACACAGGTTGCTTTCGCACATCCCAAATCTTCCATAATCGCATCCACCGTATAAATGATATACGCCCTGTTTTCCTCGTCTAGCCATCCATTTTTCATAGACAGTGACATCCGATCGAGCATCAAGCCATACAGGAGCTTGGCATCGCTGCTAAGCCCCTTGAACCGCTCATCCTTAATCAGCAACCGGGGGACACGATAAAAAGAGAACTGGTCTGCTTCAATTCCATAGTAGTAATCAAATTTTGTATTCTCGTTCACTTTTTCATGCCTCCTTTACTGCTTATTTGTCACTGTTTGGACTATTCCACTCATCCAATAGCTGATAGATAACATTTTCAATCTGCTCATTGGAATAATCTTCTGGAAAATATCTGCTGATCTTGTCTGCTTTGATGGTTACTTTCCGCTCTCTCGGTTTCGATTCTGTCAGGATCAGCCTTACCATCGGCAATGTCAGTTCATCACTTTTTCCATGCTCCTTCAGCTTTGATGCCTGTGCTGTTGAAATGATCACTCCGGTTTCTTCAAGAACAACCTGCACCCATTCCTGTTGCTGTTCTGTCAGAAATGACAGCTCTACACCCTGTACAATTCCAATTCTCTTTTTATCGACCATATCTAAAAGTGCATCCGATAAGCGTGCAAGGTAAATATACCTTTGTACTGTTTTTGCACTCTCTCCGGCAGTTTCTCCAACCTCATCCAGACTGTTGCCTTTTCCTTTTTTGCCCTGATGTTTTACAGCTTCATATTTCATAAAATAAGCTTTTGCCTTTTCACTCGGAAGAATATCTTCCCTCTGAATATTGCTGTCCACCATGATAATCGTAGCTTCATCATCCGTATAATTGCGAATAAACATCGGCATTGTTTCTAGTCCTACAGCTTCACAGGCATGCCTCCTTCGGTGTCCTGCTATAATTTCGTAACCGCCCTCTGCTCTTGGTCTTGCAATACCCGGCATCAATACTCCATGCTCTCTGACGCTCTCCACAGTTTCCTGCATTTTTTCATCATCCAACACCTTAAACGGGTGTCCTTTGAACTCATGCATTTCTGATAATGCAATTTCCTGTACCTGTTCTATTCCTGCTTGTGGCTGTTCAGTTCCAAACAAATCATCAAAACTATTCAGCTTTACTTTAGCTGCACTTCCCACCTTATTCATCTGCAAGCACCTCCTCTGTCAAAGACTGATAGGCACTCGCTACTTTTCCGTTCGGATCATGCTCATAAATACTGACACCCTCTGCAGAAATCTCCGCAGCTCTTACGGACATCGGAATACTGTTTTCAAATATCCTGACCTTGCTACCATAATTCTCCACAACCAATGCACTGATGTCTTTTGCATAGTTGGTTCTGTTATCTACCATCGTAAGCAAAATCCCCTCAATCTCCAGTTTGGGATTGATCTGCCTTTTTACTTTTCCTATAGTCTTAATAAGCTGTTCCAGACCTTTTACCGGAAGGTATGCAGCCTGCACCGGAATAAGGATACTGTCAGCACTTGCAAAGGCATTTATGGTAATCATGCCAAGCGAAGGCATACAATCAATCAGAATGTAATCATATCTGTCTTTCTGCTGTTCTATGTAGGTACGAAGCACAAGCTCCCTGCTCATGACATTTACCAGTGATACTTCCAGTCCCGATAACTCTATATTGCCCGGCATAAGGTCTACACCCTCGTCATGCTTCAATATACCATAATCCGGCTCCATATCTTCTTCATTGATGATATTCGCCATAATGGTTGCAAGAGATACATCCAGTTTATCCGGCTCCTGAAAGCCTAAACTTGCTGTCAGACTGCCCTGTGCATCTGCATCAATCAAAAGCACTCTCTTTCCCTGTTTTGCCAGTCCTATTCCCAAATTACTTGTTGTGGTAGTCTTTCCAACTCCGCCTTTCTGGTTTCCGATTACAATAACTCTACACATGATGAAATTCCTCCAAATTCTACTATTTTTCTTTTATATTTCTCTTTTTTACTTCCGCATAAGATCTGTAATATTTATCTGTTCCTTTATTGGGATAGAGGTCTGACAGCTCCAGAACCTCTATCTTTGGATGTCTCTGCATGATTTTCTTAAACCATGTAATATCATTCTTTGTTCCCATCAATCTGACTTTTAACATCAATCATTTCCTCCAAACATTGCATACAGAGCATGATTATAATTTGTATATTCTGGATACCTGATCTGTATTGCCTGCCAGAAAAACGGCGCATAGCAACAACAGAACAAATCCTCTGCCGAATATCTCCTACACTCATCAATCTGCTCCTCTGCATCCAACCCATCATCTACACTCGGTGTACCCTTGCAATACAAATTGAACGCCATTCTGACAACCTTTTCGCTTCCACTGGTCTGCCAACCATCGTGCAGGCACTCTGGTTTTACGCAGCCAGTCTTAAAGTCATAAATTCTGTTGATATTTCTTCTCGTATCATCGCTGATGCCAAGACAATAGCAAAGTGCTTTGTGATATACATCCACATAACGCACTTCTTTTAATTTTTCATAGTAGAATTTCTCATGTGCTTCGCTAATAAAGCGAATGTTCTCTTTCTTGTTACTTTCTGCTCCTAACGCTGTGTTGTTCATAGTGAACCTCCTTTTAAATTGAATTGAAAAAGGCACTCCTAATGGAATGCCCTAATATAAAAAATAGGGACACTCTTTCAAGTATCCCTACGTTCTATCAACATATCTGATAGTTCTCTATTTACTTTCATATTCAGAATTCTTTGTGTTCCCACAACCGAGGTCTAACGCTACAACAACAGTCACCTTCCTCACAAGCTCTTTTTCCTTGTGATTTTCAGCAATCCTGTTGAAGCTGAAAAACTCTACAAAGTGCGTAAATTCAAGGATTTCTACATATCCTTTCTGTGTAGTCCTACCACAGTCTCCACATGCACGGTATTCGGAAACATATCCACACACTGCACCTTATCCACGACATACCCCCGCGCCAACAGCACCTCCAGATCCCGCGCCAGACTCGTTGGCTTACACGAAATATAAATCATATGATCCACACCATAATTGATAATCTTTTCCAGCGCCTTCGGATGAATACCATCCCTTGGCGGATCAAGCACAATATAATCCGGCCGTTCCTCAATCGTATCGAGCACCTTTAAGACGTCACCCGCCAAAAATTCACAGTTGTCCAGATGATTGAGTGCCGCATTCTCTTTTGCCGCCTCTACCGCTTCCTCGATGATCTCCACGCCCACAACTTTTTTGCAGACCGGAGCGAGCATCTGTGCGATCGTACCGGTACCGCTGTACAGATCATAAACGGTCTTGTCTGCCAGCATGTCCGGATTATCCCCGAGGATAAATTCGCGGGCTGTGGAATAAAGCACTTCTGCTCCGAGAGAGTTTGTCTGGAAAAAAGAAAACGGTGAAATCTGAAAACGCAGTCCCAACAGCTCCTCATAAAAATAATCCTGTCCGAAAAGTACTTCCGTTCCTTCGTTTTTTACAACATCCGCCACGCTGTCATTTTTTGTGTGGAGTACTCCTTTTAAGGTTCCTTCCAGGGAAAGTGCCAGAAGTACATCTTTCCATCCGGCTAAAAGCTGCTTTTCTTTTTCTTCGTTTACCGTTCCGGCATGTGGACATCTGCCCTGCTTTTCCAGCAATGCAGCCTCTATCTTTGCACGCTCGTCCGGCGCCTGCTCCTGTACATTCCTCCAATCCTGCGTCGTAGTGATCAGATCAACTAAAATCTCTCCGGTCTTTACTGCCTTTCGCACAAGAAGATGGCGCAGATACCCGGTATGACGCAGTCTGTGATAGAAGAAGATTTCCTGCTCCCTGAAATAAGCGAGCGTTGCCATGAGAATCGCACGGAAATCGCCATCCACGATCCGGCAGTCCTCTACCGTTACAATATCGTAAAAACTGCCGCGCTTGTGCATTCCAAGTGCCAGCGGTCCGTCCTTGTATTCATCTCCAAATGAAAATTCCATTTTGTTACGGTAAGCAAGCACACGCGGACTGTGTCTGATTGGCAGAAACTCATAAGCACAGGCATCCCCGATCGCCTGCTCTATCATGCCGCGTACCTGTGTCTCCTTGATCTTTAACTGTTCTTCATAAGGCAGACTCTGATACGTACATCCTCCGCACTGTCCGAAATGCCGGCAGGTATCTGCGGTCTCCCGTGGCGATTTCTTCACGGTTTCCAGAAGCCGTCCTTCCGCTTTTCCTTTTCGTACCTTATTTACTGCAAAGGAAACACGCTGTCCCGGAATGGTATTCTTGACTATGACGCGTTCTCCCTCGTCTGTCATCACAATCCCTTTGTTCGGGAATTCTACGGTTGTTACGTTTCCTTCTGCAATCTGCCCTTTTTTCATTCTTTTACTCCTCATGCATCATTCTGAATCTTATTTTCTTACAGAAAAAGGGACTACACAACTGCAGTCCCTTCTTTCTTCGTTCGGTTTTCTTTTTCTGCGCACCGCTCAAACTGCCTGAAAGTTCTCACGCTTCCGACAATGATTAGTCCTCTGTCTTGTCTGCGGAAGCATCCTTAGACTCTGCAGCCGGCTCATCATCCTCATCCTCGAAGAAGTCATTGTCGAACTCATCTTCAAAATCGTCCTCAAAATCATCCAGATAATCCGGTGTAAAGAAACGATAAATTCCATAGATTGCTGCTGCAACTGCGACAACGATTCCAATCACGGCGAATACAATCACGAATTTGGAAGGTTTCTTCTCCTCTTCTTCCTGTCTCTTCAAAAACTTATTAAGCTTTGCTGCATCCAAAACATCCCCCACTTTGGTAGATGCTAAAATATCTTCTACTTTACTCATGATGGCACTTCTCCTTCCTGCATTTTTAATTACATCCATTATAGCATATCTTTCCCTGTTTTCCTATGAAAAATTTGTGTTTATAAAAAATTTATCATATCTTTTTTAATTTTGCAAAGCTTGCAAACATCTTCTTTGTTCCGGCTTTGTCGAAATCTACGGTCACTTCATAGTCCCTGCCCCCGGAAACAATTGCCATGACTTCTCCATCGCCAAATTTGATGTGGCGGACACGATCTCCCACCTGATAGGACAATGCTCCACCCGCGGAACCAAAATCACGCTGGTTTTCCACCTTTGTATATACCGGTTTTGTGGCTTTGGAGGAACGGAAGGTCGATCCATATCCCTCTCCCACTTCTTTTCCATATCCGCTTCCACCATAACTCGGCACCGTCCGGAATGCCTTACGCGCCTTCTGAAATGTGGACTGTTCGATGGGTTCTTCCTTTGTCTTTGGCTCATAAATCTTTCCGGAAAGAAGTTCCGGCGGAATTTCCCTGACAAAACGGGATACTTTTCCATACTGTGTCTGCCCCCGCACCATGCGCACACGCGCGGAAGTGATTGTCAGATTTTTCTTTGCACGGGTAATTCCCACATATGCCAGACGCCGTTCTTCCTCGATCTCGGCCTGGGAGTTATCACTCGTAATAGACATATAACTCGGAAACAGTCCGTCCTCAAGTCCTGCCAGATAGACATTCGGAAATTCAAGTCCTTTCGCACTATGTAAAGTCATAAGTACCACATAGTCACTGTTTTCGTCAAAACTGTCAATATCCGCAACCAGAGCGACATTTTCCAGAAAGCCGTTTAAGGTCGGAGCTTCTTCCCCCTCCGCATAATCCACAGCTTTGCTGATCAATTCGTCAATATTTTCGATTCTTGCCTCTGCCTCATCCGTTCCCTCTGCTTCGAGTTCTCTGACATAACCGGTCGTTTCAATAACTTCCTGCAGCAGATCTGCCACGGAAAGCAGCTTTGCCTTTGCTTTCATAGACTGGATAAACAACACAAACGGCCGGATCTTTGCTGCCGCTTTGCCCAGCCCCGGTACCTGTTCTGCCACACAGAGCGCATCATAAAAACTGATCTCCTGCTCCTGGGCATACAATGCCACTTTGTTGATCGATGCAGCACCAATTCCACGTTTTGGGATATTGATGATACGCCGCACCGCCAGATCATCCTGCCCATTGTCGATGGTCTTTAAATATGCCAGCAGATCCTTCACTTCCTTACGGGCGTAGAAATTTACGCCGCCAAAAATTTTATATGGAATATTTGCTGTAATAAAACGTTCCTCAAAGAGACGGGACTGTGCATTGGTACGATAGAGAATGGCACAGTCTTTATACTGATACTCTCCTTTGCGTACCCGCCGGGCAATATCCCTTGCCACAAAATCCGCTTCCTCTGCCGCCGTATCCAGCTGCTCAAAGGTGATCTTGTCCCCGGCTCCATTGTCCGTCCACAGACGCTTTTCCTTTCGCCCCTGATTGTTGGCAATCACAGCATTGGCTGCATCCAGAATATTTTGCGTGCTCCGGTAATTCTGCTCCAGTTTGATCACTGTGGCATCCGGAAAATGATGTTCAAAATTCAGAATATTGTAGATATTCGCTCCCCGGAACTTATAGATAGACTGATCATCATCACCTACAACACAAAGATTCTGGTATTTTAAAGCTAGCAGACGGATCAGTTCAAACTGTGCGGTATTGGTATCCTGATACTCATCCACCATAATATAGCGAAAACGATCCTGATACGAGGCAAGCACCTCTTTGTCCAGTTTGAACAGTTCCACGGTTTTCATGATCAGATCATCAAAATCCAATGCATTATTCTGCTTTAACGCCTGCTGATATTCCCGGTAAACCTGGGCCTGTTTTCGTTTCACATAATCGCCTGCCGCGCGCGTCTCAAATTCGATCGGATCGATCAGCTCATCTTTTGCGGAGGAAATAGCAGAAAGAAACATTTTCTCTTTGTACATTTTCGTATCGATTTCCAGACGTTTGCAGATATCCTTCATCAGAGTCTTCTGATCATCGGAATCGTAGATGGTAAAATTGGTGCCAAACCCCAGCCTGTCAATATATCTGCGCAAAATACGCACACAGGTGGAATGGAATGTGCACACCCAGATACTTTCCGAACCATATCCAACCATCTGGTCAATACGCTCCCGCATCTCCCCTGCCGCTTTATTGGTAAACGTGATTGCCATGATATTGTAGGGATTAACCCCGCATTCCTCAATCAGATATGCCGTACGATGTGTCAGTACTCTGGTTTTTCCGGACCCGGCACCTGCCAGAATCAGAAGCGGTCCGTCGGTTGCCATCACAGCCTGCCGCTGTGGTTCGTTCAGTGCATCTAATAAGCTCATATCGTTTCTCCGTCTCTTTCCATAATTCATTATTCGTGTGTCTCATTATATCATAGATAGTCCGAATAGAACATACATTCTTTTGTTTTTTGAAAAAAGCATGAAAATGCCTTGTCATCTAGTTTTTATTACTATATAATGTGATATGAGGTGAAAATATGGACAACGAAGTAAAAGAATTTCTTGCTGCACTGCAGAAGAAACTGGTTTCAATCGATTACATCAAAACGGAAGACATTCCAAATATCGGTTTATATATGGATCAGGTCACGACCTTTATGGACGAGCAGTTAGAAGCCTGCAAACGCTATGAAGATGATAAAATTCTGACCAAAACAATGATCAACAATTATGCCAAAAACAATCTGCTCCCTGCCCCGGAGAAGAAAAAATATTCCAAGGAGCATGTGCTGACCCTGTTATTCATTTACTATTTTAAGAATCTGCTCAGCATCAACGACATCCAGTCCCTGTTAAATCCCCTGACGGAACATTATTTTGGCAACAAAGCCGGATTTAATATGGAAGATGTCTATAACGAGGTTTTTAATTTAGAGAGCACCGAGTCCGAAAAATTATTAAAAGATCTCGGGAAAAAATATGCACTCTCCCGTGAGACGTTCCGGAAATTTCCGGAAAATGATCAGGAATTTCTGCAGAATTTCAGTTTTATCTGTCTGCTCAGCTACGACGTATACATCAAAAAGATGATTATCGAAAGTGTTATCGACAATATCAACAGTCAAAACAGTAAAACAAATAAAAAAGAGAATTCCAAAAAGGAATCCTCCAAAAAAGACACCGTTTAATCCAAACGGATGATTGTATTTTCAGGCACAGATGCAGATACGCATCCGTGCCTTTTTTCTATTCCTGTTCCGGATGTTTCTGTGACAGACGGCTGAATACCATCTCATATCCGTCATTTCCATAGTTCAAAGAACGATTGACACGGCTGATCGTCGCTGTAGACGCCCCCGTCTTTTCCGCAATATCAAGGTATGTCTTCTGATCCCGCAGCATTCCCGCCACTTCAAATCGCTGTGATAAAGAAAGCAATTCATTGACCGTACACACATCCTCAAAAAATGTATAACATTCCTCTCTGTTCTGCAGACATAAAATTGCATCAAACAGATGATCTACTGCCTCTGTTTTAAGTTTCTTGCTCATTATGCTCCCTCTTTCCTTCCAAAAATCATGTCTGTATTTTATCATATTAAAGTTTTAAAGTAAACAGATTTCTTGCATTACCCCATTGTTATGCTATAATGTTTAGTACAGTTTACCAAACACGAAAACGAATGGAGAATCTATGATATGAAAAAGATCGGTTATTTTTTTTCCGGCTTTCTGCCAATTTTAACAACAACAGCTGCACAGATACTGGCCTCTTTTTTTATGTTCGGAATCGCAGCTCTGTTTCTGTGTCCGGCCTCCCAGAGCACAGGCTTTGATGCCGATACCATCGAAACACTTCTGACCAATACAGAGTTTAATGCATGCATCATGCTGATTTATACCGTAACCTGCATCGTATTCATGGGAATATGGTATTATCGCTCCTGTGGGGGCAATTATCTTCCAAAACCATCCCTCACGTTTCATCCTCTGCAGTTTTTATCCATCATTCTTCTGATTCCCGGCATGCAGTTCTTTTCCGGTTATCTGACTTCTGCGGTATCTCTTCTTTTCCCGAACTGGCTCAGCCAGTACGAAAAACTCATGGAAACCGCAGGCTTAGACTCCGACATCGGACTGTTCATGTTTATCTATGCCGTAATTCTCGGTCCTGTCTGTGAAGAACTGGTTTTCCGCGGCGTCACCATGCGTCTGGTCCGACGGGCACTTCCGTTCTGGGCTGCCAACCTGATGCAGGCGGTTCTCTTCGGAATCTTTCACATGAACTGGATTCAGGGAATTTATGCATTTGTTCTCGGTCTTGTACTGGGATGGATCTGTGAAAAAGGAGGAAGCATCTATTTCTCAATGTTCTTCCACATCCTGTTCAACTTCTGGGGAACCATCATCGGACCGCTACTGAACAATCTCAAAGAAACGGATCTTCTGGGAATTATCATCTTTCTCTTTACGATTGTTTCTCTCGTTTTGGGCTTTTCCTTATTCCGCCTGGGAACGAAATGGCGCGATCAGAAAGCGGCGCGCCTTATGGCTGCCCCTGATCATGATGATCATTTCGAAGCAGCTGAATGATCCGGTACTCATAAAACACGGTGATCACAAGGATAGCGGCAATCACCAGCAGACTGTACGCGTCCTTGAGTTCGATCCCGATCACATCTCCCACACACGGAACCATCAGACCGATGATAAACACCAGTTTTACCAGCCGGATCATCCGGATGGAATATTTACGCACCTTTCCCACACACACCTCTTTCGGAAGCCGGTTTATTTTTTCCGGCTGACAGCTTACCAGGCTGAGTCCCACATAGATCAGAACAACTCCTGCAATGTTACAGATAAATTTATATGGCGCAACTTTATAGACAATCCCATAATAGATCTGCAGTCCGATATAGACAATTCCAAGGATCATTCCTATCGCCTCCGCAAAAATTGCCGGAACGGTTAAATCTTCTTTTTTCATCTGCTTTTCTCCATTTCATTCTGTAAAATCATATCCTAATTCTAACACCTTTTTGACTTGAATTCCATAGTTCATGTGCTATAATGAAACACAGAGTAACAATATAACAAAGGAGATCTCATGGAAAATCTTATTTTACCAAAACAATACAAATCAGAACTGAATCTTCATGACACACAGCTTGCCATCAAGACAGTCAAAGATTTCTTTCAGGCACTGCTGGCGCAGAGACTGCATCTGACACGTGTTTCTGCTCCTCTTTTTGTAGACCCGGCAACCGGTCTTAATGATAACTTAAACGGTTATGAGCGCCCGGTTACTTTCGGTATTAAGGAGCAGGACGATAAAAATGCCGAAGTTGTCCATTCTCTCGCAAAATGGAAACGTTACGCCCTGAAAAAATACGGATTTCAGGTCGGAGAAGGCATCTACACGGATATGAATGCCATCCGCCGCGATGAAAGTACGGACAACATTCATTCTATTTTCGTAGATCAGTGGGACTGGGAAAAAATCATTCATAAAGAAGACCGTAATCTGGACTATTTAAAAGAGACCGTTCGTACCGTATATAAGTGTCTTCGCAAAACAGAACAGTATATGGCCATCCAGTATGATTACATTGATCTGATCCTTCCAAAGGAAATTTTCTTTATCACCTCCCAGGAACTGGAGGATCTGTTCCCGGACAACACACCGAAGGAACGTGAGTATTATATTACCAAGGCAAAAGGTGCTGTATGTATCATGCAGATCGGTGACACCTTAGAGTCTGGCGAACCGCACGACGGACGTGCTCCGGATTACGATGACTGGGCTTTAAATGCAGATATTCTTGTTTATTATCCGGTTCTTGATATTGCACTGGAATTATCTTCGATGGGTATCCGTGTAGACAAAACTGCACTGATTTCCCAGCTTGACAAAGCCGGCTGTCCGGAACGCAAGGATCTGCCATTCCAGAAATCCATCATCGATGGAACACTTCCTTATACCATCGGCGGAGGAATTGGTCAGTCCCGTATCTGTATGTTCTTCCTTCGCAAAGCTCATATCGGCGAAGTGCAGAGTTCTCTCTGGCCGGAAGAAACAATTGCAGCCTGCGAGGAACATGGTATTCAGCTCTTATAATTTATTTTACATAATAAAATAAACAAAGCAAAAAATCAAAGAGGAAAAACGAAAAAAACGTTTTTCCTCTTTTTGTATTATCTATCTCCTCTAAATTACAGCTATAAGGTTTCCTCATCCGCCTCGCACATGCGATACCCTACGCCCAGTTCATTTACAATATAATTTTTTTCTCCCGGTCTGGCTCCCAGCTTCTTACGGATATTTACCATATTGACCTGCAGTTTTTTGATGCTGCCCTCATCGTTATACCCCCAGATCTCTTTGATAATGGCTGAGTATGTCATAACCTTTCCCGCATGTTCCGACAATGCTGCAATGATATTGTACTCTGTCTGTGTCAGCTTCACTTCTTTTTTATGCAAGAAAACTCTTCTTGCATCGTAATCAATGGTCAGACCGGAGGCCTTAAATTTTCCACCCGGAAACATTCCGTTTTGCATGCGATGTGTTGTCATGCGAAGCGTAGAACGTATCCGCGCAAGAAATTCATTGGAGCCAAATGGTTTTGTAACATAATCATTGGCTCCCATATCCAAAGCCTCCACTTTATCTTTTTCATCTGACCTGGCAGAAAGCACAATCACCGGCGTCAGGGAATCTTTCCGTAACCGCTTTAAAAAAGTCATTCCGTCCTGATCCGGAAGTCCCAGATCTAAAACAACGAGATCCGGTCTGTGAGAAGCATACATCATCATTCCGTCTTCGCAGGAATATGCCGATAATGTCTGATATCCGTTTGCCTCCAGAAGTGTAGCCACCAGATTGTTAATATGTTCATCATCCTCAATAATTAAAATCTTATATTTATTTCCGTTCATGCCTGTTCCTTCTCCTCCATATCCAGATAAAACCGGAAAAGTGCACCTCCATTTTTCTTATTTTCTGCCTTGATCTTTCCACCGTGCGCTTTGATAATTGTTGCGCACACTGCCAGTCCTATTCCTGCATTGCTCCGTTTGCAATCGGAAGATACCTCATACGGCTCATGACTCCCGTAAAAAACGGATTTTAATTTTTCTTCCGGAATTCCACATCCATCATCCTGTACTTCAAATACGGCTTTGTCCGCCACAAGAAATACCTTCAGTCCCAGGTGCACCATTCCCTTTGCATGCTGCACCGCGTTTTCTAAAATATTGATCAACACCTGCTGGATCAGGATTGCATCCATGGGAATTACCACAAATTCATCTGGAATATCAATTTCAACCTCCTGATCCGGATATCTTTTATGAAACTTTAAAATCACCGAATCAATCAGCTCATCCAAAACCGTAGGTGTCTTAATGATTTTTACTTTTCCACTGTCAAGTTTTGTGATCGAAAGCAGGTTCTCAACCATCCGGAAAAGCCACTGTGCATCCTGCTGGATGTCCTGCAGCATCTTTGTCCGCTGTTCCTTCGTAAAATCATTATCCGGATCAAGCAGCGCCGAGCTGGAGCCATAGATCGTGGTAAGCGGAGTCCGAAGATCATGGGAAACCGCACGGAATATGTCTGCACGGATTTTTTCTTTTTCTCTCTCTGCTTCGAGAATTTTATTATACTTTATTTTGGTGGTAAACCCACAGGTAATCAAAGCCATCAGTATAATGATCACTGCCGATGCCATATTCTCCGGTATGGAAAAATTAAAGTGAAAAAATGGAAATGTGAAAGCAAAATTCAATTCAAGAACGCTGAGAATTGCAGCTGCCACACCATACAGATACCCCGGTGTGATCACAGAAGTCAGAAAGACTCCAAAAATAGATACTGCCGGGATCAGCGCATTTTCCACAGTACTGTTTTGTATCCACAAACAGACCATAAAACACACCAGCTGAATCCCGACGGTAATGGCTATATCTCTTATGATATACAATGTTTTTTTCATCCGAATCTTCTTTCTCCTTATCTCTTGCATCCATATGTTTCATTATAGCATAATGGCGGTTAAGATTCGAATAAAAAATGTATTTTTCTAAGAAAGCGTATTCAGTTCCTCCATCCACAATGTTGCACATGCATCACTCGGCATACGCAGATCTCCTCTCGGAGAAACAGCAACAGATCCGACTTTCGGGCCGTCCGGAAGGCAGGAACGTTTAAACTGCTGCGCAAAAAATCTGCGGCAGAACGTTTTCAGCCATTTTAAAATAAATGCAGCTTCATAGGTTCCAGCAAATGCGATTTTTGCCAGACGGTAAATTTTTGCAGGGGAAAATCCCTGACGCAGCATGTAATACAGGAAGAAATCATGCAGTTCATACGGTCCTACCAAATCCTCGGTCTTCTGTGAAATTTTTCCGTCTTCCGGTGGCAGAAGTTCCGGAGAAACCGGTGTATCCAATACATCATACAAGGTATCGGAAAGCTGCTTGTCCTCACAGGTATCCGCATAATAACGCACCAGATGCCGGACCAGTGTCTTTGGCACAGAAGCATTCACGGCATACATGGACATATGATCTCCGTTGTACGTTGCCCACCCCAGTGCAAGTTCCGACAGATCTCCGGTTCCGATCACAAGCGCATTCTTTTTGTTCGCAATGTCCATCAGAATCTGCGTGCGTTCCCGCGCCTGGGAATTTTCATATGTCACATCATGCACCGAAGGGTCCTGTCCGATATCCGAAAAATGCACATTTACCGCCTGACAGATATCCACTTCCACAAATTCTGCCCCAAGGCTTTGAATCAGTTTGACAGCATTGTCATATGTGCGGTCGGTTGTCCCGAATCCCGGCATGGTGACGGCCGTAATTCCCTTATGATCCCGCCCGCACAGATCAAAGGCACGCACGGTCACCAGCAGTGCCAGCGTCGAATCCAGTCCTCCGGAAATACCTACCACAGCATTGGCTCCGGTATGTTCCAGACGTTTTTTTAGTCCCATTGCCTGAATCATCAGAATTTCATCACAACGCTTTTCCCTGTTCTGTCTGTCTGTTGGCACAAACGGTGCCGGATCAATAAACCGCGTCAGTTTTGTTTCTTCTATTTTTAAAGAGAACAGAATCTCGGTATGTGTCTGATCCTCAGTGACAAAAGTTGTCATTCTGCGGCGCTGTGCACAGAGACGTTCCACATCAATCTCCGAATACAGGATGCCATGTCCAAAACGCTTGGATTCCGCAAGAATCTGTCCGTTTTCCGCAATGATGTTGTGCCCGGAGAACACCAGATCCTGTGTAGACTCTCCCTCTCCCGCTGACGCATAAATATATCCCGCAAGAAGACGTGCAGACTGGCCACTTACCAGTTCCCTGCGGTAACTGTCTTTGCCGGTCAGTTCATTCGAAGCCGACAAATTCACCAGAACAGACGCCCCCGCCAGTGCATGGGAGATACTCGGCGGATTCGGTGTCCACAGATCCTCACACAGTTCCACACCGATTCTGAGTTTCGGCATCTGCTCACAGACAAAAAGCAGATCCCGGTCCGCAGGAACACAGCTTCCGTCCGGCAGAACCACCTCTGTCGCAAGCTCTGCTCCGGATACGAAATGTCTCGCCTCATAAAATTCATTGTAATTCGGCAGATAACTCTTCGGTACAAGTCCAAGCACTTCTCCATGGGAAAACACTGCCGCCACATTGTATAATTTTCCAAGGATTTCAAAGGGAAGTCCCACGAAAAAAATGGCGTCCAGTGAAGCACTCTCTTTTACTAATTTCATCAGCGCATCCTTTGCGCCCTGCAGCAGACGTTCCTGCAAAAACAGATCCTGACAGGTATAGCCGGTCAGACAAAGTTCCGGAAAAACTACAATCTTTGCTCCCTGCCGGGTACTTTCTTTCATCATATCCAGAATCAGTTCTGCATTGTATTTTGTATCTGCCACTTTAATTTTCGGTGTGACTGCAGCTGCTTTTACAAATCCCTGTCTCACTTTCTCAACTCCTTTAATTCCTCTACGGAAAATTCATATGCCTTATTACAGAACTGGCACTTTACCTCGATGCTCTCCCCATCATTGATGATGTCATCGAGATCTTTTTTGCTGAGCGTCGAAAGTGCGCGGGATACCCGCTCCTTGGAACAGTCACAGACAAATGCTGCCGGAATTTTGTCGGTGATTTCCAAGCCGAAATCTCCGAGAATTTCTTCGAGAATTCCTTCCGGTGTCAGTCCTCGCTCCAGCATCATAGTCACAGAATCGATCTCTGCAATACGCTTTTCCAGTTTTTCAATAATCTCGTCACTCGTAAACGGCATAAGCTGAATAATAAATCCACCGGCCTGACGCACCGTGTTGTTTTTGTTCATCAGTACGCCCAATCCTACCGCAGACGGAATCTGCTCGGAAGTTGCAAAATAATAGGTTAAATCTTCTGCAATCTCTCCTGTCTGCAGCTGACACTGTCCCACATATGGCTCTTTTAGTCCCATATCTTTGATGACGCTCAAAATACCGAGATCCAGCGCGCCCCCTACATTTAAATGTCCGTCTTTGTTTGGCGGAAGTTCCACAATCGGATTATTGACAAATCCCTTGACATGTCCATTGGCATCCGCAGTAACGGTAAGTCCCCTGGCCGGACCGCTGCACTGAATCTGCAGGGTCAGAAGATCTTTTTCCCCTTTTAACATTGTTCCCATCATCGCACCGCCGGACAACAGACGTCCCAGGGCTGCCGTCATGATCGGGGACGTATTGTGATCCTGTCTGGCGGTCTCCACCAGATCCCTCGATGTAATTGCAAATGCCCGGATTGCGGCACCTGCTGCGGTTGCTCTAACAATATAATCTGCCATGTATCATTTCTCCTTTATTCTTTTCTTGTAACAAATGTGATACGCTCACTGTCGGCTTTGACCCCGGCGTCGGTGTAATCATCATACATTCCTTCACAGACCAGTCCCGCCTGCTGCAGAAAATCCACTATCTGTTCCACCTTATAATTTCTCTGATAGTGTGTTTCCGCATATCGGCGGTACAGCTCTCCCGCTTCCGGGATAAACAGTGTCAGGTCATATTCATTGATTCTGGTCTCTTCGTCATAATAATTTTCCCAGATAAAACTTCCTTCCTGCCTGCTCTCCGCAAATGTGTGATCTCCAAGAAGCTGTTCGTATTTATAGGCGGTATTCATATCAAAGATAAATACTCCACCGCTTTCCAGACAGGCGGCAACCCGCCGGAATGCATCGGAAAGTTCCTGTGGCTCAAGCACATAATTGACACAGTCACAGGTACAGCAGACTGCCCGCACACATCCATCCAGTTCGAGTGTCTGCATCTCCTGCAGCAGATAAAGAATCGGCGGATCTGTCTGCTTTTCCATGGCTTTCTGCAGCATATCCACAGAAACATCCACACCGGTCATATCATACCCACAGGCAGCCAGTCTCCGGGTCAGTTCTCCGGTCCCGCATCCCAGATCCAGCACTGGTCCGTCTGCAATTCCATGCTTTTTTAATGTCTCACAAATATATGCACACCATTCATCATAGGGCACATTATCCATAAACAGGTCATAAACCTGCGCAAAACCCGTATACGCGTCCATTCTTTTCCTCCTGCTTTGTATCATAGTTTAGCAAGTTTTTATGGCAAAAGCAAGGTTGATTATTCTTCCCGAAACCTTTATACTGAATGCATAAGTTGAACTACAGAAAGGATTTTCCATGCCTGACAACTACGAACATTATATTTCCAAAAATATTCAGGCCTTCTATCGCAGAAGACTTTTTTCTCCAATGATATATCTGGTTTTACTTGCAGTTCTCTGGATCGTATTTCCACTGGGTGCCATGCTGCGGCCTGCACAGCTTTCCGACAATACCAAAATTGCGGATGCATACAAGGACCATCACCGTTATGTGCGCATGACCTTCACGGATCTGAAATTCAGCGGATATACCTGTGAAACCTATGGACAGACCCGCGGATATTATTATTACACCACACAGAAAAATAATTGCAGCATCATTCTCCTTACCCCGCATACATGTGAGGAAGGACTCCCTACGATCGACCGTCTGACCGTCACCGGCCGGATCGTCAAAGGAAAAGAATCTTATCTGGCACTTTTGTCCCAGCTTTCCTCTGACCTGAACTGGACCGAAACCGGTATCCGCAATCAGCTGTCTTCGTATTATTTCAGTGAGCCTGACTATCATTTAACCACGACGCGCATTTTATTCTTCGCGTATTTCGGTTCCATGATTTATACCGTCCTGTATCTTCTGATCTGTATGGTCTATATCCGGTTTCCGGTGCTTTCCCCACCGTGCCAGAACCTGATCGTCTTCGGACATCCGGGGCAGATTCTCGCCGAGGCCGAGGAAGAACTTGCAACACTTCCACAGCTGGCAACGGAGGATATGTTTATTACCGAACATTATTTTATCATGACATCACCATATGGAAATGCCATTGTGCCTATTCAGGAGATTCTGTGGATCTATAAACATTCGACGCTCCACAAAATGCTCTGGTATCATTTCAGCATCTCTTATACCATGCATATTACCGCAAACAAACATATGTATGTAAACTGTCCGAAAAATACCAAATCCGATATTGACGGTATTATGGATTACCTGGCAGAAGCCAATCACAACATTCTGGTAGGTTTCAATGAAGAAAACCGCCTGAAAGTCCAGGCGGTTCAGGGAAAACCTTTCCATATTGAAAAATTCTATGCGTTATTGCGCCGCCGTGTCTAAAACATACAGGCTTTGCTTCCAATTTCATAATCCAGATTTTCATAGGCTTCCCTTACCACGGGAAGCCTTTCTTTTTCTTCCGGCGGTAATTCATGTTCAGAAAGTATCTTTATATTCTCCTCAATCTGTGCAATATCATAGGTATCAAATCCATACTTTAACCCTTTCCAGCACAGCCGGCGCTGCTCTCCATCCATCATGGGAAACTTTTCCTGCCGAGGTATGTGACCGCTTTCCTGTGAATCTTTTGTCTCCTGTTTTACTTCTTTCACCGTCCCCTGCAGCTGCTCTAAAAAAGTATGCAGATTCCGGTTTATAAAGGCACGATTTTCGGTCTTTGCCGCCATCTCCATAATTTCTGCCTGCTGGGCAATCTCCTCTTTTCCAATCTGGCGGCTGATCCCTTTGATTCCATGAACTTTTGTCTGAAACATATGCAGATCCCGCTGGACATATTCCGGAAGTTTCGGAAGTAAACCCTCCACCTCTTTCCAATAAGATTCCAGCGTACGGATATCCGTAGCGTTCCTCTGCCCTGTGGCTTTCGCCTTCTTTGACGCATCGACCGGATTCGGAAGTTCCCTGTATCTGACCGGAATTCCGGTTTCTAAAACCTGCCTCATCCGCTGCAGCCGGATCGGTTTCGGCATAAAATCGGTAAATCCATGCCGGATGGAACGGCTTCTCACTTCGTCAGAAATATCCGCTGTCATAAGAACAAGCGGTGCATGACTGTATCTTTGTATCTGATCCGCCGTCTCAAATCCGGACATTCCCGGCATCATCTGATCCAGAATGATCATCTGGTATTCCCGTTCTTTTACCATCTGTACAGCTTCTTCTCCTGACACCGCCAGATCCAGTATAAACTTCCATGGAGCCGCAAGTTCCTGAAAAATCACCCTGTTTGCTTCCATATCATCCACCAGAAGGACACGTGCCCGCGGATAAATCCAGTTCGGCTGTATTTCTTCGACCTGCGGATCATTCTGTTCTTTTAATATTTCCCGTCCGATGTTTCTCGGCTCTGATATCTCAGCCATAACCTGTTTCTGATAAAACCCAAAAGATACGCGTGTCCCTTTTCCCGGATCACTCTCTGCTCTTACCCAGCCATGCATCATTTCTACGAGCTGTCTGACAATTGACAGACCCAGGCCAAAGCCCTCTACCCCCATATCCTCGGAGAACGAAACATATTCCGTAAATACCTGTGCAAGTTTTTCCTTTGTCATTCCCACGCCGGTATCTTCCACACAGCCGTCAAACCATACCTGTCCTTCTTCCATCTTACAGTGGAGTGACAGCGTGATCGTTCCCTGTTCCGTAAACTTGCAGGCATTCGATAAAATGTTCTGAAAAATCTGTGCCACACGTATACTGTCTCCGCTTACCTGCTGCGGAAACCGGTCCAGAAACTTCACGGTAAATACAATATCTTTTTCCCGGATATTCAGCAGACAAAAACGGGCCTGTTCCTCAATCATCTCATAAAAATTGTATGTTTTGTCTTTGAGCGTCAACATTCCTGCTTCCAGCTTCGAATATGCAAGGATGGTATCCACCTGTTCAAGCAGATTATTTCCCGCGACACGGATATATTCAAGAATGTTTTTGCTCTCATCCGGAAGATTCTGCCTCTTTAAAATGTCCGAACCTCCGATAATCGCATGCAGCGGACTGCGCAGATCATGACTGACCGATGCCAGAAAACGGCTTTTTAAAAATGACTGTTCTTCTGCTTTCTTTTTCAGATCCTCCATCAGAACCGTTTCCTTCTTTTGCTGTGTGATGTCGAGCAGAGTAAGAATATATCCTCTCACCACATTTTCACTGCAGACCGGATGCAGCTGACACCTGCAATAACTTTCTTTCCACTGAACCACATAATCCTGATCCGGGTCTTTACTCCAACGCATCATTTTGGTATAAAAAGGGTACTCCTGCGGATCGTCCGTCAGTTCCCCCACAATTTCCGGAAACCATCGTCTGGCACTGGCATTGGCATCCCGGTAACGCATTCTGTTGTCAAACAAAAACGTAGGGATATCACTGATATTATAAAAGTTTTCCCGGATAATGTTCGTCACATTGGATAATCTTCCCGTCATCATCAGATAAAAGACAATCAGACAGGAAATTTCAAAAGCTCCCGGCACCAGAAATTCTTCCGCTTTCGGCGTAACTGCGCGAAACAACATTGCAACTCCCGGAAGTGCCATGCCAAGATACAACATATCATTTACATGTCCCTCCCAGACAGAAACCTCGCTTTTCACTCTCACATAAGTAGCCAGCCCCAGAAGAATTCCCGTATAACAAAGCAGCGCAATCCGAAACGCATCCTGATACGTCTCGCGCTGCGCAGCACGTATAATCAACATGGAATTAAACAGCACCAGACTGCAGAACAAAATTACTTCCGTCCTGAGTTTCAGCTGGAATTTCATAAAATCACCCACATAATGAATCATAAGATACAGCATGTGAATGGCCAGTAAATCTGTCAGTATACGAAGTGTCTGTGCCTCTCCCGTAACATAATAGGTAATGCGATAAAAACTGTTCAGTGCAATCAGCCCTAAAACCAACGGCAGCAGCCGGTGTTCCCTTGCGTGAAACCCGCTGCTGACATAACTTTGCAATACAAACAGTGTAAAAAAAAGACAGATCAGATGGAAAACCAGTCCCATATCCGTTTTACCTCCAACCACTAAATATCCGCTCTACTTCGGATTTGATATAAATGGCTTTATATGGCCGCACAATATATCCTGCCGCATGCAGTCTCCGACAGGTCATTACCGTATGCGCATCACACATGGCCGTGACAAACAGAACCGGTATCCTGCCCCCTGTGAGCTTGTTTGCTCTCATGGTAGTCTCGATTCCGTTCATTTCCGGCATATCAACATCCATAATGATCAGATCCGGAAACTCATTGTGTTCCAGATAATGCAATGCCTGTTTTCCGCATTTACAGAGAATGACGGTATACTCATCCTCGAGAATTCCACGCATGGCATCCAGATTAGTCTTCATATCATCTACGATCATGATTTTTTTTCTGGCAGTTTCCTGAACCATCTTCTTTCTTCCCGGCTCTTCCGAATCCGGAGAAACCGTATCAAGATATTCCGGTGGAAGAATCGTAACATTTAAGTTTTTATTTTCCATCAGATCCAGTTTGGTTCCATCCGGCATATTCAGAACCGGACGCAGATTATGCGGTCCTTTGTTTTCATAGATCAGTCCCTTACGTCCGTCCGACAGGTTTACCTCCGTCCCTCTCGGAAACAGTGGGACACGTTCCATAAACACTTCCACAACGTTTTTGTCAAACATGATGCCACAGGCTCCCATGAGATATTCTACTGCCTCATAAGGAGAATATGGTTTCTTATACGGACGTCTTGATGTCAGCGCATCATACACATCCGCCACATGTACAATTCTTACGGAGAGTGACTGTTCATCTCCCATCAGCCCCTGTGGGTATCCGCTTCCATCTACATTTTCATGATGAAGAAGTACCGTCTGCTTGATATGCGCCGAAATATTCCAGCGCTTCGAAAGCAGCTGGTACGAACGGGTCGAATGGGTCTTCATCAGCTGGTATTCATCCGGTGTCAGCCTGCCCGGTTTATTTAATATTTCCTTTGGAATGGCAAGTTTTCCAAGATCATGCAAAAGAGCCGCTGTAACCAGATAATTCAGATCGCGTTCACTCATTCCCATCCCCATACCGATCACGCAGCAGAGCACCGCAACATTCACCGAATGTGCATATGTATAATCATCGTATGAGCGCAGATCTGTCATATCCAGACACACATTTTTTCTGGACAAAAGATTCTCCACAATCTGTTGTGCAATCTCGGCACAACGGTCAATATCATTCTCCTGCACACATTTAAACCCTTCCTGGCGCAGTTTTTCCGGTATTGTTGCTTCGATGTAAATATCTTTCGACTGTTCATCCTCGATATAGACACCGCTAAATCCGTATTCATTTAGTTTATTGATATAGGAAGCCGTCAGTTCACAGCCACTTCCCACCATGGTACGCCCCATGGAATCATATAAATCATACGCAAGACACATTCCCGGTCTGGCATCTTCAATGGAAACAAAACGCATAAAGCCTCCAATTATAACTACAACTTAAATCATAACCAGATAAATTGCTGCAAGTGAAATTACAATCTGAATGATAGCAAAACGAAATACCACCTGGGCATTGGACCACCCACCCTTTTTTCTTACATGGTCGTGGATCGGTGTGATGGTATTCTTCAGAATATGTATCTTTAAAAACCGAAGCAGTGAAACCTTTACCAGACCAAGACCACCGTCTGCGATAAGTACCGCAGCAACCAGCAGGTACATAAACGGGCTGTGCATCTTCAATACCGCAATGGCAATAAAAATACCCATTGCACGTGATCCGGCATCTCCCATAAGAAGCTTGCTCGGTGTTGCGTTATACCACAGATATCCCAGCAGACATACCGCAAACAGTAAAATACAGTAATTGAAAGAATCATTGACTTTTAAAATATTGTCAAGAACAAACACACTCATCAACGTGATAATGGTCAGTGTTCCCGACAATCCGTCCACACCATCCGAACAGTTGGTAACATTGATGGAAACCCACACCAGAATAACGGTCAGAATGGCAAATACAACCGGTGGAATCACGATGGTCGTTCCCGTAATGGCAATGGTGATCTCACTGGAATTGTAATGCAGATAGGAAATGGCTACAACGACTGCCACCGCCAGATCCAGAATTCCCTTTAAATACTCTCCCCATGGTTTTTCTGCGGCATCATCAAAGAATCCGGTGAACATTTCGATGACGATCAGCACCAGATAAATGATAATTTCCTTATTCATTTTGCCAAACAACAATGCGGAAACAACAAAAGTCAACACAAAAATAATACCCGCACCTCTTGGTTTTCCTGCGGAAAGAGCTCCATCATGTGCATACTGTCTTCCCATGTCCTTCGGCAGATATCCGTTTAATTTTGCAATTGCAATACAGGTCGCTGCAAAAGCAAATAAAACACCGATAAAAGCAACCAGTGCGTGTTCATATGTTCCTAATAAGTATATCATTTTATCCTCCTTCGGGCTTTCACCCGATTTAATTATATTAGGAGACTGGAAAAAAGTAAAGTTTTTGCTTGCATTTTTATCGAATTGTGTTATTATATACTCACACGCGTCAAAGCGTTAAAGTGTAAAAGATTCAAAGAACCACAAGGAGGAAACAAAAATGGCTCAAAAAGGAGACTTAATGACAGCACGTTCCGATATTCGTGTATTGGACGCAACCATTCGTGACGGAGGACTCGTAAACAACTTTATGTTCTCCGATGACTTTATCAACGCACTCTACCGCACCAATGTAAAGGCCGGCGTTGACTATATGGAGTTTGGTTATAAAGCTTCCAAGGAGCTGTTTGACGTAAATAAATTCGGCAAGTGGAAGTTCTGTGATGAAGAATCCATCCGTGAGATCGTTGGTGACAACAACTCCGATATGAAGATTTCCGTCATGGCAGATGTCGGACGCTGCGATTACAAAAAAGATATCATTGACAAAAAAGACAGTGTAATTGACATGGTTCGTGTGGCAACTTACGTGCACCAGATGCCTGCTGCAATCGAAATGATTGAAGATGCCAAGGCAAAGGGCTACGAGGTAACCTGTAATATCATGGCAATCTCCAATGCCAAAGAATCCGATATTGACCAGGCACTTGAAATGGTCGGTCAAAGCAGCGCCGATGGCATTTATATCGTGGACAGTTACGGTGCTCTTTACCCGGAACAGATCCGTGCGATTGCAGATAAATACACCGAACTTGGAGAAAAATACGGCAAATACATCGGTATGCATGCACACAATAACCAGCAGCTTGCCTTTGCCAACACGATCGAAGCACTCTCCCACGGTGTCAGTCTTTTAGATGCTACCATGATGTCCATGGGACGGGGTGCCGGAAACTGTGCCATGGAACTGCTTCTGAGTTTTCTGAAAAATCCGAAATACAATGTATTCCCGGTACTCCGGTTCTTAGAAGACTATATGCTGCCGCTCAAAGAAACCGGTGCCGTATGGGGATATGATATTCCGTATCTGCTGACCGGACGTCTGAACCAGCATCCATCTGCTGCCATTGATTTTTGCAAGGACAACCGCAAGGATTACGCAGATTTCTATACCGATCTGTTAGACAAATAAAGCATAATACAAAACAGGCATCCGGGGTTCGCCAGATGCCTGTTTTATCTCTGTTATAAACGTTTAAATCTGTCTGCAAAGTGCATCCACTTTCGCAATTTCTTCCATCATACACATTTCTTTCAGATCCTGTGCATTTCCTTCGGAATGTTCCACTTCCTTTGAGAAAATACGCGCTACGTCAATACGGTCAGACATTGTGAATTTGCCACCGTTTCTGTAAAAACGTGCCGCATCCATATCTCTTACCACAAGGGTTGCCATCACAATCATTTTGGCATAGGATAAAATATCATAATCATATATCGAATTCATCAGATAACGATACACAAAATAAACCAGAAGATGTTCATAGCCAAGTTCCGAATAATCCGATGATCGCATATATTCTGTCAGAAATGCCTCATAGGTATCTTCGTGATACAGCTTTTCGAATTCTTCCTTGGTGTGAACCCATTCATCATCCAGCTCTTCCATATCGGCAAAAACCGCAAAACGTTCCTCGAAATCTTCATAAGAAAGTGCACGAACCGGCTTCTCTTTTCCCTCAATATTTTTCTGCTCCCACTCCCGAAGTTCATGACCGGCATCTTCGTATCTCCAGTCTGCCAGTACCGACATATCCTCTTTTGCCTGTGCATAATTGATCACGGTCTGTACACGGTCACACCACGCCAGAAACTCTCTCATGCGCTCCGGAATATTATGGGTACGATTCTGCAGAATATTCACCGACTCCTGCTGCACCCATTCCATGAATGCAACATATGCCGGATCGTCCTCACCGTCATCGCAATTTCCGGGCAGCTCTATATCCACCAGCTTTTCCGGTTCTGTCCGCTCAAACAGAATCCGTCCGACTTCCTCGCAGGAAAGACTCAGTGCTTTCTGCTCCACATCTCCGTAAATCAGGGAAAAACGCGGATATTCTGTACACACTTCACACAGAGCCTCTTCCCCAAGTGCTGTATAAAGATCACAGAGATTATGGTCATTGAGCATGGCACAGCGTTTCTTCCCTTTCAGCTTAAAACGGTATCCACCGCCATCATCATCCGGATCGGCCTCATACATACTTTCTTTGAGTCTTTTGCCAAATTTACCTTCCACACTGTTGTAATATGCATAGGAATCCTCATCAATGTCAATTTCCCAGCCTGCACAGCAACTGTCCTTGCAGCGGGATGCAATGCAGGAAAATTTCTCATAATATTCCGGAACCCGTAAAATCACGATGCCTGCCTCTCTTTCTCTTCTTTTTCTGCCATGTACTCTTTCTCCATAGTTTCCCAGTCCGGATCCTGTGTGCCTTTAAAGTGATTATAGGCTATATAGCCAATGCACCAGATCAATCCTGCCATCGTTGTTGAAAAAAGTATTTTGACAACACATACCGCAAGCAGTGTGATATTCAGGTCCCCTGCCAGAAAAGAAACTGCCAGAGTATGAAGCGGAAGCACAAGCATCTTCCACAACCCGTAATATGCTGCTGCAATCACACCGATTGTATAACAGACAAATCCCAACAATGCATTAATATGCTTTTTCATATGTATCCATCCTCGTTTTCCTAACTATTCCATCAACTTAACTATTTTGCCACTTTCCATGGTTTTTTTCAAGTCAAGAATGCGCTGATTGACCGATCCCCGGAACTTGAGCGTAATATCCTTCTGTTCCTCAATAAATGGACCGTCCACCAGTACATCGATCAGGGAAAGCAGGTCATCCGTGTCTTTCGTATGTTTTCTGCCTCCCAAAATCAGGTCTTTATCATATATATATCCGGTAAATGCCCAGACATTCTTATCCGGATACAAACTTTTTACTTTTTTCATAAAAGGAAGAAGAGCCTCCTGATTTTCTTCCTCAAACGGCTCTCCTCCCAACAGGGTCATTCCCTCTATATACTCCGGTTTCAGTGAATCAAGCACCTTTTGTTGTACCTGCTCATCGAAACATTCTCCATAGGTAAAATCCCATGTCTGTGGCTGAAAACAGCCCTTACATGCATTGCGGCATCCGGATACAAACAGTACCGTCCGACAGCCGAGACCGTTTGCGATGTCACAATACTTAATTCCAGCATAATTCATAATTTACTCTTTCTTTTTATTCAGGAAACGGATGCAGCCTGCTGCTGCCAGTAAAAAAACAATTACTGCTGCTCCAAATACCATCCGCAGATCAACCGCACCTGTCTTTGGTGTTGCATCTGTCCGGTTTCCGTTTTTTGATGTATTTCCACTGTTATTCTTTTTGTTCGATGAAGTTTTATGTGTATTCCCACTGCTGCTCTGGGAATCCTGCATATCGTCTGTATCATCGTACGAATCGGTATCGTCCGTATCGTCCGTATCGTCTGTATCATCTATATCATCTGTATACTCTGTGTCATCCTGACTGTACGACTGACTCTGGGAAGTGCTCTGGGACTGTGACTGTCCTGCAGAAGCATCCACAACCGTTGTAACCGTAACCGGATTGTAACTTGCATCCGTCACTTCACGCACTGTCAGGGTAACCGGCATCGTTGTATATGCATTTTTCGCCTTAAAGGTAACCGTGGCAATGGTTTCATTCTGGAAATAAGTCTTATTTAAAATTGCCGAAAGATTAAGTGCCTGCTGATTATTTTCCGTAACCGGGGAAACCAGCTCAATATTTCCCGAATCCGAAGAAATCGTATTTGCCCATGTGGTTCCTACATATTCCAGATCAGAATCGTCATATGCCAGTCTTGCTGCAAATGTCGAAAGTCCCGGATTATTGCTTCCGACCAGACGTACCGTTACCGTATCCCCGGCTTTTGCATCATTGGTTGTTCCAACCGTCAGATTCATCTGGCTGTTCGCTGCCATAACCGGCTGCGGAACGGCTGCAAAAAGCAACGCCAGCGCACATCCCATCATCAGTATCGTTTTCATCATCCCTAATTTTTTCATCTTCTGCCCTATATCCTTTTTGCTATGACTACGAGTCTCCCATTGTTTACCGTGTATTCACAGGTAGAGAGCATAATTGTGGTATCTCCATAGATAAGATGCTCCCCTGTATCATACACACGGTTCTCTTCCACAAAATCCAGCAGATTCTGAAACTCTTTCCGGTTTTTATAATTCCGAAACCAGTAATAACGGAATCCGGATTCGTCTTTTTCCTTTACATGTGTCTTTACCACCGCAACAATCTGATATTGTCCAGTTTCATAAATCGTATCAAAAGTAATCACCGGATGCTTTTTGTAAAATTTCTTATCCAGATAGGCATCCAGATCTCCAAACTGGCTTCCATCACTTACGTTGTGCCCAAAGATCACAATATTCTGATCCATCGGATCAATGCTGGCATCTGCGGAAACAAACGGGTTTCCCTTATTATCATCTTTTCCTTCAAAATTGTGTTTCAGATAATATTCCCCGCCTGTATGATCCTGCATCACCGGATAATCGATTGGTGTCCCGTCAACTTTGATCCATCCAACCAGATCCGGATACATACTATATAATATATCATATTGGTCTAAGATTGCAAGCTGGTCCGTCTTTTCTGTCTCACGATTTTTCATTTGCTGCTTTTCTTTGCGGATATATTCCAAAACCGCTTCCTTTTTTGCCTCTTTGATCTGAAAATAATTCAATGCAAGTAACAGAACAACCGCCATGGCCAGGAAAGAAAAGGCGATGCGTCTGCATACCTTTTCCACCATCGGCCGATGGCGGTTTCTGCCACTCGGCCCGATGGGTTTTTCTTTCTCTTCCCGGGGTTGTGGATCTTCTACCTCATGGTGTTCATACAAATGGGCATATTGTTTCCGTTTGTTTTCTTCCATGTTTTATAAATGTAATACTCTTTCTTTGATTTCCTGTGTACGTCCCTGATTCCAGAACTGTGTTCCGATATACCCGCACGTACGACGTGCAACACTCATCTTATCCTGATCACGGTTTCCGCAGTTCGGACACTCCCAGACGAGTTTTCCGCTGTCCTTTTCCTCAACAATTTTGATCTCACCGTCATAGCCACATTCCATACAGTAATCACTCTTCGTGTTGAGCTCCGCGTACATAATATTATCGTAAATGTATTTCATAACGGCAATCACGGCATCAATATTATCCTGCATATTTGGTACTTCCACATAGCTGATTGCACCACCCGGAGACAGCTTCTGGAACTGTGACTCAAACTTCAGTTTATCAAAAGCATTGATATTTTCCGTCACATGCACATGATAACTGTTCGTAATATAATTTTTATCTGTTACGCCCTCTATGATACCAAAACGCTTCTGCAGACACTTTGCAAATTTATAGGTGGTGGATTCCAGCGGCGTACCGTACAGACTGAAATCCATATTTTCCTTTTCTTTCCACTCTGCACAGGCATCATTCAGACGCTGCATGACACGCAGTGCAAATGGTGTTCCGGTCTCCGGCTCCGTATGGGAAACACCTGTCATATAACGGGTACACTCGCACAATCCCGCATATCCCAAAGAGATGGTGGAATAACCGCCAAATAAAAGTTTGTCGATCGTCTCTCCCTTTTTCAGACGGGCAAGCGCTCCGTTCTGCCACAGAATCGGAGCCACATCACTCGGTGTGCCAAGAAGTCTCTTATGTCTGCACATCAGTGCCCGGTAGCACAGTTTTAGACGCTCATCGAGAATCTTCCAGAATTTTTTCTCATCTTTTCCGGAAGAACATGCCACATCCACCAGATTGATCGTCACAACTCCCTGGTTAAAACGTCCGTAATATTTCGGTTTTCCGGTTTCCGGGTCAATATACGGAGTAAGAAAACTGCGGCATCCCATACATGGATAGCAGTGTCCTTCCCCGTTCTTGTCCACTTTCAGTTCTTTCATCTTCTTTTCGGAAATATAATCCGGAACCATGCGCTTTGCCGTACACTGTGCAGCCAGGCGTGTCAGATAAAAATACTTGGAATCCTCATGGATATTATCTTCTTCGAGTACATAAATCAGTTTCGGGAAAGCCGGGGTAATAAATACTCCTTTTTCGTTCTTTACTCCCTTGATTCTCTGATGCAGCATCTCCTCAATGATCGCTGCCAGGTCATCTCTGGTCTGTCCCTCCGACACTTCGTCGAGATACATAAACACCGTGATAAACGGAGCCTGACCGTTTGTGGTCATAAGCGTGATCACCTGATACTGGATCATCTGCACACCACGGTTGATCTCTTCTCTTACACGCATCTCTGCTACTTTATTGATTTTCTCCTCATCCAGATCCAGCCCGATCTTTTCAAACTCTGTCCGGACCTGTATCCGGAATTTTTCACGGCTCACCTGTACGAACGGTGCCAGATGGGACAGTGAAATACTCTGTCCTCCATACTGCGAACTTGCAATCTGCGCAATCGCCTGTGTTGCTATATTGCAGGCCGTGGAAAAACTTCTCGGACGGTCAATTCCGGTCTCGCTGATTACAGTACCATTCTGCAGCATGTCCTCTAAGTTCACCAGACAGCAGTTATGCATGTGCTGCGCAAAATAATCTGCATCATGGAAATGAATCAGTCCTTTTTCATGTGCTTCCACAATATCTTCCGGCAACAGGAATCTCTTCGTGATATCCTTGCTGACTTCTCCCGCCATATAATCTCTCTGTACACTGTTTACAGTAGGATTTTTATTGGAATTTTCCTGTTTTACTTCCTCATTGTTACACTCTAAGAGAGACAGAATCTGTTCATCCGTAGAATTGGATTTACGCACAAGCGCTCTCTTATAACGGTATGTAATATAATTACGGGCAACCGTAAATGCATGCTGGTTCATCAGCTGGTTCTCTACCATATCCTGGATTTCCTCCACGCTGGCAGATCGTTTCATGTTTTCACATGCCACTTCCACATTATCGGCAATCTCCTGAATCTGCTCATCGCTGAGTTTTTCATAATCGATTACCGATGCATTCGCTTTCTGTACAGCCGCAACGATCTTATTCGAATCAAAAAATACTTCGACTCCGCTTCTCTTAATAATTTTCATGTTCCATCTTCCTCTCAAAGTCTATCTTTATAAACGATTGTTTACACAAAATATAAGATATAGAGATTACTCCCTATATCTTGTATATTTTCATTAACAAATACAAGACTACACTACATCTTGTGTTATTGTCAACCCACATTTCTACATCATGTGGAGGCTTACTCCATGGAAATGTAGACGTATCTAGGCGTTTATGCAATATGTGAAAAAATTCCGCGCCATTTTTGTAATAATTTTTACAGTCTGCTGTCCGTGCGCAGCACATCAATGAATTTGCCGGCTTCTGCCCATGCCTTCTTTGATTCTGGAATATTCAGATATGCCATCTGGAACACATGAAACATCCCTTCATAAACAGACAGGCGCACTTTTACCCCCTGCTCCCTTGCCTTTGCCGCTACCGAAACCGAATCACTCAGAAGCATCTCAATCGATCCAACCTGTATGAGCATTGGCGGAAATCCCCGGAAATCCCCAAACAGCGGAGAAATATACGGGTCCATCCGGTCATGTTCCCCCGGATAATCATTCTGGTAAATCAGACTCTCCTTCGTATTTCCAAACAGTGGATCTTTCTCATAATTGGTCTCATAAGACTCCCCGCTGGCCGTCAGATCCGTCCACGGAGACATGGCTATGATTCCTCCCGGTACCGGCATATTATGATCCCGCAGATACATACAGAGTGCCATCGCCAGTCCACCGCCTGCCGAATCTCCGGCAAGGATAATCTGTTCTCCATAATATCCCTTGGAAAGCAGCCAGCGGTATGATGCCAATGCATCTTCAAGTGCCGCCGGATATGGATTCTCCGGGGCCACACGATAATCCGGAGTAAGCACATTGCATCCATGGCTCAGCTCGTTATATAATCCTGCAAACACATAATACGCATTGCGCACAGCTCCCGTATAACCGCCGCCGTGTAACTGCAGAATCACGTAATCCGTGTTTGGATTTTCCTTTAACGACAAAAGTTTCATCGTAAAATGATCCATATTGATTCCTGTCAGGTTAAACATTGCCGGTGGAATCCATGGCGGCTCTATCATCCGCTTGCGCAGCTCTCCGCTCTTTATTTTTTTTCCGATTTTCAAATCATTGGTAAAATGTGACAGCATTTCTGCCACCACACGTCCTTTTACACTCGCTTCGCTTTCTATCATATATGAAATCTCCGTTTCAGTTCGGTTCGTGCACGCTGATCACCAAGAATCAGTGTTCCAAGGAATAAAAATACCGATACCCCGAGGGACCCCCATGCCAGATATGGAAAATGAATGATTCTCATCTGCAGCAATACCACCGGTACAATGCTCAGCAATATCGTCAGCAGTTCCGACATCATATAACTCTGCCAGTTTCTCCGGTTTATCAGAATCAGGATAAACAACGCCAGATCAATGGCAATGATTCCCCCCGGAAGCACATAGTCTAACGACCAGCGCCGGTATCCGGTCAGATAATCAATTCCAAGAAGCATTACAATGGCAAGAAGTACCAGACAGACGGTTTTGGCCAGATATCCGGATTTTCCCAGAATTGCCATGCGAAGCACCACATTTCCATATAAAAGAATGATACCAATTACAAGGCTCCATGCCACTTCCCTGTCCACCTGGAAATTGATGGCAATCAGCAGACACTCCGCCACAATGGAGATAAACAGTACCAGATTCTCCACAAACCGGAATTTACGCGCCGTTGCAATAGCATCCGGATACCGGCTCTCTCCCGGTATCCCGTCCGACTCCAGCACATGTTTACAGAGCGGACAGCGGTCCGTATCGTCCAATATGACAACATTACATTTTTTGCATTTATTCATAATATACTCCGTTCGTCTCAATCTCCACATCCACACCATCCGCCGCAATCTTGCGGAAAAATGCCTTCTGTACCAGAGCCTCGGAAAAGATGGAACTGAATGTAAATACCAGCGTATCCTGGTAAGAACAGATCGTTCCTTTCAGATACTGCCCTTTTGACATGGCTATAAAAGCCGAAAAACCTTCTATATAGGGCTGGTAAATATCTTTGATCTTGATATTACCGATGTTTGTGATCGTTGTCGTATTTGCCACTGCGGATTTTTCATATACGATACGCATGGCAATATTTTTCAAAAATAACGGCACCGGACGCATAAGCAGGTTCCTCTGATTGGATACACTGTAAGAAAACAGATCCTCTAAATGTTCCTTATTGATCTGGGAGTGCAGGCTGCTTTGTATGCATGCAAGTACTTCCTCAAACGTATAGGACTCTTTCTGTGGACGGAATTCTGCAGATACCATAACAAAAAAGTTTTTTGTCGTATCCGAATCAAAATACGGCCGCAGATTGACCGGCACTGCGATTCGGATCGGTTTTCCTCCCTGCATCCCGTGTAACAGTTCTTTATACACACTCCATACAAAGACTGCAACAAAATATTCATTCAAAGATGCATGATAGCCATGTGCTACCTTTTTCAGCTGTGAGACCGGCATCCGCCCATGCATGACACCAAATTCTCCGGCCGGAAGTTTATCTTCTTTGATCAGATATGCTTTTTCTTTATTAAATCCGCTTGGCTTGCTGCTGCGGTAATTGCGGACAAAGCTGTCCTCCCTGCTGAGAGAGGTATCTCCGCTCAGTTTGTTTCCTTCTTTTTCCGCCAGTTCTGGATGCACCAGACGCAGATACTGATACGTCAGCTCCCGGAGGAAATTAATGCCTCCCATGCCATCGGTCAGTACATGAAACACTTCCAGATTGATTCTTGACTTATAATAGGTCACACGGAACAGATAATTGCGGTTTTTGTTCTGCCGGATAAACCGGCATGGAAACATCGCCTCTTCCGTGACTTTCGGCGCCTTTTTTCCGTTCTCTTCAAAATAATACCAGAATACGCCTGTGCGCATCCGAAGATTAAACCCATCGAATTTCGGCAGAATCATGTCCAGCGCCTGCTGCAGAAATTCCACCTGAACCTCTTCTTTTAAGGTCACACTGATCCGGTACACGTTTGTCATACTCTCCCCCGCAATGGACGGGAAAAGATGTGCTGTATTATCAAGCTTATCCCAGCGCACCTGACGCGGAATCGTCTTGGTTTTTTTCTTGTCTTTCATTGATTAATTACTTCCTTGGTTATTTCAAAAACATACCGAATCCTGCCACACTGAGCACCATCATAATAATTCCTGCCAGCAGAACCCCGAGCATGACGGCGATAATTGTTGATTTAAAATCCATGTCCAGAATACTGGCCGCCAGTGTTCCTGTCCATGCACCGGTTCCCGGAAGCGGAATTCCTACAAACAGGAGCAGTGCGATAAACAGCCCCCGGCCTGCTTTTTCCTGTAATTTCTTTCCGCCCTTTTCTCCCTTCTCCAGACACCAGGAAAAAAACTTTCCAATCACCGGTTTATCCGCTCCCCATACCAGAACTTTCCGTGCAAACAGATAAATCACCGGCACCGGCAGCATATTTCCGATAATTGCCACAATATAAGAAGAAAGTACCGGCAGCTGCAGTCCCTGCGAAATAATAATGGAACCGCGCAGTTCCACCAGTGGTACCATGGAAACAAAAAATACCCACAAGTATTTTGTCAACATAAAAAATCCTCGCTTTATTTATTTAAATATTTTTTCAGAAAATCGATCAGTTTATGCATCTGCTCATCCGTACCGATTGTGATACGCAGATATTCGTTGATCCGTGCCGGCTTGCCAAAATGCCGCACATAAATATCGTTTTTCTTCAGTGCTTCATACAGTTCCACACCGGAAACATCCGGATGCATGGCAAAAATAAAGTTGCTTTTGGAATCACCAAATACGAACCCGAGTGCCCGAAGCTGCTCTTTGGTCCACTCTCTTGTCTTTATGATTTTCTCTGTCGTCTGCTCAAAATATGCCCGGTCACGGATAGATGCCGTTCCCAACGCAATGGTGATACGATCCATCGTGTATGAATTGAAGGAATACTTCACATCATTTAAATATTTAATCAGTGTCGGATTACTGATGGCAAAGCCAATCCTCGACCCCGCCAGAGAACGTGACTTGGAAAATGTCTGTACCACAATTACATTATCGTATTTATCAATCAGAGGCAGGGCACTCTCTCCTCCAAAGTCAATATATGCCTCATCCACGATCACAATCACATCCGGATTTGCCTGAACGATCTCCTCAATGGCAGATACCGGAAGAAGTTCCCCGGTCGGTGCATTCGGATTTGGGAATACAATTCCACCATTTTCACATTTATAATCTGCCGGATTCAGGCGGAATGCATCATCCAGCGGAATCTGTGTATACGGAATGCGAAGCATTTCTGACCACACGTCATAAAAGGAATAGGTAATATCCGGAAACAGAATCGGCTTCTTTGAATTAAAGAAGGTCATAAACAGCATTGCAAGCACATCATCCGATCCGACACCGACAAAGACCTGTGAAGGGTCTACCTGATAGAATTGTGCAATCCCATCCACCAGATCTGTCACAACCGGATCCGGATACAGCCGCAGATCATCCGTATGAAAATGTTCCAGTGCTTCCTTTACCCCCGGTGCCGGCGGATATGGATTTTCATTGGTATTTAACTTGATGATCTGTGATTTCTTTGGCTGCTCTCCCGGTGTATAGGGAACAACCTTACGTATATTTTTTTCCCAGTTTTTCAACTTTAATCTCCTTTATATGTACAATATTACAGTCACTTACCACTCTACCGCATTCTTCCTCAAATGTAAAGAATTGACGCGGCAAAAAAAACGCAAAAAAAATGAAATTTCAGCATTTTTTCCTCTTGCAGTTTTACACAATCGTGATAAAATATCCTAGCATTTGCAGTTTTGTTTAAAATATAAAAGGAGTAAATCATTATGGCAAGAAGTACAACAAAAGAATTGACCAGCGGTTCCCCTATGAAACTGATTCTCGGTTTCGCCGTACCGCTTCTGTTCGGCATGCTGTTTCAACAGTTTTACAGTCTCATGGACACCATCATCGTCGGCCGCTATCTCGGCGTGACGGCACTTGCTGCAGTTGGGGCAACCGGAAGTATCAATTTTCTGATCATAGGATTCTGTCAGGGAATCTGCAACGGTTTCGGTCTGCCGGTTGCCCAGCGGTTCGGTGCGCGCGACTATGACGGCGTGCGCAAATATGTCGGTAATTCCGCCATTCTGTCGGTTCTCATCGGCGGTGTTCTCACGGCACTGACCGTCATTTTCTGTCGGCAGATTCTGGTGCTGATGCAGACACCTTCCGATATTATCGACCTGTCCTATAATTATATTGTTGTTATTTTTGCCGGCATACCAGCCATCATCCTTTATAATATACTCTCCTCCTACCTGCGTTCTCTGGGGGACTCCATCACGCCGGTCATTTTTCTGATCGTTGCGGCTGTCTTAAATATCGGACTGGATCTGTTCTTTATCATCTGTCTGCACTGGGGAGTTTTTGGTGCCGCATTTGCTACCGTTTTATCGCAGGCGGTTTCCGGTGTGCTGTGTCTTTTCGTGATCATCCGGAAATTTGACATTCTGCACCTGAAGCGCTCCGACTGGGTACTGGATGCTTCCTATGTAAGAAATCTTCTGATTATGGGACTTCCTATGGGTCTGCAGTATTCCATTACCGCCATCGGAAGCGTCATTCTGCAGACTGCTGTCAACACCTTAGGTTCAGGCGCCGTGGCAGCCATGACGGCCGGCAGCCGTATCTCGATGTTTATGATGTGCCCGTTTGACGCACTCGGTTCTACCATGGCAACTTACGGCGGACAAAACGTTGGCGCCGGAAAATACGATCGTCTGGCAAGCGGTATGAAATCTGCCATCATTCTTGCCGCAGTTTACTCCGCAGCGATCCTTGTTGTCATCATTTTCCTTGCACGTCCACTGATCTATCTGTTTATAGATCCTTCGGACAGTGCCAATATCACACAGGTTGTCGCACAGGCCAGACAATTTCTGATCACCAACACCTGCTTTTATATGCTTCTGTCACTGGTCAATATCGTCCGGTTTCTTATCCAGGGAATGGGCTTTTCCGGCTTTGCTGTATTTGCCGGTGTATTTGAGATGATTGCCCGCGCATTGATCGGTCTGATCTTTGTACCGATCTTCGGATTTACGGCTGCATGTTTTGCCAGTCCGCTGGCATGGCTGTTTGCGGATTGTTTCCTGCTTCCGGCGTTCTTTCATTGCCGGAAGAAACTTATGCGGGGGCTTGCCAATAAATAACAGGTATAAATATAAGTTTTCTCGATACGACGGAAGAAGGGGGACATTCTCTTTCTCCAGAAAAATTTGCAAAGCAGCGCCGATTTTGATTTCAGGTTCTTTTTTGAAAAATTTTACTTTAATGCCATTAGCGTTATGTGATGGAACTACGGCGCAGTTGCAAATTTGTTCTTCCGAAAGAAATGTCCCCCTTCTTCCTGTTGATTGGAAAAAAGATAAGTGAAAGAACGATTTTCACAAATTCTGTAAATGGGATCTATTGATAAAAAAATAATGATTAAGGTGACACATTTCCTTATTTTCAATGCCTAAAATAAAGGAATGTCACCTGCAAGAGAAAAATTGCTTCTTCAGATACCGATTTTTTGAAAAAATGGTACCTGAAGAAGCAATTTTTGTTCCATAGAGACTTTGTGGTATCTAAATGTTACATTTTAAGTGTATAGATACCATAACGGTATCTTTTATGCAAATTTTCTTTGTATAGATACCAGCACATTTTCCAAATTATCTTTTCTCCAACCAACAGGAAGAAGGCGTATATTTCTTTCGGAAGAACAAATTTGCAACTTGCTCTGGCACTCACTGAATAAAGATAATTGCATAAAATGAAAACCCTTACACAAAGAACCTGAAATCAATGCCAGAGCTGCTTTGCAAATTTTTCTGTAGAAAGAGAATATACGCTTTCTTCCGTCACATTGAGAAAACTTATATCTGCCAGAGAACGCAATTAAACAGCCGCAATAAAACGTTCGAACGCCTTACGTCCTTCCGGTGTACACTTGTACACACCTGCATCCTGCAATACTTCATTAAAGACCAGACCGATTTCCTCATGCAGAATATCCATCACATTTTCTTTTGTGATCTTATCATACTTCGGAAGGAAACCTTCTGCCCATTCTGCATGGGAAGCAAGTGTTTCTGTTGCACGTAAGTCTGTACCATTTACTAGTGCATCGGCAAGCTCTGCCATCTCATCTTTCAGGCGGGCAGGCAGTACCGCAAGTCCCATAACCTCGATGAGACCGATGTTCTCTTTTTTGATATGATGCAGTTTTGCATGTGGATGATAAACACCCAGAGGATGCTCCCCGGTCGTGATGTTGTTGCGCAGTACCAGATCCAGTTCAAAATCATCTCCACGTCTGCGTGCAATCGGTGTGATCGTATTGTGTGGCTCTCCGTCTGTCTCGGCATAGATGAATGCATCCTCATCGGTATAGCCTCTCCAGGTTAAGAGAATCTTGTCTGCCAGTTCGATCAGGCGCTCCTTGTCCGGTCCGCTGATACGGATAACAGACATTGGCCATTTCACGATTCCAGCTTTCACATCAGAAAATCCTTCAAACTGAAGTTCTTTCTCAATCGGTGCTTTTGCCATGGCAAATGTATAATGTCCACCCTGGAAATGATCATGACTTAAGATGGAACCTCCAACGATCGGCAGGTCTGCATTGGAACCTACAAAATAATGTGGAAACTGTGTCACAAAATCCAGAAGTTTTCCAAACGTTGCACGCTCGATTTTCATTGGCGTATGCTTGGAATTGAACACGATGCAGTGCTCATTGTAATATACATATGGAGAATACTGGAAAAACCAGTCACTGTTGTTAATCGTCAGTGGAATGATGCGGTGGTTCTGGCGTGCCGGATGGTTGACACGTCCTGCATATCCCTCATTTTCCTTACAGAGCTGGCACTTCGGATACGCGCTCTGCTTTGCATTTTTTGCTGCCGCAATGGCTTTTGGATCTTTCTCCGGTTTGGACAGATTGATGGTGATATCCAGTGTTCCAAACTCGGTGTCGGTTGTCCACTTGCGGTCCTTTTTGATACGCTGTCTTCTGATATAATTGCTGTCACAGCTTAATTTGTAAAAATAATCCGTTGCGGCAAGCGGTGAGGTATGCTCATACAGATCACGGAACGTCTTGCGGACACTGCTTGGTTCCGGTACCAGACATCCCATAATTTTTGTATCAAACAAATCTTTGTATACAATACTGTTTTCTGCCATGAGACCATTCTCATATGCATAATCCATCATTTCTGCAAGGATTCCCTCAAGTTTTCCTTCTGCCTCTTCCTGTGTCCATGCCGGAAGATTTTCCACCTTTTCAAATACCGCATCCTCGATTTCGTCTACCTGAAAAAGCTCCAGCAGGCGGTTAATGGTATATACTTTGTCCTCCGGATCTACCAGTCCGGTGCTCAGACCATATTTTACTAACTCTAAAATGTTCTCCTGAATCATCTCGTACTCCTTTTTATAAAGCCTGTCGGCAAATGCGGTTCCAATCAGCTCCGCACACATTTACCCTATGTAATACGTTCTTAAATCAGACGGCTTGGGCCATCTCCGATGGAAACCACATAAAATTCCGGTGTCTTTCCGACTTTTTCCTCATATGCCTTTGTCAGCTTCTCCTTGAATTCGTCCACGGATGCATCCTTTACGATACTGACCGTGCATCCACCGAATCCGCCTCCGGTGATACGGGAACCGATCACACCAGGAATCTTCCATGCTTCATCCACAAGTACATCCACTTCCGGACAGGAGGTCTCATAATCGTCACGCAGGGAAACATGGGAAGCATTCATAAGTTTTCCGAATGTTTCAATATCGTTTTCCTTCAGAGCCCTGACTGCTGCGATTGTACGCTGATTCTCGTAAACCGCATGTTTGCCTCTCTTTCTGGCAACTTCATCCTTAATGGCTCCCTTGTACTGCTCAAACTGCTCATCCGTCAGATCTCCAAGCGTTTTGATATCCACAACGGTCTGCAGATCCTTCAGTGCCTGTGCACTCTCATTTCTGCGGTCATTGTATGCGGAAGTAACCAGGCTGTGTTTTACCATACTGTTGGTGACGACAATTTTTGCCCCGTCAAGTACGATTGGTGCATATTCAAAAGAAAGATCCGAAGTATCAAGGAAAATTGCATTGTCCTTTTTCCCCATGGCAGATGCAAACTGATCCATAATTCCACAGTTGCAGCCATTGTAGTTGTTCTCGGAATACTGTCCGATCAGAGCCAGATCCTGATTGGTCACATCAAAACCATACAGATCCTTTAACATATATCCGGTAACCACTTCTAAGGATGCGGAAGAAGAAAGTCCGGAACCGTTTGGAATATTTCCAAATAACGCAATATCCAGACCGGTTTCTAACTTCATGCCACGTCCTTCAAACGCCCACATTACCCCCATCGGATAGTTGGTCCACAGTCCATCCGGGTCCGGAGTAAATGCATCCAGCGAACTTTCGATTACTCCCAGTTCATCGAAGTTCATGGAATAAAAACGCAGTTTCCGATCAGTTCTCTTTCTCGCTGCCATGTAGGTTCCAATAGTAAGTGCACATGGAAATACATGTCCGCCGTTGTAATCGGTATGCTCACCGATCAGATTTACACGTCCCGGTGCAAAATATACTCTGATGTCCCCCTCATCGCCAAAGATTTCTTTAAACTTTGCTAATACATCATTCTGAATCATTGTTCTCTCCCTTTCTACATGTTTATCCGCTGCTTGGTGCAACGGTTCGTTTTCTTGATAATTCCATTATACATGAAGGGGAATTCTTTGCAATATGCTTTGCGCAACTTGCAACATTCCCATTCCTTCATGCAACAATTTTACATATCTTATTTTCTAAAATCACGAATCACTTCCAGTGCCGGAAGGACATTTCCATCGTAGTCAAACAATGCCTGATTTGCCCACTCATTGCCACATGGTCCCGGATCATTCATATACTTTAAGGATGCCGGCGTTGCCCAGCCGCTTCCGTGTACCGGAATCCATGCAGGCTCCCACCAGAAAAATCCCAGACCTTTGTTGTCACGCACATGTGCCACGCGGTTTAAGAAGTCCTTCGTAAAATCTGCCTGTCCCTGTACCGTCATCGGATACTCGATCTTTGCCACAAGTTCCGGCTTTGTCGCATATCCCTTTCGCTCACTGTCCTTTAGTTTCTCATACTGCTTGTAATCTTCCATGGTATATCCCATAGAAACCTCTGCCACGATCAGTTCCTTCCCGTAACGGGCTGCCATATCGTTCATGTTGTCTTCAAGCATCTGCAGGGTGCCATGCCAGAACGGGTAATAGGAAAGTCCGATATAATCAAAATCTTCCCCACGCTCCATATAATGATCGAACCAGTCGCGGTACATCTCATTGTTTCCACCGTTGTCGAGATGAATCATCAGCGGGATCTCCGGCTTAACGGCACGGCATGCCCGGATACCGGAACTGATAAATCTTGCAATATTGTCATAATTCGGCTTTAATCCCTCCGGCCAGAGCAGTCCGTTGGTCACTTCGTTGCCCACCTGGATCATTGTCACATTGACACCGGCTTCCAGTACTTTGCGCAGAGAATCCCCGGTAAACTCATAAACTGCCTGTTCCAGCTGGTCCGCGTCAAAATCTTTCCATGCCTTTGGCTTAATCTGTTTTCCCGGATCTGCCCAGAAATCACTGTAATGAAAATTTAATAATACGCCGAATCCCGCATCGGATACTTTCTTTCCGATGGCAATTGTCTCTGCCAGATCATTGCATCCGGCACCGTACGGTTCACCGGTTTCGGAATACGGGTCATTCCACAGACGCAGACGGATTGTGTCCACATCATAATCTTTCATGATGTCTAAAATATCCCGCTCTTTTCCATGGTCATAATATTTTGCCCCACAGCGCTCTAACTCAAGCAATGTGGAAAGGTCCATTCCTTTAATAAATCTGCTCATCTTTTCTCCTTTTCTTCGAAAACGTTTACCATCCCTTTAATGCGTTAATATGAAAGTTCTGTAATTTCCGCTCATACCGCTGTGGATTGATCTTCCACTGGTATGGCGACGTATTAAAAAATTTTTTAAAATTCCGGTTAAAGGTAGAAGTTGTGGAAAATCCTGCCTTTCTGGCAACCTCATCCATCGAATCATTGCCATGCTTCATCTGTTCACACGCGTATTGTACACGCACCAGATTCACATAATCCATCGGCAGCATATGCACATATTCTTCAAACACTTTCCGGAAAGATGTCTCACTCATCCCACAGACCTGCGCAAGGGTGCACACTTTTACCTCTTCCTGATAATGGTCATTGACAAACGTGAGTGCATCTGCGATCTGCCGCATTGTTCCGCTTCCTGCCGCCTCAAGTCTCGTCTGTGTCTGTACTTCATTCAGACGAAACATCTCATACACCAGCGCATGCAGATAACTTGTGATCACCTGACGATAATACGGACTCTGCTTTTTTTCTTCCCGGATGATGGCATTGACGATCTCTGCAATCTCCGGACACTCGCTCCCATGCAGCAAATGTGCCGATCTGCGTACCAGTTCAATAGCCTCATTTTTTTGTGCAATCCGGTCACCATACAGTTCCTCTATGACATGATTGACATCCACATATAAAAATTCCCAGGAATTTCTGGTCATTCCATTACTGATCGTTGTATGCGGAATATTCGGTGGAATCAGGGTAACAGAATTCGTCCGGTAGGTATACGTGTGTTCATTTATAATAAGCTCCCCTTCCCCTTTTCTGCAAATTCCAATCTCCATAAGGTTATGGAAATGCAGATAAAAATTGTCATGTCCGTATACCCGGTTCCACTCCTCTCCCAACAAAGCAAGTACCGGTTCTCCCTGTGGAATTTCATAAAAACGCAGTTCCACGGTTTCTTTTTGTTTTCGTCCCATAGGCATATTATACTCCCTGAAAGTTATACCCTGATATTAAAAACGTGCGGCAGCTGCCGCACGTTCTTTTTAGTCGAAATCAAACTTGTCGAATCTCTTATGCATTGCCCCATAACGGAATCGAACCATCTCATTTTTCGCTAAAACGTCTTCCTCCGTACCTCTGTACTGGCAGCGGATACAACTGTAAATCTTTGTATCTTTATTGTAAAACATATCGATGTCGAGGTCTCTCATAAAGCAGGACGGACATCTGTAATTTAATTTGCCTTTTCCAAGTTGAGCCATGTTGCAAATACCTCCTTGTCTGTAATAGTCTTCTTATATCCAAGTTTAAACATTGGTGAGAATGCATATCCTTCCTCAATGTATCCTTCTGCGTCTGTAGAAGAAGCAGTCAGGGAAACTTTGGTGTCGATTGGAGGCACTACAGCGCTGACTGCGGTTGCTCCTGCCAGGACTTCACTGCGGCACTTGTATGCATAGTGAATGGTCTTTTCATCTGCACCTTCGCATTTTAATACGACAGATGTCATATCTTCCGGATACTCTGTGGTTCCGTAGCATGCTACCATGTACTCATCAATGGTAACCTCTGCATCAGGATCACTCATCTCGAGAATATTTCTTTCGATCTTGATCTTAGAAGAACCTTCCTCAAAATATTCCTTTGTCTGTAATTTTACTGTCAGTCCGTTAAACTCGATGGTTACCGGGTCCAGTGTCAGGATTCTGGTATTGCCTTCCTGTGAGAAATGTGCATGTGTCGGGCAGAGGCACAGATCTACTTCCTCACCCTTGTAGCAGAGCTTTGCACTTCTGACTGTTCCTTCTCCTGCGTAATGTGTAAAGTATCCGGCACGGTACTTCTCCTGAATCAGGAATGGATAAGAAGCATCCTGTACATGAGGTGTTCCGATACCAACCGGCCAGTTTAATTTTGCAACATATGGACGAAGGTCAACAATCGCACCACCCTGATCCATATTAACACAGGCTCTCATAAACGGATCGCAATACCAGAACAGCTGCTTGTCAGATCCGTATAAAATATCTCTCCAAAGGGCACATTCCGGCTCTGTATAACGTTTCTCGTCGGTAATGCCTTTCTTCTTTCTGTAGTGATCTGCGAACTCGGACATGGTCATATCTACCAGCTTGCCCTCTTTCTTCAAATCTCCGTAATACTTACATCCGTCACTGTATGACTTTAACAGCAGATCATATGGAGCCTCCCAGCGGCCCATCTTGTTCATCCAGCCTGGTCCGACGAACATCATGTTGTAAGCATATCCATTGTTGTATTTTTCCAGATCACGATACTGATCGATCAGGTTATACAGATACGGATACTCCCAGGTCTTTGTATCATAAATCATACCGCGAAGCACGTTCTGTGGATGTGTACCGAAGTTTGATCCGTTTCCGTCATAACATGCAATCAGGTCACGGGAAAGGTGTGGGATAGCTACGATTCCACTGTCCTCTGCCTGATTTGCTGCCGGCGCATGTGTATTCTGCTTGGATGGAATCCATGGTGCCCATGGGCCGCCATCGAAAAGTGTATACCAGGAGTTGTTACAGGTATGATATGCTTTCGGGCCTTCCTCCCAGCAGGTAGCTACCGCACACTTCACAGACGGGTAAGCTTCCTTCACATAATTGATCAGCTCTGCGTCCATATAGTAGGAACCGGTTGACTCCGGATAAAAGCCGAAACGATCATGGAATTTCTCGAACACATCATTAACGATTGCCTTCTTGTCTTCCATGGAAAACATCCAGATACAGAAATCTTTTGTCTTATATTTCTCACGGAACTCTTCGCAAGGCAGTCCCAAAAGGGAAAGTGCGATTTCGTCTCCATAGACTTCATGATCATGTTTTGCGATCTCAACCGCTTCATCGTTAAACAAAGAAGCATATGTCATCTGAATGGTAACTTTCAGGCCATTCTCATGTGCCAGTCTCTGCTGTGTCTTGAAAATATCGAGAGACTCTGTAAGTAAAGCCTTATCTCCGATATCCTCTTCCTTTCCCTGTCCGGTCACGGTTGCAGAATACTCTGGAACCATCTCCGGGCGATGGATGATGTTTACAATAAATTTGTCCATCTCGTTCTCCCTCCGCTAGATGTATTTTATTTCTGGACTGCGCTTTTGCGCAATCGGTTGTTCTATGGTTCTAGTATAACAAGAGAGTCCCACAGTGTCAATGTATAATTTTGATATATTTCGCTTTTTTTTTTGCACACTTTTCACAATTCCAAGCATATTCTTTTTTATTTGCGCAATCGGTTGTTTTGTGTAATTTTTAATATTTTTCGTATTTTTTAGTATATTTTTCATGCATATAGAACCCACATTTTGCGCAAATTCATTTATTTTTCATCATCCAAACACAAAAACAGCCATTTGGATATTTCCAAATGGCTGTTTTTGTGTTTGGATTTTAGAGTTTATGATCCTACGAACAGATTCCGCATGTCCGTATCCTGTCCCTTTGAAATTAGTGGTGGAATAAACGGATTCCAGTAAAGCTCATAACCATACCGTATTTATTACATGTCTCGATCACATTGTCATCACGTACCGATCCGCCCGGCTCTGCCACATACTTTACGCCGCTTTTGTGTGCGCGCTCAATATTGTCGCCAAATGGGAAGAATGCATCCGATCCCAATGCCACATCGGTATTTTTATCCAGCCATGCACGCTTCTCTTCTGCGGTAAATACCGCCGGTTTTACCTTAAAAATCTTCTCCCATGCACCATCTGCAAGGACATCCATATAATCCTCACCCATGTACAGATCAATGGCATTGTCACGGTCCGCACGCTTGATACCGTCAACAAACTGCAGTCCTAAAACCTGTGGAGACTGGCGCAGCCACCAGTTATCTGCCTTCGAACCAGCCAGACGGGTACAATGGATACGGGACTGCTGTCCTGCTCCGATACCGATTGCCTGTCCGCCCTTGACATAACATACAGAGTTAGACTGTGTATACTTTAAAGTGATCATGGAAATTGCCAGATCAATCTTTGCCTGCTCCGGCAGTTTTTTGTTTTCTGTCACGATGTTGTCAAAGAAATCATCTCCGATATGAAGTTCATTTCTTCCCTGCTCGAATGTGATACCAAATACATCCTTATGCTCGATCGGAGCCGGCTCGTATGCCGGATCAATCTCGATTACACAGTAATTGCCCTTCTTTTTCTGCTTTAAAATTTCCAAAGCTTCCTCCGTATATCCCGGAGCAATCACACCATCGGAAACCTCGCGCTTGATGACCTTTGCTGTTGCTGCATCACAGATGTCTGACAGGGAAATAAAATCTCCGAATGAAGACATACGGTCTGCACCTCTGGCACGGATATAAGCATTTGCAAGCGGTGTAAACTCAATATCCATATCATCGACCCAGTAAATTTTCTTTTCCACGTCAGACAGCGGAAGTCCTACCGCTGCACCAGCCGGGGAAACATGTTTGAAAGAAGTTGCTGCCGGAAGTCCGGTTGCCTTCTTTAATTCCTTTACCAGCTGCCATCCATTAAAAGCATCCAGAAAATTGATATATCCGGCTCTTCCACAGAGCACCTTAATCGGCAGATCTTTGCCATCTGCCATATAGATTCTGGCCGGTTTCTGATTTGGGTTACATCCGTATTTTAATTCATATTCCTGCATGATTTTCTCCTTTTTCAACAATCCGCTCTTATTTATTTTTATTTATTCTTGTTTACAATTCTTGACTCATAGTTTCCGGTCTCAATGTCAATAAAACGTACAAACAGGGAAACTTTATTATCCTCATTTAAATTCTCCCATACCATTTTCGTAAACGTATCGATATCTCCATCAATATCAACCCAGGTTGGTTCACCCTCGAAACTTGGCAGTGGATTTCCGTCTCCCATATAAGTATGGATAAAATGTCCCTCTCCGGCAACCGGGTTGCTGTATGCAAACGTGTAACGGTTGCATGCATCCGGATTTCCGTTGTTGCTCTTTAAGATAGACATCGCATAATTGAACTCACCCTTATCAATGTGCATGATACCGGAAATACGTGGAGTATAATTTGGTGCGTCCGGCTCAAATTCTCTGGTGCGCAGCGCCTGCTCAAATGTCTGCTGCTTATCCATCATCTCATAAATCGTATCGGTCTGATCTCCGTTTGTCACAATCGTTTTGTTGCCAAGTACTCGAACCGGTGCGTAAATGATCAGGCTCGGATCTTCCAGCTTTGACGGATCAAATGCCTGTGTACGGATACCTTCGCCATCCTCTACAAATACACGATTACGGCTGTTTGCGCTTCTTCCCATAATAAAATAAGCAGTTACCGCCTTCTTTCCATCCTTAGAACGTCCGATCACAATACCACGTCCCGGATATGTTGTTGCGCCTAATTCTTTACTGAGTGCTACCTTCTGCATTTGTTTCTCCTTTCGCAAATACGCCTAAAATAAATAAAAACCGACACATCCGGGAACCCACATTTCAATCAAATACATATTTCATGTATTTCCCTGCAATGTGCGGTGCCCAGACGGTCGGCCCCTGCGGTGCTTCTCTGAAGCATCGCCTTATCTGCGGTACATCTGTGATGTATCGCCCTATCTGCGGTGCAATCTTTGGATCTGTCACCTTTATATTTCTTGTTATACTCCACGTGGTTCTTCCACTTATCCGTCAGTCATATAACTAAATTTATTTAAGCATGGAAAGTTCCTCTTGTCAAGGGATCTTCTGTTATTTCATCGTTACTATTCATTCACATGTTACTGTTCACAGGTTACCCTGCGAACAGTAACTTCGCAGCCCCATATAAAGTTTTGCTTCGCAAAAGGGGCTGCTCACACCCACATCACGTTCATACGCACCTGAACAGCATGGTGTTCAGGTGCTGGGTGAACAGTAACCTCACATTCAGCTGCATGCCCGTGCATATTCCTGTAATTTTTCTTTTGCAGTCTGCGACAAATGTGTCGGAACCTCTATCTGCACCTGGGCATATTCATCTCCGTGAACTGCCGGATTATTCATGGCTGCTACGCCCTTTCCTTTCAATCGGATTTTTGCCCCAGACTGTGTACCCGGTTTAATCTTACAGACAACATCTCCATACAACGTATGGATCTTTATCTCTCCTCCGAGCACAGCTGTTGTATACGGAATTTTCACCGTCGTATAAACATCCTGGCCTTTTCGCTCGTAACCAGATTTTTCTCCGACTTTGACTTTGATCAGCAGATCTCCATCCTTTCCATTGTACCCTTTCTGTCCTTTCCCTTTCAGACGCACAGACTGCCCGTTTGCAATGCCTGCCGGAATATGCACTTCAAAGTTCTGGCTCCTTCCGTCACTGGAAGAAAGCGTAAACCTTTTATCACAGCCAAATACCGCTTCTTCAAAGCTGATCGGTACTTCCGTCTCGATATTTTGCCCTCTTTCCTCATGTACTCCGCCAAAACCACTGCCAAATTCTCCAGTACTTCCAAATCCGCTTCTTCCGCCAAAACCTCCGGTTCCGTGGAATCCACCTTTTTTTCCAAACAATTTATCAAGAATATCATCCATATCGGAAGAACCATCAAAATGGAACTCCTGATAGCCGCTGCCCGGTTCTCCGGAAGAATACGACTGATAAAATCCTCCATTTCCAAATGGATTCCCGTACTGTGCCTGTTTCATCTTCTCCGGATCAAAACCTGCCTCCAGCGAAATCGGACCGTACTCATCATACAATTTCCGCTTCTTCGGATCTCCCAACACTTCGTAAGCTTCCGTTACTTCCTGAAAAATTTTTTCCGCATTTGGATTTCCTTTATTCATATCCGGATGATATTTTTTGGCAAGTTTTCGATATGCCTTTTTAATCGTTGCTTCGTCTGCATTTTTATCTATTCCCAAAACTTCGTAAAAATCTCTTTTTGCTGCCATAATTATCACCTCACCAATCACAAAAACAGGAACTGCTTTCTAAAATGCACTTCCTGTCATTCCATCTCAGTCAGAGCATTTTCCACTAAGACGTACTTATATCTTTGCTTCAGTTTTGTTATAGCATTGTTTTTAGCACTCGTCAAGCATGTCTGCTAACAATTTTCTTAATTTTTTCTAAATTGGTGATTCACGGCATGGTCTGAGGCTTTTGATTTTTGCAAGAGGAACGGAACACGCAGCAAAACAACGACTTATATACCATAGATTTTTAAATCAACACGTCCATCGGCAACTGCAATTCCATCCGCCTGCAATAGCCTTGCCTGCGCACCTTCTCCACCAAACGCAAATTCTCCAGCTAATTCTCCCTTTGCGTTCACCACACGATAACAGGGAATCTTCTCCGGATCCGGATTTTTATGCAATGCATTTCCCACGGCGCGTGCCATCTTTTTATTTCCGGCCATCTCCGCAACCTGTCCATATGTTGCCACTTTTCCGCGCGGAATTTTTCTAACCGCTTCATAAATCCGTCTGGTCGGACTGTCCGTAACCAGATCATAGCTTTCCGCAATCATACGCTGGATTTCCTGCTCCGGAACGGTACCATCCAGAATAATGGTATTCCAATGATCTTTATTCTGATGCCATCCCGGAATGACAGATGCATAGGTACTTCTCCAGAAATCACGCCACTGCGGATCCGCTTTCACATTTAAATTAATGTATCCTTCCCTCTCATAGGTCCATAAAAACGCCTTTTTGCTTCCCTCTACCCGCACAAGCTGCCAGTTATTATCATGAAACGGTGCCTCCTGATAGGTTTTCGGAAAAGACAATGCATATGCCAGCGCCTCTTCCCTTGTTTTCATACACTCCTCCTTACGGTTTTTCCGTCATATATCATATATTTTCTGTATATCTGCATGTCGGAAATCCCGTACATCCCCAAAACTCTCCGAACCTTCCGTTCCTTTTTTTCAGTGGCTGCCCACACACCGGACAATTTTTTATTTCAATATTCCGCCCGATAGTACCATCCAGCTCCTTTGCCAGCTTTTCAAAAACCTGCTGGTTCATTCGGCAATCGTTTAATGCACGGTGAGCCCCGGCTGTGGAAATCCCGTAATATTGTGCCAGATCCCCCAGACGATGATGCGAAAGTTCCGGCAGACAGAGCCGTGCCAGTTTCAGTGTGTCAATGTAATCGTTGGTTAGTGTCTGACCGAAATACCGTTCACAATCACGATACAAAAATTTCATATCAAAACGATTGATATTATGTCCTGCCAGCACATCATCTCCGATAAAAGCAAGAAATTGCTGCAATACGGAATCAAACATTGGTGCAAACGCCACCATATCATCCGTGATATGATTTACTGCACTTGCCGCGCTGGGAATCGGTCTGCCCGGATTCACAAGCTGACTGAACTCTTCTGTAACCACGCCGTTTTTTACTTTGACAGCCGAAATTTCAATAACCTCGTCATATTTACTCGAAGTACCGGTTGTCTCAAGATCATAGAGTACATAATCCGGCACATACTGATTAATCATTTTACCTTTTGTATTTCCTAACATCTTTTGTTCCTTTGCCTTTTTAGGATTGTTTCAGGAAAAAACGCAGACTTCCAATTCGAAGTACCGCTCCCTGGGAAGCCGCACTGTTTTCAAAGTTTCTTGCAATTGTTTCCTTTTCCACGCTTAATGTCTTTACAATGTAAAATTCCTTCTTTGCCGCCGTCGGTGCATTGTGCATAAATTGCATCACTTCCTGCAGGTTTCTAGATCCGGTATAATCCCCACCGAGCACCGTATGGACATCCTTTTCCTGAAACACATGCGGAATGACCGAATCAATCGCTTTATCGTAATCCGCATTTCCCACATCAATCCGGATGCGCGCCAGACAGCTTCCGTCCCCCGGCTGTTCCACCTGATAATCCAAAAGTTGCAACTGCCCCCACTTCTGATTCACTGCCTCCTGCCATTTTGGAAGGAACTGACCTTTCTGCGCATTCAAAACACTGACAATCATGGAAATTTTTTGTTTATTTGGAAGCTTCATCAGCATACCCAGTCCCGGAATCTTCGGAAGCTTTACCTGATCAATATTTAATTCTGTAATATCTGCCACCAGTCGAAACATTTCTTCTCCTTCATCTTTGGTTATTTTCTATGCTATCATGCTATCACTTTTTTCGTAATTTTTCCACTAAAATAACACTCACAATATTATGCTATAATTTCATTTGGCACCGCCAAACCGGATTCACCAGAAAAGTCAGATCAATACCGTTTTGATGATGATATACAGGTATATATTTATGATAATCTTGTAATCAATATCACGGAATTATTAAAATAAAAAGGTGCTTATTTAAGCACCTTTTTTAGTGGACTAGACGGGAGTCGAACCCGTGTCCAAAAACCAATTCCCTGTCCTTCTACGAGTGTAGTTTATTCTTTGACATTCCCTCCGCCACACGAAAACAAACATCCTTGTGGTTTTAGTAGCTTCATGATACGCCCACAGGTGCAAAGCTTAGCCTGCGTCGTTTCTCACAGAGTCGAAGCCTGGATCCTAAAGTGTGAGTGCCCTAGGTCAGACTGCTGCCATTAGGCAGCGTATGCTAAATTATCTTCAGCGTTTAATTTTAATTGTGGAATTTAACGTATCCCGTACGACTCGCTTCTCCAGCTGCATGATCCCTGTCGAAACCATTACTAGCCCCTGTTATGTTTTTGCGGAGCAAAAATATAACTCTTGCCTCCCGCCTGTTTTTTGCGAAACACCTATCCAAGATTCCGCACTTTGAAATCCCGTTCGGCTTCCCGCCGCTGGTCTTTTTTGGCAATGTCCTGACGCTTATCGTAAAGCTTCTTTCCTTTTGCCAGAGCAACCTGCACTTTTACAAGACTTCCTTTGAAGTATACTTCCACTGGAACAATCGTGTATCCTTTCTGCGCGATCTTACCGACCATCTTCTGAATCTCTTTCTTGTGCATCAGAAGCTTGCGCGGCCGGAGCGGATCTTTGTTGAAAATATTTCCCTTCTCATATGGGCTGATATGCATACCATAGAGGATCACCTCCCCATTTTCAATATGGATAAAGGATTCCTTGATGCTGCACTTGCCCATGCGCATGGACTTTACTTCGGTTCCAGCAAGAGCGATACCGGCTTCAAAAGTCTCTTCGAGAAAATAATCGTGATAGACTTTTTTATTGTTGGCTATTAACTTCTTCGGTTGTTTCGCCATCCCGGCTCCCTCCTTTTTGTTCTGTAAACTCAGTGTATATGATTTTCCTGCAAAATGCAATAAACTGCTGCTTTTATTTTGAAAATTTTAAGAATTCCATCAATTTTCGTCAGAATCTGCAAGTGTAAAATCAATCGTCCGCATGATCCGGTCACAGTTATCCACCGTCACACGCACCTGCTGCCCCAGTTTAAACCTGCGGTTCGTTGCTTCTCCCACCAGTTCATAAGTTTCTTCATAATACTGATAAAAATCATCGGTGAGGGAAGTCACACGTACCAGACCCTCCACAGTATTTTCCAGCTCCACGAAAAATCCGTACTCTGCGACTCCGGAAATAACACCGGCAAAGGTTTCTCCGATATGGTTTTCCATATACTGCACTTTTTTCAGCTTAATCGTCTCCCGCTCGGCCTCATCTGCACGCCGTTCCATCTCACTGGCATGCTTTACAACCTCCGGCAGTATCTGCGTATAGTGGCCAATGCGCTTTTCGCCCAGACGTCCCCGCAGACTGTCCTTGATAATCCGGTGGATCTGCAGATCCGGATACCGGCGGATCGGTGAAGTAAAATGGCAGTAACAATCCGCTGCCAGACCAAAATGCCCGGTATTTTCCACCGTATAGCGTGCCTGCTTCATCGAGCGAAGGGTCAGACGGCTGATCAGCGGCTCCTCCGAAGTTCCGTCGATTTTTTCCAGCAGCTTCTGCAGTTCTTTCGGATGCACCTCATCACTTCCTATGTGGAGAGAGTACCCGAAATTATTGATAAACGTGGATAGTTTCTGTATTTTTTCCGAATCTGGCTGCTCATGCGTACGATAGACAAACGGAAGTTCTCTCCAGTAATATTCGGCTGCCACCGTCTCGTTTGCAGCAAGCATAAAATCCTCGATCAGTTTCGTTGCCACATTGCGGTCATACGGACGGATATCTACCGGATTTCCATTCTTATCCAGTATTACCTTTGTTTCCGGAAAATCAAAGTCAATGGAACCACGTTTCATACGCTTTTTGCGAAGAATTGCCGCCAGTTCTGCCATCTTTTCAAACATCGGAACCAGTGGCTCATATTCCGCCATCACCTCCGGATCATGGTCTGCCAGAATTTTTTTCACATTGGTATACGTCATACGCCGGTTCACGCAGATAACGGACTCTGTGATTGTGTGATCAATAATTTCGCCCTTAGGATTGACCGTCATGATGCAGCTGAGTGCCAGCCTCTCTTCCCCCTGGTTGAGGGAACAGATTCCGTTTGACAGGGCATGCGGCAGCATCGGAATCACCCGGTCCACCAGATATACAGAAGTTCCTCTCTTCAACGCTTCCGTGTCAAGAGCACTGTGCTCCTGCACATAATTGGACACATCCGCAATATGCACACCCAGAATATAATTTTCATGATCCATGGTAAGTGACACCGCATCATCCAGATCCTTGGCATCTTCGCCATCGATGGTCACCATCTGCCAGTCGCGCAGATCCATGCGTCCTGCCATATCCGCTTCCGATACCGGCTTTGCCACATGCTCTACCTGCGTCATGACCTTCGGATCAAATTCCACCGGAAGCCCGTAAGCGCGCACAATAGAAAGGATATCCACCCCCGGATCATTGATATGCCCGAGAATCTCCACCACTTTTCCTTCCGGATTCTTTCCCTTTTTCCCGTACTGTGTGATTTCAACAACGACTTTATGACCGTTTACAGCTCCTTTCGAACGCTCCAGCGGAATAAAAATATCCGAACCAAACTTTGGATTATCCGGCACTGCAAAGCCAAAATTTTTATTCAGCTGATACGTGCACACCACCTGCTTCATGCCCCTCTCAAGCACATGCAGCACCTTTCCCTCCCTGCGGCGTCCGGTCACTGCCGGTGATACGGAGATCTCTACCGTATCCATATGCATCGCACCGTTGGTCTCGGATTCCGGAATAAAGATATCTTCCTTTTCCCCCTCCACACTGACAAATCCAAATCCTTTCGGATGTGCCTGAAACGTGCCTGTGATCTTTTTCTCTTCCGATTTGCTGAACTTTCCTCTCTTGGAGCAGACGATGCGCCCCTCCATCATCAAATCATTCAGAATCTGTTCCAACTGTGGGCGCTGATCTTTTTTCACACCGAGGACGATCGCCAGTTCCTTGATTTTCATCGGGACATACATATCATCGCACATAAAGTCATATATCATTTTTTTCCGCTGTTCATACTTTGCGTCCATACCCAGATCTTCTCCTTATATAATGAAAAAAGCTGCCGATGTAATCGACAGCTTCCGGTTTCTACCAGATTCCCAAATTCAGAACCATTGCAATGACAAGGAACAGAATCACAAAAATTCTTGTAAGCTTTACAAGCATTCCTTCCATGGAACGTCCCTTATTTTTGCCCCAGTAAGTATCTGCTGCTCCGGCGATCGCGCCAAGACCTGCAGATTTACCCTCCTGCATTAAGATAATCACTGTAATTACAATACTCAGTATAATAAATACAATAGTTAAAATCGTATTTAAAACGGTCACGATTTCCACCTCCTAATTCTAAACTCACGACTAACTAATTATATCATAAAAGAAAAGTCTTTTCAACATTTTTTTATATTTCACAATTTTCCTTTTCATTTCCACTTTATAATATAACACAGATAATATAGAACTTACTGTATCATTAGGAGTATACCATGAAATCCTGTCAAATGTACAGATTTATTCCGATTATGTTACTGTGTGTCTGTCTGTTCACTGGCGGATGTTCCCAAAACAAGGATCAGCCCTCTGCCACGCACAACCAGACCCCGGCCACAGAAGCTGCCTCCCATACGGATCCCCCCCACAGGTACTTACCCCGCAGGCAGACGGCACCAAAACTTTTACAACAGATACTGCAGTTATTGATATCTCCCACACGCAAGAAGGATATATTATGGCAAAATACACCGGTTCCAATGCCAAACCCAAACTGCAGCTGACCGGGACAGACGGCATCACATATACATACAGTCTTTACAAAGATTATAGTACCTTTCCCCTTACTTCCGGAGATGGAACCTATCAGGTCGGTGTCTACGAAAATGTTTCCGATGACCGTTACACAACGCTGCTCTCCGAGACATTTTCTGTCACACTTACAGATCCGCTGAAGCCTTATCTGTATCCGAACCAGTACGTGAACTTCACCGCCGATTCCCTCCCTGTGGCCAAGGCCGAAGGACTTGCAGACGGTGCTTCCAGCGATCTGGACATCATCAGCAGTGTATATAATTATATCATTACACATACCACACGGACGCTTCTGCACATCAATACCATTCTCAATCATTATATGCTTGGATTTATCATTGCCTTTCTGGTATTGCTTATCATCTGTATGATTTTATATCACACCGATCTCGGGCGCGTATTGTTCCTCGGACAGAAACTTGCCATGACGGTTGCCTCAGGACGCGTTCCAAACTTCCTGTATCTGGTTCTCTCCAGCGGACTCGACAGTAATATCGGTCTTACCCTGGCACGCGAACTTGTCAATAATCCGCATATGCAGGCACTTATCGACAAATGTCACGAGAATATCCGCCACGGGGAATCATTCGACAATGCACTGCTGCTGTCCGGCATCTTTTCCCAGATGTACGCCAGCTGGATTGTAATCGGTTCCCGGACCGGCAAAATGGAAAGCATTGTTTCCCAGCGGGAGATCAATACCGATACCGCAAGCTATCTGACGGCACTTCGTGCTGCATTGCGCCAGATCAACGGTATTATCTACACTTCTGCCGCAGAAAATATGATCGCCATGGACAGCAGCATCTTACAGCTTTATAAAGACGGACGAATCGACAAACACACCGCCATCTCGGAAGCGGTCAATCCGGAGATCATGTCCAAACGTCTGAATCTCTTATAATGTTTCACTGATCCGCAGAAGCTGGTTATACTTGGCAGTGCGCTCTCCTCTGCACGGAGCGCCTGTCTTGATCCAGCCGGCATTTACCGCCACCGCGAGATCTGCAATAAAAGAATCTTCCGTTTCTCCGGAACGATGTGAAATAATTGCCTTATAGCCGTTCTTCTGTGCCAGTTCAATCGCATCCATGGCTTCCGTAAGCGTTCCGATCTGATTGACCTTAATCAGCACCGCATTTGCCACCTTAAGATCCATTCCGCACCGGATTCGTTTCACATTCGTGACAAACAGATCATCCCCTACCAGCATCACCTGTTCTTTCATGCGCTTTGTCAATTCCTGCCAGCCTTCCCAGTCGTCTTCATCCAGACCGTCCTCAATGGAAATCAGCGGATATTCCGTGGTAAGTTCTTCATACAGTGAAATCATTTCCTGTGCACTGCGCAGGACTTCTTTTTTTTCGGTGATCTCCTGCGTTTTCACATGTGCTTCGGATGTATAAGCACCGCCCTGCGTGTCCGGACGCCGCAGATTGACATCCACCTCTGCATGTGTCTGCGCTTCTCCCGGAAAATGATACATTCCGTCTTCCTCACTGTACAGCTCGGATGCTGCCGCATCCATGGCAAATGCAACATCGCTGCCCACCTTATATCCGGCTTCCTCCACGGCACGCTGCAGACATGCAAACACTTCTCCCGCACTGGAAAAATCCGGTGCAAATCCGCCTTCATCCCCCACTGCCGTCAGTTTGCCTTCTTTCTGCAAAATTTTTTTCAGAAAATGATAAATTTCCGCACCCATCCGGAGTGCATCCGGAAACGACTCGGCTCCGACCGGTACAATCATAAATTCCTGAAAATCCAGGTAATTCTTTGCGTGAGCTCCGCCATTTATGACATTCATCATCGGCATCGGCCATTTTTTTGCATTCGGTCCTCCCAGATAACGGTACAACGGCATATCCAGTGCTGCCGCTGCGCAGCGCGCACAGGCTAAAGAAACACCAAGTAAAGCATTGGACCCCAGATTTCCTTTGTTGTCTGTCCCATCCAGTTCCACAAGTTTGCGGTCAATCTGTACCTGTTCCAGCACATTCATTCCCAGCAGTTCCTTGCGGATCTTTGTGTTGATGTGATCCACAACGCGCTGTACTCCAAGCCCAAAATAACGTTCCTGTCCATCCCGCAGCTCAATCGCCTCAAATCTTCCGGTACTGGCTCCGGATGGCACAGATTCCCTGCCCGTAGTCTTCTTTCCCGTTGTCTCTGTCTGCGCGGTCACTTCCACCTCAACCGTAGGATTTCCTCTTGAATCCAGAATTTCCCTTCCATGAATTTCAATAATTTTGATCATCAGACCCATTCCTGTTGTCCTCCTTTTTTCATTATTGTGTGAAAAAGAAAGAAATTTATTCAAATCCAAAGAAAAAGAAAGACCTCCCCATGTTATGGGAGGTCTTTCTTAGCATAACCGACCGGTCTGTTTATAGGTTCATTTATACGTTAATTTCTGCAGTAACGCCGAGTTCCTCTTTGTGTGCATCCAGCACTGGACGAACCACATCACGCAAGAATACTTCCACCTGACGCGGTGCACGACCCACATACAGCTCCGGTTTTAAGTTTGCCTCGATCTGTTCTTTTGTCAGACCAAAAGCCGGATCTGCTGCAATCAGATCTACCAGATTGTTATCCTTACCCTCTTCCTTGACGGTCTTTCCTGCCTGCATGGACAGCTGACGGATTTTCTCGTGCAGTTCCTGACGGTTTCCACCCTCTTTTACGGCATCCATCATAATATTTTCGGTTGCCATGAATGGAATCTCTGCCATAAAGTGCTTGTAAATTACCTTCGGATATACCACCAGGCCATCTACAACATTTAAGCACAGATCCAGGATACCATCGATTGCAAGGAATCCTTCCGGAACCGACAGACGCTTGTTGGCAGAATCATCAAGTGTACGTTCAAACCACTGTGTTGCAGAAGTAATGGCCGGATTCAATGCATCTACCATCACATAGCGGGAAAGAGATGCAATACGCTCACTCCGCATCGGATTACGCTTGTATGCCATCGCAGAAGATCCGATCTGGTTCTTTTCAAATGGCTCCTCTACTTCTTTTAAATGCTGCAGAAGACGGATATCGTTAGACATCTTATGCGCACTGGCAGCAATCCCTGCTAAAACATTTAAAACACGGGTATCCACTTTACGGGAATAGGTCTGTCCGGAAACCGGATAGCAGGACTTAAATCCCATTTTCTCTGCGATCATCGGATCAATCTTATCGATCGTCTCCTGATCCCCGTCAAAAAGTTCCAGGAAACTTGCCTGTGTACCGGTCGTTCCTTTCGATCCGAGCAGTTTTAACGTACTCTGTACATACTCCAGATCCTCCAGATCCATCAGAAACTCCTGTGTCCAGAGTGTTGCACGCTTTCCGACTGTTGTCGGCTGTGCCGGCTGGAAATGCGTAAATGCAAGGGTCGGCTGATCCTTATATTTTTCTGCAAAATTGGACAGCTCCGCAATCACGCTGACCAGTTTTTTATGTACGAGCTTTAATGCCTCATTCATAATGATGATGTCTGTATTATCTCCGACATAGCAGGAAGTAGCCCCCAGATGAATGATACCGGCTGCCTTCGGGCACTGCTGTCCATAAGCATACACATGACTCATGACATCATGACGCACCAGTTTTTCACGTGCGACTGCTACATCATAATTAATATCATTGACATGTTCTTTCATCTCATCAATCATATCCTGTGTGATGACCGGCTTTCCATTCTCGGAAAGTCCGAGTTCCATCTCTGTCTCAGCCAGTGCGATCCAGAGTTTTCTCCATGTGGAAAATTTCATATCCTGGGAAAAAATGTACTGCATTTCCTTGCTGGCATAACGCTCGGAAAGAGGGCTTGTATATCTGTCTGTGCTCATGTTCTTCTCCTTTTATTTGATTACATTGGTAACAACTTATCGGCTCATCTTGCGCTCAAGATCAATCTCTTTGTCATAATACTCTCCGCGAATGTCCTGTTTCGGCGGTTCCATCGGGTATTTGCCCGTAAAACAGCCGGTACAGATCGGAAGTCCTTCCGCCATTTCTTTCAGACGGTCGATTCCGAGATAACCAAGGGAATCTGCTCCGATAATCTGGCGGATCTCTTCAATCGTACGGTTGTAGGCAATCAACTGCTCACGCGCCGGAATATCGGTTCCGAAATAACAAGGCCATAAAAATGGCGGAGAACTGATGCGTACATGCACCTCGGTTGCTCCTGCATCCCTTAACATGCGCACAATACGATCCGATGTCGTACCTCTTACAATCGAATCATCGATCATAATGACACGTTTCCCTGCCACTGCCTCACGCAGCACATTCAGCTTCACCTGTACGCTGGATTCCCTGCTGCTCTGCTTTGGCTTGATAAACGTACGTCCCACATAGCCGTTCTTGACAAAGGCTGTACCATACGGAATCCCGGATGCCAGAGAATAGCCAAGTGCTGCAGCATTTCCGGACTCCGGCACACCTGTCACCAGATCTGCCTCTACCGGCGAATCCTGTGCCAGAAACTTTCCGGCCTGGATCCGGCTTGCATATACACTCACCCCGTCAATATGACTGTCCGGTCTTGCAAAATAGATGTACTCAAAAATACAGCGTGCTTCCTTTTCTTTCGGAAGTGCCATGGTCATATCGGACTCAATACCTTTTTCCGGAGAAATGGTCACAACTTCTCCCGGCAGCACATCACGCACAAATGTTGCACCAATGGTGTCAAGTGCACAGGTTTCCGATGTGATAATATAAGAATTGTCACGCTTTCCGATACAAAGCGGCTTAAAGCCGTATGGGTCACGCGCCCCGATCAATTTACGCGGACTTGCCACAACCAGTGCGTAAGCTCCCTTAAGACGCTGGCACGCACGGCGCACAGCTTCTTCTGCTGACTGGGAATTCAACCGCTCCCTTGCGATATAGTAGGCAATCACCTCAGAATCAATGGTGGTCTGGAAAATTGCTCCCGTATATTCCAGCTCCTTGCGAAGCTGTGGTGCATTGATCAGGTTGCCGTTGTGGGCAAGTGCCAATGTACCTTTGACATAATTTAACACGAGTGGCTGGGCATTTTCGCGGGTAGAAGAACCGGCCGTTGAGTAACGTACATGTCCGACTCCGATGTCCCCCTTCATCTGCTCAAGATTTTCCGGTGCGAACACTTCATTTACAAGTCCCATTCCCTTGTAGGAAAGAACCTTGCCCTTAGGACCGCTGGTATCGCTGACTGCAATACCGCAGCTCTCCTGGCCACGGTGCTGCAGGGCAAACAGTCCATAATATATTGTCGATGCTACATCTGCACCGTCAAAATCATACATTCCGAAGACGCCACACTCCTCATGAAGTGTATCCGCATCATAACTGTTATTCTGAATCATTGTGATCTCCTATATCTATCTTGTAAAAGGCTTACCTGTCAGAAGCTCATATGCTTCTTTGTACTTATCAACGGTCTTTGTAACAACTTCTTCCGGAAGAAGGAAATCATTGTCCGGATTTGCCTTGAGCCAGTCTCTGACATACTGCTTGTCGAAAGAAGGCTGTCCCTGTCCCGGCTTGTACCCTTCCAGTGGCCAGAATCTGGAGCTGTCCGGTGTAAGCATCTCATCACCGAGAACGACTTTACCGTTCTCGTCCAGACCGAACTCAAATTTGGTATCTGCAATGATAATTCCTTTGGAAAGTGCATACTCTGCACATTTCTTGTAGAGAGCGATGGTGCAATCCTTGATCTGTGTTGCGTAATCAAGTCCTTTTCCAGGATAAATTTTCTCCAACACATCTACAGACTGCTCGAAGGAAATATTCTCATCATGATCGCCCAGATCTGCCTTGGTACTCGGTGTATAAATCGGCTCCGGAAGCTTATCAGACTCTACCAGTCCTTCTGGAAGCTTAATGCCGCACACCGTGCCGTTTTCTTTGTAGCTTGCCCAGCCGCTTCCTGTGATATAGCCACGAACGATACACTCGATTGGAAGCATCTCAAGCTTCTTGCACATCATGCTGTTTCCGTCAAAACGCTCCTGTTGGAAAAATTCCGGCATATCCCTGACATCTACAGAAATCATATGATTCGGAACAACATCCTTTGTAAAATCAAACCAGAACTTTGACATCTGGGTCAGAATTGCGCCCTTGTCCGTAATCCTGTTCTTTAAAATGTTGTCAAATGCGGAAATACGGTCAGTAGCTACAATGATCAGGCTGTCTCCGTTATCATAGACTTCTCTTACTTTTCCTTCTTTGAATGGTTTAAATTCCTTCATTTTCGCTCTCCTTATTCTTTTATTTTTCGATTAACAAACTCTTTCCGGTCATCTCTTTCGGCTGCTCTAATCCCATAATCTGAAGCAGGGTCGGGGCAATATCTGCCAGGCATCCGCCCTCACGCAGTGTATACTTCGGATCCGCATTTACGAGAATAAACGGTACCGGATTGGTTGTATGGGCAGTATGTGGCTCACCTGTTTCGTAGTCAATCATTTTCTCTGCATTTCCATGATCTGCACAGATAAACAGAACACCATCCATATCCTTCACCGCCTGGACTGCATCTCCTACCAGTCCGTCCACACGCTCGACTGCCTTGATGGCTGCCGGAATCACACCTGTATGTCCGACCATATCCGGGTTTGCAAAGTTGATAACGATCACATCATACTTGTCTGACTTAATAGCCTCAACAAGATCCATACCAACCTCCGGAGCACTCATTTCCGGCTTCAGATCATATGTTGCAACATCCTTCGGGGAATTTACCAGCAGACGTGCCTCATCAACGTTTGGCTCTTCCACTCCGCCATTAAAGAAGAATGTAACATGTGCATACTTCTCTGTCTCGGCCAGACGAAGCTGTGTCTTTCCGCACTTTGCCAGGTACTCACCGAATGTATTTACAATATGCTCTTTTTCAAATGCGATCAGCTTGTTCGGGATCGTCTCATCATAGTCCTTAAAGCAGACAAATGTTGTCTTAATGAACGGACGGTCAAATCCGGTAAACTTGTCATCACAGAATGCACGTGTCATTTCACGGGCACGGTCCGGACGGAAGTTAAAGAAGATCACGGAATCATTCTCTTTTACAACAGAGACCGGTTTTCCATTCTCTGTAATTACGGTAGGAAGTACGAACTCGTCTGTTACATCCTTTGCATAGGAATCTTCCATTGCCTTAACCGCATCTTCTGCCTGTACGCCCTCACCCTTTGTCAGGGAATCATAGGCTTTCTGTACACGATCCCAGTTATTATCACGATCCATTGCATAATAACGTCCGGATAAAGAAGCGATCTTTCCAACACCGATCTCTTTCATCTTCTTTTCCAGTTCTTCGATAAATTCTTTTCCGGATGCAGGAGGTGTATCACGTCCGTCTAAGAATGCATGAACATATACCTTGCTCAGTCCCTGCTTCTTTGCCATCTCAAGCAGTCCGTAAAGATGTGTAATATGACTGTGCACACCACCATCGGAAAGAAGTCCCCACAGATGCAGGTCCGAATCATTTTTCTTACAATTATCCATGGCTGCAAGCAGTGCCTTATTCTCGAAAAAGTCACCGTCTTCGATTGCCTTGGTAATTCTGGTCAGATCCTGGTAAATAATGCGGCCGGCACCGATATTCATATGTCCAACCTCAGAGTTACCCATCTGTCCGTCCGGAAGTCCTACTGCCAGGCCGGAAGCCTGTCCTTTTACAAAAGGACATTCCTTCATTAATTTATCCATCACCGGGGTATTTGCCAGCGCAATGGCATTTCCCTCTGTACGGTCATTCAGACCATAACCGTCAAGAACCATTAAAACAACAGGTTTTTTGCTCATAATTCATCCTCTCTTTCCATTGTAACAATCCTATACTATTGTACTTCATTATTGTTACACAAACACTTATTATATTACATAATTTGAACGGGATTGCAAGTGTTCACTGCAAATTTCCCACGATATCTATCGATTTTAAATCCAGATCCACATCATCAAAATACTGTCCATAACGCCTTCCGGACGTATAGGCATAAGGCGAAACTCCCGGTTTTTCGACATTTTTATACGGATAAAAGAATCCGTCCTCATCAATTCCCACATGATTGGAGATGTCTGCCAGATAATGATAAAATGCTTTGATCTGTTTTTTTTCTGTCAGAATCGAAGTCGTAAGCGAATCCTGTATGCACGGAATCATCCGCAATTTCAGACTGCCGGAATCATCAATCTGAATCTGTGCAATCGTTGTGTAAAGTTTTCCAGTAGAAAACCAGAAATTTCCCACGCTGTATGCCACCGGCACATTTTTTATAAACTCAACGCCCTGCAAACGGTGCGGATGTCCACCAATCACGGCGTCTGCACCAGCTTTTACACAAAGGTCTGCAATCTCTGTCTGATCCTGCCCATAATGGATCTTTCCTTCTGTTCCCCAGTGAACATACGCGATCACATAATCACTGTTCTTCTTCGCACGCTTCAGTTCTTTCTTCCATACCTCTTCCTGCTGGGTCTTTAATACTCCCGGTTTCTCCTTCTGGGCTTTCTGTGTAAAATGATAAAACCTTTCGATTTCCGTTGCAGATACAATCGCAATCTTTCGTCCACCTGTGACCACATAACGCACAGCGCTTGCCTCTGTCAGATTTCTGCCACCACCACTGTACGGAATTCCCGCTGCATGCAATGCATCCAGCGTATCTAAAAATCCCTGCTCACCATAATCAAACACATGATTATTTGCCACAGAGACCATATCTATTCCCAGTGTGCGCAGGAATCCGGCATCTTTGGGATCTGCCCGAAAACAGTATGCTTTGCCAACCTGCCGCTGTCCCCGTGTTGTATAAGCAAACTCATTGTTTACCATCGTAAAATCTGCCGAAATCAGTTCCTTTTTTACTTCATCGGAAAAATAATCCGCCATGTGATTCTTTGCCATCTTCCCCGTACACCAATTCTCATCCAGACAGATATCCCCGACAAAATCCAGACGGATGCATGCCGGATCGGATGCTTCTTTCCAGATCACATCCTCATACGAATATGACATATACTGTTGCTGCCTGCAATACATAAGCCACAGAACATGCATACTGTTTCTGGTAAACCGATACCACAGATCCGGGTCCTGATTTCCGTTTTCCAGCTGTGTATACAGACTCTGCAGCACACCGCTCCCATACTTCGTTTCAATCCATCCCATAAAGGCTTCATCCACCGGATATTTCTGAAAAAACTTTCCGGAGGCAGTCCTTAAAATCTGGTTTTCCAGATACTGTACTTCCGGCTCGGTTTCCTGTGATTTCTCCGTGACCTGGGAGGTTTTTTCCTCATATTCAGTTTGTACTTCCTTAGTCTCTTTCAGCGGCTGTGTATTTTGGATGATGCCATGTGTCAAAGCAAAAATAAACAACAAGAGAACGACACATTCCAGACATTTTTTCTTCATGTGTAAAATTTCAAAGGCTATTCACCTGAAATTCAGATGAATAGCCCTATAACCATACAATATCAGATTCTAGTAGTTTACAATCTTACCGAAATCAGCTTTCAGGGATGCTCCGCCAACCAGACCACCATCGATGTCCGGCTTTGCGAACAGCTCTGCTGCATTTCCTGCATTTACAGATCCGCCGTACTGGATACGAACAGAATCAGCAGTAGCCTGATCATAGATTTCAGCTACACATGCACGGATTGCGCCACAGACTTCCTGTGCCTGATCGGATGTAGCAGTCTTGCCTGTTCCGATTGCCCAGATTGGCTCATAAGCGATTACCATGTTTGCAACGTCTGCTGCTGCAACGCCTGCAAGATCAGATTTGATCTGAAGTCTGATCCAATCAAGTGTTACACCCATCTCTCTCTGCTCTAAAGTCTCTCCACAGCAAAGGATTGGAGTAAGTCCTGCCTCGATTGCCTTCTTAACCTTCTTATTTAAGAGAACATCATCCTCTTTGAAGTAGTCACGTCTCTCGGAATGTCCGATTACAACGTACTTAACACCAGCGTCTACCAGCATCTCTGCGGAGATCTCACCTGTGTATGCACCCTTCTCTTCGAAGTACATGTTCTCGGCACCAACCTGTACGTTGGTTCCTTTCACAGCCTCTACAACCGGTACGATATCGATTGCAGGTACACAGTAAACAACATCTACGCTATCAGATACTACTAATGGCTTTAACTCTTCTACTAACTTTACAGCCTGGCTTGGAGTCATGTTCATTTTCCAGTTGCCGGCTACGATTTTCTTTCTTGCCATGATTTTTATTTCTCCTAATCTGTAAATAATTTAACTGTCTTTTATTTATCGTCTGCTGCTACTACGCCTGGCAGTTCCTTACCCTCTAAGAATTCAAGGGAAGCTCCACCACCGGTAGAAATATGGCTCATCTTATCAGCATAACCCATCTGGTTAACAGCTGCAGCGGAATCTCCACCACCGATGATTGTTGTTGCATCGGTCTCTGCAAGAGCCTTAGCTACTGCAAGTGTACCAGCTGCAAGTGTCGGGTTCTCAAATACACCCATCGGTCCGTTCCATACAACAGTCTTAGCTGTCTTAACAGCATCTGCAAACATCTCTGCGGACTTAGGGCCGATATCGCATCCCTCACGGTCTGCCGGCATAGCTGTGATATCACATACTTCTGTCTCTACAGGTCCGTCGATTGGATCCGGGAAATCCTTGATGGTAACAGCATCTACAGGAAGAAGGATCTTCTTGCCCATCTTCTCAGCCTTAGCCATCATTTCCTTACAGTAATCAAGCTTCTCATCATCGCAGAGAGAAAGTCCGATCTCATATCCCTGAGCCTTGATGAATGTGTAAGCCATACCACCACCGATGATAAGGGTATCACACTTCTCAAGCAGGTTGTTGATAACGTTGAGTTTGTCTGCTACCTTAGCACCACCGAGGATTGCTACGAATGGACGTACCGGATTCTCAACAGCATTTCCTAAGAAGGCGATCTCCTTCTCCATCAGGTAACCAACAACATTCTGTCCACCCTTTGCAGTGATGAACTTTGTAACACCGGCTACAGAAGCGTGTGCTCTGTGGGAGGAACCGAATGCATCACATACATAGATGTCTGCAAGATCGGCAAGTTCCTTAGAGAACTGCTCACCGTTCTTTGTCTCCTCAGCGCCACGAAAACGGGTATTCTGAAGTAATACAACTTCTCCCTCTTTCATTTCCTCAACAGCCTTTGTAGCTGCCTCGCCTGTTACGTTGTAATCAGATACGAAGTTTACTTTCTGTCCGAGAAGCTCCTCAAGTCTCTTGGCAACCGGTGCAAGGGACTCTCCTTCGTTTGGTCCGTTCTTTACTTTTCCAAGATGGGAGCAAAGGATTACCTTTCCACCATCGTTTAATAACTTCTTAATTGTAGGAAGAGCAGCTTTGATACGGGTATCATCTGTGATCTCGCCAGCTTTCAGTGGTACATTGAAGTCACATCTTACAAGGACTCTCTTGCCCTTTGCGTTGATATCATCAACAGTTTTCTTATTTAATGCCATGTTTTTATTCTCCGTTCTGCCTTTTCGGCAATTTTAAACCCGAAGAAAAGGAAATGACTTTCCAGCCGGTTGTTTCATACTCCGCAGCTGCATAAAACAGCGGAACCCTTTCCTTTTCTTCTTATTCGTCATAATGAAAAAAGGTCCGGCCCTACAGGCCGGACCCTTTCACATAAACTAAGATAGATTATGCTAACTCAGAGAAGTACTTGATTGTACGAACCATCTGAGATGTGTAGCTGTTCTCGTTATCATACCAAGAAACAACCTGAACCTCATACAGATCATCACCGATTGGGTTAACCATTGTCTGAGTAGCATCGAATAAAGAACCGAATCTCATACCAACGATATCAGAAGATACGATCTCGTCCTCATTGTATCCGAAGGACTCATTAGCTGCTGCCTTCATAGCTGCGTTGATGTCTTCCTTAGTAACGCCAGCCTTCTTAACAACTGCTGTAAGAATTGTAGTAGATCCTGTAGGGGTTGGTACACGCTGTGCAGATCCGATTAACTTTCCGTTCAGCTCTGGGATTACAAGACCGATAGCCTTTGCAGCACCTGTGCTGTTTGGAACGATATTAACTGCAGCTGCACGGGATCTTCTTAAATCACCCTTACGCTGTGGTCCATCAAGAGTCATCTGATCACCAGTGTAAGCATGGATTGTTACCATGATACCAGACTGGATTGGAGCAAACTTGTTAAGAGCATCTGCCATTGGAGCTAAGCAGTTTGTTGTACAAGAAGCTGCAGAAATGATTGTGTCAGTTGCCTTTAATGTCTCGTGGTTTGTATTGTAAACGATTGTAGGAAGGTCGTTTCCTGCTGGTGCAGAGATAACTACCTTACGAGCTCCGGCATTGATATGAGCCTGAGCCTTCTCCTTGCTTGTATAGAATCCAGAGCACTCTAATACAACGTCAACCTTTAACTCACCCCATGGGCAATTGTTTGCATCTGGGAAAGCGTAGATCTTGATTTCCTTACCACATACTGTGATAGAATCATCGCTTGCAGAAACTTCATCTGCATGCTCGTACTTACCCTGTGAGCTATCATACTTTAATAAGTGTGCTAACATCTTTGGGCTTGTTAAGTCGTTGATTGCTACTACTTCGTATCCTTCTGCTCCGAACATCTGTCTGAAAGCAAGACGACCGATACGGCCGAATCCGTTGATTGCTACTCTTACTGCCATTCTTAATTCCTCCTAGAATTGTAAATAAATAGTCTCATGGGACTTGCGTCCCAAGCTTCCTTTATTTTACCCAATTATTTCCGAAAGTTCAAGTCTTTTCTCCGTCTTTGTTAATTTTTTCACTAAAGGTATCTATTTCCCCTGAAATATAGTATAATCTTACGAAAAGACTTTTTCCAAAACCAACCACACAGAAAAAAGGAGGCTCTTATGCTTTGGGATACACATATGCACACGCATCACAGCGGAGACAGTGACGCATTGATGCCTGACATGATCCAGGCCGCTGTACGGCAGAACCTGGATGGCATCTGTTTTACCGATCATTTTGATTATGATTACCCGGATGATCCCAATCTGTTTCTTCTGGATTTTGATTCCTATATAAAAGAAGTCCGCAGTTTTCAGGACACCTGCCGTGACCGTCTTTCCATTCGTCTTGGAATCGAAGTCGGTCTGCAGCCCCACATCACGGAAATCAACCGCAAAGCAGTGACCGGACATCCGTTTGATTTTGTCATCGGTTCCTCCCACGTTGTTCACGGAATCGATCCCTATTACCCGAAATACTATGAAGGACGCTCCGAAAAAACTGCTTACCGCGAGTACTTCGAATCCATTCTGGAAAACCTGAACACCTATTCCGACTTCGATGTATACGGTCATCTCGATTATGTTGTCCGCTACGGTCCGAACCACAACCGTTTCTATACATATGAGGCCTATGCCGATATCATTGATGAGATTCTGCGTAAACTCATTTCCATGGGAAAAGGGATCGAAGTCAACACGGCAGGATTCAAATACGGGCTGGGACATCCAAACCCGACCGAAGCTGTTCTTTTACGCTATCACGAACTCGGGGGAGAGATTCTGACACTCGGAGCCGATGCCCATGCGCCGGAGCACGTTGCATATGCGTTTGACCGTCTCCCTCAGATTCTGCGGCATGCAGGCTTCCGGTACTTTACAGTCTTTACCGGCAGAAAGCCGGACTTCCTTCTGCTTCCGGAATAGCGAAAATAAAGGATTAATTCCAAAAATTTCAAAATAGGTATTGCAAAATCCGAATAACACGGTATAATGTAAGTATTGAATGGTGTTATTTAAATATAGCATGCACGTACGCAAATGAGTATGTAGTTCAATTTTATTAAACAATTATCTAATTAACTACTCAGTTACTCAATTTCCTTTAAGTAACTAAGAAGGAGCAGGTTTCCTCGCCTGCTCCTTTCTTTGTTTTTCGGGCTTCTTCCCCGAGTCTTATATACCTGCTGTCTTTTCGCTGTTACTCTCAGACCTCTTTTTTATGAAAGTAAGAACGGCAAGCAGAAGCACAAGGCTGATGCCCAGTGCTACCCACCAGATCTGTACCAGTCCTGCAATGATATAGCCAATGATACATACCACAGCAACAACCGCTGCATACTGCATCTGCGTTGTCACATGGTTGATATGGTTACTCTGCGCGCCGGCCGAAGACATAACCGTTGTATCCGAAATCGGTGAAATATGATCCCCGCAGACGGCACCTGCCAGCACTGCGGAAACCGCAATGATCATCATTTCCAGATGATCTGCCCCCGGAAACATGGCGATTGCAATCGGAACAAGAATCGCAAATGTTCCCCAGCTTGTTCCGGTAGAAAACGCAAGGAACACTGCAACAACAAACAAAACAGCCGGAAGGAACAGGCTTGCAGAAGCACTCGTTCCAACGATGGATTCCACAAATGTACCAATCTGCAGAGCATCTCCCATCCCCTTTAAAGTCCAGGCAAATATCAGTATTCCGATCGCCGGGATCATCAGCTTAAAGCCTTCCACAAAACTCTCCATGAATCCTTTAAACGTAACCACCTTTCGCGGAAGATACAAAAACAGCATGACAAAGACCGTGACCATGGTTGCAAAAATCAGGCTGGTCTCCGCATCACATCCTGCAAATGCACTGACCACATCGGTCGCACCGCCCAGAAATCCGGTATAGATCATGGCACCAATTGCAGAACCAATCAGAACAATCACCGGAAAAAGCAGATCAATCACTTTTCCGTTGGAAGAAATATCTTCTTTCTTAACCTTTTCAAACTCTTCCCCGCCGCTGGTAAACAGATCTCCTTTTGCAGCATTCTCCTCATGTTTTTTCATGAGTCCGAAATCAAAACCTGCAATAATCACAAAAAATACCATGACAAGCGTCAGAATCGCATAGAGATTGTACGGAATTGTTCGCAGAAACAGCTGAAATCCCGTAATCCCGGCATCTTTCGGAACATACGAATTGACGGCTGCCGCCCAGCTGGAAATCGGCGCAATGATGCAGACCGGCGCAGCGGTCGCATCAATGATATATGCCAGTTTTGCGCGGGATACTTTGTAGCGGTCAGTTACCGGACGCATCACAGATCCGACGGTCAGGCAATTGAAATAATCATCCACAAAAATCAGTATTCCAAGTCCTGTGGTTGCCAGCATTGCGCTCTTCTTGGACTTGATCTTGCTGCCGGCCCATCTTCCATAAGCAGCTGAACCTCCTGATTTAGACATCAGTACAATAATCATTCCAAGCAGCACATCAAAAATCAGAATATTCAGATTCATGCTGTCTTTCATAATCGAAAACAGGGCATTGAATGCATTCCACGGATGAAATCCGGTATATAACAGTGCTCCGACCGCCACTCCGATAAACAGGGAACTGTATACTTCCTTGGTAACAAGTGCCAGTATGATTGCCAGAAGAGGCGGCACCAGTGACCACCATGTTCCGATAAAAATCGATGTATCCATTTTCCAGATTATTCCTCTCTTATGCCTTTATTTTATATAACTATTTTAACTTGAACTGCTGCACCAGATCATTCAGAGAATCAGACTCTGCAGAAAGCTCCTGACTGGTTGCGGAAGATTCCTCTGCGATTGCCGCGTTGCTCTGTACAACCTCGGAAATCTGGTTTACACCGGACTCTGCCTGCTTGATCTGCTCTGCCTGTGTCTCGGAAAGCTGTGCCAGTTCCTGGGATTTCTTTGCCACTTCATTGATTCCCTCTACAAGAGAAATAATCGTCTGGGAAGTCACATCAACTGCCTGATTGCCGTTTTCGATTTCCTGAATAGAGTTCATAATCAGCTCACGGGTATTGACTGCAGACTGTGCACTCTCATCCGCAAGTTTTCCGATCTGGGATGCAACTACGGCAAAGCCCTTGCCGGCTTCTCCTGCACGTGCAGCCTCAATGGATGCGTTCAGTGCAAGCAGGTTCGTCTGCTCCGCGATCTCCTCGATCTGTCCGATGATTGTCTCAATCTGCTTGGACATATCGCTGATTCTCTTCATTGCTTCGGTAACTGCATTCATTTCCTTCTGTGTCTTATCTGCTTCCTGTGCATATTTTACAGATAATTCGTAAGAAGCCTGTGCACTCTCATGTGTGTGCTCAACCCCTTCTGTGATATTGGCAAAGGATGCCAGAAGTTCTTCCACTGCACCTGCCTGATCTGTAGATCCCTCTGCCAGTGTCTGTGATCCCTCTGCCAGATTGGTAGAACCTGCAGATACCTGGGAAGCAGCCTCCTCAATCCGGTGCATCGTCTCATTCATATCGGTGTTCATGACATGGATTGCATCATTCATTGCCGCAAACTCACCCATATATTTCTCCGGGATTTTGGATACACCGGTATAATCATTGTGAGCCATCAGATCCATACGGTGGTTGACATCCTGAATAACAGCGGCCAGATTCTTTGCCATCTCGCGCGCAACAATTACCATCTCGGAAATTTCATCCTCTGATGTCATCTCCGGGAATTCGCTGGAGAGATCCCCCTTTGCAAATGTATCAAAACGAGCACCCAGCTGATCCAAAGGATCAACAATATTCTGTGCAAGCACTCTGCCGATCCGGCGGGCTGCAAAAATTGCAAGTGCAATAACCGCAATAATTGCAATAAGTGTGATCAATTCTACCATTGTAAGAATTTTCTCTAACTTATCTCCATGCTCGGTATTTGCATCCATCAGTTTCACCATATCCTGATAAATCTCCTCATAGATCGGTGCCACCTGATCCTGTGCCATCTGCTGTGCTTCATGGCGCGCATCAATATCCTGTGTATTCTTTCCTTTTTCCAGTACAGCATCACAGGTGTCAAAATAATCGTTCAGTTTTTCTGTGATACTATTATAAATTTTCTCCTCATCCGCAGATGAAACCGTATTTTTTACCTCTTTGGTATACTGCTGACAGGATTCCTTCTTCTTCTCATAATTTTCTGCGCAGCTGTTCACAAGGTTTTCATCCTGATATCCGATCGCAGCACGCAGATAACTTCTCGTATCGGCAAACGTAATCATCATCTTGCCGATATCCCCCTGTGAAAAACCGTAATTTTTCAATGCATAATTATAGCGGTTGCTGACAATAATTCCGGAAACGGCTCCCACAACACCGGAAATGCTGACAATCAGGGCCACCATCACAATTGCAGAAGAAATTCGTTCTTTTAATCTCTTCTTATTTAACTTTTCAATCAACTTTTGTATCATATAAGTTTCCTCCTCAAACGGGTTCTCATTTGTTTAGATATTTTTTCAGAATTTCTTCCGTCATCTCAAACGGATAGTTCTTTAACTTGGCAGGATTCTGCAACAGTTTCTGCACATCCTCCTCCCACAGTTCCTCCGGGATCTGTGGTTTGCCCAGCAGCTTGTCCAGATAGGCGATAAATTCAGCCCGGTTCTCAAACCCAAGCAGCTCAAGCACCTCTGCCACCCGCTTCTGATTATTGTAAAAACGCAAAAATCCCGGCAGGAAAAATCCGACTGCCTTTCCATGCGGAATGCCAAGCTCATATGTAACCGGATAACTTAATCCGTGCGGAATACTGGTACCGGTATGTGCAATCGCCATACCTGCCACAACCGATGCATGCATGAATGTTTCGTATCCTTCATCCGGAATCTTAATCTCGGAAGAAAGCAGGTATTCCTTTGCACTGCCCCAGATCCGAAGACCTTCCGCTGAATATATCCGGTTATATGCATTCGCATTTGTATTCAGATATGACTCAATCAGATGTGCCAGCGCATCCACACAGGTGCTGACCATATTCTCATAAGAAGAAGTCTTTAAATATCCGGCATCCACAAATGCCAGATCCGCAAACCATTTGTGTGCGATTGACTGCTTGGTATGTAAGTCGTGCCGTGTCAGAATCGCATAAGGCGTCACTTCCGATCCCGTACCGGATGTGGTCGGGACTGCTGCAACCGGATAGCCCTGCATCGGCTCCGGATGATAAAGACGCCCCTCTGCATGATCGATTGCCGATGGATTCGCTGCCAGAAGCGAAATCGCCTTGGACGCATCCATCGGAGAACCGCCTCCCACAGCCACAAAGAAATCCACCTGTTCTTTTACCGCAATGCCCGCTGCCACAGCCACGGTCTCCACAGAAGGATTCTCTTCGATCTCATCAAAAATCACATAGGTCTGCCCGTTTGCCTGCAATGCCTGTTCAACTGCTGCAAGCGAACCATTGATGCGGCTGGAATGTTTTCCCGTCACAATCATGGCTCTGCTTCCTAATGCTTTTAACTCTGCACCGTTTTCCGAAACACAACCGCTGCCAAAAAATACCTTCGTCGGCATATACAATCTCATGTTTCTTCTCCTTTATGCGTTGCACATCTCTGTAACAACTTCATTGATCACCTTTCCGTCTGCCTTTCCTTTCAGCTCCGGCATAATCGTCTTCATGATCTGTCCCTTGTTCTTCGTTGCAATCACATCTGCAAACTTTTCCTTAACAATCGCAGTCACTTCCTCTTTCGAAAGCATCTTCGGTGCATATTCTTTCATAATGTCATAACGTTTTCTGTACTCCTCCAGCAAATCGGTACGGTCTGCCGGGCAGGAATCGATCTGTTCCTGAACGGTCTTTAATTCCTTCATGATTGTGGCATTGACCATATCCTCCGGAATGTCATCTCTGCATCCGGCATCAATGGCATTTTTCTTCACTGCCGAAACCAGAGACGAAATTGCATCCTTCCGTTCCTTGTCGCGCGCTTTCATCGCTGCCATCATATCTTTGCGTAGCTGTTCCATCTGCATAATTTCCTAACCTCCATGTCTATAAAATTCAGATAACTACATTATACTACGCTTCGGGCTGATAGCAAAGAATAACCTTACATTTTTTAATTATATTTATGAATTTCTTTCTGAAACTCCCGAATATCCTTTGCAATTTCACCACTGAGCAGGAGCATACAGATCAGATTCGGGATTGCCATCAGCGCATTGGCAATATCCGAGAAACTCCATACCAGATTCAGTGTCTGTGTACATCCGAAATACACAACAAAGGAAAAAACAAGGCGGTATACCATATTAAACCGGTGCGTTCCCAGCAGATATTCAAATGCTTTTTCCCCGTGATACTCCCAGCCGAGTATTGTAGAAAACGCAAACAATGTAATCCCGATTGTCACAAGCCAGCCCCCGGCTGATCCCAGAACCGTCTCAAATGCTGCAATTGTAACATCCGAACCGGTCAGCATATTCCCGGCAGCATCGGTCATGCCAAGGACACCGGAAGAGGCAATCGCAAGTCCCGTAATCGTACAGACAACAATCGTATCCCAGAAGGTTCCCGTCATATTGATATATCCCTGACGCACCGGGTTATCCGTCGTTGCAGCCGCTGCCGTAATTGCCGCAGATCCCATACCGGCTTCGTTGGAAAATACACCTCTGGCCACACCATAACGCATTGCATTCATCATGGAAGCGACAATCGTTCCGCACAGACCGCCGCCTACCGCTTTTACCGAAAATGCCATCTGAAAAATCATCAAAATGCCTGCCGGCAGATTCGAAATATTTCCGATAATGACAATAACTCCACAGATCACATAAAAAATCGCCATCAACGGAACGACCACCGAAGAAACCTTTGAAATGGATTTGATACCGCCGACAATGATCAGCAGGGCAAGCACCGTAATCACAATTCCGGTCAGATGGGTCGGCACATGAAATGTCGTATGTAATGCACCGGAAATCGAATTTCCCTGTGTCATATTGCCGATTCCAAACGAAGCAATCACAGCAAAGAGTGCAAATAACCACGCAAGAACCGCTCCAAATCTTTTATTCTTCAGTGCCTTTTTCATCGTGTACATCGGGCCGCCGCTCATCTCCCCTTTGGCATTGATCTCACGGTATTTGATCGCCAGCATACATTCACTGAACTTCGACGTCAGACCAAATGCAGCAGAGATCCACATCCAGACCAAAGCTCCCGGACCACCGGAAACCATCGCCGTCGCAACCCCCACAATGTTGCCCGTTCCGATTGTGGCGGCAAGTGCTGTGGTCAGTGCCGAAAACGGAGACACATCGCCCTCGCCATGGCTTTTCGTCCGCGCCTCTTTGCTTAACGTACTTTTGAGTGCATAACCGAGATTTCTCCATGTCAGAAACCGCGTGCGGATCGTAAGGAAAATTCCGGTCCCCACAAGCAGAATCAGCATGACCGGTCCCCAGACAAAATCGTCAATTGCTGTAATCACATCATTTAACTTTTCCATAACCTCATCCCTCCTGTTTTCAAATAAAAAAGGGCAGTGTCTGAACAACATCGCCCTTTGTTTTTTATATCCTATGAAATTTGTCTTTATATTATACTTCCGAAAGGAATCTGTCAACTGGTTTATGCAGCAACATCCACTTCGTCATCCTTCTGACGCAGAATCCTTGCCGTTTCCATCCCATTCTTTCCCGGCATCTGGATATCCAAAAAGAGCATATCCGGCTTACAACCACTTGCAATCAGTTCATCACCCGATAAATATGTTTCTATCACTGCATCCGGTAATAATTTCTTTATTTTTCTTCTAATATCAAGCCTATAGATTTTTCATCATCGCAGATTGCAATTTGCATCCTGACAATAGTATTCTCAAAAATATATTCTCCCCGAAAATGCCACATGCGGTAATTCATAAAAAATACTGTCCCCCGGACAGATCGGACGATACAGAGGATCTGCCACAATGATCCCTGCACTTTTAAGTGCCTCTTCCATTGCTTCCTCTCCAAGCACCATTTTATCTTTTTCACCGAGCAAATCCGCACATTCCTTTAACGGACACAGTACGCGGGCGGCACGACCATATCTTTTTTCAATCCCTGCTGCTAATGATCCCATAGTGACAGGTTCTCCGACCAGCGTGATATCTGCCTCCTGCTGCATGCGGTTCTGCAAATATACAACCGCCGGCTCTGCCTGCCGTGTGGCTGCACGCTCCAGTGCATTTGAAATATCTTCTGCCAGCCACTCGTTTGGTGTTCCGATCACATATGGTATTTTGTACTTCTCCCAGAGTATCTTTGCCACACGGAGTCCTACTGCCGAGACAACCAGATTAACGTCTGCCTCCGCTGATCTTTGCAACGTTTTCAAATCATCGCCCATCGCCCACACAGACATAACCTGCCATCCGTATTTCTGCAGATTCTCTTTTAAGGTTTCTACATTTTTCTGTGGTCCGAAATCAAGTGGTGTCACACCTAACAGATTTACCGTGCGCGAAGAGGGATCTCTATTCTCCTGCCTGTCCGTTTCTCTGACAAACCGCTTTGCGATTTCTTCGAGTGCAATGCCCGCTCCATACACATAATCATTCATCCCGTTCGTCGGCACGGAAAATGCCGGAATTCCGGTTTCTGTCTCAATCACACGCGCAATTGCAGGAAAATCCGTACCATTCATAAATGGAATAGGCGAACCTGCCAGCGCGATAAATTTGGGATGCAGTTCACGGGCTGCATACTCGATATCATCAATAAATTTTCTGTCATTTCCCATGATCGCGTCAATTTCTGTAAGTCCCGAGATAAAAATAAGACTGTCCTGATCGTACCAGCGGATTTCATCATGCGTATTGTAAGTAGAGTTGCATCCGGAAGGATCATGCATAACTGTCATTCCGCCAAGTTCATACAGTGCAGAACAGACTCCTGACACATCGGCCGTATAAACCGGTATCATTCGATAAGATTGTCTCATAGACAGCACTCACACCCCCATCCTTTTTGTACAACAAGTTTTTCTGTATCCTTTTCATTGAGATATGCATCCATCATCAGCTCTGCGGTTCTTCGAATACCGTCAAATCCATACAGACCTTCTCCCTGTACCAGATTGACAAAGTGACGGCTTCGGCCAAAATAGGCCGCTTTCTGTCCGATTGCCAGCACTTCCCCGCTTGCACCTCTTGGCAGTACACGCATCTTCACCTGAATCGTTGCGATCAGCTCAAGTTCCGGTGCATGCTCCTGCAGCCAGAAAAAATCTGCTTTTTCTTCTGGACTGATACTGTCCAGATAAACAGCTTTCACACAAAAGCCATGTGTCAGAAGCAGTTTTGCCAGTCCAAGTGGTCTTGGATGATACAGATAATCCAGAGTGACCGGCATATCCCCGATCAGATTTTTTGCTTTTGCCAGAGCCTCCTCACAGGACTCCTGCTCGCGGGCCAGCTCATCTTCTGTCAGTTCCGGCAGTCCGAGTGCATCGGTCAGCTGCTTTAACTGCTTTCTGATCTCATCATAGTCAAAACTGCCGGGCAGATACAGAGATTTTCGTCCCAGGCGGCCTGCCTGTGCCTCCATCCCGTATTTTCCAGCCGGATAGCAGTCGATAAACAGGCATCCCCTGCTCATATCCAACAGTTCCTGCCAGGTTTTACATCCGGGCAGTTCCAGCACCTTATAACCATATCGTTTTAACAGACGCTTAATATCACTGTTCTCATCCAGAACAAAATCACTGCCAAAGACAGATACTGTTTTAGCGTCCGGCTCACAGCCCAAAAGAGGATCATACATTGCTTTCCGCAGCTTCTGGTCCGGTGTCAGTCCATGTTTTTGCATAATCGGGTCCATATAACAGCGGATAAAGCAGATGTCAGGAAAACGATGCTCCAGTTCCCTGTAAATATAGTTCAGATTACTTCCCACAAAATGATGCAGACAAACGGTAAAAAGCAGAACCGCCTCAGGATGGTTCTTCCGTTTATTCAACACATCCGTCACACCCTCGATGGTAATATCCTCCAAATTGCCGCTTAGCAGATTCTGCTCCTCCACAAGAACAAAAGAAAAACGGTCTGCTGCATTCATTTCTGCCGCAGTCAGTACAACACCACGCATACAGTTATCCGCACAGACATAGATCTGGATAGATTCCGGAACCTGCATTCCCGTATGCACAATATTCCAGTTGCCATGCACCGGCGAATTATACTCCAGTGCCGAAACAAATGGTGTTGGAAATGAGGCATCTTTTATTTTTACCACAGCATCTTTCGAATCAACAGTTTCCCCCACACGACGTAACATTACGCTTCCTCCTGTATATATCCAGACCTTACCTTATCGCTTTTCGCTTCCAGAATGCCACCGCATATGCGATACATCTGCATGGCAAGCGCACGGTATTCGTCTGCCATTTCACCTGTTGGATAACACTCCATCAATGTTTTTTTCTGCTCCTCTGCCAGTGCCACCTGCCCGCTGTGTGATAGTGTACCAATAACAGCTGTGTGAAAATCGTCTGCCAGTTCTGCCACTTTTTCCTCTTCCCGCGGGACATCCCTGCGATTTAAAATGAGTCCGCCAAGCCCGGCATATCCACGGTTTTTAAAATTTTCCACTGCCATGGCAATATTTGCAGCTGCATGAATTGCCATGTTTTCCCCGGAGGTAATAATAAATATTTTGTCCGCATAACCGCCCCGCATCGGCATGGAAAATCCACCGCATACCACATCTCCGAGTACATCATATAAAACCACATCCGGTTTGTATACATCATATGCGCCAAGCTCTTTTAACTTTTCCAGTGCCGTGATGATACCACGGCCGGCACAGCCAAGTCCCGGTGTCGGTCCACCGGCCTCCACACAGATAACACCATTATACCCAATGCGTATCATATCCTCCAGCTGCAACGCCTGCTTTTTCTCATTATATAAGTCGAGCACGGCCGGCACAGCCTTTCCATGACGGAGCAATATGGTAGAATCTGCTTTCGGATCGCATCCGATCTGCATCACCTTAAGCCCCATTTCTGCCAATGCAGCCGCTACATTTGAAACGGTAGTGGATTTTCCGATTCCGCCTTTTCCATATACTGCTATCCTGATCAATCCTGTGTTCCCCCTTCTGCCGGAGTAATGACATTCGAATATGCAGTCTTTGCGAATACACCTTTTAAATGTCCGATTTTTCCAGAAAGTGCACTGATCGTGTCCTGTGGTGCATCAATGACAATGCTTATGATGCTGATTCCTTTTGCGCGGTATGGTATGCCCATTCTGCCTACAATGTACTGACGTGCTTCATGAAGAAGGATATTTAATTCTTCAATGGCATCCTCCTGTTCTACAATAATTGAAATAACTGCCACTCTGGTTTCCATGCCCTGACTCCTCCTGTTAACAGATTCTTGGTAAAAGCTCTCCCCCCGGCTGTGGAAGCAGTGCCTGTGTGCCGATTTCCGTCTCCATTATAACTCTTCCCGGTTCCTCTGCGATCACTTCACCAATAATAGCTGCATCTGCGGAATATGGACATTTTTTCAATGTTTCTACAATGCCCTCTGCCTCTTCCTTTGGTGCCATGATGACAAGTCTTCCTTCGCATGCCAGATATAAAGGCTCAAGTCCAAGCATCCCGCAGACTCCTTTTACTTCCGGCCGTACCGGAACAGCCTCTGCATTTAAACGGATGCCTACGCTGCTCTGACCTGCGATCTCATACAGGACTGTTCCGACGCCGCCTCTGGTCGCATCACGTATCACATGCAGGTTATGTGTGGTATCCATGACTGCCTTTACGGTCTTCCACAAAGGTGCACAGTCACTGGTCACATCCGCATCGATGCCAAAATCTTCCCGCTCTAACAGGATCGTACATCCGTGCCGTCCGATATCACCGGTTACGATGATTGCATCTCCGGGCTTTGCCAGTTCTCCGCCGACGGTCACTCCTTCTTCGATCTCCCCCATTCCGGTCGTGGTGATAAAAATTCCATCCACCTGTCCTTTTCCGGCAACCTTTGTATCTCCCGATACAATATGTACTCCGGCCTCTTTTGCTGTTTTTTCCATGGCAGCTGCGATTTCTTCGAGTTTTTCCATTGGAAATCCCTCTTCAATTACAAAAGCGCAGGTAAGATAAAGCGGTTTTGCACCCATACAGGCAAGATCATTTACCGTTCCGCAGATAGACAGTTTGCCGATATTTCCCCCCGGAAAAAATGCCGGAGATACAATAAACCCATCTGTAGATACTGCCATTCTTCCTGCCGGCGGAACTAATACCGCTGCATCATCTGCCGTCAGATCATTGTTTACAAAATGTGCCTTAAACACCTGATCAATCAATTCGGATGTCTGCTTTCCACCGGCACCATGTGCCATCGTTACTGTTTTATTTTCCATGATGTTTTTTCCTTCTTTCTTATGAATACTGATAATATGCAGAGCAGGCTCCCTCACCGGACACCATGCAGGCGCCGATCGGATGCTGCGGTGTACAGCCTTTTCCGAATACTTTACAATCGGATGGTTTGCATTTCCCCTGAAGTACATCGCCACAGCGGCAGGCCGGATTTGGTTTTCCTTCAATTTTCGGCATCTGATATTTGAGACGTGCATCGAACTCCTGCCACTCCTGTCTTAATTTCATGCCGGATTTCGGAATAACACCCAGCCCTCTCCATTCGCAGTCACAGGCTTCCATCATCTCATCTACAAGCAGCTGTGCCTCCCTGCTTCCATCCTGTGTCACCACTCGCGGATAGCAGTTTACAAAAAATGGCTTTCCTTCCTGGAATTTTACCAGCGCAACCGCCAGTGCTGTCATCAGTTCTTTTGCCGTAAATCCTGCCACAACACCGCTGACCCCTTCTTCGGTCAGAGCTTCGCAAAGACGTGTTCCCGTAATGGCATTGACATGTCCCGGATATAAAAATACATCTGCACTGTCCTTTAATGCCTCATACGCCTGAGGCATGGTTTTGTTTGCCACCAATATAGAGTAATTATCCAGTCCATCTTCTCTTGCCGCCTTTACGGAAAGACATCCTGCCGGTGTCGTTGTCTCAAATCCGACCGACAGAAATGTCACCTGCTCATCCGGATGTTCTCCAGCATATTTTTCGGCATCTGCCGGAGAATACACAACATGGATTTTCGCTCCCTGTTCTCTGGCTCCCGCAAGGCTCATATTAGTTCCCGGCACTCGCACCAGATCACCAAATGTACAGATTGTAACTCCTTTTTCCAATGCCAGATAAATAGCTTCATCTATAAAACTAACCGGTGTTACACATACCGGACATCCCGGTCCGGAAATCAATTCTACCTGTTTTGGCAGCAGTTTACGGATTCCCAGCCGGAAAATCTCATGTGTGTGCGTACCGCACACTTCCATGATCCGCACATCCGGGCCATCATAATTTTCAATGATCTCTCTGGCTGTTTTCATTATAAAAATTCCTCCATGAGCTGCTCGGTTTCACTGTCGTCCTCATCGGTGATTTTTGCAATTGCTACACCTGCATGCACCATAACATAATCTCCCGGCTCCAGATCTTCCAGAAGCTGGGAAGAAACCTCTCTTTTGGCACCGCCTGCATCAATGACCGCCGTGCCATTACTGATTTTTACTACCTTAGCTGATAAACCTACACACATCTTTTTATCCTCCTATTTCTGTAATTGATACATCCCATATGCTGCCTGTCCGATTGCAATTCCTCCGTCATTCGGCGGAATCATGCGGTGCCGCAGCACTTCGAATCCTTCCTGTAACAGTCGTTCTTCTGTCAGACGCAGCAGTAACCGGTTTTGGAATACGCCACCGCTTAAGGCAACTTTATCCCTGCCACTGCTTTCTTTTGCTTTGATACAGGCAGCTGTAATCATTTCTGCCAGTACCTGATGAAACCGATATGCCAGCATCCCGGTGTCTTCGCCCCGCATTTTTGCTTCTGTAATCTGCTGCACCAACATCTGTGTATTTAAAACGAAACGCTCTTTTGTTTCATGCAGCAGTATATCCTTATTTTCCTTTTGCTCCTGTGAGATATTTGAGAGGTTCTGCTGCTCGTATGCCTCTGCTGCAAACTGCAATGCCGTCGATGCTTCCCCTTCAAATCCTGACCTGCGCCTGATCCCGAGTATCGCACTGACGGCATCAAAAAGCCGTCCTGCACTGGTTGAAGCCACCGCATTGATCTTCCGGTCTGCCATGGTGAACTGTACCCTGCTTTCCTGTTCGCTGCAAAGACCCAGTGTTTCCATGATCTCCCATGCCCTTTTGCGATCTTTCGTATATCCGTAAATCATAGAGACCGCAATACGCCAGCCCTCTTTTGCAGAAGCATCGCCCCCCATCTGTAAAAACGGGGTAATACTTCCGAATCTTGTAAAATTCCCATAATCCGCCAGCAGGATCTCTCCGCCCCAGATCGTGCCATCCGTTCCATATCCGGTTCCGTCAAAAGCGACTCCGATGACCGGATCATGACAGTCATTTTCTGTCATACACGATAATATGTGTGCATAATGATGCTGCACTCTTATCACCGGATATCCAAGTTCTTCCGCTACAACCGTAGAATTGTATTTTGGGTGCAGATCACAGACCACAGCCTGTGGCTTTACTTCCAGCAATGTCTGAAACCGGTGTATTGTCTCCTGCAATGCCTTTACCGTTCTTAAGTCCTCCAGATCTCCCACATATGGTGACGGATAAAACCTGTTGTCCACACCTATGCAAAAGGTATTTTTCAATTCCCCGCCAACCGCGAGCACCTGTCCTTTCCAGTCTGCTTTTGTCATAAACGGCAGCGGTGCATAGCCTCTGGAACGCCGGATCATGTACGGTTCATTTCTGTAAAAATCCATCACCGTATCATCTGCCCGTATCCTGATTTTGCGGTTATGTGACAGCATCGCATCACACAAATGGGATAATTCGGCAACAGCTTCCTCATCCTCACGACAGATCGGTGCACCGGAAGTATTTCCACTGGTCATCACCAGAAGATCCGGCATCTCGATACCATCATCATACTGAAAAATCAATAACTGCACCGGTGCATATGGAAGCATCACACCAACTTTTGGATTGTTCGGTGCCACCGAAGATGCCAGCCCGCCATCGCTTCGTCTGTCCAGTAACAGAATCGGTTTCTGATGTCCGGTAAGAATCGCCTCCTGCTCCGGCGTCACCACACATTCCCGTTTTACAACCGATTCATCTTTTGCCATAACTGCAAAGGGCTTGGCCGGGCGGTTTTTTAATGTTCTAAGACGGCAGACCACTTCTTCATTTGTAGCATCACAGCACAGATGAAACCCTCCGATTCCCTTGATTGCTACAATTTTGCCTTCACGAATAAGCCGGCGTGTATATGTAATTGCGGCACGTCCCCGCTCGGGTCTGCCGATCAGATACACCTGTGGTCCACATTGGTTGCAGCACACCGGCTGCGCGTCATACCGCCTGGTTTTCTCATCCGTGTATTCTTTTGCACAGTCCGGGCACATCGGAAACTCTTTCATACTTGTGCGTTCCCTGTCATACGGCAGAGCATCCAGAATCGTAAGCCTTGGTCCACAGCAGGTGCAGTTGATAAACGGATGCAGATACCGTCTGTCTTTCGGGTCAAACATTTCTGCCTTGCACTCATCGCAGATTGCAATATCCGGGGAAATAAAGATTTCCCCTTTTGTTTTTTCACTTTCGATAATGTCAAAATGTTCAAAGTGTTCTGTTGTATCTGCAGTGATATTCTCTGTATTTATCTTCAAAACAGCCGCACGCTTCGGTGGATGTTCTTTCAGACTGTTTAAAAATCCTTCGATCTGTTCTTTTGTCCCCTGTGCATAAATTTCCACATAGGGTCCTTTATTGCAAACAGTTCCGTAAATTCCATGGTTTGTCGCATGGCGGCTTACCGTTGGCCGGAAACCAACACCCTGAACGATACCGTATACCCGGATGCGCCAGGTCATCTCATTCTTATACACACTTTTCTCCAATCGTACACTCCCTTATTGCGGGTCACATCTTACAAGACAACCGGCAACTGTTATCTCATCTCTGCAAGATGCCCCGACACCGCAAAATGTATCGTATCCACAAAGATTCCGTCAAATTCCGGTGTCATACGCTTCATACATGGATCCGCGTAAATCACATCATATTCCATGTTTTCCACCAGCCTTATATAATCTTCTTCATCCCGCAGATGCAGATCTGTGTCACTGCAAAGCTCTGGCTTTATCATAAACCAGCTTGCAACTGTCACCTGTGCATCCTTTGCTTTTTTTTGTATCTCTTCCCGGATTGCAGATCCGATCACCTGCTGCTGTACAATAAGTACCTTTTTCCCATGATAATCCATATCGTAAACCATTTCATCCACCAGCGGATAGCCTGTCTCGTACGGTGTTCCATATGTTCGTTCCAGATATTTCGCTGCCTCTAAAGCGGCCGGCGATACCACGATATTTTTTTCCACATTGGAAACCGATTTTACATCATCAAGTCCATTTCCCATTCCAAAGCAGACAGCAGTTTTTCCTTCTGCCGCAAAACGCTCCCGGATACGGTCTGCTGCACGCAGATCACTGATATCCTGTGGTGTCATGCCAAGTATCCCGATTCTGCCCAAAATCACGTCTTCTTTTTCACCTGCAAATACCAAAAACAGTTCCTTCCAGGCTTTTTCTTCCCCCTTGTCATACAATTCCATTCCATCCGTATCCACAGTCAGAATCGACAGATCCACTTTTTTCTCCGCCATACGCTTTAAGGCATGGTAATCCGTTCCGATAACGGCCGGAACCGGCGTCCCGATAATCGCTGCAAACTTTGCATCCAGTTTTGTCACGGCATCTGCAAGCTTTGCCACCAGCCTGTCATCACGGCCGAGAATTGCATCCATATCGCGAAGCCCTGCACTAAACAGTGCGCTTTTGCTCTCAAACCACCGCGGCTCATCAAATCCACAGATATTTCCGGTACAACCACCGGCATCGCAAATGACGATAATACCGCCAAATTCATATAATACAGACACCGCACCTGACTGATCCGGTGCAAATGGTGTCAGATATTTTCTCAGTCCTCTCATTGTGTTATACCTCCGCCAATGCCTCAAACAGTCTGCGCACACCGGCATAACCGTATGGCTGCCGTTCTTCATTCCAGAGCACATTGGAACATTCTTTATGATAATAGCCGGCATCTTTTCCTATGGTCATATTGACGCCGGACTGACTTTTGTCATAATACAGCATGGTCGGTTCCAGATTGGAAAAAACTTTCGTATCCGGACTGATTTTTGCCAGTTGTTTTACATAGACAAAGTTTTCACCGGATAATGTTCCATAAATCTCCGACACACGAAATCCATAGTGTACCAATGCAAGTGCCAGTTCGAACGGATCTCCGTTCATCCATTCTCCGACGGCAAATACTGCATCCGGATGTATTTCCCGGAATTTTTCTACCGCCTCCTCTGCTGCCTTACGCGGTATTTCATCCTCAAATTCCACACCCAGTGCAGCGGCAAGAGCACGATACTGACTGGCAATTTTATCGATCTGATATAATCTGCGCAGCTCGATATATGGGATTTTCAGCCGGTCATGAAAATCCTCTGCCGCAAAGCGCGCTTCCGGATGCAGTACCAGATTAAAATTTGCTTCCGACATGGTCTGATACTGTGCATAATCCTTGCACCTGGAAATCTCATGGATTGTTTTTACTCCTGCCCCATGAAGCAGATCATACAGCTCACAGTCATCCGTAAGTGGTGAAAAATATCCCAGTAAATTCACCACGTTTCCTTTTTTCTTTTTCGGTTCCAGCAACGAATAAACGGACTGCCGCACATGCACCATCGGTGGTTTTCTGCCCTCTCTGGTCAGTGCATACATATAACATGGCCTTACCGGAACCTCTGCATATTCCTCTGCCTTGTGACAGACACGCTCCATATCCGTGCCAAGCAGCGCATCCACACAGGTAATACATATCATCACAACAGACGGCTTTTTCTTAAGTCCTTCGCATATTTCCACTACTGCCTTAGGGATCTTTTTCAGGTGCCTTCCGGTCACAATATCCGTCTCATCCATCAACAGATAATAAAAACGGTCCTGATAGGCCCGCATCGAACTAAGCACCGAGGTATTGCGGCCACAGCATCCCGGAGACACGATCAACATAACAGAATCCGGAACCGCCAGACCTGCACGTTTGACACCAAATCCTTCTGCTCCCGGAGAATTGAATGCCAGCGTTGCAGGGGAACTGTAGATCAGATGTGTATGGGAAATAAGCTGTCTGGGAATGTTATTTTTTCCAAGCTCATCCAGCTCTTTTACCGTACAAAAATATGCTTCCTGTCTCATGCGTTTTCCTCTTCTTTCCATAACAATGTGGCAAGATCAAAGAAACATCTGCTGATTTCAGAGACCGGATCTCCTTCGATCACAGTCTTTCCCTGCTCTTCCCAGTGAATAATTTCATTACTTCGCGGCACTTCTCCCACAATCGGCACCCCGATCTTTTCTGAAAATGCCTGTACTTTTTCTTTCTCATTTTCTACATTTCTGTGATTTAACACGATGCCAAATACCCGGGCATAACTGCGATCCTCAAAATTTCTGACTGCACTGGAAATATTGTTGGCAGCATACAGTGCCATTTTTTCACCGGATGTAACGATCAGAACCTTATCCGCATATCCCTCACGAATCGGTGCTGCAAATCCACCGCACACAACATCACCTAATACATCATACAAAACCACATCGGGTTTATAATGTTCGAATAGTTCCATATCTTCAAGAAGCTGAAAAGTCGCAATAATTCCACGCCCCGCACAGCCAAGTCCCGGTGTCGGTCCGCCCGTCTCAATGCAGAGGATTCCTCCATAGCCTTCCTTTGAAATCTGCGCCAGCTCATCCGGCTCCTCGTCCTCTTCCCTCATATAATTCATTACCGGACGAAGTGGCTCACCACCAAGTAAATTAATGGTGGAATCCGCTTTCGGATCGCATCCGATCTGAATGACACGTTTTCCCATATTTGCAAAAGCTGCTGCAAGATTGGAAGTCACTGTGGATTTTCCAATACCGCCCTTTCCGTATACTGCTACCTTTAACATGCTATCCTCCTGTTATTTTCAACGCAAAAAACCATCTTTCGGGCAATCTGTCAGAAAGATGGTTCTGTAAATCCTTATTTCTTAACTATTCCTGCTCGGATCATCCTTGCCGTCAGAGTTTTTATTCATTTATATTAAAATTGTTCAACACAATTACCGTCGTATCTTTTTCACCAAATGCTCTGCAGATGAATGAATCAGATACCGCAATTTTCCCAATCATTTTATCAGCTGTTATACAAATTAGTCAACACGAACTGCATGCTTCAATCCCCTACACCTGCATATTCCAACATATTTAAGCCTTTGACCTGTCCTGTTTTTCATAGGTATACTCTCACGTCATTTTATTTTCTACAGACAGTATACCATAAAAATCAGAAATTGCATCCTCTTCATTTGCACCAAATATAAAAAATGACTCTGTGGGATTTGCCCACAGAGCCATTTTTTATATTTGCCTTTTATTTCAGATATCCGTTTGTAACCATATCTACAATCTCACCTGTCGGAATGGAAAATTCGACCATTCCCATATATCCCGGTGCTACTTCATACTTGTCAAATACAAAGGTAAGTTTTCCCTTCTCATTGACATAGAAATTCGTCTTATTGCTGATGGACTTGAAATTGAACTTATTGTTTTCATCGTCCACAAAATAGGTAACATCTGCATTCTCTTTCATCTGTGCCCGCATCTGTTCTTTGATATTGTCGGAAATCCGGTCAATATAGCCGCTTCCTTTTTTGAACAGATTTTTCAGAGTGATTTGTTTTCCGGATTTTTTATCCACACTGAAAATCTTTGCATAACTCTGGGAGCCGCCCATAGCAATTACCGTATCAATCCGCAGGCAAAACATCTTGTCGTTGTCGGTTACAACCTTATATCCGGAAGTAAGGCTCTCGTTTCCCTTCTCCCCCTTCTTTACGTCTGCCACATCTTTTTTATAATCTTTGATAAATTTATTCTGATAACTGGATATTGCAGCATTCAGTTTTTCACTTTCGCTTTTCATGACTTTTCCGTCTGTACCTGTAATTTTCACTTTCGGAATCTTTACGCTGGCTTCCATCCGTTTGTCTTTCTGGTGATCGGTATACTTCTTTGCCAGCGATACTTTATAAACCGGCAGACTTGTTTTTGCCTGTGTAACCACCGTTCCTGCTCCCATTGTCACCAGCATTGCCGCAGCAGCTACTGCAATACCTGTCTTTTTTAATACACTACTAAGTTTACTCATTTTATGTTCCTCCTTGTTTTTTGTTTCTATCTATTAGACCATTCATCACGCATAAAAGTTTCAAAATTACAAAAATTTCCATTTTATTTTTCTGCTGCCCGGCTTCATTGAAAAAAAACAGGAAAAAAGCTATAATAATATAAGTTTGCCATATAAAAGCAAATACAGATATTAACATAAGAAAGGGCGAAACATATGACTTCAGAACAACAAAATCCACTTGCCGTGGACAAAATTTCTTCGCTGATTCTGCGCTTTTCCGTACCGAGCATTATCGCCATGCTTGTCAGTGCGGTATACAACATTGCAGACCAGCTTTTTATCGGAAATGCGGTCGGCACACTCGGCAATGCCGCTACCAACATTGCATTCCCACTTGCCATGATGTGCACAGGACTTGGACTTCTGTTTGGAATCGGCGGTGCGGCAAGCTTCAACCTTCACATGGGTGCCGGCAAAAAAGAAAGAGCTCCCTATTTTGTCGGAAACGCCATCACAATGCTTCTTACCGTTGGCATCCTTCTTTTTGCCATAACCGAATTATTTTTGAATCCTCTGCTGGTCGGATTTGGTTCCCCTGCAGATGTTCTCCCGCTTGCCCGGCAATACGTCCGTGTGACGGCGATCGGTTTTCCTTTTTTAATTCTTACGATCGGAAGCGGACACTTAATCCGTGCAGACGGCAGCCCAAAGATGGCGATGTTTGTAAACATTTCCGGCGCCGTCATCAACATTGTATTGGATGCCGTGTTTGTTCTGGGATTCCACTGGGGCATGTACGGTGCTGCAGCGGCAACCGTGATCGGTCAGGTCATCTCTGCGATTATTGCGGTCTGCTATCTGTCACACTACCGCACAGTAACCCTGCACTCCGGGCATTTCCGGCCGAATGCTTCCCATCTGGCACAGATCTGCTCACTTGGCATGGCTTCTGCCATCAACCAGGTTGCCATGATGATCGTGCAGATTACGATGAACAACCTGCTAAAGCATTACGGTGCACAGTCCGTTTACGGAGAGTCAATTCCGATTGCCTGTTCCGGAATTGTCATGAAAGTCAACCAGCTTTACTTTTCCGTGATTATCGGCCTGTCACAGGGCAGCCAGCCGATCCAGAGTTTTAACTACGGTGCGAAACAATACAACCGGGTAAAGGAATCGTATCGTCTGGCGATTACGGTCGGTGCCATTGTATCCATTGTATCCTTTCTGCTGTTTCAGATTTTTCCGCGACAGATCCTCGGTCTGTTTGGCAGCGGAAGCAAAGAATATTTTGATTTCGGTGTAAACTATTTCCGGATTTTCCTGCTGTTTACATGGCTTAATTTTATGCAGCCGATTTCCTCGACGTTTTTCAGTTCGATCGGAAAAGCATATAAGGGAACGTTTCTTTCTCTGACAAGACAGATTTTATTCCTGCTTCCTTTGCTTTTGCTTTTCCCGCGTTTCTGGGGAATTAAGGGAATTCTTTATGCGAGTCCGGTTGCGGATGTGTTATCTTTTGCAGTTGGACTGGCAATGGTTATACATGAATTCCAGTTGATCCGGAAGTTGGAAGTTTCTGAACAGAATACAACGACTTTCTAACATGAAAGTAAAAATATAGTTTCCTGCAAAAAAGCGCGCAGCAAAAGGGGGGCACCACTTTTTGCTGCGCGCATTTTTTACTGTTTCAAATCGGCTTTTATTTATTTTTCAGCCCCGATATGAGTTCTCAGCTTATTTTTGATCTCATTCTCAAGCTTCTCCACAAACTCATCCAGTGGAAGAACTGTGGTATCTTTTTCTCCATGCAGACGGAAGGATACGGTTCTGTCTTCTTTCTCATTGAAGCCGACAACCAGAAGATACGGCACCTTCTGCACCTGTCCTTCACGCATACGATAGCCAAGCTTCTCGGATCTGTCATCGAGTTCTACACGGACATCCTTTGCCTCTAATGCATCGCAGATTTCCTTTGCATAAGCAGTCAGTTCCTCGTTGTCTGTCTTAACCGGCATCACACGAACCTGAACCGGAGCCAGCCATGTCGGCAGATTTCCCTTGGTCTCCTCAAGAATATATGCCATGAAACGATCGAGGGAACCAAGGATTGCACGATGCAGAACAACCGGTGTCTTCTTCTCGCCATCACGGTCTACATAAGACAGATTGAATTTTGCCGGGAGACAGAAATCAAGCTGGCAGGTAGAAAGTGTGATCTCATTGCCGACTGCAGGCTGTACGTTTACATCCAGCTTTGGTCCATAGAAAGCAGCCTCTCCAATTTCCTCTGTATAATCAATTTTCAGATCATTCAATACCGTGCGGAGTGCATCCTCTGCCTTGTTCCACATAGCATCATCGTCATGATACTTTTCTTTATTTGCCGGATCGCGAAGAGACAGTACACAACGGTAATTGGTAATTCCGAAATCCTTGTAGGTACTAAAAATCAAGTCTACAACCTTGGTAAACTCATCCTCAATCTGCTCCGGTGTTACAAACAGATGCGCATCGTTCTGACAGAAATGTCTGCCTCGCTCGATACCCTTTAACGTTCCGCTGGATTCGTAACGGAAATCATGTGCGATCTCACCGATACGGATCGGCAGATCCTTATAGGAATGTCTTCTGTTTGCATAGATCATCATATGATGCGGGCAGTTCATCGGACGAAGAACGAAAGACTCTCCCTCCATCTCCATTGGTGGGAACATGTTTTCTTTGTAGTGATCCCAGTGACCGGATGTCTTGTACAGATTTACGGTACCGACACAAGGAGTCATAACATGCAGATAGCCCAGCTTTCTTTCCTTGTTCTTGATATAATTCTCCAGCTCCTGCCAGATCACATATCCTTTCGGAAGGAACATCGGAAGTCCACGGCCAACCAGATCATCAACCATAAACAGGTTCATGTCCTTTCCGATTTTTCTGTGATCTCTTTCCTTTGCTTCCTCTAAAAGCTTAAGGTGTGCCTCCAGCTCCTCTGCGGTCGGGAAACATACACCATAAATTCTCTGCAGCACTTTGTTTTTGCTGTCACCTTTCCAGTATGCACCAGAGTGACGGATCAGCTTGAAGTTTCTGCAAAGTTTTACATTGTCTACGTGCGGTCCACGGCACAGATCCGTAAAATCGCCCTGATCATATACGGTAATATTTCCATCTTCCAGATCGGAGATCAGATCAAGTTTATACTCATCATTCTGGAACATCTCCATAGCCTCTGCCTTAGAAACTTCACGTCGCATGATTTTCTTTCCGGATTTTGCAATCTTTTTCATCTCTTTTTCGATCTTTTCGATATCCTCATCACGGATTACATCTTCCCCAAGATCTACATCATAGTAAAATCCCTCTGCAACAACCGGTCCAACCCAGAATTTTGCCTGTGGGTACAGATGCTTGATTGCCTGTGCCATCAGATGTGCACAGGAATGATTCAGTGTTTTTAATTCTTCATTTTCCTTAAAGTTTACCATTTTACGTTAACTCTCCTTCTTTTGGTATGGAAATAAAAAAGCACCCCGGATATGCATGACATATCTAAGGGTGCTTTATACACGGTTCCACCTTAATTCTTTTACTCTTTGGCTTATAACGCAGCCACACGGTGACGCTTCTTTCGCGCACAGCTCAGGAGTGGTCTTCATGAAATCTTTCCATAAACGGCTCACACCATCTGCCGTTCTCTCTGTATGTTTCAATTTCACTACTTGTTCCGTCAATGCTTTTTTCTATTCTTATGCATTGTACCACGTTCTGATTTCTAATACAATAGGGTAATTTTGCTAATCTGCTTTTTCATCCATATAAGTAATTTTCAGATCGAACGACCACGGAATATCGGAAAGATACTGTTCCTTATAATAATTATTTTCTTTTGTAATTTTTTTCCGGAAACGGAAGGAATCCGGAGTAAAAATCACAAGCAGATATGTATTTCCTTTCTTTAAGCGATACGTATTTTTTTCAGATTCCATACTGTATCTGGAAATACTGTCTTTTTTCTTCTGCAGTTCCCTCTGGATAGCGCTTGTATACCCTGCCGAATTTTTTATTGCACGATTCGCACTTCTCGTAAGTTTTTTCGATGCGTTGACATCATACCATACTTTGCCATAACCACTTGCAAAAGTTCTGGAAAGAAACTGATAGTAGGTACTGTTCCATGGGTCATAAATCTCATACCCGCTTTTTAACTCTTTTGGCAGAAACATGAGATAATTGTTATCATTATAGATCACTTCATTCTTGGATTTTCCCTTAAAATCACTTTCCGTAAACTGGTATTTACCGCTCTTTCTACATTGAAATTTTACAAATGAAACATTTTCCCCAATGCCATCATCATCCACATAACTGGTATTTGCCTTTCCAGTCATACCGGACACATTAATGACGTTCCTGCCCTCATACAATGCCGGGACCTGCTGCATCGTGTAATTATACACACTTTTTGAAATCAGTTTTCTCTCATAGGCGCTTGTCTCCATCTGTCTGTAAGTCAGTTTATCGGCATTGGACTTATTTACCAGATTTCCTGTCATCAGTGCTGTAACGGAATGCACCATTGCCGCATCCGCATGATCCATTTCAACCGGTGTCACAGCAAGCGCTGCCAGAATCATAGCCAGAATAAAACAAACTCTCTTTTTCCACATTTGTTTTCGCATATTAAATGATCCTTTTTTTGTTATTATTTTATTCTATCTTTCCGATTCCTTCAAGTACTTTCTGCTCTATTTTCATTATCTCATAAATAAAACCATCAGCCACCTTACCGCAAATGCTGCCACCCAGGCGATCATACACTGCCAGATCACCATGCCAACTGCCCATTTTCGTCCAAGTTCCCGGCGAATGGAAGCAATTGCTGCAATACACGGCGTGTACAACAGACTAAATACCAGAAGTGAAGCTGCCGCTACCGGTGTCAATGCATCCTTTACTGCTCCTCCAAATAAAATTTCCAGAGTTGAGATCACGCTCTCCTTTGCCATAACGCCGCTGATCAATGAAGTACAGATCCTCCAGTCTCCCAGTCCAAGCGGTGCAAAAATTGGAACCAGGCAGTTTGAAATCATCGCAAGAATACTGTCTTTAGAATCTGCCACCAGATTAAAATGCAAATCAAATTTCTGTAAGAACCAGATACAGATCGTTGCTACAAAAATAACGGTAAATGCTTTCTGCAGGAAATCTTTTGCTTTCTCCCACAAAAGCTGCATAACATTTTTCAGCCCCGGCAGACGATAATTTGGCAGCTCCATGACAAACGGAACCGCATCTCCACGGAACAGTGTTTTCCGATACAACAGCGCAACCAGGATTCCAATCACAATTCCGGTCAGATACAAAGCACACATCACGAGTGCTCCATACTCCGGGAAAAATGCGCTGGTAAAAAATGCATAAATCGGCAGTTTTGCCGAACAGCTCATAAACGGAGTCAGCAAAATCGTCATCTTCCGGTCTCTCTCACTCGGCAGCGTGCGGGTCGACATCACCGCCGGAACTGTACATCCAAATCCGATGAGCATCGGTACAATGCTTCGTCCGGAAAGTCCGATTTTTCGCAGAAGTTTATCCATAAAAAATGCAACTCGCGCAATGTAACCACTGTCTTCCATCAATGACAGAAAGAAAAATAATGTTACGATAATTGGCAGGAAACTCAGTACACTTCCGACTCCGGCAAAAATACCGTCAATGATCAGTCCGTGAAGCACTTCATTGACGCCCGCTGCCGTCAGCGCACGGTCTGTCACATTAGACAGTGCGTCAATCCCCATGGCAAGCAGGTTCTGTAAAAAAGCGCCGATCACATGGAACGTAAGGAAGAACACCAACAGCATAATACCGATAAAACATGGAATTGCTGTATATTTTCCGGTCAGAATCCGATCAATTTTCTCACTGCGGATGCGCTCCCGGCTTGCCTTCGGCTTTACTACCGTTTTCTCGCACACCTTTTCGATGAAATTAAAACGCATATCCGCAATCGCCGCACTGCGATCGAGCCCACGCTCTTTTTCCATCTGTACAATCAGATGTTCCATTGCTTCGTGCTCATTCTCGTCCAGTTCCAGTTTCTGCAGAATCAGATGATCCCCTTCAATGATCTTAGAAGCTGCAAAACGCAGAGGAATTCCCGCATGCTCTGCGTGATCCTCGATCAGATGGCTGACTGCATGAATACAGCGGTGCACGGCTCCACCAAACTCATTTTCACTACAGAAATCCTGTCGTCCTGGCCGCTCCTGATATTTTGCGATATGCAGTGCATGCCTTACCAGTTCATCCACTCCCTCATTTTTTGCAGCAGAAATCGGGACTACCGGCACACCCAGCATCGCTTCCATCCCGTTTACATCCACCGATCCTGAATTTCCGGTCATCTCATCCATCATATTGAGTGCCACAACCATCGGGATATCCATTTCCAGCAGCTGCATCGTCAGATACAGATTCCGCTCGATATTGGTTGCATCAATAATATTGATGATCGCCTTTGGTTTATCCTCCAGCACAAAATTTCTTGAAACAATCTCCTCACTGCTGTAAGGGGACATCGAATAGATTCCCGGCAGATCTGTCACCAAAGTGTCTGGGTGTCCTTTGATCGGTCCATCCTTGCGGTCAACCGTAACCCCCGGAAAGTTTCCGATATGCTGGTTTGAACCGGTCAGCTGGTTAAACAGCGTCGTCTTTCCACAATTCTGATTTCCCACCAGCGCATATGTAAGCCTCGTCTTTTCCGGCAAAGGGTTTCCATCCCCTTTTACATGATACTTTCCTTCTTCGCCCAGTCCCGGATGAACCGACTGATTAATGTTTCTGGCTCCTTCATGCTTTCTGGTACGGGAAGAAATCTGCTCAATTGTAATCTGATCTGCATCTGCCAGCCGAAGAGTCAGCTCATACCCATGGATCTGCAGTTCCATCGGGTCGCCCATTGGAGCAAACTTAATCACCGTCACTTCCGCTCCCGGAATCACTCCCATATCCAGGAAATGCTGCCGAAGCGCACCCTCGCCGCCTACGGTTTTAATGACTGCACTTTTCCCGATTTCCAAATCTTTTAACGTCATTCTCTTTTGTCCTTCGTTTTTTCTGTACTTATTGATATTTATTTTCAATTATACACTGTCCGATATAAAAGAGAAAGTTTTTCAAGAAAGAAATCGGCAAAAACCTGCCATTTTGTAAATTATGAATTTAATTTTTTATACAAAGCTATGGTTTTTTCGTTATTTCCACCATAAATAAAATAGTAATCAATCTGTCCGTCCCCCTGCGTGCTGATATAGGGACCATAGGTTTTGATATTACAAAGAAGAACGGATTGTGTCGCAGCGACACCGATTCCGTATCCTTTCCCCGATAAAACAAGTGGCATCCGCATCGGTTTTCCTCCAAAGGAAATATACTTCGCCTTGGAGCGCAACACCAGAAGATCTGTGGAAAGCACTCCTTTTGCATTGATTTTTTCGGAAAATTCCCAGTCGAAAAATTCCCAGGTCTGATTTTCCATAATCAGGCGCGGTTCTGTTGTGCGCTCCTTTAAAAGCAAGGTTCCGTCTGCTGTTTCAAAGCGCATGGCTCCCGTCTTTTTGTCGATGATAACCACTACTTTTTCTGTGGCAACTCTTAACGCGGACTTTGACTCTTTGGCACTCCAGAGAACCGTTTCCTCTGCTTTTGGCTTCCAGTAAGTATTTTTTATCTTTGTTGTTACTCCTTTGACATAGCTGACACGGATGATTTCCGGTGTGATCGGTGTCAGTCGAAGAAGTCCTGCCGCGCTTGCAATATCAATATGTTCCTTTGTCTTTTTGGCCGATTTCACGGCGCCACTGATTTTTGCGTGGCTGCGCACCGGAAGATTCCGGTTATCCGGCAGTTCTCCAAAGGCATAGGGAGACATATTCATTTGTTCGATTGCCGGCTTTTTTGATATTTTTGATATTTTAGAAGCGGGAGGAATGGCATGCGTGTGCACAGTCTTCTCCTCTGGCACACATGCTTCTATTTTTTTCGGCCCGATATATCCCCGGATGTTGTGCTCTTTATCTCCTTTTGCACGGCGCTCCTGCTCGATCTCTTTCTGTGTAAATAGTTTCCTGTCGTACTCTTTTGCTTTCGTCAGTGTCTCCGAAGAAAATTCCTGCATTTTTTTGTTTTCCGGAACCGGATCTGCCAGAATTTTACTCAGGGATTCCTGATAAACTACCGCCAGTTCATGCAATGCGCGCGTTGCTGCGACATACAAAAGCTTTACATGCCCATTGTCCAGCGGATAATTTTTCTCCGATGGATCATATAAAAGGACAGCATCAAACTCAAGGCCTTTGGTATAAGCAACCGGAAGCACCATAACGCCTTCTCCAAATTCGGTTGTCTCCAGATCGCAGTCTGTCACCGCAATATACTGTTTCAGCTGTGCAGCAATCTTGGCCGCTTCTATCGCGTCACGGCAGATTACGGCAATGGTTTCATATCCATCCTGCTGCCACTGACGGATCGTATGTACTACTTGTGCCAGTAACTCCTGCAGATCCTGCTTTTTTTCTACACGCACCTTCGCCCCATGGCGGATAATCGGCTCCACCGGATACACGGCAAAATCTCCGTGCCGTAAGATATCATTTGCATATTCCGAAATCTCGACGGTGTTCCGATAACTTTTCTGCAACAGACCAAATGCGTCATAGGTGCCGGTCAACACCAGTTTTTTCAATTCTTCCCAATCATTTAATCCGTATTGAAAGTGAATGTTCTGGGACGTATCTCCCATGATTGTATAAGTGCACCCCCGCAGACAATAATGCAGACAGCAATACGCCATCATTCCAAAATCCTGTGCCTCGTCGATGACGACATGGCTGGCCTCCCGCACTGGGTCTGTCTCTTTCATCCTCTTATAAATGTATGCAAGTGCTGCCAGATCATATACATCAAAAGAGTTTTCCGGTATATCCACCTCTTTTCCCGCAACAGCCTGCACCTGTAAAAATTCCCGGTAAAAATCATAAATGGATGTCTTCCATTTTCCATCGCCAAAATAAGAAGTGTATTTCTTATCCAGTGCCTTTTTCACCTTTTCCGGATAAGAGATCTGTTTTCCCAATACTTCATTTTCATATCTGGCGTACAGGATTTCATTGAGCATAAGGATTTTACTCTGCATCGACAGCTCCGGATGCTCCCGCAAGTAGGTATTGATCAGTACCGGCCCGGCCAGAAGTGTTTCTGTGTCTTCCAGATAGATTTTCTCATGTGAAATCTCCCTCTGCTCATAGGCTGCACAGTATAATTCCAGATCATGAAACCATTCTCTGTTTCCTTTCTGGGCATTTTGGGCATCGTCTTTTTCCAGAGGATGCACGCTGTAATTTTGTTCATCCCAATCCTCGTACAACAGACGGATAAACAACTGTTCCATGGTCATCTGCCGAATACCATACACATCCAGTTCTGGAAGCACGCCTGTGATATAATTCAGCAAAATCCGGTTGCTTCCTATAATATAGAAGTCTTCCGGTCGGAAATCGTCTCTGTAATTGTATAGAATATAGGAAATCCGGTGCATGGCAACTGTTGTCTTTCCGGAACCGGCTACTCCCTGCACAATGATATTGGTCTTGGGAGAACGCCGGATGATCTGGTTTTGCTCTTTCTGGATCGTCGCAACGATCTCCCCAAGCACTGCTTTTTTGTTTTTCGCCAGATACTTTGTCAAAAGTTCATCGTTTGCCACAACATCCGAATCAAAAAAATCTTTCAGATGATCGTTTTCAATTTCGTATGTGCGCTTCCGTTTCAAATCGATCGTAAATGTTCCTTCTGAACTGACGACATACTGGCAGGGGCCCAGACTGCTCTCGTAGTAAACGGAGGCTATCGGCGCTCTCCAGTCCAGCACTACCGGCTCGGAAACGTCCCTGGCAATGCCAACTCTCCCTATATAATAAGACTCTGCTTCTTTTGCATTTGGATCTTTAAAATCAATACGACCAAAATAGGGTTTCTTTCGTGCTTTCTCATAACGCACCAGATTATGCTCGTTTTCGTGCAGCCGCACTGTTGCATTGTTCCAGAGTGCAAGTCCTTCCTTATCCTGCGCATCGTACACATCCAGCAGGTCTTGCAGATCCGCATTGAGTTTTCGTATGTCCGCTTTTGCATGATCCAGGTTATTCTGTGCAATCTGTATGATTTCCTGCAGATTTTGTTCTTCTGCTTCACGTGTCAGGCCTGGAAGGTTGCGTCTTTTTTCCAAGTTGTTCACCTCCTATTGAAAATGAGAACCTCTGTTATACTATTTATCCACCTTTTTTCACATAAAATATTCAAATTTTTTGGCATTATTTTTCTTTCATTTTTTCACAACAAATATAATACCAAAATATAAAAAATGGGAAAGAGCTTTCCTATGAAATCAAAAAACAATTTTGATAAAATCTCCTAACCAAAGTTTGAATACCATACATCTTTATGTCATTCTCTTTTTAATCCTCGCTCCCGCGAAGGGAGCGACATTATCAAATGGAAGAGATTCGTCTAGGTTTAGAATTTCAATCCGCGCTCCCGCGAAGGGAGCGACATAACTGCGATACAATTAAAAATCGTGCGTTATTAATTTCAATCCGCGCTCCCGCGAAGGGAGCGACAAGATGGCTGTGCACAAGCGATGCGGATCAGGTTATTTCAATCCGCGCTCCCGCGAAGGGAGCGACTTGTTGCCAGTACACCCCTAGTGCGTTTATTACAATTTCAATCCGCGCTCCCGCGAAGGGAGCGACAGGAGACAGCCTTATAAATGCGCTATCTGGTGATATTTCAATCCGCGCTCCCGCGAAGGGAGCGACAAGCGGTTGGAATCTCACTGACGGATTCTGTTGATTTCAATCCGCGCTCCCGCGAAGGGAGCGACGATAAAGAAAGTGTATATAAATGATATAATCAACATTTCAATCCGCGCTCCCGCGAAGGGAGCGACATTGTTGCATTTTTGTCTATGTCAATGATGGCTGAATTTCAATCCGCGCTCCCGCGAAGGGAGCGACCCAAAAGGAGCAACAAACGGTCAGCCGGTAACAATATTTCAATCCGCGCTCCCGCGAAGGGAGCGACGAGCTGCTTTGTGATCTGCTCAATCGTCTGCGGGATTTCAATCCGCGCTCCCGCGAAGGGAGCGACTAAAACGCTACCCCAGGGGGGGTACAAAAAAATTACATTTCAATCCGCGCTCCCGCGAAGGGAGCGACCAAAAGTTCAGCAAGCATACGCTTTTCTTTCGTGATTTCAATCCGCGCTCCCGCGAAGGGAGCGACATTTCTTTTGAATCTATTAATCAAGAAGTTACTTTAATTTCAATCCGCGCTCCCGCGAAGGGAGCGACGAGCAGCCTGCGGAATACCATAACAAAATATATTATTTCAATCCGCGCTCCCGCGAAGGGAGCGACGTCTTCGGCCTTGTGAAGTTCTCCCTTCATGGTTTATTTCAATCCGCGCTCCCGCGAAGGGAGCGACAGATCCAAGCCAAATATAAGCCTGCGGAATTGTGCATTTCAATCCGCGCTCCCGCGAAGGGAGCGACAATTTCTTTTGTACTTCCCATGCCAAATCATCCGTATTTCAATCCGCGCTCCCGCGAAGGGAGCGACAATAAAGTTGTACTCAATCGTTGCTAGAATCTGCAATTTCAATCCGCGCTCCCGCGAAGGGAGCGACCTATCCGGATGCACAAATCTAATCATCCTAATACATTTCAATCCGCGCTCCCGCGAAGGGAGCGACATATTATCTTGACTATAAAATCTCTGACGTGCTATTTCAATCCGCGCTCCCGCGAAGGGAGCGACCTGAATAGCCTCATCGTACTCTTCTTGAATCCAAGATTTCAATCCGCGCTCCCGCGAAGGGAGCGACGCTGGACCGTGATCCCATAATAATACATGCAGTATATTTCAATCCGCGCTCCCGCGAAGGGAGCGACGTGTCGCAAACACTTACTACCCTTACAAGTTTTGATTTCAATCCGCGCTCCCGCGAAGGGAGCGACATCGCATCTGCTGATGTTTCAAGATCTAAAATACATTTCAATCCGCGCTCCCGCGAAGGGAGCGACTCTGAAGAAGAGGCTAAAACATTCTTACAGATTATTATTTCAATCCGCGCTCCCGCGAAGGGAGCGACAACAAAGCAAAACGAATAGGGCAGCAGTGACGGAGATTTCAATCCGCGCTCCCGCGAAGGGAGCGACAGCAATATTATACAACAATTTTCATTTTTTTGTATAATACTGTATATTTTGTCAGTAATAACATAAAATAACCATCTCTATCTATTCATAGAAATGTCATTTCAGTGCCTTTTATTTAATATTTCAAGTGCGAATCCCTCCAGTATTTTATGTGTACTTTCCGTTCGCACCATAGTCCTTACAATATAAGCGTCTGATCCGCAGCAATTCCCCGATCAACACCTATGTGTTCAACTTTTGTGTGATAATTATTTCCCAGATAGTAAAATCGCAAACTATCCACACTTTCATCAATAATATCCGTTAATATCGACTTTAACAGCACACATTGTGCATTATCCAGAATACATTCAAATACCGAATTCTGAACGCGTCTTCCATAATTTACACACTGTTTTGCCACTTTTCGCAAGCGCCCTTTTCCTGCAGCCGTCTCCGTATTTACATCATAAGTAATTAAAACAAGCATTTGGATTCCTCATTTCCATAAAAATACCGGATATCCATCTAGATCACCTCTTAGGAACCGCGCAAGTAACATAGCCTGAACATAGGGAACCATTCCCCATTCCATTTTTTCTTTGAGGTAAGGATGGGTAATCATTTCTTTTTTCTTGTTCTGCCATTCCGACAACAACTTTTTCCGCGACTCTGTATCCATCAAAACCGCACCATTTTCTTTTCTTGTAAAGTCTTTTCCATTCACAATTTTCTTATTGATCAAAGATAAGACAAACCGGTCTGCCATAACTGCACGCAATTCTTCTATCAAATCCAAAGAAAGAGAAGCCCTTCCCGGTCGATCCGTGTGCATATATCCAACATACGGATCAAGGCCAACCGTCTCCAATGCTGATGTAATCTGATTGGTCAGTAATGTATAGACAAAGGATAGCATTGCGTTGACATTATCTAACGGTGGTCTTTTATTTCTTCCCTGAAATATAAAATCTTTTTTCTGTTGCAAAATTAACTCATCAAATACTCCAAAATAAATGCTTGCAGCTTCTCCTTCATATCCCCGGAGCTGATCGATCGATTTTGCATTCTGGATATAATCCAGAAAAGATTTTAATTGCAAGGATGCCGTTTTTACAGCTTCTGCATCAATCTGCATGGAATGATCCCGAACTGCACGTTCCAACACCCATCTTGCATTATATACTTTTCCTAAAATACAATTTTTTGCGATTCTCAAACGGATGGTTTCATCCTTACAACTTAAAAACTGTTGTTCCCTTAATATGACATTTCCTTTTATTTTTCCGGTAATCCTTGCCAGAAACTTTCCCTGAGGTGTCAAATAACAAAGGGAAATATTTTTGTCTGCACAAGCTCCCATAAGTGCCGGACTTGTTCCACGATATCCAAACGAAACAATTCCTTCCAGATTGTGAAGCGGGACACGTCCGATTTCTTTTTTGTCATCGTAAACAACAACGTTTTCTCCATCCAATCCCAGATAGCTATTCTCGGAAGTTACATATAATGTGTTTAATAATTTTCTCATTCTGCATCCTCCAGAACCTTTTGAACATACGATTTAACAGAACCTGCCTTTTCCAGCTTTGGCATACAGATTTCTTTTAGCGAACAAGACGAACATGCTTTTTTCGGCTTTACTTTCGGCGTATAATTTTTCTTATAATATTCATGCATTTCCTCGAATATTTTTCTTACTTCACAGCGAAGTTCTTCCGTAAATTCCACCGGCTCCCGCCTTCTCGTTTCCCCATAAAAGATTGCTCCCTCCGTAATCTCTGTCGAAAACATTTCTTCCAGGCACATTGCCTGTGCAGCAAGCTGCAACTTGTCTTCATCTGATTCCTTTGGTTTTCCTTTTTTATATTCAATTGGATATACTGAATACAATCCCCTATGACCAAATAATGTGATTCCATCTTCGCATTTATGAAATTCAACGATATCGCATTCTCCGCTTACTCCCATACTTTTTGAAGATACCGGAAGTGCCCGGACAATAAGGATGTCCTTTCTTTTTTCTGTAAGATATGGATCATGTGCTTTTTTATGCATCAGTTCTCTAACAACCGTATGGACATTTTCTGCCCACTGCTGCTCAATATGGATCAATGCCCACTGTCTTCTGCAAAATTTAAAATGCTGGATTCCGGAGATCATCAAATAATCATCCTGCGCGTATTCCATTAAATCATCCTTTTCACTTCTACCGAATCCGGTATTTCATCTTCATGAATGGTAACTTTATAATCCTGATACTTTCTCGGATATTCCACAGTTTCATTTTTCTTAACTTCCACTGCGTCAAATAATTTATATGCCGGACAATCTCCCAATTCATTACTGTGCTTAAACACAATCAATTCCCGGACTGCCATTTTTCCCCTTGCCGCAGAATGATCATTTTCAAACATATTGATAATTGCATCCCATAATAAATTCAGATCCTCATCTGAAAATCCGGTTACCTTTCTTGCCAAATTCGCCGAAACGTATCCTTCCACGCGGTACAGTCCATATGGAACAATACTCTTTCTTCCCATTTCTGTGCTTTTATTTTCTGCATCTTTTTCGGTTGTAATTGCAACTCTTGTAATGGTTACTTCCTGACTGATGATTGGATCAATACTTCTGGCAAACCCAAGCTGCACCGGTCCCCGCACCTGTCCACAATTTAAAGTTGCTTTTCCAAAAGTCGTCATTACTGCGCCAAACGTTCGAATATCATAAAAATTTTCACACATATAATCCTTTAATTTAACTACTGCATTAGGATCTGTCTTTTTTAATTTTTTCAACTCGTTTGTTACATCTTTATCCCCTGTTATGCCAATACTCTCACAGGCCTCCCGGTCACTTCTATTTAATGGCACATTTTCCTTAATATAAATCTTATATCCAGCTTCGTCTTCTTTCACCATCTCGATATAATTACGAATCTTACGTTTTAAACATACATCTGTCACCAGACCTAATCCGCTCTCCGGATCAATGCGTGGCATATTTCCCGCATCCGGATCTCCATTTGGATTTCCGTTTTCCACATCAAATAATACAACAAATTCATATCTGTTTTTAATTGCTTCTCCCATTTACTTGTCCTCCTTTTTTTCATACTTCTGATGATAATACCCCAGCATAAATTTTCCCTGTTCTTCTAAACTAAGACTCTGTGGAAATCCATTTATTTTTGCCATAAGTTCTGTAATAAGTTTTTCATAAAAATTTTTTGCTCCACATCCTTTTTTTCTCTCAAGTTTTTTAATATGACTGTTTTTTAGCTTTATTAAAACAGGAAATACCGATGCTGGAGTCGCGCATGCAGAATTAAAATAACGATCCCTTATCGTTGTATTAATTTCTGGATTTGCCTCCTTTTGAACAGACTCCAATACCGAAAATAGTCTTCCCAGTATATCTAGAGTCTCATTACTTACTTCATTTGATTCCATACATTCTTCTCCTTCTTTCCATTGATAATTTTTTATCAAAAATGCCTTGATAATTGCGGCCCTTCCATAAGTAACATTTCCCTGTTCCGAGCGAATACGAATCAGGGTATCTGTATATAAACTTGCCGGATACCTGTTTCCCGACAAAACCGCCTGTAATACAGAAGCCGCCATATTCGCAACCGGTTTTTTCTCTTTGGATTTCATATTCACGGTTTCCTGCAGCATACGATAGATTCCAAGAAATTTTCTATCGTTTGCCCAGGAAGGCCTTACAACATCCATGCGTTTATAATGTGCTTCTATATTTTTTAAAATGGTTCCAAATGAATTCTGATAGAAAAACCGAACCGATAGTCTCGCTGCATTTGGCGCCAGACATAATATATAAAACTGCTGTGTCAGATCAATCGTTATATCGTCCAGATCGATCGGACGCATTGCTTTTAAATTATCAAAAACTTTCTGTAACTGTTCCTGATTATCTTCTTGCGGGTTGATCGAAATACAAAAAAGATCCTCACACTTTTTTTCTCCGGTTTCTGCCCAGAATACAATCATGGAATCTCCCAATGAAAATGTGTTTTCCCTTTTGCTTAAAAGATAATTCAATGCTGTCGTATACGCAAACTCTGCATATTTTCCCACCGGTGCATTGTAGCTTTGCTCCTTTCCATAGGATTCAAACGCCGGGGCATTAAACGAAACAAGCGCCGCCCCGCTGGACTGCGCCCCAGGAACCCCTTTGATTCCCCGGTGGATTCTTGCAATCTCCGTTCTTTCCCCTGTTACAAGGCATATTCCCGTTTGTTCTTCCCCGTTTGCTTCAATCGAATTTTCCCAAGCTGCTTTTATATCTGAATCATCCTGTGCATAATCCATTCCCATGCAAAAGATAAGATTTCCACCCTCATTTAGTTCCTCCCATTTGTCCTGAACGCAGCCATTGTCTTTTGCATTTTCCGGATTCCACGTTTCAAAAAAAGAACAGATTGCTTTTGCCATAGAATTATCTACATCTTTTAATAGTGCGATATGTTTTTCCTTTGCCGCCTGAAAACAGTCTTTCACACGATCATTTGTTCCATCTGTATCAATTCCAAGCATATATTTGGCATTATCACACAGAAAATTTGCTGCAACCCCGGAAGATCGTGTAACCATTTCCGGCACATATAACAGCGCTGGAACCATAACTATTTTTTTCCCTCGCTGGTCTTCTGTCTGCAAAGAATAAATGACTTTTATACTTCCATCTGCATTCAGATCAATGGCATAAGAAACTTTTGCCTGACTCCATCCCGGCTTGGAAACCAGACCCTTTTGTGCAAGATTTTCATATTCCTTTACCAATGCCTGCAAAATCATCGTATCACCTCACAATCCCGCAAATCGATGACACCACGTTTCATAACCGCCCGAAAAAACATCGGCTGAATATCTTCCTTGTTACTATAATCCATATCATACAACATAAACCCCAGGTCTTTTTCCGGAATCTCATCATAAATGGTATGGATCACTTCCTCCTCACAGAGACAAAAATGTGCTGGAAATTCCCGGCAGCCAAAATATGGCATATGATAACATTCCCCACGTTTTAGTCTCCGCATCATGATATCTTTAAACTTTCCCGGATTATCTGTCTCATTTGCCTGATCCGTCATTTCAAAATGTGCTTCTATCACATATGATACATCCCTTAAAATCAATGAAGCCCGCTGGACAATGTCCTCTTTTGTGCTGATATAAAGAGGCTTGTCTGCTCCATTATATGCCTGTAACACATTGCTGGCGGAAACTTTGCTTTTTACTTCATTTCTCCGGACGCTTGTAAAGCGGATTGGATTTTTTACATATATTTTGTCAATCACCCAACGCAGCCCCGGATGCCAATAGATTGCTTCCAAAATCCCCCTTGCCGCTGATGGTGTCATGACATCATAGGAACACCGTTCCACTTTCATCTCCGGTCTGGAAAATAATGCATATTCCCCCCATACCTGTACCTTTACTCCTACTCCCATTTAAAGTACCACTCCTTCCTCATAGCACGCTGCAATATAGTCTCTCGGCTGATAGTAAAAATCAGAATTATAATTGGAGATCTGTGCATCTATCCACGAATGATATACTTCCCAGATTCCATCTACAATTTTATGATCATCATAACAGTCTTCTATCAACCGTTCATAAACTTCCCCGATATCCCAATAATCCGGTATTTTATACCGGCATGCCTGCACATTATCAAAAGTTCCAGAGTTCATGTGACATTCCTGTATAAACTCATCCGCCACTTTTTCGATCGGCTCACAGTGAAAAACATCCGCGAATTCGTAAATCCGCTGAATGCGTTCTTTTGTAAGACAATCCACGACTTCTTTTCTTGTTCGTTTCATCTGTCTTCCAATATATTCAATCAGACTACATGTATAAAATAAATCATTATTATTTTTTGTTCCCATACACAGCCTCACTTCCGATATATTCTAACGTATCCAGCGCCGAAATCGTATGAAAGCTGATCTGATGGGTAGGATGGTTAAATTTCGCCAATTCCCAGAATGCGGCTCTGGATATTTTTCCGTCAATGAAATTCTGGATATAATTATAAATCGTATCATCTGCCATCGGACCTTCCACAATATCATAAGTATGTGCAATGCCCTTTCTGCACTGCACGATAAAATCCAGCCATTCTTCCGTCATCTCATCAAAACGCAAATATTTTAACTTTTCATTTGGTGTATACTCGTATTGATTCAGATACCCTTTCGTTCCATACCTGCCTGCCCATCGCCTCGCCTGTTCCGGAAACTGTGTGCAATAAAATCCGAAATAAAAATCTTTATGAAAACGTGCCTTTCGAATTTCCGGATATTTTACAACTTCTTTACTGCCGTGATATAAGATCATTCTTTCCTCTTTCTATTGTCATCATTTTACAACATTCTATCTTTTATTTATCATACTACTTTATCTATCATTAATCAATTCTTTTTGACTTTTTACTTAAATTACTATTGAACTTTAAATTTATTCTTGAATATAAAAATAAAATTGTTTATACTTACTATTGTCAGGTTCCACCTGTGGATTGAAATAATAGTCTTTTTAGTAACGCAAACGAGTGGCGATGTAATCTTCTTTACATCGCCACTCCTCTTTACAAATACAAATCCATTCCCGAATCCACAGACAAATCTAATCCCATATCCTCCGTATACTGATCCAGCTTCACAAGCTCATAAAACTCTGTAGCATCCGAAGAAATCTCCTGTATCATCCCGGCATCCCACAAAATTTTAAAAAGGTTATCATATACCTGAATACAATATTGTGATGCCTTTCGCATCCGTTCCTTTGAAAATCCCTGATGTTTCAATTCCACCAGCAGTTCTTCTGCCTCCTGCTCCACCGGCACCAAAATGGTTCTTGTATCTTCTTCAATCAGACGAAATTTTTTTGCTGCAGTTTCAAAATTATATTTATGTTCTTGAAATTTTCCCATAATATTCTTTTTATCCAGACTTTGCTCCCGAAAACAGTATAACCGTTTAAAATACTCTGTTATGCTGTCCAGATCAGAAATATCATCTGTTTCCTGCAAAATTGCTTTTGCAATATCCACCGGCAGCCTTTGACTTGGAGCTATTTTGCTGTCTGTTACATCAAACACAAAAACGATACTGTCCTCTGCTTTTTCCTGCCCCTCCCGGTTGCAGCGTCCTGCCGCCTGTATGATAGAATCCACACCTGCAATCTGTCGATACACATGGCAAAAATCCAGATCTACCCCGGCTTCCACCAAGCTAGTAGAAATTAAGATACACTTTTTCTTCTGCTTTAATCTTTCCCTGATCTGTGCCAGAATCCGCTTTCGGTGTTTTTGATACATACTTGTTGACAGATGATAAACTCCCTCTCCCTTTAATTTGCGATAAAGTTCCTGTGCACATTTTTTTGTATTTACGATACACAATGCCTGTTTTTCTTTCTGCAGTTGGCCCGCTAACTGATCAATAGGAACATATCCGAGATTTTGATACGTTACCCTTCTGAAAAATTCAAACTGTTCCTTCACATTCGGACACAATTCTACAAATGTACGCTCTCCGATAAATATTTTATCCAGCGCCGGTTGTGTAGCCGTACACAATACCATACTTGACCGATAATCCTCCATAAGTGTTTCCATCATTGCAATACACGGTTTTAAATAATCTACAGGGAGCATTTGTGCCTCATCAAAAATCACAACCGAATTTGCAATATTATGAAGCTTTCTGCACTTGGACGATGTATTAGCAAAAAGCGATTCAAAAAACTGAACGCTGGTTGTCACGATCACCGGTTTATCCCAATTCTCACTGGCAAGCTGCATGGGTTTTAGATCTTCCGAGCTGTCATAATCAACATTACAGTGATGTTCCAACACATTTTCTTCCCCCAGGATGTTCCGAAACACCTCAGCATTCTGTTCAATAATACTGGTGTATGGAATGACATAAATAATGTGATCCATATGATGAAAAACTGCATGTCTTAACGCAAATGCTAACGATGCAATCGTCTTTCCACCACCGGTAGGAACCGTCAGATGAAACAGACCTCTTTCTTCTTTTCCAGCTTCCATACATGCTTTTAAAATTTCTGTTCTTCTTCCATTGATCGAATTTAGGTCCTGATTTTCAAGCCAGGGCTGCACATGATTTTCCAGTTTTTCCAACAATATTTCCATATTCTGTCCGGAATTTCTCCCTGTCTGACCATTTTTCATGAATTTTTCTGTATCTAAAAAATCCGCATCCACAAGGCAGGAATAAATCATCCGCATAAAAACACTGAGTGAAAAATCAAAATTTTTATTTGGTTTTCTTACAAATGGGTCCGTCTCTATCTTCGGAATCTTTACTTCATATTGATATGCCTGATAATCACATATTTTTTTCTTTAATCTGCCGCATAAACTGGATGGAATTTCTGTATTTCCATAATCCGGAAGTCCGGCATGATGTCCGGCAATACAATATGCCAGTAAAGAATAATACCCACCTTTTTCCATACACAATTTCGTTCCTGCTGTAGAATGATCTACCTGTTCATTCGTATCATATTTTATTTTCTTTTGGAATTCTTCGGAATATTTTCCTATGTCATGGAGCATTCCACAGCAATACCCCCATTCCTGTTTTCCAAATGCATCTGCAAATGCTCCAGCCAATTGAGCCGTTCCGGTTAAATGTTCCAAAACCGTCTGAATTCTATCCCCATCTTTATGTGCTATATATTCCATATCATTTCTCCCATACATTTTACTTTCATTATATATCACAACAATAAGAAACGGCCACCATACTTTCAAATCTAAAAATACAGTGACCGTTCTACTCGGTTTCGTTATTCAATTTTTTGTTCCTTTCTTTTGTAATTTATTTTCTTCAGCTCACAGATACTTCCATCTGTTTAGAAAATTAGTGATATGTAATCTCTATATTGAATAATAATCTGAAGTCTGCTCTCTCGCTTTTTATAAAATGAACTTCTTCCGCACATCTTACCCTCAAATTACCTTCTGTGGTATCTTTCCGCAGTATCTTCATCTGTAAAATGTCTGTACATATCCATTGCCTTCCATCGTCTCTGTTATCCTCTACTAATAACTTTAAGAATTATTCTCATCCATTTGAAAAGGCTTTTCCTGCTGAAAACTATCAGACACTACCACACTTACCATGAAGTTTTGGATTTTACTTATCGTCCCATTGGACTGTACCTCCTCTTCTCATTCAATTCCTGCTTACTCCAAGCTTCTCTTTATTTCCAATTGGCTTCCCAACCGCTTGGTTCGATTGGAAGTCTTGTGTAATTAGGTCTTGTTTGTTTTGTTGACTGTATATTACCATATGCGTTTTATATTGTCAACTATTTTGCTTAAAATTTTTATTTTTTATCTTTATTTTTTATCTATTCTTAAATTGTGTATGTTTTATATTTAAATATATATCTTTAACTGAAAGTTTAAAATGCAAAAAACACGGCAAAATCCTGATAATACAAGATCTTTGCCGTGTGCAGATTTTCTTACAGGCACTGTTTTAAGAATTACATCTTTCCGCCATAAACCGGGAAACCGCTGCTCTCTCCGTAATTTTCGATATGCTTGAAGTTCTTAAGTACTTCCATATCCTCCTTGCGGATCTCAAAATCAACCTCTGCATTTGTTTTCATATGCTCCGGATTTGCCGTCTTCGGCAGGGATACTACGCCAAGCTGTATCGTATACCGAATGCAAAGCTGTGGAACGGTTACTCCATACTTTTCTGCCATTGCAGCAATTTCCGGCTGCTTTAAGATTTCCCCGTGAGCGATTGGGGAATATGCCTCCACAACGATACCATTCTTCTGACAATAATCCACAAGTTCTGTTGGTGTGTTACTAATATGAAGAAGAATCTGATTCACCATCGGTTTGATCTCACAGTTTTTTATCAGATTTTCAATATCACCGATCTGGAAATTAGATACACCGATCGCTTTCAGTTTGCCTGCTTTATAAGCATCCTCAAGAGCTCTCCACGCCTCACGGTTTCCCTCTTCATAACGGTTCTGGCTCTGATTGACTTCTGTCCATGGCTGAGGGCTGTGGATGATCATCATATCCAGATAATCCAGTCCCATCTTCTTTAAGGTTTCATCGATTCCCGCCATTGCCTGCTCATATGTCTTGTGCTCTGCTGCAACTTTTGACACAACAAATAAGTCTTCTCTCGGGATTCCACAGGTGCGGACCCCTTCCCCGACACCACGCTCATTGCCGTACGCCTGCGCCGTATCAATCATGCGATAACCAATTTTTACGGCTTCTCTTACCGCTTCTGCCACTTTGCTATCATCGATAAACCAGGTACCGAGTCCTAATTTGGGGATTTTAATTCCGTTTTCCAGTGTATATGTATTTTCTAACATGTTTTTCTTCCTTTCAATGTATATTTTATATTTATTTATACTTCCCTATTTTTCCTCATTCCATACTTCTTTTGCCATGCGGAACACTGCCCATGCTTTCGGCCATCCGCAATAAAACGCTGCATGTGTAACGATCTCTGCTATTTCCTCTTTGGTAATACCATTTGCCTTTGCACTCTGCAGATGATATTTGAATGATTCATCGGTAAGTCCCTGTGCCATCAGTGCCACAACCGTCACAAGGGAACGGTCGCGCAGGGAAAGTTGTTCTTCTCTGCTCCACACTTCACCAAAAAGCACATCATCATTCAATTCTGCAAACTTTGGCGCAAACTCTCCCAACTGTGTTCTTCCTGCTGTCTGTTTTACTGCCATAATTTAAAACCTCTCTATTTTAGCACTGTTATACTGCTCATCCGTTACCGGCTCACACCACTCATTGCTGCAGTTTTCTCCCGGACATTCCACCGCAATATGACTGAACCAGGAATCTACTGCCGCTCCGTGATAATGTTTTACACCCGGTTTAATATATACCACATCCCCCGGATGCAGAATCTGCGGTTCTTTGCCCCACTCCTGATATACACCCTCGCCGGCGGTACAGACAAGGATCTGTCCACCACCTTTATCTGCGTGATGAATATGCCAGTTATTCCGGCATCCCGGTTCAAATGTGACATTTGCCATAAAAACCGGACATTCTTTTGGATCTGTCAGCGGATGCAAAAAGGAATCTCCGACAAAATACTGCGCATATGCATCATTCGGTGCTCCTATTCCAAAGGCATCTGCCTGTTCAAATGCAGCTCTTTCTTCGTACTTCATACTTTTAAATCTCCCTTATTCTTTTCTTAGTTGTATTTTAACCGCGCTTTTCTTGACGTAGAAGAATCGATATTATAATATCGTATTAACTTATAAGCAATACATAAGGGGAGGTATTTTCCATATGTTCAATCATTTACTCACTGTTTTTGTCTGTGCCGCTGACTGCGGAAGTTTTAACAAAGCAGCGGAAAAACTTTATCTGTCCGCACCTTCTGTCATGAAACAGGTAAACGCATTGGAAAAACAGCTGGACATGAAACTGTTTCACCGCACTAACCAGGGACTGCATCTGACCCCCGCCGGTCAGGTGATCTACCGCCATGCCAAATACCTTTTTTCTTATTCCCGGAATGCCATCGCGGAAGCCCGTGCCGCTGCCAGCCTTTCTGAAAAAACGTTTTGTATCGGAAGTTCGCTTCTCAATCCGTGCAAACCTTTTATGGATCTGTGGTACAAAGTAAATGCTTCGTTTCCGAGTTACCGGCTGCACATTGTTCCTTTTGAGGACGACCATCAGGGCATTCTTACCGAAATTTCCTCCCTGGGCAAAAAATTTGATTTTCTCATCGGAGTCTGTGACTCTGCGCTCTGGCTGGACCGCTGTAACTTTCTGCCTCTCGGCACTTATCAGCACTGCATTTCTATGTCGCGTGAACACCGGCTGGCGTCAAAAAAACGCCTGCGCATCGAAGATCTCTATGGAGAAACACTTATGATGGTAAAACAAGGCGATTCCGATACCGTCGATGCAATCCGCGCCGAGATTTTGAAGCATCCACAGATTCACATTGCAGATGCTCCGCAGTTTTACGATATTGAGGTATTTAACCAGTGTGAACAGTCCCAGAACCTCATGGTCACAATTGAATGCTGGAAAGATGTCCATCCGGCTCTTGTAACACTCCCTGTTGACTGGGATCACCCGATCCCTTACGGAATTCTCTATGCCAAAGAACCGGATGCCGATGTAACACACTTCATTGAAACCGTGAAAAAAGCACAGGAAAAAAACATGTGACCAAATTCCCCCAAAATTTCAAAATCGGGAAAAATTCATACAAATTTTATTGATTTTATTGGGTAATTATGTATAATACTAAATTAGGGAAAAAGGAATTTTTCTTACTATACTATAAAGAAAGAGGTTTAAATCAAGATGGCAGAAATCAATTTAAGCAAGTATGGTATCACCGGTACCACAGAAATCGTTCACAACCCTTCTTATGAGAAATTATTCGAAGAAGAGACAAAAGCTGGCCTTGAAGGATATGAAGTTGGTCAGGAGACAGAGCTTGGTGCAGTTAACGTAATGACTGGTATCTACACCGGACGTTCTCCAAAAGACAAATATATCGTTATGGACAAGAACTCAAAGGACACTGTATGGTGGACATCTGATGAGTACAAGAACGACAACCACCCAATGACAGAAGACACATGGGCAGTTGTTAAGGATATTGCAAAGAAAGAGCTCTGCAACAAGAGACTTTTCGTTGTAGATGCATTCTGTGGTGCAAACAAAGACACCCGTATGGCTATCCGTTTCATCGTAGAGGTAGCTTGGCAGGCACATTTCGTAACAAACATGTTCATCAAGCCTTCCGCTGAAGAACTTGAGAATTTTGAGCCTGATTTCGTAGTATACAATGCTTCTAAGGCTAAAGTTGCAAACTACAAAGAGTTAGGATTAAACTCTGAGACATGTGTAGCTTTCAACATCACAAGCAAAGAGCAGGTTATCATCAATACATGGTACGGCGGAGAAATGAAGAAAGGTATGTTCTCTATGATGAACTACTTCCTTCCACTCAAGGGTATGGCTTCTATGCACTGCTCCGCAAACACAGATTTAGATGGCAAGAATACAGCAATCTTCTTCGGTCTGTCTGGAACAGGAAAGACTACACTTTCTACAGATCCTAAGCGTCTCCTGATCGGTGATGATGAGCACGGCTGGGATGACAACGGCGTTTTCAACTTCGAAGGTGGATGCTATGCTAAGGTTATCAACCTGGATAAGGATTCTGAGCCAGATATCTACAACGCAATCAGAAGAGATGCTCTTCTTGAGAACGTAACTGTAGATGCAAACGGCAAGATCGATTTCGCAGACAAGAGCGTTACCGAGAACACTCGTGTTTCTTACCCAATCGATCATATCAAGAATATCGTACGTCCAATCTCTTCTGCTCCAGCAGCAAAGAACGTAATCTTCCTGTCAGCAGATGCTTTCGGAGTACTTCCTCCAGTATCTATTCTGACTCCAGAGCAGACACAGTACTACTTTCTTTCCGGATTTACTGCAAAGCTTGCTGGTACAGAGCGTGGAATTACTGAGCCTACACCTACATTCTCTGCTTGCTTCGGACAGGCATTCCTTGAGTTACATCCTACAAAGTATGCTGAGGAACTCGTTAAGAAGATGCAGAAGAGCGGCGCTAAGGCTTACCTCGTAAATACTGGATGGAACGGATCCGGAAAGCGTATCTCTATCAAAGATACCCGTGGAATCATCGATGCAATCTTAAACGGAGATATCAACAACGTTCCTACTAAGAAGATTCCTTACTTCGATTTCGAAGTACCAACCGAATTAAACGGTGTAGATACAGGAATTCTTGATCCTCGTGATACTTATGCTGATGCTTCTGAGTGGGAGACAAAGGCTAAGGATCTTGCAGCAAGATTCATCAAGAACTTCTCCAAGTATGAAGGAAATGCAGCTGGTAAGGCACTGGTTTCTGCTGGTCCTCAGTTATAATTTCCCTGTATCAGGTAAATTCGATATGCAAAAAGAGCATCCCATGTGGATGCTCTTTTTATTGTTCACCAAAACCAAAACTCAATGCTGTAGATTCTGTTAAAAATCTAATTTAAGGCGTCAGCCCCGCTCTCTCTGGTACGGATCTTTGTAGCAGTACGGATCTCATAGCTGAAAATCTTTCCATCCCCGACTTCTCCGGTAAATGCAGCCTTCTGAATGGCATCAATGGTCGCTTTCTCCCATTCCTCGGACGATACCACAATCTCAAACTTAATCTTCGGCTGCATCATAACATCTACTTCTGTACCACGCACTCTCTTTTTATATCCCCTCTGTGCACCGCATCCCATCACTTGTGATACGGTGATACCATTCACATCAATCGCGTTTAATGCTTCCTTTACATCCTCAAAAACTTCTTCCCGGACGATTGCTTCCACTTTTATCATCATAAGCTTCTTTTTTCTCCTTATACATGATTATTTTATACTTCCAGATTTATCTCTGTCTCGAAATAACTGACAGATCCATTATAACATACGAGGTCTGTTTCTGGGACTTATGAATCCAGACCATTAAATGTCGGATACGCACTCTCTCCATGCTGCGAAATATCCAGACCAACTTTTTCTGCTTTTTCATCTACACGAAGCTCCGTAAACAATCTTACAATGCCAAGGCAGACCAGTGTACCGACAATCGCCACGGCAACTGTCACAACAATTCCAATAATCTGTGCAACAAATAAACGGTAATTTCCAAAAAACAGTCCATCCCAGCGGGCAACCGGATTGATAGAATGTTTTGCAAACAATCCGGTTGCAAATCCTCCCCAGACTCCTCCGATGCCATGGCAGCCAAATGCATCGAGTGCATCATCAATCTTTAATTTTCCTTTCAACAGGGAAATGGTACCACAGCAGATCGGGCTGACCAGTGCTCCGATGATAATTGCCGACCAGATCGGAACAAATCCAGCTCCCGGTGTAATTGCAACCAGTCCAACAACCAGACCGGTAGAAGCACCTACTAAGGTAGGCTTTCCATCCTTGATCACATCAATAAACATCCAGGACATCATGGCACTTGCACTGGCAAGTGCAGTTGTCATAAACGCATGTGCTGCCAGTCCGTTCGCTGCCAGTGCACTTCCTGCATTAAATCCAAACCACCCAAACCATAAGATAAATGCTCCGAGTGCTACAAACGGAATGTTATGTACCCGGTATGCCGTCTGTTCATATCCTCTTCGCCTGCCAAGGATAATGGAAAATACCAGTGCACTGACACCGGAACTGATATGTACCACATTTCCTCCGGCAAAATCAACCGATCCAATTTCTGCAAGTAATCCTCCCTGTCCCCATACCATGTGCGCCATTGGGTAGTATACAATGACGGACCAGAACATAATAAATAAAAACAATGCCTTAAATTTTACACGACCCACAAGGGAACCCGTGATCAAAGCCGGCGTGATCATTGCAAACATCATCTGAAATGCAATATAAACCAGATGCGGTATCGTCGACGCATATGGACCTGCTTCATTCATTTTAATTCCATGCAAGCCAAACCACCGGAAATCTCCAATAATTCCTGCATGATCTCCACCAAAAGACAGTGAATATCCAAACAATACCCACATGACAACCGACAATCCCATAATCGCTGCGCATGCCATCATGGTGCTGACGACATTCTTTCTTCGCACCAGTCCTCCATAGAAAAAGGCTAATCCAGGTGTCATAAAAAACACCAGAGCTGAACATATCAGCATAAATCCTGTATCCCCTGCGTTCATCCTATCTTCCTCCGATCTCTTATATTTTTAAACGCAAAAAAAGGCGTCAAAAGAATTCTCTTTTGACGCCTTCGTCGTAGATAATCATAGCAGACTTATTACTCCAATGCAAGCATTTTTCCATAATATTTGCTATTTTTTATGGTACGAACTACTTCTTTCGTACCATTTTCCCATTATGTTTTTAAATAATCAGTCTTTTGATTCGATGACAATAAGCTCTCCGGAAGAAAACGAAATCGTTGCTTCATCTGAAACAATTTCATTACTGATTCCAAGAGAATTAAATCCACCCATGGTATAATCGGTAAGAGGATACTTTAATCCACGTAATGTAACTCCACATACTTTCTCAGAAAATGGAATCAAAGAAACATACTTTCCGTACTGCTCCTCTTTCCGGATCGTCAACGGCTGATTAATCATGCGGATACGATTATGTTCATCAACCAGGCTGATCTTTATCTGTTCCTCCAGACCAATACCAAGCAGACTGATATTGCCCAGTACATGATCAATTCTGGTACCGGTTGCACCAATGACCACAATCTCCATTGCACCTCTGCGAATGGCCTCCCGGATCGCATATTCCGTGTCGGTATCATCCTTTTCCGGATTCAGCATGCACACCTCGATCTGCTCTTTGTCATGAAAATATTCAAGGGTATCCGGATTTACCGAATCAAAATCCCCCACTATGATATCCGGCAGAATATGATCCCGATACAATGCTTCCATTCCCGCATCTGCCGCTAATATGACATCAAATCCTCCATTTTTTACAATCCAGGTTAAAAAACCTTCCTTCACTTCTCCCCCGGAAACAATTAAATACTTCATCTTCTACCCCTGCCTTTGCAACTTTTCCAGAAATGCTTCCACATTCTTTTCGATCTCTCCCTTGAAAACCGCAGAACCTGCCACAATTATGTTGGCTCCTGCATCCATGGCTTCTTCCACATTTTCCAGATTAATTCCCCCATCTACTTCAATATCGGTCTTACATCCGGACTGCTTCACAAGATTTCTCGCTTCACGCACTTTATCTAACGTATACGGAATCAGTTTCTGTCCTCCGAATCCCGGATTAACGGTCATGATAAGAAGCATGTCCACCTTCGGAAGAATATATCGGACAGTTTCCAGCGGAGTGGCCGGATTTAATGCCACACCGGCCAGAACTCCCTTTTCCCTGATTGCCTCCACTGTGCGGTCAAGATGCCTGCATGCTTCTGCATGTACCGTAATAATATCCGCTCCCGCGTCAACAAAATCATCTATATAGCGAATCGGTTCCTCAATCATCAGATGGACATCAAAAATCCGATCGGTACATTTACGAATGGAACGAATGATCGGAAATGCAAACGAAATACTCGGAACAAACATTCCATCCATAACATCGATGTGTACATATTCCGCACCTGCCTGATCCAGCAACCGGATCTGTTCTCCCAGATTAGCAAAATCTGCCGATAAAATTGACGGTGATAAACAGTTCATTGATTCCTCCTAATACTTGCGCATATTCTTCATTTCCTGATAAAGCTGCACATAATTGTCATACCTCACCTGCGATATTTTTCCTTCTGCAAGTGCAGTCTTAACGCCACAATCCGGCTCTCCGATGTGACTGCATCCGATAAATCTGCATCCAGGCTCAAAACGCACGAACTCCGGATAACATGTCCACAGATCCTCTTTGGAAAATCCGGGCAGATCCATAGAACTAAACCCCGGAGTATCCATAATATAGGTGTTTTCCGCAATTGGTATAATCTGCGAATGGCGTGTCGTATGTTTTCCCCGCTCAATCTTGTCACTGATTCCTCCGGTCTGCATCTGCACCGCATCCTGCAGATCATTGATCAGCGAAGATTTTCCTACTCCGGACGGTCCTGCCACTGCCGTCATCTTTCCCTGCAACACAGATTTGAGTTTTTCCACATTTTCCTGTGTCTTTGCACTTGTAAAGAGCAGCTCATACCCCGCCAGTTCATAAATTTTTCGTAATACTTCTCTTTGTTCTTCCGTCACCAGATCGCATTTGTTAAAACAGATCGTAACCGGAACTTTCTGATATTCCATCATACACAAAAAGCGATCCAGCAGATTAAAATTCGGGTCCGGTTTTGCAGCCGCGAAAATTACGAGTGCCATATCGATATTTGCCACTGCGGGGCGGATCAGTTCCCTGGTACGTGGAAGAATTTTTTCTACATTTCCAATCCTTTTTTCTTCATCCAGTACAACGATTTCCACATCATCACCCACGAGAGGTTTGATCTTCTGATTACGGAAAATTCCTTTTGCCTTACATTCATAAATTCCGGTTTCTGCCACGTGAACGTAGTAGAAACCGGAAATTCCTTTTACAATCTTTCCCTTCATATATTACCTACTGTTTTGAAAAGCTGACAGAATGTGTTTCTGTCTTTGTAGACGTATCGGAAAGACCTTCATCATCTATTTTTTCAATGCTCCAGGTAATCGTCACTTTACCGGACTCACATGCCATATCGGATGCCCCGATCGTAAGAGAACCATCGACATCACTGGTTCCGCTTGCATAGGTCGTGCCATCACTTCCCGTCAGTGTATACGTTGCACTGACAGCCCCTTCCGGTGCTGCATATGACTTTGAGAATTTATAGCTGTAATTTATCTCTTCCGGTCCCTTGCTTACCGTAATCGTTACCGTTGTATCTGCCGGCACAATCTTTCCGGATGCTACACTCTGTGAAATTACCTGTCCGGCTTTGACAGAATCACTGTATTCTTCTTTCACTGCAACTTTTAAGCCAGCCTTCTGCAAATCCGCCTGTGCATCTTTCTTGGAGTGACCCTGAACAGATGGCACCGTACTAGACTTCTTTCCCTGACTGATCACAATCGTAACCGTACTTCCCTCCTGTGCATTTCCGCCTCTCGGGCTCTGGGAAACAACCTTTCCTGCATCTACGGAATCATCATATTTGTATGTTTTGGACACTTTAAATCCGGCAGCCGAAAGAGTAGAAGAAGCATCTTTTTCCAGTTTTCCAACTACATTTGGAACCGGAACATCGTTCTGCTCATTCTGACTCTCCGAATCTGTGAAATCGACATTTTCTGTTCCGGCAACAATTACATTGATTGTCGTTCCGGCAGATACTTCAGAACCACCAACCGGGTCCTGATTCAGAACGGTTCCTTCCGGCTGATCCGACTTCTGCTCCTGAATAACAAACATATACAGCCCCTGTGCTTCCAGTTTAGACTGTGCCTCCTCCTGTAACTTTCCGCATACATCCTGTACCACGACAGGCTGTTCACTTTCTGTCTGTGTCTGCGTCTGTGTCTGCGTCTGCGTTTCTGTATTCTTTGATGAATTACTGCCAAAACGGAATAAGCCAAAGAAACTTCCCACAAGGTAAATAATCACTGCAAGGATTACAACAAACACCACAATTCCCATGATGGTCATTGCCTTATCCATCTTCGGACTGAGTCCTTCGTTTTCGTCCTCATCCTCATCGTCCTCATCCTCATCCGGATCATAGGAAGATTCCAGCTTGGAAGCGTGCCTGTCTTCTTTTGGCTCCACCCCGTGTTCTTTGATCTGCTTTAATTCTTCCCCACTGATGACCTTGGTCTTTCCATTGTCCACAAGCGGAGCAATCACAACAAAATCCTCATCCGGATGTACCAGCGATCTGCGCAGGTCCGCCAGCAGATCTCCAATGGTCTGGTAACGGCGGTCCGCATTCTTCTGTGTACATTTTAAGATAATCTTCTCCATGCTGATCGGCAGATTCTTTGCATACACACTTGGAGGTGTCATCTCTTCCTGCAGATGCTGAATAGCGACTGCAACCGTTGTATCTCCGTCAAAAGGTACACGTCCGGTTACCATTTCATACATAACAATACCCAGAGAATAGATATCGCTTCTTCCGTCTACAAACCCGTTTCTCGCCTGCTCCGGAGAAGAATAATGAACCGATCCCATCACATCCGAGCTGACGGTATTGGAAGACGCGGCTCTGGCAATACCAAAGTCCATGACCTTGACTTTTCCCTCTGTGGAGATCATGATATTCTGCGGTTTGATATCCCGATGGATGATCTGTTTGTTGTGGGCAGCTTCAATACCTCTTGCTACCTGAATGGCAATACTGACGGCTTCCTTAAAGGATAACTGTCCTTTCTTTTCAATGTATGTCTTAAGTGTGATTCCCTCAACATATTCCATGACGATATAATGAAGCCCCTCTTCGCTTCCTACATCATAGATATTTACAATATTTGGATGCTCCAGCCCTGCTGCTGACTGTGCCTCCGTGCGAAATTTTGCTACAAATCCACGATCTTCCGAAAATTCCGGTTTTAATACTTTTATTGCCACAAAACGGCCAAGCACATGATCCTTTGCTTTATAAACATCGGACATCCCGCCTGCACCAATCTTACTTACGATTTCATAGCGATCTGCTAAATACGTCCCAACTGTTAACATTCTTTCACCTCATCAAGAAAATGGTTCTATAATCATTACTGTAATATTGTCTTTTCCACCGTTGTCATTTGCAGTTTTTACAAGAAGTCCGGCGCGTTCCTCAATGGAAGCATCCCGCAGAATAATACTGCAGATTTCTTCGTCTTCCACCATATTCGTGAGTCCGTCCGTACAGATTAAGATGTGGTCATCTTTCTTTAATTCCACTTCAAAAAAATCTGCCTCTACTTCTTCCCCTGCACCGACTGCGCGGGTAATAATATTTTTGTCCGGGTGCTCACGTGCTTCCTTTGCACCTACTTCACCGATCCTGACCATCTCTGCCACAAGAGAATGATCCCTCGTGATCTGCCGGATGCCATCCGTACCGATGATATACAGTCTGCTGTCTCCGACATTTGCAACATAAAGCCGTCCATCAATAATGGTGGCTGCAACAAGTGTCGTCCCCATACCTTTTTTCGCTTCATCTTCTGCAGCTTCTGTGATCAGAAGTCTGTTTGCAGTTGTTATTGCCTCTTTTAAAATTGTAACTGGTTCTTCTCCCGAACTCCGGGACACGGATGCAACGATGCGCTGCGTTGTGTAACGCGATGCGTAATCTCCTGCCTTGTGTCCCCCCATGCCATCTGCAACAATGTACAGATTCGGGAGATTCCCAACGGGTTCATCCGACGCGAAAAAATAATCCTGATTCATTTCACGAAGAATGCCTGTATCCGTTATGGAATACGTCTTCATCCGCTTTATCCTTTCTCAATTACATGTAATATACATACTCTTCCATCATCTGTCTATCTTAGCACATGACTTTTCGTTATGCAAGTCTCTGATTCTCTTTGTACTTGCGCCTTAATTGTCCGCAGGCACCATCAATATCACGCCCCATCTCACGGCGTACTGTCACCGTTAAACCACTCCGTTCCAGTTTCTCCTTAAAAGCTTCGATGACATGTGCATTTGACTGCACATAATCCCGCTCCCTGATCGGATTCACCGGAATCAGATTTACATGACAGTTCATCCCGTGGATCAGTTCCGTCAGTTCTTTTGCATCTTCTTTTGTATCATTGACACCACCTACCAGACTATACTCAAACGTCACACGTCTGCCGGTCTGTTCAAAATAATACCTGCAGGCATCAATTACTTCATGAATGTCATATTTGTTCGCCACCGGCATCAGCTCCAGACGTTTTTTCTGATTGGAAGCATGCAAAGATAATGCCAACGTAATCGCAAGTTTTTTATCCGCCAGTTCCCGCATCCGCGGAACAATTCCGCAGGTGGAAACAGTCAGGTTTCTCTGGCTGATGTGAAGTCCGTTCTCATCCGTCAGCAAAGTGATAAATTTTACCAGATTATCAAAATTATCCATCGGTTCCCCGGTGCCCATGACAACAACATTCGAAATCCGCTCTCCGATATCCTTACCAATCTGATAGATCTGATCCAGCATTTCCGCCGGTGCAAGTCCTCTCACCAGTCCGTCCAGTGTTGATGCACAGAACCGGCATCCCATCCGACAGCCGACCTGTGAAGAAATACATACGGAATTTCCGTGCTTATATTTCATCAGCACACTCTCAATGACATTTCCGTCTTCCAGTAAAAACAGATATTTGCGGGTTCCATCCAGTTTTGAAATCTGTACCTGTTCTTTTCTGAGTGTGATGATCCTGCAGGTCTCATCCAATCTCTCCCGCAAGGTTTTGGAAAGATTCGTCATCTCCTCAAAGCTTTCCACCTGCCGCACATGCAACCACTCATATACCTGCTTTGCACGAAACGCTTTCTCCCCCATATCGGAAAAAAAGGTTTTTAATTCTTCCAGATCCATGGACTTAATATCTGTCTTTTCACTCATCCTCTTATTTACTCCTTACCAGCTTTGCAAGAAAAAATCCGTCACTTCCGGCTTCTCCCGGGAAAATCTGTCTCTGGAATTCCAGGGAAAATTCCGGATGTTCTTTTAAAAACCATGCGGTGTTATCCTCATTTTCTGACCGGTGGATCGTACAGGTACTGTACACAAGTGTCCCGCCCGGTCTGACATAATCCCATACAACAGAAAGAATCTGTCTTTGCAGTTTTGCAAGCTCTGCCGCCTTTTCTTTGGTCATCTTATAACGGATATCCGTCTTCTTTCCCATAACGCCAAGTCCGGAACACGGCAGATCACAGACTAAGACGTCCGCTTTCTGATGGGAATCCGGATCATCCACCGTTGCATCCATCTGTACCGCTTTCATATTTGACAATCCATGTCTGGCTATGTTCTCCCGGATCAGATCCACCTTATATTCTGTCAGATCTCTTGCCTCTACCATACCACTTCCCTGAAGCAGTTCTGCCATATGGGTACTCTTTCCTCCCGGTGCCGCACACACATCAATCACATAATCATTCTTTTTCGGTGCCGCAGTTTCCGCAACCAGCATGGAGCTGACATCCTGTACATAAAACAGCCCTTCTTTAAAACTTTTCAGTCCCGCCAGATAATCCAGCCCGGATATTTCAAAAGCATACGGCAGTTCCAGAACCGCATGTACTGTCACCCCTTCTGCTTTCAGTTTGTTTACGAGTTCTTCCGGTGTCACAGCGGAAAGATTGGTACGGATCGTCAGCCGGTTTTCTGCGGTAAGTCCCTCCAAAATCTGACGGGTCTTTTCCTCTCCATAATTTTCGGTCCATATGTCCACGATCCATTCCGGCATTGAATATGTAACGCTCAGATTCGGGAAGCGAACTTCTCTCCATCCTCTTGCCACACTACGCAGCACACCGTTGACAAATCCGCTCAGGCCGGAAAACCCACGCTTTCTCGCCAGCTTTACCGCCTCGTTGCACACTGCGGAATCCGGCACACTGTCCATATACATAATCTGATAAACGCTCATGCGCATAAGATTGCGGATGAGCGGTTTCATTTTCTTTACTCTGGTTTTGGAAAACTGATCGATCACATAGTCCAGTGTCAGCTGTCTTTCCAGCGTTCCTTCCATCAGGCGCGTCAGAAAAGCGCGTTCCTGTTTTCCCAGATACTGATATTTATCGAGCACATCGCGGAGAACCAGATGACTGTACTGTCCCTCCTCATTGACCGTCAGAAGCATTTCCAGCACCAGTGCTCTCTCATTGACCTTAGTCGTCACGACTTCTACCTCCAAACAGTAAAACGATTCGAAGCAGCTGCAGAATCGCAGCTGCTGCACTTGCCACATACGTGAGTGCTGCTGCTGTAAGAACTTTTCTTGTGTAATGGAGTTCCTGATCTCCCAGAATTCCCTGTTCCCTCAGCTGAACCATCGCACGACGCGAAGCATCAAACTCAACCGGAAGCGTAATCAGCTGGAATAACACAGCAAACGAAAACAGCAGAATTCCGATATTGATAAGCATCATGGATGAACGGCTGTTTATGATCACACCAAGAATGATCACCGGCCATGCAAGCATGGAACCAAAGTTTGCAATCGGCACAAATGCGGTACGCAGCCGAAGCGGCACATATCCTCTGGCATGCTGGATCGCATGTCCGCATTCATGTGCTGCCACACCCACAGCTGCAACCGAAGTCTGATTGCAGACACTGTCGGAAAGATTGAGTGTCTTATTGGCAGGATTGTAATGATCGGTCAGATTTCCCGATACATGCTGCACCCGCACATCATAGATTCCTGCTGCGTGCAAAATCCGCTCTGCCGCCTGTGCTCCCGTCATTCCTGACATACTGCGGTATGCGGAATATTTGTTGAACGTTGTCTTTACCCGTGCAGATGCAATCATACAGATCACTGCACCGATAACAACCAGTATATAGGTACTGTCCCAATAAATGTATGGCATAAATCTACCTCCGTCTTACTGCTGTAAAAAAGATCCCTCTGCAACCGGATAGCCACGCAGAAATGATCCTGCATCCATCCGTTTCTTACCGGCAAGCTGTACTTCCAAAAGTTCCAGTCCACCCTCTCCGGTCTGTACCACCATCGTATTTTTTCCAACTTTACAGATACACCCCGGTGCATAAGCGCCATCTGTCTCCACCACCCGGGCTTTCCAGATCTTAAACGCTTTATTATCCAGATGGGTATAGGCACTCGGCCATGGATTTAATCCACGGATCAGGCGCTCAATCTCCACCGCCGGCTTTTTCCAGTCAATATCTCCCAGCTCCTTGGAAATCATCTTTGTGTGGGTACTCGCCTCATTGTCCTGCGGTGTAAAGGTCGCCGTTTTGTTTTCCAGCATCTGCATGGTTTCCACACACAGCTCGGCGCCGACTGCCGCCAGCTTGTCAAACAGACTTCCACCTGTCTCATCTTCTGCAATGCGCACCTGTTTTTTGGCAATGATATCTCCGGTATCCAGTCCGACATCCATGCACATAGTCGTAACTCCCGTGATCTCATCTCCATTGATGACCGCCCACTGGATCGGTGCGGCACCACGATATTTCGGAAGCAGGGATGCATGTACATTAATGCATCCATATTTCGGAAGATCGAGAATACTCTTTGGAAGAATCTGCCCGAAAGCCGCCACTATGATGATATCCGGCGCAAACTTTTTCAAATATTCCACACTTGCATCTTCCCGGATTTTTACCGGCTGGAATACTTCCAGTCCATGGGAAACCGCACATTCCTTTACCGGTGGAAACTGCATGGTATTCCCGCGTCCCTTTGGTTTGTCCGGCTGTGTAACCACAAGCATAACCTCGTGTCCGGCTTCTATGATCTTTTCCAATGTATTCACCGCAAAATCCGGTGTTCCCATAAAAATTACTTTCATATTATTCCTCTTCCGGCTCCTCATAATTCACATCATGAAGTCCGCCTTCTACTTTTTCTGTATACATATGTCCATCCAGATGATCCAGTTCATGGCAAATGCAGCGTGCCATCAGACCTTCGCCTTCTACTTCCCACTCATTCATGTCCAGATCATAAAATTTTGCTTTTACATGGTTCGGACGTGTAACCTGACCTGCTTTTCCCGGAAGACTTAAGCATCCTTCATCTCCGGTCTGCTCTCCGTCAGACTCGATAATTTCCGGGTTGATCATAATAAACGGTCCCTGTCCGTCCCCGATATCAATGACTACCATACGTTTTAAAATTCCAACCTGCGGTGCCGCAAGACCTACACCGTTTGCCTCATACATGGTCTCCAGCATATCTTCCGCCAGAGTACGGATGCGATCCGTCACCTCCGGAATCGGTCTGCATACTTTTGTCAGTACGGGATCTCCCTGAATTCGAATTGTTCTAAGTGCCATAATTACCTCCTAAAAACCACTTGTTGGGTTAAAATCAAACTGTACAGACACATTGGAAAATGCGCTGTTATTTTTTATTTTTCGTTCCACCAGATCCTTACATGCCACCAGCGTCGCATATTCCGGTGCCTTCATGTAAATGACCTTTCGGTAAACATCACTGATTTTTGCAATGGATGCATCTGCCGGTCCTACCAGCATAATATTTTTGCCTTTCTGTGATATCACGCGATGCAGAAATTCTGCCAGATCCCTGGCTGCAGCTGTCGTCACCTGCGGATCGGTTCCCGTACAATGAATCAGAAGCAGCTGCCACACCGGCGGATAGGCAAGCATTCTCCGATAGGCAATCTCCTGCTTATAAAATGCATCGTAATCCTGTTCCTTTGCGGTCTGAATTGCAAAATGATCCGGATCATACGTCTGGATTACCGCCTGTCCCGGTTCCTTTCCGCGCCCGGCACGTCCCACCGCCTGGGTCAGCAGCTGAAACGTCCGCTCCGATGCATGAAAATCCGGAACATGCAGAGACATATCTGCGGCAAGTACTCCTACCAGCGTCACATTCGGAAAATCATGCCCTTTGACAATCATCTGTGTGCCGATCAGGATATCTGCCTCCTGATTGGCAAATGCATGCAGAATCTTCTCATAAGCATCCTTGGTCCGTGTGGTATCAAAATCCATACGCATCACACGTGCCTGTGGAAATCTCTGCTGCACCAGCATCTCAATCTTCTGCGTGCCCGCCTTGAATCCGCCTAAATATTTACTGCCGCAGGATGGACAGATCTTTGGCAATGGCTGCTCATATCCGCAATAATGACAGACCATCCGGCCTCCCGCATGCTGGCTCAGCGAAACATCACAATGAGGACATTGTATCACATATCCGCAGGCTCTGCATGAAATAAATCCGGAAATTCCTCTCCGATTTAAAAACAGCATGATCTGCTGACGTTTTTTTAACCGGTCTTCCATCAGTTCCTGCAATCTCTCCGAAAAGATGGAACGGTTTCCTGCCCGCAATTCACTGCGCAGATCTACGACCTCGCAATCCGGCAGCGGTTTCTTCTCCACACGCTCAGACAACGTCAGAAGCTGATATTTTCCCTGCATTGCCTGATAATAACTGTCCACTGAAGGAGTGGCAGAACCAAGAAGTACCGATGCATCATTCATGCGCGCCCTCTCGATTGCAACATCCCTGGCATGATACCGCGGTGCCGTCTCACTTTTATAAGACGTTTCATGTTCCTCATCTATAATAATAAGCCCTAAATGCGGAAATGGTGTGAACAACGCAGACCTGGGTCCGATCATAATATCAATATCCCCCGCCTTGGCACGTTCAAACTGATCAAAGCGCTCTCCCTGGGAAAGTTTGGAATTCATAATTGATACCCGGTCTCCAAACCGGTTATAAAACCGCATCACGGTCTGATAGGTGAGTGCAATCTCCGGGATCAGGACAATTGCCTGCCGTCCCTGTGCCACCGTATGCGCAATCAGTTCCATATAAACTTCTGTTTTTCCGCTTCCGGTTACCCCCCTGAGCAGATACGTTTTATGAATTCCAGCATCCAGATCCGAACATACTGTGTCCACAACACGCTGCTGATTTTCATTCAGTGTCAGATGATATCCCTTCTGATCCAGATGTGACACAGGATTGCGAAACTGTCTGCTGCTCTCCACCTTAAGAATCTGCTGCTGTGCCATACCCCGGATCACTGCTGCTGATATATTCAGTTTTCCGGTGACAAGCGAATAATCCAGTACAGATTCCTGTATCAGTTCCCGCAGCAGCCTTGCTTTCGCCGTATGGTGTTTCTGTTCAAAGAGTGCCAGTTTCTGCTGCGCCTCTGTCTTCGGAATCAGTAATACAATCTCCCGCTTCTGTACTTCTTTCGTCTGCCTGCGGATCGGGAGTACGGTCTTTAGTGCCTGATTCATGGTGGAACCGTAATTCTTCCGCATCCATCCGGCCAGTGCAATGAGCTGGGATTCCATTGCCACGCTTCCCTCATGTACCGAAATAATGGGGCGAATCCGTCTGGGATCAAATTCGGCATCCTCCGTCAGTTCAATGACATACCCTGTCAGTTTACGATTTCCAAATGGAATATCCACCTGTACACCAACCTGTATTTCCTCCTGCAGATTTTCCGGGATGCTGTATTGAAAAGTTTTATCCAGTTTTTCTACCGATATATCTACAATAATATTTGCATACTTCATACTTATTCTTTTCTCAAAACACAGTTGACCAGGCCCTCATAGGTATTTACAGCAGCCTCAATCACCGGAGAAACGCCAAGTTCTCCCAGTGCTGCACTGCATTTCGGCCCGATCGAATAAATATCCGTAACGGATGCCAGTGTTTCTCTCTCCTGTGGCTTTAAACTGCCAAGCATCCGCTCCGCCGAAGACGCACAGGTAAAAAAGATCGCATCGTATACATCCTTGTCCACTGGCACCTCCATCGGACAAGGTACATTTTCGTATACATTGAGCCGTCCGCAATCACAGAAAGAAAGCAGTGTATCCACAAGGTTATCCTTTGCATTTTTTGCGGTAGGATACCAGATTACTGCCCGCTTAAACGGATCTCCGCGAAATTCCTGATCCAGATATTCCTTTAATTCCTGTGCCAGATTCGTACTGTTGGAATGTTCCGGCATAAAGTCTGCACAAATTCCATACTCCCGCAGTTTTTCTGCCGTCTTTTGTCCAATCACTGCACATCTGGTATGGAAAAGTGCCCGTGCATCCAGCCCCGATGCAAATACATTTTTCATAAAATAATCCACACCATTGGCACTTGTAAACAATAATACGTCCACATGCGCCAGTTCCTGTGCGGTATACACTGCCGGCACACCGACAATCTCACCTGTCATACACTCACTGGTATATGCCCCCTTTGCCCGGAGCATGGCGGCCAGACGTGAAGGTTTTGGGCCAATTTTTGCAACCAGATAATGTTTCCCCCACAGCGGCTTCTCTTCAAAAAAATGCAGCTGGCGGCGAAGTGCAACCACATCCCCAACAATGATCAGTGCCGGAGAGGTCAGTTGCGCCTCTTCCACACGATCTGCCAGATTCTCCAGCGTACCCTCACAAATCTCCTGCGCTTCTGTCGTAGCATGGGAAATCACAGCTGCCGGTGTCTGCCGGCTTCTTCCTGCCTGCATCAGTCCATCCACAATCTGTCTTACTCTCGAAAGTCCCATGAGAAAAATCAGAGTTTCTTTTGAATCTGACATCGTTGTAAAATCAGGTTCTGACAGATCCTCTCCGTTTTTTTGGTGTCCGGTGATCACCCGAAAGCTTGTGGCAACACCACGGTGTGTGACCGGAATTCCTGCATAAGCAGGTCCTGCAATGGCAGAAGTCACCCCCGGAACAACGGTATAGGAGATTCCATGTTCCCGCAGATAAAGGCCTTCTTCTCCTCCACGCCCGAAAACAAAGACATCTCCCCCTTTTAAACGAACAACGCAATGATATTCTTTTGCCTTCTCGACCAGCAGTTCATTGATCTGTTCCTGCGGAAGCGTATGATGCCGGTCCGCTTTTCCTACATAAATACGCTCACAGTCCATTCCTGCATACCCCAATAATTCCGGAGACGAAAGTCTGTCATAAATAATACAGTCTGCTTTTTTTATCAATTCCAGTCCCTTGACTGTGACAAGTCCCGGATCTCCCGGACCTGCACCGACCAGATATACCATAGATGCCATTCTTTTTTCCTTTCCCTGTCAGCACTGCTGCTTTTTAATAAATGCTAAAAATTCATTTTCCGGCGTTGGTTTTGCAAATAAAAATCTATCTTATTATACCACTTCTGCGGTATTGCCCGCAACCGAACCCCTATCGGGTACACCCGGTTTCCCGCAATGCACGCTGTGCCGCTTCCTGCGGTGTCTCTCCGAAAACCTTACATTTCTTTATACTGCTTCCGTCCGCATTTCCGACCATTCCAAGCAATTGTATCCTTCCATCGGGCAGTTTACATGCATATGCTCCGATCGGCATATGGCAGTCCCCCCCGGTTCCCTTCAAAAACAGCCGCTCGGCACATGTAATCTCCTCCGTCACGATATCTGAAAGTGCATTCACCTGCTCGAACAATTCTTCGTGGTCTTCCCGCAATTCCAGTGCCAGCGTCCCCTGTGCCGCTGCCGGTATCATCTGTTCCGGCTCAAAATACTGCGTGATCAAAGAAGTTCTCCCCAGCCGGTGCAGTCCCGCCGCCGCGAGTACAATTCCGTCCAGTTGTTCTTCCTGCATCTTTTTTATTCTGGTATCGACATTTCCGCGTATTCCCGTAATGCGCAGATCCTTTCGAAGCTGCAGAAGCTGAAATGCCCTTCTTCGGCTTCCGGTGCCGATCACAGCATGCTGTGGAAGTTCCTCCAGTGAAACGGCTTCCCGCAAAATCAATACATCCCTCGGATCTTCCCGTTTCCATGCATGTGCAAACACAAGTCCGGACGGCTGTTCGGCCGGCATATCTTTCATACTGTGTACTGCAAGGCTGATCGTTCCATCCAGCAGTTCCTGTTCAATTTCCCGCACAAAAAGTCCTTTATCCCCAATCTGGTCTAACGCTTTTTTCTGTTCCCGGTCGCCTTTTGTGGATATAATTTTCAGTTCGTAACTGTTTTGTGGATAATGTTTCTGCAGGCGGTTTTTTACATGCTCTGCCTGCGCCAATGCCAGTTTTGATCCTCTCGTTCCAATGATCACATTCATTCTTTTTCTCCCTACTCCCGGATTTCGGTATCAAACTGAAATAAATCCTGCAATACCTTTTTATACTGTTCCTGCTGCTCTTTGGATTCCGTCTGTTTAAGCTCCAGGATCGGCTCCCGGATCAGACGCTTTAATGATGCCTTTAAAATCTTTTTTACAATTTTCTGATCCCTCGTACTCAGATCCAGTTTGCGGTTTAGATATGCATAACTGTCCTCTACAATTTCCGTACAGCGCTGCTGCAACGAAGCGATCGTCTCATCGACACCGGTCGTTGCCAGCCATTCCCTGGTTTCCCCAATGGCTTCCTCTATCATACGCTGACCTTTTTGCACCAGTTCTTCCCGCTGCTTCCGGTTCGTCTCTACAATTTCATTTAAACTGTCAAGATTAATCAGAAGTGCCTGGGGATTTCGTCCAATCGCCGTCTCCACATCCCGCGGAGATGCCAGGTCCAAAATTGCAGTCGGATGTAACAACTGTATGTCTTTTTCCCGGATAATATGATGCGGGGAGGCTGTAGCGGAAACTACCAGCTCACACTCCTTCATTGCTTCATACCGCTTTTCAAACGGAATGATGGTAAGTGTGGGAAACTCATGCAGGAGATTTCCGGCATGTGAAAATGTCCGGCTGCAGACTGTTACATGAGAGGCCCCGTATTCATACAGATAACGCAGAGCCAGCGTTGCCGTATGTCCGCTTCCCACAACCAGTGCTTTTTTCCCTGCAATTCCAAACGTTTCCTGCAGCTGGCGGATTCCCACATAGCTGACCGAAAGCGGCCGTTCACTGATTCTTAACTTTGTCTTTATCTTTTTTGCACAGGTGACCGCATCCTGTACCACACGGTTTAACTCTTTCCCAGTACTTCCAACCGTCCGTGATAATTCAAATGCATCCCTGACCTGTCCTAAAATCTGGTCCTCTCCCAGCACCATGGACTCCAGTCCCGCAGTCACCCGGAACAGATAGGAAATGGCATCCATTTCCTCCCGTTGTTTGAGATATTCCGAAAAATCTACTCCCGGAAACATCTCTTCATACAAGGTGCGAATCACGCCAAGCGGCTGTGCAATCTCTTCCGGTGCAAAAAAATAGACTTCGCTGCGATTGCAGGTCGAAAGCACAAAACATTGTTCAATTCCTGCTTTCCCGGCTTTCTGCAGAAAATCAATTTTCTGATTATCGGTAAAGGACACCCTGTCACGGATGTCCTGATCTGCATGTTTATAATCAATTCCTATATATCCAAATTTCATTCTGCAAAGTACTCCTGCATCACATGGATGGTCTTTTGTATATCTGCATCGGTATGCGCATCGGACACAAACATGGATTCAAACTGTGACGGTGCCACATAAATTCCATGATCAAGCATAAACCCAAAATAATCGGCATATGCTTTGGTATCCGCGGTTGTCGCAGAATCGTAATCTGTCACATCTTCGCCGGTGAAGAAAATACTCATCAGAGAGCCGATCTGATTGACATGCACACGGTTTCCTGCGGCATGGCGCACCGCATCCGCCAGCATCGCTGTATTTTCCTGCAGCCGCATATAAATATCCGTATCTGCCTCCAGAATACGAAGTGTGGCAAGCCCTGCAGCCGTAGCAATCGGATTGCCGGAAAGTGTTCCTGCCTGATAAACCGGACCGTCCGGGGAAACCATACGCATGATATCCTCTCTTCCACCATACGCGCCGACCGGCATACCTCCACCGATAATCTTTCCAAACGTGGACAAATCCGGCGTAATATGAAAATACTCCTGTGCTCCGCCCAGTGCCAGACGAAAGCCGGTGATGACCTCGTCAAAGATGAAAAGTGCCCCGTAATGTTTTGTGATCTCACGCAAAAACTCCAGGAATCCGTCTGCCGGCGGAACAACGCCCATATTTGCAGCCACCGGTTCCACGATGATTGCTGCGATCTCATCCGGATAAGCCTCAAACAGTGCCTTGACGCTGTCCGGGGAATTGTATTCTGCAACCAGTGTATGTCTGGTAAAATCTGCCGGAACACCCGCACTGTCCGGAACAGATGTTGTCAATGCCGCAGATCCTGCTTTTACCAGAAGTCCGTCCGAATGACCGTGATAACATCCACGGAATTTGATGATCTTGTCACGCTTCGTATATCCCCGCGCAACACGGATGGCACTCATCGTTGCCTCTGTTCCGGAGCTTACCAGACGGCTGACTTCCATGGATGGCACCAGCTGTGCCAGAAGTTCTGCCATCTCCACTTCCCTCTCTGTCGGGGCGCCAAACGTAAGACCTTCATCACATGCAGCCTTTACCTTTTCGATGACACGTGAATCGGCATGCCCCAGAATCCCGGGTCCCCAGGAACATACATAGTCGATCATTTCATTTCCATCCACATCGGTAATATGGGAACCTTTTGCACTCTGAATAAAACGCGGCGTACGCCCTACAGCCTGGTACGCACGTACCGGGCTGTTCACGCCTCCCGGAAGCCGGAGTTTTGCTCTCATATAAAGTAATTCTGATGTCTGGTCTGTCATGTTATACTTCTCCCTTCTGTATCCATTCTGCCACGTCCAGTGCATGATAGGTAATGATCATGTCTGCTCCTGCACGTTTCATCCCGATCAGATTTTCCATCACGATCTTTTTCTCATCGATCCATCCGTTTGCCGCCGCTGCTTTTACCATGGAATATTCCCCGCTCACGTTATAGGCAACGATCGGAATATTATAATTTCTGCGGATCTCCGTAATGATATCCATATATGCCATTGCCGGTTTGGCGATAATCAGATCTGCTCCCTCTGCAATATCCTCTTCCACTTCCCGCATGGCTTCACGCCCGTTTGCAGGGTCCATCTGATAAGTTTTCCGGTCCCCGAATCCCGGCGCAGAATGTGCCGCATCACGAAACGGTCCGTAATATCCGGATGCAAATTTTGCGGAATATGCCATAATCGGTGTATAGGTAAATCCGGCCGCATCAAGTGCCTGACGGATCGCCCCTACACGCTTGTCCATCATATCGCTCGGCGCAATGATATCTGCCCCCGCACGCGCATAGCTGACCGCCGTCTGTGCCAGAAGCGGCAGTGTCTCATCATTTAAAATAATTCCATCTCTGATCAGGCCACAATGTCCATGCGAAGTATACTCACAGAGACATACATCTGCTATCACAAGCAGATCCGGGTAATCCTTTTTGATCCGGCGGATCGCGGTCTGTACAATGCCGTGCTCATCATAAGCCCCGCTCCCCACTTCATCCTTATGTTCCGGAATTCCAAAAATCAGAATTGCCGGAATCTGCAATGCTTTCACACGGTCTAACTCTTCGTTCATGCGGTCAACGGAATACTGGCAGATGCCAGGCATGGATTCCACCGGCTGTACGATATTTTCCCCTTCCATAACAAAAAGCGGGTAGATCAGTTCCTCTGTCCTCACGTGATTTTCCCTGACCATACTTCGCATAACAGCAGTCTGTCTTAATCTTCTTGTTCGATCCATTCCCTTGTTCCTCTTTTCTTTTACTCTTTCGTACGCTTTTCCTGTATAAGAATCTGTTCCAGTTCTTCCGGTAACAGTGAAGTTTTTTTCTCTGCAAGCAGCCTGGCAAGAATGGTCTGATATACCTGTCTGCGCAGTTTTTCTGTTTCTATCCGCGTTTTTACCACTGGACGGATACTTCCCATATAATCGTTAATCTGTCCCAGTTCTTCCGTCAGAATTTCTTTCAGAGATTCTTTTAAATACTGTGTGAGCACCGGACTGTTTCCCGCACTGGAAAAAGCCCCCACCAGATCCCGGTGTTTCAGATAGGACGGAAAAATAAAACTGCAGTCCTCCTGCTGATCCACGGCATTGACCGGAATATGCTTCTTTTGTGCCATCCGGGCAATCCTGTGATTTTCTCTGACATCATCAGTAGCTGCCACAACCAGAACACATTCCTTCAGATCCTCCGGTTCAAAGGTACGTTCCTTTACACATACATTTCCTGTAAGCTGCAGAATCTGCGGGTCAATCTGTGGTGCCACCACCGTAATCTGCGCCCCGAAATCCAGAAGCACCCGGACTTTGCGCAATGCCACAGTTCCTCCGCCTGCCACCAGACATTTCTTTTTTTCGATATCTATAAACATTGGAAAATAAGCCATAATACTCTTATCTTATAATTGTTTTGCATTTTTTTCAAGTATATCTGCCGGATAATCGCATATCCTACATGCATAGTATTTTTTGCGGGAGGTCTTTTCATGAACTGGAAAACATTTTTTATCTGTGGTCTGACCGGATGGTGCATGGAAATCCTGTTCACCTCGCTGGGCGGACTGCTGCGGGGAGATCTGCTTTTAAACGGACACACATCCATCTGGATGTTTCCGATCTACGGACTTGCAGCAGTCATCGGACCTCTTTCCGTGCGCCTGCGCCACTGGCCTGTGCTTCTGCGCGGCTGTTTTTACGGTGCCGGCATCATGCTCGTTGAATTTATCAGCGGCAGTATTCTGCGGCTTTTCTCCCTTTGTCCCTGGGATTACAGCAAAACTCCCTACAATATTTCTGGTCTTGTCCGCCTCGATTATTTTCCTGTATGGTTCACCGCCGGGCTGATCTTTGAATATATTCTTTCCCAAAAAAAGAAGCACATCCTCTCGTGATGTGCCCCTTTTCTTACATTACTTTTATCTGACGCCGGTTCGGATTGGTATATTTTTCCTCGCAATACTTGCAGCGGTACACTTCTTTTTCCTCATCTGCCAGAATAAAGATCTGATCCAGTTCCTGCTCAATCGATGTCACGCAGCGCGGATTTTTGCACTTGATGACATTTTTGACCTGCTTCGGAAGCTTCAGTTCCTTTTTCTCTACGATCCGGTCACCCTTAATCACGTTTACCGTAATATTATGATCGATAAAACCGAGAATATCCAGATCCAGTGCTTCAATCGGACACTCTACTTTGATAATATCTTTCTTGCCCATTTTATTACTTTTTGCATTCTTGATAATGGCAACGGAACAATCCAGCTTGTCCAGCTTCAGATCATGATAAATCTGAAGACTCATTCCCGCCTGGATATGATCCAGTACAAAGCCCTCGTGAATTCCACTAATATTCAGCATCTTTTACTCCACCTCGATTCCCAGTAATGTCAGGATCAGTGCCATACGGACGTATACACCATTCTGTACCTGTGTAAAATAAGCCGCACGCGGATCATCATCCACTTCAACGGAAATTTCATTGACACGAGGCAGTGGATGCAGCACGATCATGTCATCCTTCGCAAGTTCCATCTTTTCTTTGGTCAGAATGTAGAAATCTTTCAGACGGATATAATCTTCTTCGTTGAAGAAACGTTCTCTCTGTACTCTTGTCATATAAAGAACATCCAGCTGGCTCATGGCATCTTCTAAACGCTCCACTTCCTCAAACTCCACATGATTTGCCTGAAGCACATCCTCCCGGATGTAATCCGGAATCTTTAACTCTTCCGGGGAAATCAGGATAAACTTCACGTTTTCATAACGGATCAGTGCATTGATCAGGGAATGAACGGTTCGTCCGAATTTCAGATCCCCGCACAGACCAATCGTAATATTCCCCAGTCTTCCTTTCAGGGAACGAATGGTCATAAGATCAGTTAATGTCTGGGTTGGATGCTGATGTCCACCGTCGCCTGCATTGATTACAGGGATACGGGACTTCTGGGATGCAACGAGTGCCGCGCCTTCTTTCGGATGCCGCATTGCACAGATATCTGCATAACAGGAAATAACTCGAATCGTATCAGAAATGCTCTCGCCTTTGGATGCCGATGAAGAATCAGCACTCGCGAAACCTAAAACAGAACCACCGAGGTTTAACATGGCAGCTTCGAAACTTAATCGTGTTCTTGTGCTCGGTTCATAAAAACAGGTTGCCAATTTTTTGCCATCACAGGCATGTGCATATTTCTTTGGATGCTTCTCAATGTCGCTCGCCAGATCCAACAGCTGATCCAGTTCCTCTACGGAGAAGTCTAAAGGACTCATTAAATGCCGCATTTTTATCCTCCTTCAGCTTAACGCATTTTTACTATCATATAATAAACTGCGGCTATTTTCAAGGCTAATATAGCAGCTATATAAAATTAACATGGGCGACAGCAGAAACACAATGCCTGCGCACACAGCAGACTCATGCAGAAATTGCTGTAATTTCCATAAGGACGCTCATACTCGCTCCCCATATTGGTATACCAGGTTCCGCCATATTCAAGATGCTGCTGGAACTGCCGGTACTCCATATTGCTCGGCTCAAGTTCCACCGCACGGCGGATATGCTCAATCGCCGTTGCACTGTTTCCCACGCCTTCATTTGCCACCGCACTGTAATAGTACCACTGTCCGGCACGCTCGGAAAATGGAATCGAACTTAACACATTGAGTGCTTCCGGATAACACTGATTCTGAATATAATTAAGTGCCGCCTGTAATTTTGGAGAAGTCGCACGGCTCTGGGAACGGTAGGTTCCATTTCCATAATAATACTGTCCGCTGAACCCTCCAAACGGCCCCTGTCCATAGCTTCCTGTGCCTGCCGATCTGCCATCTGCAGAGCCTGCACCATAACTGTAGCTTCCAGAAGTTCCCTGCTGTTTTTCCTTCATAATCAGATCATAGGCCTGCTGCACCTGTTTGAAACGTTCTTCCGCCTGATCTTTGTTCGGGTTGTTGACATTTGCATCTGGATGATACTTCCGGCTCAATGTACGGTATGCTTTCTTTATCTCTTCATCCGAAGCGCTGCGGCTGACGCCGAGCACCTGATATGGATCTGTCATGATTTCTTCCTCTTTTTCTTCAACTGAATGTATTCATACTTGGACCATACACCGGAATACAGAATATTCCGCAGAATATCCGCGTGAAGCAGAATCGGCAGGCGTTCAAAAGACTTCGCGCATTCCGAAATCATGCTGGTCATCATCAGACGGCACAACGTCTCATACTCCTGCTCATCTTCTGTATCCAGATACCGGAGCGGGTTGTAACTGTCTTTTTTTTCATCTTTATCCCGGTCCTCGTAGGCATCCATCAGGTAGATAAATTTGCCCAGATAAAATCCAAGTGTTTTCAATTCATCATACCACTCGTCCTGCTTCCATGCAAATATTTCTCCGAGCATCTCGCCTGTCAGCCCTGCCACAAGATCAATATTCGTCTGTTTTTCCGCCTCATAAGCTGCCAGTTTCTCCATATACTGCTCAATGGCATTGGTCTGCCGCGGATAATTTATTTTGATCCGCTGATAATCTTTCTCAAACATTGAGGCAATGGTTTTCTTCGTGTAATTATGGTCATCTTTCCAGTCATCCACCAGATTGTAATATGCCAGAAGAACGTTCATCTGTGCCGCATAACTCTGAATATCGTTTTCCCGCAGCTGCCGTTTTTTCATCGGATGCATCATACAGGTAAATTCACCAGTCTGCGTGTCCGGCTCATACAGACCGGTCAGCAGAACGACCAGAAATGTCATATCATAATTCAAAAGTGCCTGTCCTTTTTTTCCACAGAACTCTTTTAATTTCCGGCAAAGCCCACAATAATACGACTGATATATTTTTTTATTTTCTTCCGACAGCTGTGCGCCGTTTACATTAATATATCCGAACATACTGCCTCCGATTTAGGTTCTGCGAATAAATTTTTCCCTGCATTTCGGGCAGGTAATCTCTATCTTTCCATGTCCCCTCGGCACACGGACTTCCTGTTTACACATCGGGCACTTGAAAAAGCGGTAATCCCTTGCCTGTCCCATACGTTTTTTAAACCGATTCCACGATACGGTGCGGTTATAACGGAAATTCAAATACTTCTGGTTTTCTTCATAACGTTTGGATGTATTTCTTGAAAATACCCGGAAATACATATAAATCATTAAAATCAGCGCTACAAAGGAAAACAGGCCGATGCGTGTAAACATACCGACAAGCAAAAGAATCAGAACAAGCCAGGACTGCATCCGTGCCAGTTCATCCATGCCATTTCTTCCCTGCATAAAACGATACAATTTGTCTCTCATACAATTCCTCTTTTCTGTGTTTCGTCGATATTTTTCGTGTCTTATATTAGTTATATATCATGGGAAATCATATCGTCAAGCAACGTATTTTCTTTTCATACACTTTTCATAAAGTGTTTAGAAATCCGGGAAATTTATAATGGTATAGACGTGAAAAATGAAAATTTCCAAAGAATACTGCTGATATTTACGGAAAACATCTTAAGAAGAAGGACGATAAGCCGGGTTATGTCGTTGGGTGATCATCTATCTAGTACGATTGTTGCCAACCGTCTCAAGCGACCTACCTAAAGCTGGCGGGCCACGTCAGCGCTTTGTTTCGGTCTTGCTTCGAATGGGGTTTGCATGTGCCCTCTCTGTTACCAGCGAGGCGGTAGTCTCTTACACTGCCATTCCACCCTTACTATAGAGGTGCATCTGTGATGCATCTCTTATAGCGGTATATTTCTGTTGCACTTTCCTTAGAGTTTCCTCCACCGGCCGTTAACCGGCATCCTGCCCTGTGAAGCCCGGACTTTCCTCACCTGCGGTCTTTCGACACCTGCAGCCGCGATCACCTGTCCTCCATCTTAAGATGCTTTTCCACTATAACACAGTTTCCAGTAAGGTTCAAGCCGTAAAGTTTACCGTGTTTTTATACATTAAAACAACTTCCTCCGACAAATTCCCGCACCAGAGAACTCTGTGCAATTCCTTCCGTCGGAAGCGGCAGAAAATAGTCCAAAAACTTAAGCAGACGCTTCGCTTCCAGATATTCTGCACTGTCACGCGGAATCTGAAACAGAAGCGGTTCCGCATATACTTTAAGCACCGCAACCTCATACAGTAAAGCGGAATTAAACATGACATCCGCACTGTCCTGAAACGGGAAAATATTTTTTTCTTCTCCCCTTCGCACAGATTTCCACATCGCAATCGTCTCCTGTGCCGTCGTTCCACGGGTTCTGGCATCTCTCACGATCCGGCGTAACAGACGGCAGTCCGTCGTGGACAGCGGATTGTGTTCATCAATATTCAACTGTGTCAGCGCAGAAATATAAATCTTAAATTTACTTTCTGCGGGAAGTGTATACGACAGCTTATCGTTCAGACCATGAATTCCCTCTATGACAAGAATATCATTTTCTTTAAGCTGCAGGATCCTGCCACGGTATTCCCTCTTTCCCGTCTTGAAATTGAAAGAAGGCATATCTACTTTCTCCCCTGCCAGAAGCCGGGTCATATCTTCATTAAACTGTCTGACATCCAGTGCCTCCAGACATTCAAAATCAAGATTTCCGTCTGCATCTCTCGGACACCGCTCCCTGTCATCGTAATAATCATCCAGACTGATCGGATGCGGTTTTCTTCCCTTTGCCAGAAGCTGAATCGACAGGCGGTTGGAAAATGTCGTCTTTCCGGAAGAAGACGGACCTGCAATCATGACAAATTTAATTCCTTTTTTTGCTGCAATCTGTGCTGCCAAGGAACCGATCCGTTCCTCCATCAATGCTTCCTGAAGCAGAATAATCTGTTCGCCCCTGCCGGATGCGATTGCATCATTGAGCGCACCGATCGTTCCAACGTCCAGCATACGGCTCCAGCTGCGTGATTCTTTTAATGTGTGGTACAGTTTATTGGAGGTATGAAGCGGTTCCACTTCATCTCCCTTTTTATTTGGGAACAAAAGAACAAAGCCGTCTTCATATAACTCCAGATCAAACACTCCGAGGTATCCCGTGGATGGAACCATATAACCGTAATAATAGTCCTGATGTCCGTCCAGCTCATAAATATTGACACGCGAACTTCTGCGATAATGTAAAAGCCGCTCTTTGTCCTTCATTCCCTTATCATGAAACAGCTGTTCCGCATCTTCTGTTTTTACACTGCATTTCTTGATCGGCAAATCGGCCTCTACCAGACGCTGCATCTCTGCGCGCAGTGCCTGCACGGCTGCTGCATCATTTGCAGTTCCATGCAGTTCACAGTAATAACTTTCCCCCAGAGAATAATATACCCTGATTTTTACCTGATCCTTCCACAGATTTTCTACCGCCTTCTGCAATAAAAGCGTCATACTTCTGCGATAGGTGCGTTTGCCGTCCCTGTCCGTCATCGTCAGAAACGAAATTTTACCGGGTGCCTTCACCACTTTTGAAAGTTCCCGCAGTTTTCCATCTACACATGCCAGTACAATCCTGTCACTGTAATTTTTCTGATATTGTTTTGCAATCTGTTCCAGTTTTGTCTGCTCCGGAATCAGAACCAGTTCGGTTTTCTCCGGCGCAGTCTCCAATGTGATCTCAAATTCCTGCACTTTTTATCGCCCCCAAAATCGTATACGCAGATTCATTCTGCTGTAATTTTTCCTGCACTTCTGCAATACGTCGTATGATCTGTTCCGATTCTTTCTGTGCTTCAAGCGTCTGCAGAATCTGTGCCAGCTGTCCATGCTGACGCACCAGAAACCGGCGCAGTACCGGATTTCCGTTTCTCAGAAGAAGCGGTCCGTAAATATCACAGACTGCAATTGTCTGATCGTTCAACCGGTTCCACGTTTCATCCTGCTCCGTTTTTACGGCACGCATCATCGGATAATATTTTCCTTCTTCACAGACCATATCTTCATCTTCAATTTTATACTGATGCTGGCGCAAATATTCCCGGACCTTATGTATTTCAGACTGCGGCTGCAAAATCAGTTCTTTCGCTGTACTGCAGACGGATTCCCCTTCCGTCAGAATATGCAGAATCAGTTCTCCACCCATTCCTGCAATCAGAATGGAATCCGCTTCATTTGGAAGCAGTGCCTCTGCTCCGTCCGAAAGCCTGGTCTGTATATATTCCTCCAGCCTGGCTGCCCGGATATGTTCCTGTGCCCGGGCAAGCGGTCCCTCATTAATATCCATTGCAATGGCTCCCTTTATTTTCTGCCTCTGTACCAGTGCAATCGGCACATACGCATGGTCTGTTCCGATATCCGCAAGGATACCGCCGGTTGTAACCATGGAAGCCACTGCTTTCATTCTCCTCGATAATTTCATCATGTTACTCTAAATAATCCTTTAACTTACGACTTCTGCTGGGATGGCGAAGCTTACGGAGCGCTTTTGCCTCAATCTGACGGATTCGTTCTCTGGTTACATTGAACTCTTTTCCGACTTCCTCAAGGGTTCTCGCCCTTCCATCCTCCAGACCAAAGCGAAGCGTCAGCACTTTCTGCTCCCGCTCGGTCAGTGTTCCGAGTACCTCTTCCAGCTGTTCCTTAAGCAGCGTAAAAGCTGCAGCATCTGCCGGTACCGGTACATTATCATCTTTAATAAAATCGCCCAGATGGGAATCTTCCTCTTCTCCGATTGGTGTTTCCAAAGATACCGGTTCCTGTGAAATCTTTAAGATTTCCCGCACACGTTCCACCGGCATCTTCATCTCTTCCGCGATTTCTTCCGGCGTAGGTTCCCGCCCGAGTTCCTGCAGCAACTGTCTGCTGACACGAATGAGCTTGTTGATCGTTTCCACCATGTGCACCGGAATACGGATGGTTCTTGCCTGATCCGCAATTGCACGGGTAATTGCCTGCCGGATCCACCATGTTGCATAAGTGGAGAACTTATATCCTTTGCGGTAATCAAATTTTTCTACCGCCTTGATCAGTCCCAAATTTCCTTCCTGAATCAGGTCTAAAAACAGCATGCCCCTGCCCACATAGCGCTTGGCAATGCTGACTACCAGACGAAGATTTGCCTCCGCCAGACGTTTTTTGGCATCTGATCCACGGTCGACATCCAGTTGCAATGCTTTGATCTCCGCTTGTATTTCTTCTTTTTCCTGTTCATCACCGGTTTCTGCCAGACGCTCTTTGAGCAGTGGAATTTTTTCAACTGCCACACTTCCGGCCTCCATCTTCTGTGCCAGCTCAATTTCTTCGTCTGCAGACAGCAGCGGCACTTTGCCGATTTCCTTTAAGTACATGCGTACCGGATCCTCGACACTTACGCCCTCCGGAACCGAAAGATCAATCTTTTCTACTTCTACCTCGTCTTCGTCATCCAGAATGATATCATCATCCTCATCATCCCCGTCACTGATCCTGAGGACATCTACTTTATTTGCTTCCAGGAAATCCAGAACCTTCTCCATCTTTTCTTCGTCAAGATTCATATCCCTGAAAAAATCGCTGATCTCCTGATACTCCAGAATGTTCCGTTTCTTTTTTCCCAGTTCCAGCAGACTTTTCAGTTTTTCTCTGAACTTTGCCTTTGTTTCTTCCGTTTCCACTGCTGCATTCTCTTCTTTTTTCTTTGCCATGTCGTTTCGTCCTCTCAGGTTACTTTCTATTTTGTCCCTAATCAATAGAAATATGCGTTTTCTTCAGCTTCTCCAATTCCTTCTGTTCATTGATCAGCTGCATAACGACCGTCAGATCATTCGGATCTGACTGCCGGCTTCGAACATCAATACTGTTTTCCTTGATTCTCTCAATTGTTTCCTTTAATGCTTTTTCTTTGTCCTGTTTTGTCTCTACTTCATGAATTTTTGCATTAAAAAGCCCCGCAATTTCTTTTTGTTCTTCCTCCTCCTGAAACCGGCTGATAATCTTTGCCGGATTCACCTGTCCGCTCTCCCCATACTGGGTGAACAGCTCCTGTGCCGCTTTGCGATACAGCGGTTCCGTGAAATCTTCCTCCGTGATCCATCCTTTGATGCTGTCAAAAAGCCGCGTATCCTCGATCAGCCAGGTCAGAAGCAGCTTCTGTGACTGTTTCATGCCATCTTCTTTCTTTTTTTCATGGATACCGCTCTTTAACGGAGCCGCCTTTTTAATCCCGCTCCCTGCCATTGCCAGATTATTCACAAGCTTCCGCAGATCCTCAAAGCCAATCCTGTACTTATCAGCGACCGCCTGGATATAATTGTTGCGCTCAAGCTCCTCCGGAAAGGCTAAAAGCCGCCGCGCCGTCTCATTATAAAATGCCGTCTTGGACTCCGGATCATTCATATCATAATTCTGCTCCAGCATACGGATTTCAAACAGAAAACTGTTTTCCGCCTGATCAATCCTCTTCTGATATTCTTCGGCCCCAAGTGCTTTGATAAATTCATCCGGATCTTTGTACGGCTGCATGTTTATGACTTTCGTGATAATTCCAACTTCTTTTAAAATCGGAATTGCACGGAGTGCCGCCTTTACCCCAGCCCCATCACTGTCATATGTCAGATACACTTCTTTGGTGTAGCGTTTCAGCAGACTGGCATGTCCACTGGTAAGCGATGTGCCAAGAGAGGCCACCGCATTGTCAAAGCCTGCCTGGTGCAGTGCAATGACATCCATATATCCCTCACATAAAAGCAGCTGCGGTTTTCTGGTTGTCCTTGCAATATTTAATCCATACAGATTCCGGCTCTTGTCAAAAATCTTCGTCTCCGGCGAATTCAGATACTTCGGTTCCCCTTCGCCCATGACACGCCCTCCAAATCCGATCACCCGGTTATGTACATCCATGATCGGAAACATGGCACGATTCCAGAATTTGTCATGGCCTCCGCGCACCTCATCGATGGAGACAAGCCCCGACTCTTTCAGCAGCGCATCGTCATATCCCATATGTCTTAAATAGCGATAGAGATCATCGCTGTACTGATCCGAATAGCCCAGGCCAAATTTGCGCATCGTTTCATCCGACAGCTCCCGCTTACGGAAATACGCATATGCTTTTTCCCCTCTCGGGCTGCGCAGAAGTTTATAAAAATACTTTGCGGCTTCTTTGTTAATCTCCAGCAGCTTCGTGCGCTTGTCCGCCTCACGTTTCTGTGCACCTGTCATCTCCTGCTTGGGAAGTTCAATTCCCGCACGATCGGCAAGTACCTGCATCGCTTCGGTAAAAGTATAATTCTCATACTGCATCAGAAATGTAAAAACATTGCCTCCCGCTCCACATCCAAAGCAGTAATACATCTGTTTATTTGGAGAAACGGAAAATGATCCCGTCTTCTCATTATGAAAGGGGCATAACCCAAAATATGTACTTCCTTTTTTCTGCAGACGCACATACCCGCCGATCACATCCACAATGTCATTGCGGGAACGTACCTCCTCAATCAGATCATCTGAAAAATACGGCGTGGAAATCCCCTCCTTTCTCTAGTCATCAATATCCATCCACTTTCCATGCCTGCGGCATAAAATTTTCTTTAAATTTGGTAATCGCATACTTATCTGTCATACCGGAAATATAGTCACAGACGATGCGCCCTTTGTCTTCACCCTCATCCAGCATTTTTAATAACTTTGCCGGCAGCTGCTCGATATGGTCCATATAAAAATAATACATCTGTTCCAACATGGCCTTAGCTTTTACTTCCTCGCCTTTTGCGACCGGATTCCGGTATACATGTTCAAACATGAACAAGCGCAGATCCCGCAGCGCCTCCGCGGTCTCATCCGACATAATGATATCGTCTCTTCCCATACTGTTGCTGATGATATCGTGGATCAGGTGATCCAGGCGCTCTCTCGTGGTAAATCCCAGCGTACGACGCAGTTCCACGGGAATATCTTCCTCATCCAGAATCATTGCACGGATCGCATCGTCAATATCGGAATTGACATATGCAATCTTATCGGACAGGCGCACAATCTTTCCTTCCAGCGTGTGCGGAATCGTCCGTGTCTGATGGTTTAAAATTCCATCCCGGACCTCCCAGGTCAGATTCAGTCCTTCTCCGTCTTTTTCCAGTTTTTCTACAATACGTACGCTCTGTTCGTTGTGGCGGAACCCGCCTTCATACACCTGATTCAGCAGAAATTCTCCTGCATGTCCAAACGGTGTATGCCCCAGATCATGCCCCAGTGCTATCGCCTCAACCAGATCTTCATTCAGCCGGAGCGCCTTCGCAATGGTTCTCGCATTCTGCGATACTTCAAGCGTATGTGTCAGCCGCGTCCGGTAATGATCTCCCATCGGTGTGAGAAAAACCTGCGTCTTACTTTTCAGTCTCCGGAAAGACTTACTGTGCAGGATACGGTCACGGTCCCTCTGAAAGACCGGACGAATATCACACTGCGGTTCCTCCCTGTCTCTGCCTTTTGAATTTATGGACAGACAGGCGTACGGACTTAAAGTATCTGCTTCTATCTGTTCTATTCTTTCCCGAATTGTCATATTCTGCTCATTTCTGCGGCACAAACCGCCAAAATCCTTACAATATTTCAAACAACTCTACATATTATATATTCTGCGTGAATTCCTGATTTCCTTTTTTATTTTGCATTTCCTCCGAGTACTTTCCGCAGCTGTTGCAGACAGATACCCGTAATCTGATTTTCGTAGCTTCCAAAATAAAATTTGTTATCTTTCACCAGAATACATCCGACCCAGTCTCCATCCACAGGATCTTCCTCCAGCGCCTGCTCCATCTCCTGATATCCCCGAAGTGTAAAATAGGCATCATAATCCGAAAAATCCGCTGTGCGGTAGGTCACATCCGGAAACTGCATCCTAAGCCCCTGTATCAGATCCGCCGGACATGCCACATAGCCTGTCGGCTCATGCGAATATGCCGATTCCAAAGCCCAGTCTTCATCCCAGAGAAGAAACACATCATCCGTTTCCCATGCCTTATCTGTTTCCACCGATGCCACCGGTGCATATGTTCCTCCATCGGTTCCGGCTGTCTGTACGAGATTTGTTTTTCCGGTCGGATCGGTATACAAAAGATTTGCAATCGCAAGCTGATAAAACCGACTGTCGCAGCGCTCTCCACGCTCTGCCAGATAGCCCTGGGCAATTCCGTTTTTCTCCAGATCCGCTTCCTCATTTACCGGTACATAAACCGCATCTCCATATTCCATCGGTCCCATCCGCGTATCCTCAGTCAGAAATTCCGCAACCTTCGTATAATCCCCTGCGGTATCTTTTGGCATCAGAAGTACTATCACGACAACAATTGCAGCAGCCGCAATACTGCAGCCAACCGTCACAATTTTTCTGATCATCCGGTGTCTGCGCGATTCTTCTTCCCCGGCGGATGCCGGTATTCCATCTATATTTTTAACCGCATACTGTCTGGATGCATAGCTAAATACAAATGCACCGATGACAAGAATAAAAACAACCATTGCCAACAGACAGGTGATTTCCTGCCAGGTCCGCATCCGGCCGCAAAGCAGCAGATGATCGATCAGACATGTTGCTCTGCCTGATGATTTCTGTTCAAATTTCAAACGACAGACGCCGTTCATTCCAAGACATACCAGCGCAAACACCGCACCATCAACCAGTGCATAGCGAATCCACCGCACCTTTTCCCGGATTACAGCAAGCGGAAACAGTGAAAGCACAAACGCAAACATGATCATCCCCGCAAAAAAATATGCCCATTTTTCCAAAAGCGATGTGTTCCACATCTGCCGTACATATTCCACTGCGGAAGCTCCATTGATATTTCCCCAGCCGGTGACCCGGGAGATCAGAAACGCAATTCTTAAAATTCCCCATAAAACCAGATAACCAGCAGCATATTTCCACAACAGCCGTCCTGTGATCTGACGATCTGACAATTCCTGCTGCATCCCTCCGTTTTCCATTCCCGCACGGGTCCGTATCCGGAAAAATACCAGCGTAAATGCAACAAACGCAGGAAATCCACCCATACTCCCGACAAACCCATTGATAAAAAGCATCACCGTAAATGCCAGTATGGCGGAAACCAAAAGACGCATCGGATCTGCATCCATCGTTTCAGGTTCTTTCTTATCATACTTCATGCCATAGCCTCCTTTTTGCGATCTTTAAGAAGCGCCCTTGCCGTAATTCCTGCCGTCAGTGCTTCCGCAGCCATAAATGACAGCCAGACACCACGGATTCCAAACATACGTGATAATATCACGGAACACACCGCGATAGCTACAAATCCTCTGCAAACCGAGGCCGTAAATGCCTCTTTTGCATGCTCCGATGCACTCAGATATCCGGTTCCGATAATATTGAAACCGGCAAACAAAAATCCGATCACATAAAGCCGCATTCCTGTAAATGCATATTCCGCCATCTTTACCGAATGTTCACTGTTAAACAAGGCTACCATCGGGTCTGTAAATCCCCAGACAAGCAAAATAATCAAAAGACTGAAAACAACGCCCGTAGCCAGTCCCAGATGCAGAATCTTTTTAACCGCACATTCATTCCCTTCTCCGTAATAACGGCTGACCAGTGGCTGGGCTCCCTGGGAAATCCCGTTAAAAATACAGGTAAATATGAGTGCAAAGTTGGCAATCACGCCATAGGCAGCCACTCCTACATTTCCGGCAAGCCCTAAAATCAGGTAATTAAAAAGCGTTGTTGTCACTCCGGAAGAAAATTCTCCCACAAATGCCGGCACCCCCAGCTGGCAGGATGCTGTAAGCATCCGTACCGATGGTCTGGTCTTTGCAAACTGTACCGTATTTTTCTTCTGAAAAAAATGAATACTGCAGATTAATATGCTGACGATCGGAGAGGCTGCTGTGGCAAGTGCTGCTCCTGCCAGCCCCATCCCCATCGGAAACATAAACACATAGTCAAGGACAACATTGGAAAAACTTCCCATCATCGTTCCAATCATGGCGAGGGTCGGAGCATTGTCGTTGCGGACAAACGCAGAAAACACATAATTCATCATAAAAAACGGTGTAAATAATAAGAAAATCCTCGTATATGTGCGGCCCAGCTGCGTGATCCCGGCATCCGCCCCCATCATATGCATCACCGTATCCGGAGAAAAAATGCCAGACAGGACAAATGGAATGCTGATTATGAGGATACACAAAATCGCATTTGCAAAATATTTCTTTGCACTGTCATCTTCCTGTGCTTTTAATATCGTATACCGGGTTGCCGATCCTACCCCAATCATCGATCCTATGGCAAAAATCAGGTTATATACCGGCAGCACCAGATTCAATACGGTAATCCCGTCCGTTCCCGCTGCCTGCGAGATAAAGAATGTATCCACGATAATATAGCAGGAAATCCCCAACATTCCACAGATATTCTGGGAAACATATTTTATAAACTGTTTTTGAATGTTCATATTTATATAGTTATCCTTTTTGTTGTGTGCATCAGCATGCTTCATTATACATTGTCACCAGGCAGAGCCTGATGACCTGCGCATGCATCAGCATGCTTCATTATACCATATTTTATATAACAAAAAAGCCTTGATTTCTCAAGGCTTTCTCACATCTTAGTGCGGAAGATGGGACTTGAACCCACACGATCGCAATGATCACAAGATCCTTAGTCTTGCTCGTCTGCCAGTTCCGACACTTCCGCATGTCTTAGCGACTCGTTTATAATAGCAAACTCTCCCTCATATGTCAATGGTAATTTTTAATTTTTTTAAATTTTTTCTTTTATTGCAACAAAATAAAAAAAATTAAAATTATCTATTGACATATTGCTCAGATTCCTATAGAATAGCATTTGTTCGCAGGAGTGGCGGAATTGGCAGACGCGCAGGCTTCAGGTGCCTGTGGTAGCAATATCGTGTGGGTTCAAGTCCCATCTCCTGCATCGAAAAAGGATTCATCCAGATGGATGAATCCTTTTTGTTTATCTATAGTTTTTAAACCATCCTATGACTATGACTATGACTCCGTTTTCCCAGCCGCTGCCTCCATGACAGATTCCACCGACACCACTTCTGGTCCGGCTGTAAATGTTTCCTCTGCATCGGCTGCTTCCATCGGATCCTCATGCTCTTTCTTTTCCTCATCTTCCCAGAGCGAATCATACTTTTTGCGTTTTTCCAACCGCGCCATCATTCCGGCGTTTTTCGCCATAATATAGAGATCCTTATCATATTCCATCAGTTTCTTCTCATCCTGCATCGGCACCTGATCTCCATGCATCAGGCGTCTTGCCACGGTCATGATCTTTCCCATTTCCTCCCCATAATCTTTTGCGGCCTCGCCCTGCTGCTTTGCCACAACACTGTTAAACTTACCTTCCCATTGCGCCACAAGCTGATTTACATAATTCTGATACTCGTCCTGTTTCTCCGCAACCGCATTATATTTCAGTTCCAGTGTAGCAGCTTCATCAGCATACCGTGTTTTTCCATCCGGCGTACTTTCCATCCGCTCCTTTAACTCTTCCCGCTGCTTCGACAGTTTGAATTTCTGCTCGTTATATGATTTCAGAACAGAACTGTAAATTCCCCTTGCCTCTCCTGTTTTCATAATATTTCCTCCGTGAAATACATCCATCCATTGTTTCCTTACATTTCATATATCGGACTATTCACGCGATTCTTTATTTATATTCTACTCTTCCCGCCATTCTTTTAGTGCAGCAGAAAGCTTTCTGTCAATATCTATTCTGGTTGCTTCACACGCATCAGGGTATTCTTTTGCCGCTCTGAATATAAAGCGCAGCACAAATTTAAGTCCTACCGGCAAAGCCATACGAAGCAAAGATTCCGGCAGTACAAAATGCGTTCCATGTTCATACACAAGTGGTACAAATTGACAGACATGAGGGCGCTCCTTTAAACGCTGGTCCATGCGGCGGATATACTTTCCCGCTTCCCAGAAGGAATCATCATCTGCACCAACAAGAAACAAAAAACAGCTTTTTCATAGTTTTTCCCTCGACTTGCCAATCAATAATCAACACTTATCGTTCCTGTCAATGTCAAGTTAGCACACGCTAACCGTGCTGTCAACTTTTATTTACTTTGACAAACGCATAAATGATACATAAGATTGCTGCAATTGTCTCGGATAAAACGGTTGCAAATGCTGCTCCTGCCACACCGGTTTTCAACACAACTACAAACAGCAGATCGAGCACGATGTTGAGCAGGCTGCAGAACACAAGAAAAATCAGCGGTGTTTTGGAATCTCCAAGCGCTCTTAAAATAGAAAACGGCGTAAAATATGCGGCAACCGCGATCAGACCGCCCATGAAAATATACATATACGTCAGTGCATCCGGCATAAGAGACTCTGGTGTGTTTAATAACAATAAAACAGGTTTCGTTGTTACAAGTGCAATGACCGTCATGATTAAGGCAATCAATATACAGGTATAGCCGCCATTTGCAATGGATGCAGCCGTACCCTTTTCATCTTTCGCTCCAAAATACTGCGAAACCACAACTCCCGTTCCGATTGCCGCGCCCATGCACATGGACATAAATGTCATGGAAAGCGCATTGGTTGCACCAGTAACAAAATGTCAATAGTTTTTTAATCATTTTTTCAAAAAGGCAAAAAAATAGAACGTATAGTTTATTTCCATACGCTCTATCTCACATTTCATATTAAATTTTGAATTCTACAAACAGGAAGTTATAGTGCCACCTTTTTCCATTTTCTAATCTTAGTTCTAAAGGTTCCAAACGGAGCCACTGTGTTAACATGTATGAATTTGTATACTTCCCAGACGGCTGTTTTAGTTGCCTCGTCGGCCCATTTTCTCATATGTGGTTTAAACAATTCTTCCTCACTTAGTGAATCGATCATTGCATAAATAGAATCAATGTTCTCATTCAACATGTCTTTCAACTCTTGCAGTGACAGGTGTGCATATGTATCTGTGAACCATTGATATAATTCACCAAGCTGATTCCACTTAAAATTATCGGAGGGAGTTTTGACCTGAAGACCCTTTCTTTCGTCTGCTTCCCATTTAAGAATGAGCGTTGTCCATCCAACCTGATAAGCAAGATTTTCTGCTGGAGTTCGATCGACCTCATCAATCCTCTTATCTTTTAAAGGTTCCGGAATATCATTAAATTCTGATATATACTTTGCAAAGCTTTTATTTATCTCGTTTTTAAGTTCATCCTTATTCTCATATGTTCTCACTATTCTATCTCCTCAAATTCGATTTGTTGCTCAAATCATATCACATTCTCAAACATATCTCAATTCCAATTGTCTCTGCCCCCATCTATTGCATTGCCTTTCGGCGTAAATGTGTTTCCTTCTGTTTTTTTATTCATCATTTTTTCCATAATCATCTATTTCCTTTCTTTCCTGTGCCCGACAGAGAGAGGTTTGCTTCTGTCCCTTCGGCAAAATTTCCGTTCCGTCTGTTTTTCAAAAATCCTATGAATCGGATTTTGTGAAAATAAACAAGCCGACGCAATTTCAACTTTTACAACAGTCCAAAATGCATCGGCTCAATCCTTTGACCTGATCGGTCATTATTCATTTTTTCTGACTGGCTCATACCGTCCATTTTTAATAATGAGCAAAGCAAAAGGCACTAACTTTTTACGGTTAATGCCCTTTTGCGTTAATCACTATTAAATTATTCGTCCAACATTATCTTTTCTTAATTTTTCTTCTGTCTGCGATATTCGGAACAGATTAGCAATCAATTCTGTACTTCCCATGTAATCAAGAATTTTCTGTCCTAGTTCTAATTGTTTTTTCGTATGAATATCATCAACATCTAATCCACCGTATAGTCCCATATATCCGGCATTTTGAAAAATTGCAAATTCCTCATTTGTAATAACACCTGCATTATGTGCTGTCTCTGCCAGCATTTGATTCCACTGCTTGATATCTCCTCTAACAACAAGTCTTCTGTTATCTTCATCCAATTCATTAAAGTGGTCAGCGACTTCCTGTCTGTATGTCTGGATTGCAAAATACGTTTGTCCTAACGCAATGACCTCTTTTCTTGGATCTCCATTCTGCACGATCAGATAACATGCATATCTTGACAGTTCATAATCTTTTTGGGGTTTCGTGGTGACTCCAGCTTCAACGATTTTCCTGACCTCAGGAAAATCGTCTGGAATGCTATGCCCGCTGTTTTCACATGCGATCATTGCTCTTTTAATTACTTTTGCAAAATTCTCCCATTTTGCATAATCAAGTGCCGGTCCTAATTCTCTTGCACTCCAATACTCGCTTCCATCTTCCCGGATATGCTTGATATCTTCCTGAGTTCAATATATCCGCTTTTAAAAAAACGGTGATCACATTGTTGACCGTCTGTTTCGGCAACAGTGTCTTTTCACAGATCTGTTTCTGCGTGCAGTTTTCCGTGTAAAGGATTGCATTCAGAATATAAAGGCTGTTGTAGGAAATACCAGATTTGCGGGCGTAATCTTCGTAAATAACGCTGATACTCTGCCATGCATTGCAAAAAATCCTTGTCTTTGATTCAATATCCATGGCTTCGCCCTCCTTAGTCTCATTTTAGGACTATGGTATCTCTTTCTATTTTTTGTCAATATCAAATCTTTCATATATTGGACTAAGCACATAATTCTTTATTCCCGAAAAAAGCCACACCAGTAACTATGATGTACCCCATCAGCGAAATAACAGACGCTTCCATGCCAAATTCACCGCCCGTCACCGCAAATGATTTTGCATCAAGAACATAAGTCATGACAGAGAATTGATCCGCTTTTTGTCCAATTGCCAGTCCCCCACCGATCATTACAATATTCCAGATGGCATGCACGATTCCACTGTTCCAGACAGAACCACTCTCGATTGCAATCATTGAAAACATAATTCCCGCCATCGTGCCTGCAACAAGAACCTGCAAACAGCTTCCGATGGAAAAATCCATTCCCAGAATATGAACCATGCCAAACAGCACCGATGGAACGATAACCGCCACCTTACGATTCCATTTTTTCCTTAAAAGATTTAAAATAACGCCCCGAAATACCATTTCTTCGACAAATCCAGCCGCGATTCCGGTAAACATAATTCCGGCACTTAATGTACGAAATACCTGCTTTCCATTCATATGCGAGGAAACATACGCACCCTGAAAGAACAAAAGATAACTTCCTTTTACCAGCAGTGGCAACAAAATAGCAATCAGAATCCATTTTCTTTTAATATGAAATACGGGCATTCCAAAATCAGAAACAGGTAACCTGATCACTTTCTCAATATATATCTTTAAAATAACATAAGTCAGTCCGACATAAAAAATTCCTGCAATGATATTACATATTCCATCCGGAATCTTTATCAGCGTCAATGCACTTGCGGCAAGCTGTGCCGCAAGTTGTGCAATAATGAGAATAACTATAGCAGCAACCGAACCGCCAATTACTTTTTTGGTACTCATTTTTCTATTTTCCTCCTATCCCTGATCTTCCACATTCCGGCAGAATCCAATATAGGTAATGATAAAATACACCAGATAAATTCCGAAAAACAATACCGAAGAAATCAAAAAATAAGTTGCCGGTGCCGCCCGAACCCCCGTATAAAAATCAAACTTGCCACCGGTATATACACAGACCAGTCCACTGATTGCAAGCGCCACACACGCCGGACAGAGATAATAACCGGCAAGCTGCTTGAAAATCATCCGGCGGATTTCTCTTCTGCTGTAACCAATCTGCGAGAGAACCCGATACCGAAATTTATATTTCACGGAGTCGCTGAGTTGCTGCACAGAAAGTACTGTCAGTGCCACGCATAAAAATACCAGACCAATATAAAAAAGCGGAAACATCAGCGAAGATAACATATATTTCACTTCCGGAATCAGATTGTCGCGCACAAGATTTTTTGCTGTATAAGTTACAATCGTATCCGAACCCGAGCAGGAATTTCCAAGCGCTTCTCCATCCCAGTCATCTGAAGCCGCTTCCGTCATGGCATGCCCCTGCACGCTGATCTTATCCGGATCTTCTTCCAAATGATCGAGCCGGTTCTCCAGATCTACGGGCGCCTTGCCTTTGATATCCGCCACCAGTTCTGCATAATAGGGATGCATCTGCGCAAGGGCAGCATCTGGAACGATAATGATATAATCCCCACCGTTATGACCGTTCTGCGAAAATCCCTCCGTGTGATAGCCCGCAAAGGATAATGCCCCATCTGTACTCTGGATGTTTATCTGGCCGGAAAAATCCCCGGTCTGATTCAGGACGCGGTCTTTGATATGGATAGCATACTGATCTTCTTTTAACTGCACTTCCGAAAGTCCGATCATGGTACGGAGCCGGTTGTAATCAGAGAGTCCCATATAGGTATCGTAATTGCAATATGCCAGTTCTTCATTTTTACTGATCTTTTTCCAGTCCGGTGTGCCATCTGCGTTCCGATACTCTGATCCAAATTCTTTCAGATGTGTGTACAGATATGCATTGACCTGATTCGTTTCGTTCTCATAAACCTTATAAGTAAAAATTTCCTTTATGGTTGTCTCCTGTTTCAGCAGAGCAATTTCCTGCTTAAAATCATCCTTCGCATTGCTGCTGTATACCTGCACATCAAACGGAAATTTGCTCACAAGCACCTCATTCTGGAAATGATTAAACATAAATGCCACCGAACTTCCGAGTATCGCCAGAGTAAACAGTGCCGTCAGTGTTCCCATGGTAAACCGCAGTGTCCGGATCTTAGAAGAAAACTGCCGGAGCAGAAACAGCGCATCCCCACGGTAAATAGCAGCTCCCTTTTTTCTGACATAACAGGCGATCCACGCCGCAATGCCTGTGTAAAAAAGATAAATCGTCAGCACCAGTCCAATAAGAAAAGCAATTACAACTCCGGTATCCCATGCTTTAAAACAAAACAGAAACACACCGAATACGACGAGAAACAGCACAGATAACGGAAGGAACCATCTCTTTGCCTTTTCATGCGTTTCTTTGATTTCCTCATTCTGTCTCTGACTTTCCATCAGATCATGGATATTCATTTTGCGGAATTTTTTTCGGCTTCGAAACAGCGCCAGCAGATAACAGCACAGATAACATGCAGCCGTCATCAAAATACAGTTTCGGTTCCATTCCAGATGCAGTTTGTAATCCAGCTGCACCATGCTGTAAAAAATGGACAGAAGGATCTGCTGAAAAAGCAGGCCCAGTCCCATCCCTACAAGAAATGCGCCCGCTCCAAGCAGCAGATTCTCTGTAAAATAAAGTCTCGCAATCTCTTTTTTCTTTACCCCGACCAGAAGATAAATCCCAAACTCACGGCTTCGCTTTTCCAGTATAAACCGCACCATATAATTGATCAGCCACGCAATGATCGGCACGATAAAAGCAGTCGCAAGTCCCGTCATCACACTCATCATGGCATCCATCTGAAACAGATTCTGCACATCTTTGGAAAACAAAAGCGTATGAAACGAAAACATGAGTGCGGTCACGACCGCCATCGTCATAAAATACACTATATAGTCTTTTGCCATGCGCTTTACATTTCGAAAAGCAAGTTTACACATCATGGGAACGTTCACCTCCCGTCAGTGTCATCACATCGAGTATTTCATTTAAAAACGCCCGGCGTTCTTTTTCCCCACGCACCAGTTCATGAAAAATCCGTCCGTCTTTCAGAAACAGAATACGGCTGCAATAACTTGCGGAAAAAGCATCGTGTGTCACCATCAGAATGGTTGCGCCCATGTTTTGGTTCATCTCCGTAAATGTCTCTAACAGTGTCTGCGCTGCCAGTGAATCCAGTGCCCCCGTCGGCTCATCTGCCAGAAGAAGTGTGGGATAATTTGCAAGTGCACGGGCACATGCACACCGCTGCTTTTGTCCGCCGGACACCTGATACGGATACTTATCCTTAACCTCCTCGATTCCCAGAATGCGAAGCAGCTCCCTGCACCGTTTCTGAATCTCCTTTTTGCCGCGCCGGTGCAGCGTCATAACGAGCATGATATTTTCTTCCAGCGTGAGCGTATCCAGCAGATTGTATTCCTGAAAGATAAACCCAAGCTGTTTTTTACGGAATTCCGAAAGCTGTTCTTCCCCCAGTTCTGTGATATCGGTATCTCCGTAATAAATATGTCCCGCTGTCACCCGGTCAATGGTTGACAACAGATTTAAAAGCGTTGTTTTTCCGGAACCGGAAGCTCCCATCACACCGATAAACTCCCCCTGCTGCACGGCAAAACTGACACGATCCACCGCTTTGGTCACCTGATCCCCGTTTCCATAATATTTCTCCACATCGCTTACGCGTATGATTTCCTGCATCTTCTGACGCTCCTTTCCCTCGCTTGTAAATAAAAGGCATAGTAAAGAATATCATTTTTTCTTCACTATGCCTACTTTAACACGTGATCTGTCCGCTTTGTATGGAGTTACCTTTCCTGAATCTTACAGTTTTGAAAGATAAACGTGTTATGTCTCCCTGTAACCGGTAAGATAATCACTCACCGGAAACATAAGTATGATCTCTGTTCCCTTTCCTTCCGCAGATTCTGCCCGGATTTCTATATTTAACTTGTCACAGAGTTTACGGCACAGATACAGTCCCATTCCGGTCGAACGCTCCCTGTTTCTTCCGTTCGTTCCCGTAAACCCTTTTTCAAAAATCCGCGTGAGTTCTTCTTTTGGAATCCCGATACCGTCATCTTTTACCCGCAAAAGAACGCCGCTTTTTGTTTTTTCCGTAACGATCTGAATGTGAGCACCCTCACTTCTGCCGTATTTTACGCTGTTTTGAATGAGCTGGTTTAAAATAAAAGCAATCCATTTCTTATCGCTGTATACCGTATCGGGGCAGGCAACTTCCGCCTTTACATGGCTCTGGATCAGATAATATTTGTTCTGCAAAAGCACCTGTTGTGCCACTTCCTGCAGATTGGTTTCCGCGATCATGTAGTCTTTGTATACCGCATCCATGCGCGCATAGTACAGTGCCATATCCACATAATTCTCCACCTTGCGGTTTTCCACAAGGAGATAGCGGCTCCTCTCATCCCGATTATTTTCACAGTTTAACGCGATCGCCGTGATCGGTGCCTTGATCTCATGCACCCAGCTTTCAATGTACTCCCGGTAATCTTTCTGGTTCTGTTCCATCTGGTGTATCCGCTCGATCACCGATTTGTTGGATTTGCGGATCAGTTCCCGATACTTCTGATCTTCCAGCCCAAACGATTCCGGCATCAGTTCTCCGAGAAGATAACGCCTGTCCAGCTGATCCGTAAGCTGCTCTAATTTTCTGAAATAACTTCTGCGTGAAAAAAACTGAAGGAAAAGCCATCCTGCCAGTATTACACAGTAACACACCAATATGATCACACATTTATCCATGGAATAACCGGTCAGCCGCAAAAAGATGACAAGCCCAGCCATGCATACCATATGTAAAAGCAGTAGCAACACCTTGTCTTTCAGATATTCTGTCAGTTTCATATGCGATAGCCCATCCCTCTTTTTGTCTCAATAAAGTCACATACGCCAATTTCTGCAAGTTTTGCGCGCAGGCGTGTGATATTTACACTGAGGGCATTATCATCAATAAAGACCTGCTGATCCCACAGGTATTCCACCAGTTCGATTCTTGGCACAATCTCTCCCTGATGCAAAAACAGGTAATGCAGGATTTTCAATTCGTTTTTCGACAGATCCACCTGCTGACCCTGATATTTTACGCAACCACGGACAACATCAAGTTCCACACCTTTACAGGTCATCTTCTCTGGTATGTCTGCTTTTTTCGCCCGTTTTAATACGGCTGCGATATGTGCCAGAAGTAACGGCGGCTGAAACGGCTTCGTGATATAAGCATCGCCGCCCTGCAGCATTCCGCTTAATTCATCCATCGAATCCGTCCTGCTGGTCAGGAAAATAATCGGAACATCCGACGTTTTCCTTATACTTTTGCAGATTTCAAATCCGGATTGCTGCGGCAGATTTACATCAAGCAGAAGCAGATCCGGCTCTATTTGCAGAATATCCTCTACCACGTGATGAAACTCTGTCAATACCGTGACCTGATACAGTGCATTTTCTAACAGCAGCTTTAATTCCTGACGGATGGCTGCATCATCTTCTATGATTAAAATGTTCATGATTTTCCTCAAAAATTGGATATTTTTTCTTATCGGAATCGGTTATTTTACGGATTACCTTACAGGGATTACCGGCCGCGATCACACCATCCGGAATATTTTTATTCACAACACTTCCGGCACCAATGATGGTATTGTTTCCGATTGTCACGCCCGGCAGCACGAATACATTCGTTCCAATCCAGACATTGTCTCCCACTGTGATTGGCAAAGCAATTTCCAGCCCCTGCCCTCTCTGTTCGCTGTCTATTGCGTGTCCTGCTGTCGAAAATACACAATTCCATGTTTTACTTAAATACTCTGACATTTCCGAGATTGTACTTTCATGCAAATGCAAATATAATTCAAGCAGATCCTTTAATTCATTTTCATAAATTTTTCTAACCAATATAGTTCCTCCACATATTTCACTTTGATATTTTAAATGATAACATCTTTGCTTAACTGTTTCTACCTGCACTTTTTACAAAAATCGATCAGCGCTCCATATGGTCTTTAAAAAATCAATTTGATAATTTGTGTAAAGAATTTGGTATGAACGCTTCCACCGCATTTAATATTTTTGCGCGGGCAGTTGTCAGAGAACGTAAAATTCCATTTGAAATTTGTGCATCCACCAGCGTTTCTTTAGAGGACGGACGCTCTGCTTTTAATGCCCTGCGTCATTCCGCAGAACAAAACAATCTGCAGGATTTATCCTTAAATGACATTAACACAGAAATACAATTTGCACGCAACAATAAAGCCTAAGCAAGGAGACACTCAAAATGGTCAATCGGAATTACTCTTATTCCATTTTAATCAAATACTCTTTCGGCACCTCTTTTGTAAGCCAGACTCCGTTTACCGATAAGAAAAACGCATAACCTGCCCTTTCCATCTTTCCAGCAGCCACTTTGTAAATCACCGGCTTTCCATGCCTGCTTCCAACCTTGACTGCCGTATCTTCATCCCCTGATAAATGGACATATAACCGGCTCTTTGGAATCAGACCGGTCTTATCAATCGATGCAACATACTTCTCCCCGGTTCCATGATAAAGAAACTCCGGCGGTATGGCTTTTTTTAATTCAACATCTACGGGTATGGAATGTCCCTGGTTTGCCCTTATGAACGTCTTATCTTCATTAAATGAATATCTTTGTTTATTATCTGTTTGTACAATTTTTTCGAGCATTTCCATGTCAAACGGCCTTGTCTTTGAAATGCTTTCTATTAACTCTGATACATTCGCCCAGCCGTGTTCATCCAGCGAAATTCCTATTGTATCCGGTTTATGTCTGAGTACCAGACTTAAAAATTTACTTGTATCTGTTAATCCCATACATAGTTTCTCCTTAAAATAGAATTTAATGGTACACTACAAAGATTAGCATACTGACTTACAGATGTCTGTCCAATACAATAAACAGCATTTTTCTCGGCACCATTTCTTTGTTCAAATTTCTCTTTTGTTGTAACAATTGTAAGAAAGAAAAAAGCAGCAACGAGATTCAAAACAACGATGAGAAAATCGTTGCAAAAGCAATGTAATCATATTTATATGTAATTCTTTGCCATACCCCACTTCTGATCCGTATAAAATCGATAATTTGTCATACGCCTTTTATCAATATCCGCCATCATTTTTTCTGCTTCCTCTTCGGTAACATTATACAGTTTACAGATACGCG